>Ga0256782_1000009_pt1 | contig 45536 bp, 49 predicted proteins | sample MC6MC0933MT_FD_186059 | JGI IMG/M metagenome (GOLD analysis project Ga0256782, IMG submission 186059) | Metatranscriptome of enriched soil aggregate microbial communities from Iowa State University, Ames, United States - MC6-MC0933-MT... | ecosystem: Environmental > Terrestrial > Soil >...
GTAAATCGCCCACATCGCGTGCAACCAAGGATGTGAGGTCGCTTCAGGAAGCGCCGCGCCGACGCAATTCTTTCCGGCGATGCTGGTATTCACCAGAAGATGCAACGCCCATCCGACGGGGGCCGCAACGAGACAAAAGACCAGCCGCGCGCAAGGCATGGGCTTTTCAGGGGATGCCGAAGCCGTAGCGCTATCGGTGACAGAGTTCGGAGACATCGCTTAACTCAGATATGGCGTAATATAAAAAGTGAAGAACACCGTGAGCCACACGGCATCGACGAAATGCCAGTAGATAGCTGCAATCGAGACCGCCGAATTGCGGCGATCCGAAAGATGACCAAGCGCGAGCCATAGGATCAGCGTCGCCATGATCACCAAGCCCACGACGATATGGGCCATATGGAATCCGGTGATCGTGAAGTAGAGAGAGCCGTACGGGTCAGATGCAAGCGTGAATGTCTTGTTGTGCCATTCGATGAGCTGCATCCCGAAGAAAACAACACCAAGCCCGACGCTTGCTGCCAGACAGCCCATTGCTTCTGTCATTCGTCCGGCGATATACTGTCGGTCCGCCCACCAAACCGTGACGCTACTGACCAGCAGAATGATGGTATTCGGCAGCGCCAGCGTCATCGACGGCGCACTGGACGGCCAGACGCTATGATTTTCGATGGCCATATAATAGTAGCTGAAGAGTAAGTACGCGAAGACGGCAGCTTCAGTAGCGACGAGGAAGAGCATTCCCCACCACCCCGACGATTTTTTCAAATCGTCCGAAACGCTGCCACGATCAGGACGGAGAACTATCGCGTCAGCCATGCGATTCCTCCACCGGCCGGAATGTCACGCGCTCGGGCCAAAGCCACGTCAGCATAGCGATAAATCCGACGCACAGCGCTAGAACGCCGCCGCCAACCGTTTGCGCCAGCATAGCAACAAAGAGACCCGACAAACTAATCGCCAGGATGAGCGGCGCAAACGAATCCTCGGGCATTTTGAGAATAGCGTCCGGCTCGGCATCGATCGAAGTCGTCGCAAGCGTCTCGCGTCCATCATCCAGCGCCCAGCCTCTGTTGAGCAATGATCGCTCACCCGTCTCGCCGAGACGATCCTCCCACAACGGATGCCGGCTTGCGACTTTCGGTATAACAACGAAATTATAGTCTGGCGGCGGCGATGGCACGGCCCATTCCAGCGTCGGCGCATCCCAAGGATTGTCGACGGCACGCGCACCGCGACGCAGACTGATCGCGACGTCGACGAGGAACAGTAAAATCCCGATCGCCAACACGAACGCACCGATAGATGAGATCATGTTGAGCGTATTCCAGCCGAAATCGGGCCCGTATGTGTAGATTCGCCTCGGCATGCCGCGCAGCCCGGTGAGATGCATCGGAAGGAAAGCGACGTTGAATCCGATGAAAGTCAGCCAGAAACACCATTTGCCAAGACGCTCGCTGAGCATCCGGCCCGTCATTTTTGGAAACCAGTAATAGATGCCCCCAATAACCGGGAACACGTTGATGCCGATGAGCACATAGTGGATGTGTGCGACGATGAAATATGTATCCGTCAGCTGCCAGTCGACCGGAACCGCCGCCGTCATAAATCCGGAAACGCCGCCGATCACGAACATCACAATAAAACTTGCGAAGAAGAGAAACGCCGTCGTCATCCTGGGGCGGCCAAGCGCAATCGTGGCCGTCCATGCAAAAACGGCGACCGCGCTCGGAATGACAATCACAAAGGATGCGGCGCTGAAAAATGACATGCCGATATTAGGCAAGCCGGTTGCAAACATGTGGTGCACCCAGACGCCAAATCCGATGACCATCGTCAGCACTGTCGAGAGCGCGACGACCGTATAACCGAAGAGCGGACGCCTGCAGAAAACCGGCAGCGCATCAGACACGATTCCCATGGCGGGCAGCACGATCGCATATACCCATGGATGACCGAACATCCAAAATAAATGCTGCCAAAGTAGCGGCTGACCGCCAGTGGGCACATCATAGAAATGCGTTCCGAAGCGGCGGTCGAGCCAAAGCAGAAAGAAGGCCAGACTGACGGCAGGCACCGCGAGAACGTTGCCGACCGAAGCGGTCAGCGTGCCCCAGACCATGATCGGCAAGCGATTGATCGACATTCCGGGCGCGCGCGTACGCAGCAGCGTCACGATGAAGTTGACGGCGCCGACCGTGGTCGAGATCCCAAGAAGGATCAGCGCCAGCGAATAGACATCGATATTGATGCCGGGATTGTAGTCCATGGACGCATACGGCACGTAGTTGAACCAGCCGGCGTCGGGCGCAACGCCTGCTGCGAAGCTCGCATAAAGAAAAATCCCGGAAAACAGATAGATCCAGTACGAAAGCGCATTGAGGCGCGGAAACGCCATGTCCCGCGACCCAAGGAGCAGCGGCCAGATGTAGTTGCTGATGCCCGACAGGATGGGCGACGCATACCAGAAAATCATCGACACGCCGTGCATCGTGAAGAACTCGTTGTATTGCTCGGGCGTCAGGAAATGTTGATCCGGCCGCGCTAGCTGTACCCGCATGATGAGCGCTTCGACTCCGCCCATCAGTAGAAATATAAAAGCCGTGACGATGTATCGAATACCGATCGACTTGTGATCGACGCTCGAAAGCCAGCCCAAAACTCCCGATCCCGACGTCCAGATGCCATCGAGTTTCCTCGCCAGCTCGGGAGTGGCGTCAACAATCGGGATCGCGGATATCTGAGCCATGCAGCGCCTCACTCTATCGCAGTGTTCTTAGGTAGGCGGTGACCGCCTGCAACTCTTCACCCGACAACGCGACACGTGGCATGCGGCTACCCGGCTTGATGTGTTGAGGATCGGCGATCCACCCGGCTAGATAGCCGCCCTTATTCGGTATGGTTCCGTCAGCAAGCGTCGCCCGCGTCATGAGATGCGAAAGGTCAGGTCCGTAGGCACCACCGGCACTTGTGCCGCGAACGGCGTGGCAGCCTGCACAACGGCTTTCGAATACCACCAACCCGGCTTTCGCATTGGAGGCCGCAGGCTCGGATGCCGATTTCAATTGGTCCTTGCGCCAAGCCTCAAATTTATCAGCGCTCTCGGCGATGAGCCGCAATCCCATATGCGCATGCTGCGCACCGCAATATTCCGCACACTGCCCCGAATAGACGCCCGGCTTATCAGCTTCGAGCCATGTTGTGTTGATCTGTCCCGGAATGAGATCGGTTTTGCCCGTCAGCGCCGGTACCCAGAACGAATGGATGACGTCCTTCGAGCGCAATTTGATTTTGATCGGCACGCCCACCGGAACGTGAAACTCGTTGGCAGTCGTGAAAATCTGGCTGGGCTGATCGCTCAGATATCGTATTTTCCACCACCACTGCTGTCCCGTGATTTCGAGAGTGAACGCAGGCTTCTCGTGCGGATGGTCGATCGCGGCCAACGTAACCATTGTCCAGGCCACGCAACCGATCAGGATCAGCATCGTCAGCCCCAGCCCAAACTCGAAGACATGGACGCTTCGTTTCGAGGATTCGATATTCTCCAAACCACGTTCGTCTTTGCTGACGTCGCGTGAGCGGAAAATGGCCCACAACACCAGGGCCGTCATTACTACGACGACCAGAATTGAAATAATCAGCAGGCCCCATGTCAGATTGAGAATACTGTCGGCCTTGCTCCCGAACGATTGAAGATAGCCGAGAGGCGGCGCGGCAACCCCCGCGGCCGATCCAAGTCCGGCAAGCACCGATGCCAGAAAAAGACGAAATCCGCATTTGCCTAATTTCCGCAGCAAGGCGTTCATTTCTTCATGCCTTGATCTGCGCTTTGCGTGGCCGGTGGATGCGAAAGCGACCGGACATAGGCTGCGACCTCCCAGATCTGCTGTTCCGGAAGGAAACCGCGGAACGACGGCATGCCGTTCGGACGCCCTTCTCGAATCGTCGCCGCAATGTTCTCGATCGAGTCGCCATAGATCCAGATGTTGTCCATCAATGGCGGACCAATTCCGCCGCCGCCGTTAAAATGACAACCATTGCAGTTCATTGCCGCGAAAAGCTGTTTGCCAGCCGCGATCTGCTCTGGATCGTCCATGATACGCCGCCCTTCCGCACTCCGATCGACGACGGGCTTCTGTGCACCTGGCGTCAACGGCACGAGCGCGACCCTTGGCTCTCTGCTGTCTGCTTGGTCTTTATCGGCCTTGCTCGCTTGGGTGCTCTTCGTCTCCTTTACATCGCACGCAGAAACACATGAAAGGAGCAGCAGGCAGGTGAATGCCGGAAATGGATTTTTCACTGAATTTACTCCGCAGTGGCGGATTTCGAAGGTCCGGACGACTGAATGTGAAACTCGGCCAATATCCGTTGGATGTCGGACTGCCGTCTTTCCAGGATGCGATTGATTTCATCCGCCAATGCTTTGTCGTGCTTGCGCACGCCCATCGAAATCGAGAATGTCATTGGCTTCATGCTATCGATGTGCGTCACTCGTAGCGGTGGAGTTTCACGCGCGCCGTAATAGTCGGCGACGGGTCCCCATACGAATGCAACGTCAACATCACGATGCGCGACCGCGTCGACGATCGGCGCAAGGGGATCGGGCTTCGACCAATCTCCGAAGACCATGTATCCTCGAATGCTGTGGGTCAGGCCGTGTTTCGCCAATTCATCCATCGGCGGCGTATTGCCTCCGTCATCTCCGACAAGTTGCACACCGATGCGCGCCGTCTGCAACGCCGGGTCATCGAATGACGCGATCGGCGGCGACACGGCAGGCTGAACGATCGCGTAGCTAGCGCGATAGTAGGGCTTGGTCGGAAGCACGCGTTCATAATTGGCGGGAACACCGGGAACTACATCGCACGCATGCGCGTTGAGCCCTTTTCTGACAAAGCCCCGCCATTCGGGCTTCCATACGAACTTGACCGTGGCGCCCATATCCTTGGCGACGAGTTCGGCGAGCCGGTTTTCGAAGCCTTGTCCTTGCTCGTTCGAAAACGGCATATTGTTTGGATCAGCGCACACTTTGAGTTCCCGTGCTGACGCGCCACCGGATGCAAAAAGCATTGCGGCGAAACCGCAACACACGGCCTCAGGGAAGCGTAAAGACATTGAGCGTGCCTCCCTTTGTTGTCACATCCGAAAGATCCTTCATTGCATTAACAAAGCCGAGTGCTGCGGTCCCGTCACGCTTATCGAGGCCACCGGCAACGATCGCACCCGCCCATCCACCGACACCCGACAGAATGGAAACGTATTGCTTGCCGTCGGGCCCCTTCCACGTAGTCGGTTGCCCAATGATTCCCGACGAGGTTTTGACCTTCCATAGAGGCGCGCCCGTCTTGGCGTCGACGGCTTTGAACCAACCGTCCATCGTCCCGTAGAATACAACATCGCCCGCCGTCGCGAGCGCGCCGCTCCACACCGGAAATCGTTCGTTGATGCTCCAAACTTTCTTCCCCGTGGAGATATTCCAAGCCGTGAATTCGCCACGATGCCCATCGCCCGGGCCGGCCTTCATTTTCACCTCGGCACCGACGAACGGCGTTCCGGCGATGTAGCCGACTTCCTTTTCCTCGATGTCCATGCACAGATTGTTGTGGGGTACATAGAGAAGCCCAGTCGAGCTTGAGAATGAAGACGGCTGCCAGTCCTTGCCCCCAGGCGGAGCCGGGCAAACGTCTTTCACGACTTGATCGACCTTCGGCTGCTTATCTTTGTTGTATTGCAGGCGACCGGATTTCAAATCGACCCCGGTGCTGCTGGTGATCGGCACGAAGGGCTTTGCTGAGAGCACTTCTCCGGTCTCCCGATCCAGGACGTACATGTGCCCATTCCGATCGGGATGCACGAGAATCTTGCGCGGCTTGCCGCCCCATTCGGCATCGATCAAAACCGTCTCGTTGACACCATCGTAGTCGGACATATCGTGCGGACTCGTTTGGTAGAACCAGCGTGCCTTGCCAGTGTCCGCGTCGCGCGCAAAGATGCCCGCCGTCCATAGATTGTCGCCAGGACGCATCGAAGAATTCCAGGGGCCGGGATTCGATGTTCCGTAATAGATAAGATTGAGATCGGGATCGTACGCGGACCAGCCCCAAACGGCGCCGCCGCCCTGTCGCCACATATCCGCGGGCCACGTTGAAACCCCGAGATCTTTGCCTTTGTATTGAGAATAGAATGGCTTGAATTCCGGGCCGATTAAAACTTCGGAATCGGGGCCGGTGCTGTAGGCTTTCCAAACAACTTTGCCGGTTGCCTGATCGAGCGCCGCAATCCAACCGCGCACACCCATCTCACCGCCGGAGTTGCCGACAAAGACTTTATCTTTGGCAACGAGCGGCGCCATCGTAATGGTTTCGCCGTGTGTGATATCGCCGAGTTGCGTCCGCCAAACTTCCTTGCCTGTTTTCGCATCAACCGCGATGGCGTTACCATCGAGCGTATTGAAGAAGATGCGCCCGTTCGCATAGGTCGGACCTCTATTAACGACGTCGCAACACGCCACGCCCTGCGAAGCGGCCAACGGATGCGGTTTATAACTCCACTTCAAGGGAGCGCCCGGCTTCGACAAATCGAGCGCATACAGAATGTTAGGGTACGGAGAAACGACGTAAAGCGTATTTTCTATGACCAGCGGCGCCGACTCCTGGCCGCGATTGACACCCATTGAAAACGTAAATGCATTTTTCAGCGTGCCGACGTTCTTCGCATTGATATCGCTGAGGGAACTATAACGCGTCAGTCCGGTATTCGCCGCGGGCATTGTCCATTCGTTGCCGCCCGGTGTAGCAAAGGCGGGAGCATGCATCGACGAATCCATCGAGCCATCGGAATGGACCGAAGTGGCGGAAGTATCGGCAGCGGTGGCGTTAGCATCCGTTGGCGCCCCATTAGGCTCCGCCGATGTTTGCTGTGTTTGGATTGTTAGGAACGGTAGACAAAAAAAGAGGGCGAGATGTGGCCCGGAACGCAGCATCGGCAGTTCTCCAGCGGAGTTCGCCGGGCACGACGGCAAGCCGACTTTCCAGGATGGAAAAGTTTGCTCGCTGTACCCTTGTGCTCGCTAGAACGGCTCCCCTCCGATACAGTTCCAAAATTTAATGACTCTTTTTATCGATGCGCAGCATACCCACACCCTCCCCTGCTAACCGAATGCTGGTCCTGCTTTTGGACGACAGCTGATCATTCCTTGAAGCTTGCTACATCGTCGACGTGTTCTACGCCAACAGTGTCTATCTCAGCGCGATGCAAAGTGGTTCCTAGCAGGCTAAGCTTGCGAAACGGATGCGGAAGTCGGCGGCGGTGATGCGGAACTCACTAGCAGTCGCGAAGTTTGCTCCTTAGTCGTGTGATTAGGAGCGCCAACTTGAAAAAGACTCCGCCGGCAGAACCTGTGCGAGACGACGGCTGGTCCCGGCGACTGTTCATGGCGGGAAGCGCGGTGGCCGCTTCAATTCCGCTCGTGCCGTTGCGCAACGCAGCGGTTTCCGCTCAGGGGAGGCCGACACGCGCTGACCAGCCCGAAGCCATCGTCCTTCACATCAACAAGAAGGCCTACAGACTTGCAATCGACACGAGGACGACCTTGCTCGACGCTATCCGCGATCATGCCGGTTTGACGGGCACGAAAAAAGGCTGCGACCACGGACAATGCGGCGCGTGCACGGTGCACATCGATGGCAAGCGCGTCCTCTCGTGTCTGATGCTCGCAGTGATGGCCGAAGGGCACGACGTCACGACCATAGAAGGGCTCACAGGCCCCGACGGAACATTACATCCCGTTCAACAGGCGTTCATCGACAACGATGCCTTCCAATGCGGCTACTGCACTCCAGGACAGATCATGTCCGCGGTCGCTTGCATTGCCGAGGGGCATGCCATGGATGATGACGCAATTCGCGAATTCATGAGCGGCAATCTCTGCCGCTGCGCCGCATATCCGAATATCGTCGCTGCGCTTAGGCAGGCAAAGACGAAAGCAGAGAGGGCCTGATGAAGCCTTTCGCTTTTTACAAAGCGCGAGACTCTGCCGACGCGGTCAGCGCGGCCGCATCACAGCAGGCCGGCGCGCAATTTATCGCTGGCGGCACCAACATGCTCGACTACATGAAGCTCAATGTGCTTCAGCCAGACCAACTCGTCGATATCAATGCGCTCGCGAAAAGCGAGCACGGAACGATCGAGGCGACGGATGATGGACTACGGCTCGGCGCCTTGGTGCGCATGGCCGAAGCTCAGGATCATTTCTTGATTAAACGCGACTATCCGGTGATTGCGGAAAGTTTGATGCTCGCTGCCAGCCAGCAGATTCGAAACATGGCAAGCCTGGGCGGCAATATCTTGCAGAAGACGCGTTGCGAATATTATCGCGAAACGTCCTGGCCGTGCAACAAACGAAATCCGGGATCCGGTTGCGCGGCGTTCGATGGTGTGAACCGCGAGCATGCGGTTCTCGGTGGCGGGTCGACTTGCATCGCCACGTACCACGGCGACTTTGCGCAAGCCCTTATTGCACTGGATGCGACTACCGAGATCGTGGGACCGAGAGGGCATCGGATCATTCCGTTTTCGAAGTTGCACCGCTTGCCCCGCGACACACCAAATATCGAAACAACTCTCGAGCCGGGCGAACTCGTGACGTTTATCGGCGTACCGGCTGGCCGCCACACGCGCCGATCCCGATATCTCAAAATCCGCGATCGGCAATCCTATCAATTCGCGCTGGCGTCGGTTGCGGTCGCTCTCGATCTCGATGGCGATACTGTTCGCGACGTGCGTATCGCATTGGGCGGCCTCGCAACGATTCCCTGGAGAGCGCGGGACGCCGAGGAAATCTTGCGTGGCAAAATTCTCGATGAGGCGGCGGCACACAGAGCCGCAGATCTGGCGTTTGCAGGTTCGGAGCCGCGTGAACACAACGCGTTCAAGATTCCGCTCGGCAAGGCCACCGTCGTACGGGCGCTGCGCGAAGCCAAGGAGATGAAGATCTGACATGCCAACAGCCGCGCCCGAACCACGGAAAAATCAAGGCGATCCTGCTCCGCGGATCGATGCGCGATTGAAGGTCACGGGTGAAGCGCCTTATTCAGCGGACATTCCTCTCAACAATCTGGCGTTCGGCGTTCTCGTTACAAGCTCCATTTCTCGCGGAGAGGTCCAGGAAGCGGATTTTGCCGAGGCAAAAGCCGTTCCCGGAGTCCTTGGTGTTATCAGCTACGGGGACATGGTCGGCGTCAAGAAGCCGGCTTATGAAAATGCGACGTCGACGTCTCTTGGACCCTTGCATGACAAAGCGATCGCGCACGACGGACAGATCGTGGCGCTCGTTGTCGGCGATACTTTCGAATCTGCATCGCGTGGTGCTGATCTTGTCCGCGTGACCTATACCGAAAAACAAGCCAGCGCTACGCTCGACTCGACCGGTGTCGAAACGATTTCGGCAGCCGGGGAGAGTCCGATGTACCCCGAAGACCCAACTATCGGAGACTTTCAGTCCGCGTATGATGCCACGCCGATTAAATTGGACGCCGAGTATTCAACCGCCGCCGAAACCCACAATCCTATCGAGCTCTTTTCCACCACGTGCGCTTGGTTGGATGATCAGCTTACCGTCTACGAGCCGACGCAGAATGTCTATGGCTTTAGAGCTGCCGTCGCGAAGCAGCTGCAGATCGACCGGAAGAATGTGCGAGTTGTAAGCCCCTATGTCGGAGGGGCTTTCGGCTCGAAGGGGCCGATGACGCCCCGGACCGCAATCGTTGCCGTGGCGGCGCGTCGTCTCGATCGCCCCGTCCGGTGTGTCGTCAATCGCATGCAGGGGTTCACGACGGCGACCTACCGCGCCGAAACAAGTCACCGCATTCGACTGGGTGCAACGCACGAAGGAAAATTCGTGGCATTCAGCCACGAGGGCAAGGAACTGACCTCCCGTATCGACAACTATGTGGTCGGAGGCGTGGATACGACCGCGAGAATGTATGCGTACGGAGCTGTGCACAGCAAAGTGCAGCTGGTGAAGGCCGACCGCCAAACTCCCGGCTACATGCGTTCCCCGCCGGAGACGCCCTACATGTTTCCACTCGAAAGCGCGATCGACGAACTTGCATATCAGCTCCAAATGGATCCCATTGAATTGCGACGGCTTAACGACACGCAAACAGACCCTGTCTCGGGAAAGCCGTACACAAGCCGCTCGCTGATGGCGTGCTATGACGAAGCCGCCCAAGCCTTCGGATGGTCGAAACGCAATCCCAATCCAGCCGCAACACGCGATAGGGATTGGTTGATCGGCTGGGGGTGTGCAACGGCCGTCTATCCGACTCACGTCGGAGCAGCGGCGGCACGCGTCCGCTTGTCGGCAGACGGATCGGTGGTGGTCCAGTGCGCGTCTCACGAGATTGGCACCGGCGTCCGGACCGTTGCTGCACAAATGGCTGCCGAGCGGCTCGGCGTCGGGCTCGATGCCGTAAAAGCCGAAATGGGAGATACCCAGTTTCCTCCGGCACCCGTTGCCGGTGGGTCCAATAGCACCGCAAGCGTGTGCTCGACGGTTTTGAAGGCGTGCGACGCCATCAGGGCGAAATTATTCGAGGCTGCGGTCAAGTTTCGTCAAGGGCCGCTTGCAGACAAGAGCGTCGGCGATCTGGATTTGAAAAATGGAATGGTTGTTGCCAACGACGAAAGCTCACAAAGCTTCAAAGACATATTTCAGGCTCTTGGCGCGGGTATGATTGAGGAATACGCGGAGTTCATTCCGGAAGGCGCGCCGGCGAATGCCGTGCAATCTCTCTACGCAGGTAAAAGCACGCTTGTCGGCGGCTCGCGGGGCAAGAAGCTGATGTATGCCTTTGGTGCGGAATTTGTCGAAGTGCGGATCAATGCTAAAACGCGCGAAATTCGTGTGCCGCGAATGGTCGGCGCGTTTGCGGCGGGGCGCATCATGAACACCCGCACCGCGCGCAGCCAGTTGATGGGCGGCATGATCTGGGGAATGAGCTCTGCTCTTCTTGAGGAAACGCAAGTCGACCGGCGCAACGCCCGATACGTCAATCGCGATCTGCAGGACTATATTGTTCCGGTAAACGCCGACGTCGGCGAGGTCGAAGTCATTCTCGTTCCTGAAATCGATGATGAAGTGAACCCGGCCGGAGTCAAAGGACTCGGCGAACTCGGCAATGTGGGAACGAACGCAGCGGTCGCCAATGCCGTCTATCACGCAACCGGCAAGCGCATCCGGCATATTCCCATAAGGATCGAGGATCTGCTCGAAGCGTAAAGGGCGATCAACAATTTTTCGGGTTCAGTCGCCCAGCTGGTGCAATTCCAGCCCGTCGGGGAAATATCCCGACGGAACGCTTCCGTCCGCCCGGAAGTAAAAGAAATAACAGCTACATCCCGGAGATTTCCAATGTCAGGCAAAAACCCGTCCCTCGATCATGGTCGGGGCGGTCACAATCCCCGTCCCGCAAAGTCAACGCCACGCAAGCAAGTCGGCCCAATGCCGACTTCGGGCAATGACAAAAAAGGAAACGCGTCCATTCAAAAGAAAATTCATGAAAAACCCAGCGAAGAATGAGCTTCGCTCGTAGGTTTTAGGAACCTAACGCGGGAGCCAGTTCCGTGCGTCTTCGAACGTTGTTGTTCTTGTTCGGGCTGCCGGCGTATACGGGCTCGGTTCTGGCGGACGAACCTTGTTTCCAGCGCGATCCAGAAATCGCTGTGCCCAAAGGTTTCTGCGCTACTATTTTTGCCGACCATGTCGGACACGCTCGTCATGTCGTCGTTGGGCCGGACAATACTGTCTACGTGAATACCTGGAGCGGCAGCTACTACGACAACGATAAGCCGCCAGAGGGCGGCTTTATCGTCTCTCTAAAGGATCGAGACCGGGACGGCGTTGCGGACGTCACTGCACGGTCGGGTCCGAGCGCCAGCCAAGGCGGTCATGGCGGAACGGGCATCGCTCTTTATAAGCAGCATCTCTTCGTCGAAGAGCGCGGCAAAGTCGTTCGTTATGAGCTTTCGCCCGGATGGTTCCGTTGGCGGACAAGGAGACATTGTCGTTGATGGCCTGCCGGTTGGTGGCGCGCATCCGGTGCATCCATTCACGATCGACGACCGCGGCCGCCTCTTCATTGCGATAGGATCTTGCACCGATGCCTGCGCGGAACCGAATCCGCACGCTCCGGGCAAGAATCCGTGCGAAGAACTCGCAACTCGTGCGGGTATCTGGCTCTACGACGCAAATCGCACCGGTCAACACTTTTCGCCCAAGGAGCGCTACGCGACAGGCACGAGAAATGCCGAAGGTTTGGATTTCGATCGGGCAGGCAGATTCTACGCCACACAACATGGGCGCGGTCATCTGCATGAAAAGTGGCCGGAGCTTTATACCCAGCAACGCGGTTTCGAGCTTCCCGCAGAGGAGCTAACGATCATAAAGCGCGGGGCATCTTACGGTTGGCCTTGGTCCTATTTCGATGGTGCGCTCGGGAAACGCGTGCTTGCGCCTGAATACGGCGGAGATGGAAAGAAAGTCGGTGCCTGTGCACGCGAAGAGGAGCCCGTCGCTGTTTTTTCGGCGCACTGGGCCCCGAACGATATGAAGCTCTACAAAGGGTCGTCTTTCCCAGAAGCGTATCACGGCGGAGCATTTATCGCCTTTCATGGATCGTTCAATCCAGCTGGCCCGCGCGGTGGATACAACGTCGTTTTTCAACCGCTGAAAAATGGCGCCGCTGCTGGACATTTCCAGGTATTTGCCGAAGGATTCGCCGGCGGACAAAAAGAACCCGGCCGGGCCGCGCATCGCCCCTCGGGCATCGCCGTCGGCCCTGACGGCGCTCTCTATATCAACGATGATGAAGCCGGCCGCGTTTGGCGTGTCGTTTACAAAAAAGAGCATCGATAAAAGAGGCTACTCGACGGCGCTCTTGGTCGTTTCAATGGCACCTTTTGACGAACTGAGCCGTTTTCCTATCGGCAGAGTTGACGAAAGGTCTAGCTATGGCACACACGGATCCGCGAAAAGGACAACCCGAAGTCAAGCTTGATGAGCAGACCTTTCGCGATCGCTTCACTGCTAATTTCTATGATCCAGCATATGGTCAGGTGCGTGAAGATATCTATGCCATCAGCCGGATTGCATGGGATAATTATATCAACGAGCGTAAGGCACCACGAACGCGAAAGGCGGGTGCCGGTTTTGCCGACCCGGATTATGATCTTTCGGTTGAATGGATCGCGGCACGGGAACAGATCGAGCTTGCGGCACACAGACATAATGACAGTGCCGAGCCTTCACGCATCCTTCTGATCAATGGCTCTCCGCGTAACGAGCACACATGCGCCGGCGAAATGTCAAAAACGTACCGTCTCATACAAGCAGCCAAAAGTGTGATCGGCGAAGAAACAAACTTTGTATGCGATGAACTCGATCTCAGCCGTCTTACGGCCGAATACGGCCGACACATCCATCCATGCAAAGCCTGCTTCTCGACGTCACCGGCTCTCTGCCATTGGCCGTGCTCATGCTACCCGAATCACAGTCTTGGCCAAACGAACGACTGGATGAGCGAGATTTATCCGCTTTGGGTGGCAGCTCATGGCATCATGATCGTAACTCCGTGCCACTGGTATCAAGCGCCCACCACACTCAAGTCAATGATCGATCGACTGGTTTGCGCCGATGGCGGCAATCCTGACCCCACCTCCACACACGGAAAAAATGCAAGGGAAGCCAAGCAGCTCGAGCTTGATGGGTGGCCATACCCGAGACATCTGGAAGGACGTGTCTTTGCGATCGTTGCGCATGGCGACAGCGAGGGCGTCGATATTTTGCGGCGCTCTCTTTACGATTGGCTGAGCGATATGCAATTGGTGCCGGCAGGAACGTCAGCCTCGATAGATCGCTACATAGGCTACTACCAGCCTTATGCCACCAGCCATGAGGACTTGGACGCAAATCACGCAATCTTCGAAGAAACGACCAATGCGGCGCTGACACTCATCGAAGCCGTCAAGCGATATCGGTCCGGTGAAAAGCAATCGGGTGCCGATCTAAAAGACCCTCGCCCAAAATGATAAAGTTAAATTGAGCAGGTCTAAATTGTCGAAAAACCGCGATCTCAGCGGGCGCGTTTCATTGTCCGCATCAACCAACGCGGGCAGATTTGAGTGCTCGGAACCTTTCATGCTGCATGTGAATTCGGACAGCGCTGTGTCGACGGCGAATATAGATGAAGCCGAAGATGCTGTCCCAGGTACGACACCAATACCGACACCGATGGTCACAGCATCAATCAGAACGATGCCGCGTGAAACGCGGCGCACAGCCCTTAGGTCCTTTCTTTGATTGTTCAACACTCTCCCCAAATCGAATTTTGGGCGGCATCTCGCATTTGCTTCAAGCGGCTCAAGATTCACGCCGAACGGGTAGACGTAATATGGGTCGATCCGATGTGCGTTGTTGTGCTCGCACAGGAATGGGTGCAGGAGTGGGTGTCAACGCGCGCAACTCCGCCTTGGCGCGCTCGAACGCTTCTTCAAACATCAACTTTTTGGACTCTCTGCGCGCTCGCGCACGCCGGGCGAACTCACCAACTTTCATCGCGATACTCTCGTCTATCGTTGGGACCAATGAGGATACCCGCCACGATGGCGGATGCGCCTCTGCCGGAACGAGCATGTGGCTTCATTCCGGCACATCAACGGGGAGTGTGTTGCGTTGGTTCCCCGAATTCATCGCCGGGTAGTTGAATTCGCTTCGATCCAGCGTCGGCTTTAGTTAGGAGACACCGATGCTTCAGACCGTGTCGAGCCAACTCTGATAGCAGCCCGGGTTGATGCAGATGCTCGCGGCAAAGTCACAGTCGAACCCCTCGCTCCCGGCATAACCGTAATCATTGCGATTACAGTGAAAACTGCAAAATGATGAAGCTTATAACTCGACCATCCTGTGTCTGCCTAGGCGAATGAATCTCAGATAACCTGATAGCTAAGACCGCCGGAAGGCCACGGTATCACGTCGCCGTCTTGCAAATCGATTAGTTCAATTAGACCTGTTGCGGATTCCTCAGACAACTTACCGAGAACTTCGGCATGAGCATCAATCGGAATTTTCTGGCGCACGAGTGCCGTAGCTACCTTGTCGGATTGGGCCGCAACACAAAATCGTTGAATCGCGGATGGCTGTCTGGGGAACGTTACTTGGACGAGCCAAACGGGAAATCTGCGCATCACGTCGTCCATTCCTTGCGGACACCTTGGTAGAATTTAATGGCGGGCGCTTTCTTATGATCGATAGGCATCCGGTCTCGCGACTGCGCTTGGCCCCAGAAATGGCCATGGCGAATTCCTTCGCTGAAACGTTGTCGCAACGCATCTCCGTTGCTTCCCGTTCCCGACCATGAAACTTTTCCTGCTCGCCACTTATCCGCGGGGTTAGTGATGCCGGAGGGTCGGCTCCATCAGTTCAAGCCGCATGTTCTCAAATACTCCTATCAAATCGCACCCGCGGCGGCTCGCAACGATCGCGACATCACGGCGTTACTGCCGGGAGGCGCTCTTTCGGACAAGCCGATCGACAAGAAGCAGGATGTAAATGACGGAAATCTGGGAAACGGCAATTGAGTGGACTTCAGATACGGCGAAAGCGCAATTCGATGAATACCAACGACTGATCGAAGAAAATGCATACGCAATCATGGGCAGCAAGCAGATCGCGCATTCTTCAGGCGATTACCATCGGCTCCAGGCCCAACACATGAAAGAAACGGAGCACCTTCGAAGGTTGGCCGTGGACCTGTACTCTCGCTTCACCCGAACGGTTGGCCTTATCAAAAAGATCGACGGCGAATAAGAGGGCACAACGTTTTCTGATGTGCCGATGGTGCGTCGCACACTATTGGCGCGCGCAGTCGCCGACGACGAGCTCCGATCGGAGATGTGGAACAAGTCTGATTGCTGAAGCATTGAACGAACAATCGTCGATCAGCACAGGACGGTATGGAATGGCAAGGGCGTCCGCAAAAACTGCGCAAAAGAAGCCGCGCGAGATACAATCTTTCGAAGAATTCTGGCCCTACTACCTGGCGGCGCATCACAAACAGGAAACGCAGACCCTCCATGTACTGGGCACGACGATCGGCATTCTCGGAGTTGCGGTGTGGCTGAGAACCGGGCGCAGAAGCTATCTGGCGACCGGAATTGCCGGCGCGTATAGCAGCGCGTGGCTCGGACACTTTGCTTTCGAGCGCAACAAGCCAGCCACATTTAACAACCCACTCTGGTCGCTTATGGGTGATTTGAGGATGTACAGACTTTGGCTCACTGGCGAGCTCGATAACGAAATGGAGCGCGTTTTTGGGACGCATCGCTTGCCAGGCCGATGACCGTTTCAGAGGCATAGATGAAACGCATTTCAGTATCGTACGCCGCAGGCTTCAATGTCTTGATTGGTGATGACCACTCTCAAGCCGCAACAATGGTTATAGAGGCTGGTGGGAAGGAAGGCGGGGCTGACAACTGCCATCACGGCGCGGATCAGTGGCTCTATGTCGAAAGCGGGAACGGCGAAGCGCGGATCAACGGCCACACCTATTCTATGAGCGGAGGATCATTGATCTTGATACAGCGCGGAGATCGTCACGAGATCGTCAATACAGGTCGTTCTCCGTTGAATACACTGAACTTCTATGTTCCTCCCGCTTACAAATTTGATGGCGACGAATTGCCGCCAGGAAATCATCTTGACGAAGGCTGATGCGGGCCCCTTCCGCGGAACAAAATCCAAGTATTCGGCGTTTGTCGGTGAATCGACGACGAGGTTCACCATGCCATCAAAATCCGCGCAGCAGCACCGCTTCATGGAGGCGGCAGCCCACAATCCAGCGTTCGCCGAAAAGGCCGGCATTCCGCAGAAGGTCGCCAAAGAATTCGTCGACGCAGATAAACGAGCAGCCAAGAAGGCGGCCGCCAAGAAGAAGCCGGCGAAGAAGAGAGCATCCACTCGAAAAAGAACGAAGACACGCGCATAAGTGAAACACAAAGCGTCGTTGATCCCGGTCACGGCTGGCAAATTCATCGGCAGCCTCATGGCTGCGCAAGGCAATGAATGGGATTAAGCGCTCAGGGCTTTTGCGCTTTCATTATTTCAGCAAGTAAAAAGTTCCTAAGGTCTCCATCAGCGGCATCCTCCAAATCTTTTTTGGCGATTCCCTTGAGCGAAGCGTCGCTAATGCATTCAGCGAGCGTGTGGTTGATATTTTCGGGATGCCGATGCTGTCCCTTGATATAGCGACTGATCCAACATTGCAGGAATTTCTTTGACTGTTTAGCCATAAGCATCCCCTTTCCTTCTACGAACAGCACCGGATAAAATCGCTAGAGTGTTCCGGAAGTCAAGGCGCGCCAAGCTTAATACCTTTTGGCTGTGTCCAGAAGTTATCGCAGGCATAGCACCCGCATCGGATCATCACCTTGCCGGCGACGAATCTCGGAAGTTTGTTGGTTGTCCAGATAGTCACGCCTGGATAGTCGCTTACCTGCATCCGTCGGCTTTCCACGTCGTCGGAACCGCAACTGGGGCAGATCGGATCGTCCCTGTCACGACAACGCAACTGTGATTTACTGCCAATGCTGTAGGGCACCGCATACGCCGAGACACCTCGATCCTCACCACGCGCTCCGCATCGCTGGCAGCGGATGGCCTTTTCAAGCGTCTTGAGCGGGATATTGAGATCAATGCCGTGCTTCGCTGCCCATTCGGCAGTGTCGAAGTCGCGCGATTTCTGGCACGTCCCGCATATCAGCCAAAGGTCCTGACCGAGCCCTAGCAGGGACCGCAGCGTGCATTTTTTCCAGCCTTCGGGATCATAATACTTGTCACGCATGACTGTCGCGATCCTTGCTTTGATCGTTCAACAGTCTCCCCCGTCAGTAAGCTAGCGAGGCAGCACACCCGCTTCAAGGTCCTTCAAAGTCAGCCCTTGCCGGGCAACCGTAATATCGGGCGGTCCGAAGACCTCTGACGCTCCGCAGTTTCGCGGGCCGGCACCGGAATTCGAGTGGGTGAGGGTTCCAGTGTCCGCAGCTCTGCCTTGGCCCGCTCGAACGCTTCCTCAAACATCAATTTTTTAGACACTCTGCGCGCTCGCGCACGCCGGGCGAACTCACCGACTTTCATCGCAATACTTTCGTTGTGGTTGGGGAACTACGAGCGGCACCCGCCTCGCGAGGGCGGAATGCGTCTCTGCCGAAATGAGCATGTGGCTCCATTTCCGAGGCTATAACTGTCATTATCCTTCGTCAGTTCCCGGAGCTTTATCAAAAAATTTTGTTGCTGCCTTGCTGGCATCATCCCTCGCCGCTACATCAGCGGCATGTGCAATTTGTACAGCCAGACCCGGAACGTCGAAGCCATCCGGCGGCTGTTTCGGGTCTCGGACAACCGGGCGATGCGCGTTGACCCGCAGCCGGCGATCTTTCCGGGCTGGACGGCCCCCGTCATTCGGAAAGCCGAAGATGGCGAGCGCGAGCTGGTTCCGATGTCGTGGGGTTTCGTGCTGCCGCAGCCGGGCAAAGCCCCGCGCCGGGTCACTAACGTCCGCGACGACAAGATCCTGACATCACGATTTTGGAAGCCGTCATTCGAGGCGCGGCGCTGCCTCGTGCCGGCCTCATCCTATTGCGAGCCCGATACTGGCAAGCCCGCGAAGTGGCATTGGTTCGCCGTCAACGGCGAGCATGAGCGGGAGCTATTCGCTTTCCCCGGCATTTGGCAGAGGTGGACAGGCCCGGTGAAGAAGGATGGTCCCGCCGTCGAGATGGACGTCTATTCGTTCATGACGACGGCGCCGAACGCACTCACCGTCTCGATCAATCATGAGCGCATGCCGGTGCTGTTATCGGGCGAGGACGATTTCGAGACTTGGCTGTCAGGAATGGCCGCAGAAGCGTTTTCCCTCGCCCGCAGCTTCGACCCAGCGCGGATGCGGATCGTGCAGAGCGGCAAAGACAAAGAAGATCGGCTAGGACAGATCTCGGAGGAAACTCCGACTCTTTTCAAATAAAGACTTCCGACGTCTTTTGGCGACGGCTGGACTACGGTCAGAAAACAAAGAGCTGTAAGATCATTGCAAGCGTCGCGATCCCCATCACAGCGGTGGTGGTCCATCCCAATCCAAATAACCATCCGGTAATACGGAATTTTCCCATGATTCTTTCATCGCGGCAGAGCACCATCATCGCCGCCAGGACGGGAACGGCCGCCACGCCGTTGATCACAGCGCTGTAATAAAGCGCTTTTATAGGATCTATCGGCAAGAAATTGAGAGTCATACCGACGATCGTAGCGAGCGCGATTGTCCCGTAGAAGGCCTGCCCTTCTTTCGGTTTGAGTGCGAGACCCGTCCGCCACCGAAATGCTTCGCCTGCGGCATAGGCCGCGGACCCTGAGAGAACGGGGATCGAGAGGAGTCCAGTCCCGATGATACCTGTTGCGAACAAAACGAATGCATAGGGGCCGGCAATCGGTCTCAGAGCTTCGGCCGCTTGCGTGGAACTCTCGATGTTGGTTTTGCCTTGGGCGTGCAAGGTTGCCGCGACTGTGATCATGATGGAGATCGCGACGATATTGGAAAACGCCATCCCGACAGCTGTGTCGAGGCGGATGCGTTCGAGTGCAGCAGATGCCTGTCGAGGCTTGTTCACCAGCGGCTGGCGTTTTGGGATCTCATGAATATCTTCGACCTCCTGCGACGCCTGCCAAAAGAAGAGGTAGGGGCTAATCGTGGTGCCGAAGATGGCGACGACCGTTTGCCAGTAGTTGTCAGAGCTAGAAAATCGCGGAATTAAGAGGCCTGACCAAACATCGGCCCAAGGCACATCTACGATCAGGAGAGTGGCGACATACGCCAGAAGTGCCAGCGCCAGCCATTTCAACACCGATACATATTTTGTATATTTGAGGAAAACCTGCATTAAAGTGCAGGCGACACCAAAAAGAATGACGAAGATTAAGTGCGGGCCGCCAGTCAAGAGGCGCGCTGCATCTCCCATCGCGCCGAGATCAGCGCCGATGTTGATGACGTTCGCAACGAACAGCAGGGAAATCAGCGAGTAGATGAGACCGGCTGGAAAGCGTCCGGTTACATTGCCAGCGATGCCTTTTCCCGTTGTTCGACCGATGCGAGCACTGATTTCCTGCACTGACACCATGAGGGGATAGGTCAGCAGCATCGTCCATAACAGCCCCATTCCAAACATCGCCCCGGCCTGCGAATAGGTAGCAATTCCGCTTGGGTCGTCGTCCGAGGCGCCGGTGATAAGTCCTGGACCGAGCATGCCAAGCACCCTTGGTTTGCTGGGTCCGACGACAGCACTTCGTGCGGCATCTGACGCGGGCATGATTACGTCTCACTCAGACGGGTTAGCGCTTCGGTTCTCGACGTGGCGAGGTTGGGACTGGTGGCCTGATACGGCGAGATCCTCATGGAGCAAATCCGACAGATGGAAAGCGCCTAGGCACTTGGTCCGTATGTGGTCTCCTCAGTTGTTATGACTTGGAACTGGACTTTTTTTCTTTGGAACTTTCTTCCCCGCCTTCCGAGCTTCCGAAAGTCCAATCGCGATAGCTTGCTTTCTGCTTGTCACTTTTGCGCCGGAGCCGCTGCGGAGTTTCCCTTCTTTGCGCTCGTGCATTGCCTTCTTCACTTTTTTACCTGCTGCCTTCGAATATTTCCGCACCATCGCCGCCTCCTTCAAGGTTGACCCGCCGCCTGTTGGCACGCGATTTGTTGGAAGACGCGGTGGGGGTAGCTTCGCAAGAACGGCGGGAGGGGCGGAATGTTCCGTTAGTAGCAAAGGAAAACTTCTTTACGCCGTCGGCGACGTAGCCGCGCCAAACTCTATCCGCAGATCTGTTATTTAAAAGGGTCGCTCAGCGCCTTGCCTGCGCCATCGCTTTGTTGATTGCCTGATTTAGGTCGGACTGAAAGTAAGGCTTGTCGAGTTTCAGATAACTGTGACTGCGGTCCGGCAGGTCGGCGTAGCCAGTCGCGAGAATAATTGGAAGGTCCGGTCGCTCCTTCCTTGCGCTTTCGGCAAGCATGAGGCCGGTCATCTTGGGCATTGCTTGGTCGGTGATGATGAGTTGGATGTCGGGATTTGATTTCAGCACTTCCAGCGCATCGGACCCGCAGGAGGCTTGCTTGACGTGGTGACCCAGATCCTCAAGCATCGCGGCCAGGTTCATCAGGACGAGCGCGTCATCGTCGACGGCAAGAACATGCAGGCTTTCTCCCGAAACCACCGGCGCTTCCGCCTGCTTCTCGCGGGACGCCGGGGCAGTGTGGGATGTTGCGGGGAAGCAAAGCTCGACGGTTGTCCCCGCGCCCTTCTTGCTTTCAATGGTCATCCTGCCGCCTGACTCTTCGACAAGCCCTTGCACCATGGAAAGGCCAAGGCCCGTCCCCTTGCCCACGCCTTTGGTCGTGAAGAAAGGCTCCGCGGCGTGGGCGATCACATCCGCGTCCATTCCCTCGCCGGTATCGGTGACATAGACGCAAACATAGCGACCGGGTGTGAGATTGCCGCCCTCCTTTACGGTTTCAGGCCGCGCGCCAATGGTGATGACACCGGATTCGTTCATGGCGTCCCGCGCATTCACGACGAGATTAAGGAGAGCCGATTCAAACTGGTTCGTATCGGTGAGGATCGCGGGCAGGCCCAAGGGAAAACGCGTCTCGATGGTCGTGCCCGGACCGACGAACCGCTGTAGGAGATCGGCCATGCCGTTCACAAGAGCAGGCACATCTACGCGTTCCGCCTTCAGTTCATGACGGCGGGCGAAAACCAGCATGCGCTGCGTGAGCGCGGCGCCGCGTTTCGCCGCTTGGGACGCCGTCTCAACATAAGAAAGCGTTCTATCGTCGGTGGCGCGCTTCCGGATGAGTTCGAGGCTGCCGGAAATCGCGGCGAGGAGATTATTGAAATCGTGCGCAATGCCGCCCGTTAGCCGGCCGATCGCTTCCATTTTCTGCGACTGCAAGAGTGCCTCTTTCGCTTTTTCAAGCGCGAGCTGCGATTCACGACGTTCGGTGAGATCGCGCGTGATCTTGGCAAAGCCAATGAGCTGTCCCTCGGCGTCGCGTACAGGATCGATCACGACATGCGCCCAGAAGCGAGAGCCGTCCTTGCGTACACGCCAGCCCTCGGCCTCGAACTTTCCTTCTTTCTCAGCGATTTCCAGGACACGGCTAGGGAGGTCCGCCGCCCGGTCGTCCTCCGTGTAGAACCTGGAAAAGTGCTCACCGATGATTTCGCTGGCAGAATAACCCTTGAAGCGTTCCGCTCCCGGGTTCCAGTTGGTGGTCACTCCAGTCGGGTCGAGCATGTAAATCGCATAGTCGCGGATGGCCCCGACGAGGAGCTGATAGCGCCCGGCCTCCGACAGGGAATTCTGGAAGTTGGCGGTGCGTGTTTCCTTGGGCATGGCTGGTAATGGACTTTCAATGCCGCGCTCTTGCGTCGGGGAGCGACTTTGTCATTGTTAGCTATGAGTGTCGTGTTGGAAGTTTGAATATTTGGCGACCTTGCTGGAGAGATCCGCATTCGCTTTTTTTAGCCTAAACCTGCCATCGCCTGCTCTTGCAATCCTGATCAGTGGAGTTGCCTCCTTGAACACGGGCCTCCGGAGGTCGGTTCCTCAAATTTAAAATGCATCTCCGGAACTTCCCAACATGGTTTCCGTTGCTTTGAGACAATCTGTGAGCTGACGGAACAAAGATGAACTGTTTGCGGTTTTCATCCGTCATCTATCGAAGGGTTATCCGATGCATCGCCTTCTCGCTCTCTGCGCTTGCCTCCTGGCAACCGCGGCTTTCGCTGCCGACGTTCCACCGGCCACCAAGATCTTCATCGACAAGGTCGCCGTCTCCAATAAATTCGAGATCGACACCAGCGAACTGGCGCTGAAATACGGTAAATCCACCGACGTCAAAGCGTTCGCACAGCGGATGATCGATGACCACAAAAAGGCCGGCGAAGACTTTAAGGCATCTCTCGCGCAAGCCAACATCGAGCCCCCTGCCGATTCCCTCGACGTCACCCATACAGCGAAATACGCAAAGCTCCGCTTATTCACGACGGAGAAGGGCTTTGATTCTGCTTATGTCGACGAGCAGATCAAGGCGCACGAGGATGCTGTTGCAACGTTCAAGGATTACGCGGCGAACGGACCGACGCCGGCGTTGAAGTCGTTCGCTGAAAAGACGCTCCCGACGCTCGAGCACCATCTCGATATGGCGAAAAGCCTGAAACCAAAAATACCAGCCAAGGACTAATCCCCATGCCCATCCTGCTTTGGCTCATCGGCATCCCGATACCGATCATCCTTCTTCTTTTTCTTCTGTCGCATTGAGGTTCGCAATGGCACTTTCCCCCCTCGACGGTCCAACGGCCGTCATTGACGAAGACATCAGATATGTCGACTGGCCGGCGATCTTCGGCGCGGTCATCATTTCTTCCGCCAGCACTCTGCTCCTTGGCGCCATCGGCGTTGCGCTCGGTCTCGCTTCAGTCTCGCCGTGGAGCTTCAATAATCCGTCTCCGACTGCGATGACGGTTGCCGGTGCGGCTTGGTTTGCGCTGAGCGCGCTCTATGCGGGCGCGGTCGGTGGCTATATCGTCGGACGGCTTCGTAAACCCGCCCTCGACACGACGGCGGATGAGCGGTCAAACCGCGATGGCTTAAATGCGCTCGTTACCTGGGGTTTGGGTCTCCTGCTGACGGCCGCGTTGACGACATCGATACTGAGTTCCGCAGCGGGAACGGCCGTGACTGCAGCAGGTCAGGCCGCGGGGCCGGCATTATCGGAAACGACTAAAGCGTCCTCGAACAAGGCTGGCGATTTTGTCGGCTACTACGTCGATCGTGCCCTTCGTGCGCCGGCTAATGCCACAAATCCCGGCGCTCTCGCAACTTCACCGAACGATTCCAAGGCCGAAGTGGCAAGCATTCTGACCCACAGTCTCGCGTCAGGCAACATCTCGGACGCGGACCGTGGCGATCTCGAAAGGATCGTCGCTCGGCAGGCCGGCATCAGCGACGCCGATGCCAAAGCCCGCGTCAATCAGATGATGACTGAGGCAAATGACGCCTACAACAAAGCGGCGGACGCGGTGAAGGAGGCAGCCGACAAAGCGCGGAAGATCACCGCCTCGATCACGACCTGGTTTGTCATCGTTTCGCTACTAGCGGCAATTCTAGCCTGGTACGCCGGCGTCATTGGTGGCCGCCACCGCGACCAGAAGCTGATTGTCTGAGGAGAATATCATGAGCACGATTCTTCTGATCCTGATCCTTCTCGCTCTCGTCGGGGCGCTTCCGAGCTGGGGCTACAGTCGCGATTGGGGATATGGTCCCTCGGGCGTTTTGGGCATCGTCCTGATCCTGCTCATACTCATGGCGCTCGCACCCGGCGGCGTGCCTTTAAGATAAGCAAAGAGCTCCTCGTGAACGACATCAATAAAATGTTCGGCGAGTTCGCAAATGGTGTCGCCCGCCTGAACGGTAGGCCAATCGCCTTTGTCCTGGCCGCTATTGTTGTTTTGGTATGGGGTATCACTGGCCCAATATTCAACTATTCAGACACTTGGCAGTTGGTGATCAACACCGGGACCACGATCGTCACTTTCCTCATGGTGTTTCTCATCCAGAATTCCCAGAACCGCGATAACGCTTCCGCCGTATAGGCATGACCGACCTGACACCGGAATCGGAGCGGCGGCCGTTTCACCCAACAGCAACCCACGTTGGGAAGTTCCCCTAGCAGGATCAATCTTCTGCTTGATGGTTACGTGAGCGCCCGCAGACTGAATGGCAGGAACACACGCCGGCGAAGCGACGTCGACTTGCACCTAGAAACAAAGATCAGCACTCGCGGAACTTGCATTGCGGGGCTGGCGTTCCACGGCGGCTTCCGAGACATCAGGGCGGAGAGGAAGCGCACATGAACGGGACCGCTATCGTGGACAAGGCCCAGGTGGTTATCGCGCGTGCGCAACAACTCGGCGTACGCGTTGTAACGGCGGAATCTTGCACTGCCGGCGCTCTTGCGACCCTTCTCTCCGACATTCCCGGCGCGGGAGAAGTGTTGGAAGGCGGATTCATCTGCTACGCCAAGTCCTTCAAGAACGAAGTGCTCGCGGTCGATGAGAAGACGCTTGAACAAGAGACCGCGGTCAGCCGAAAGGTCGCTCTTGCCCTGACGCAGGGCGCGCTCGATCTCAGCCGGAGAGCCGATATCGCCCTCGCAGTTACGGGCGTCTGCGGCCCGAAGGAAGACGAAGATGGCAACCCCATTGGCAAGGCGTGGATTGCGCTCAGAGACAGGATCGGCGGAGAGGCGTATGTGGAACTTCAGCTACCGGGCGATTCCACCGGGCAGCTCCGTGGAGAAATGATGCGTGCGGCACTCGATGTCTTGGAAGAGCATCTGCGTGCTTTTGAATCAGTCACGAGAACCGCGGGAGCATAGCTGCAGTACTGAACGTGCCGGGCCGCGGCGTCGCTGCTCGATGGGAACAAAGCCGGGCGTACGATCATTTTATCTGGCAGCTTTCGGGATATATCAATGTTCACGTCTCTCCATGTCCTGGAAAATGAGATCCGGCTTTTCCGGCGTACCAAATCGCCCTTGCATCTCGCCCACGCTGCGCGTGCTCTCATAACTTTGCAGGCGGATATCCAAACCCAACTCAAGAAAAGTAATGATCCGGCCGATAAGCGCGCATCTCGGGGAGCCGGTAAAACTACTACCGGCACTTGACAGTTCCGGCATCAGTTCAGCTTCGCCGATCTGCGGATCGCAATGGCGGCGATTACACTACCTGTCGAACAAGCTCATGATTTCCAGATTGCGCCAACGACGAAACCGAGTACCGCTGCCAAGGCCAACGCCGTATATGGCCGGTCTTTTATTGAATGCGCGAGCTCACTTGGGATGGAGCCCCCGTTGAGCAATGCCGCTTCGTCAGCTTCTGCCTCCCGCGATCTCGTTTCGGAATTGGGCGAGAGCTGCACATCCCTGAGTGCTCCCGGAATCCGGTTGCGATCGAGTTCCTCCTGTCGCATCGGATCGAGATCAGGATTGTCGTCGCGTGCGAGGTACTGTTGGCTTATAGCAAAGCGCGCTTGTTCCTCTGCAAACTGATCTTCCGGTGATTTGGTGGCCATGTTCGGTTTCCTTTCTGCATTAATTCCTGGCAGCCCGAAATGTTTCCGCGCGTTCTGAAGAACGGCCCATTCGGAGAAGATGCCGATGAAGACGGCGAACCTCGTGCAAATCCTCGTTCCGCGATCCACGGGAGAAGGTAAACTGGTGAGACGTTCATGGTTCGAGGCGCTTCTCAGGGAGCTGACGGACCGGTTCGTGGCGCGACGAGCTATCTTCGCGCGCCGGGCCAAGGCATCTGGGATGCGGGTGACAGTAAAGAAAGAGACGACATTGCCGTGGTCAAAGTCATGACCAATGAGCTTGATGAGAGATATTGGCACGACTTCCGAAGACGCCTTGAGACGGAGCTTTCGCAGGACGCCATCGTCATTCGAGCGCAGGAGATCGTAAGGCTTTAGAGTGCACGGAACCGCTTGTCGGTTGAGCTTGTTAGCAGCGTAGCAAGCCGACAAGGAGGACCCTCAAACATGGGCTTTTTTAGTAAGGATATCCAAAACTTCGACGACCTGTTTGTGCACACGTAGCGCGACATCCCGTGGAGCAAATCGCCAAGAGCTTACCGGACATGATCTCCAAAGCGAGCGATCCTGCATTAAAAAAGGGCTTCGAAACCCACCTCGGCGAAACCAAGAACCAGCTTAGAACAGGTGTTTAAGATGCACGGCGTCGACGCCTCGGGCGTTGACTGCCCTGCCATCGACGGCATCCTGGAGGAAGCGAGCAGGGTCTCGGGCGAATCGAAAATCCGCAGGTTCTGGATGCCGCTCTCATAGCTGCGGCGCAGGCCATCGAACATTACGAAATCACGCGTTATGGCACATTGATCGCTTGGGCCAATCAGCTCGGCCGCAGCGATTGTGCTGCAATCCTCAAGCAGACTCTCGATGAGGAGCAGGCGACCGATACAAAGTTGAACAAGATGGCCCTCTCGGCCGTCAACCAAAAGGCCGCATGACACGCTTTCACTTCGCCGGCAACTGAGCTGGCCGCCAGAAGGCGGTCGGCTTCCATCGGCATTTTTCCGGCTGTCGGCGAAGAACGACGCTTTTATTAGTGACTGCCGCCAGAGGACGACGATCCAGCGGATGAGTGTGAAGTAGCGCCCGACGAAGCTCGGAAGCTTCCCCCCGAAATCTCTGGCGATCCGCCGATCATGCCAGGCGAAGCAGTGGTTCCGGAAGCGCCGGAGCCCGAGGTACCGGTGCTGGAACCGTTGCCGGAAACCGCCCCGCGCGCCGCCGGGTTCGTCGCGGCAGTTGGCTCAGATGGCGAATTGGGATTCTGCGCCCGCTGCGCCGCGAGATCATCGATCTGCAGGCGCTGGCGACTCGGTGCGGAACTGTCGAGCCGATTGCGTTCGACGGTGGAATTCACAACGCCGGGTGGGGTTGAGCTGCCGCCTTTCGTGATCAGCTCTCGCCGTGGCGGCAAAGAGCGAACCGTGTTCTGCTGAATTCGCATGCTCTCGGGTACGCCCGTTGTCCCGGTCGGATCCTGAACGGAGACGCCGTGCTGCGCTCTGTCCATCGTGGCGCTTGTCGCGCGGGATGGTGTGACCGCTGCCGGAGCCTGAGGCACGCTTCTGTTGGCATCGACCCTAGGAGGCGCCGTGGTGATGGTGCTATAGGATGTGTCCGGCGTCATGCCTGTGTGGTTTGGTTTGTGTCGCGCTTCAACGTTCGATGAGTTCTGCGTGTCGCGGGGCGCAGCTGAATCGCGTTGCTTTTGGAGCAACTTCGTGTTGCTGGGTTGCGCTAAAGCAGGGTTCTGAAGGACATTTGGGTTTCCGGCGTTTTGAGCCAGAACCGCACCTCCGCCGATTGTCACGAGGAAGGGAGCGACGGCAATCGCGGTTAGCCGGAGTGATCTAGCGAAATGTTCCATCATTGCACTCGTGTGCTACTGACCTTGAAAAACCCTGCGCGACCGACCATCGTTCCGTTGGCTGATCTTTTCGTGAAGAGGACGCGAAAGGCAATACAGGCTCTGCCACGCCCGTCACCTACCTGTCGTCATTGCGAGGTGCCGTAGGGTTGCCGATCGTGCATCGGCCACGTGTAGAAGCCGCGAGCTTTGAGGGCGCGCAACGCCGGTTCCGGAGGAATATCGACGGGAAGGATTTTCTGCACGCCGATGGCAAAGCAGCCGACGCATTCCCACGTGCCGGGCGGCAGACCCGTTGCGCTATCTTTCACGGTCAAGCCGAACATTTCAGCGTCGGCATTCTTGAACAGCGTCACACACTGTGCATCGTCGGGAATCGGCATTGGCCCTCGGCCTCCACGTTACGAAAGGTCGACGCACACGCGGCCAACAGGTTCATCGTGGCTGGCGACAGCCGCGGCAATCGTTTTTCGTCAGCTTCATCCGAAGGCGACTGGCTCAGTCCCAGCTTCCGCTAAATGTCGCTGCCGCGGCGTCTCGGGCTCCAATGCTGCATCGATCTCCGCGCCCAAAAGCACCACGATCATCGAGATCCAGATCCACATCATGAACCCGACAACCGCGCCGAGCGATCCATAGGTTTTGTTAAAACTCCCGAAATTGCCCGCGTACCAGGAAAACAGGAATGAAGTGATGATCCAGAGGGCCGCCGCGATGGCGCTGCCCCATGTGAGCCATTTCCATCGTACGGTTTGCCGGTTCGGTCCGAAGCGATAGACAAGCGCCAGGGCGAAGGCGATCAATACAAAAAGAAGTGGCCATTTCGCAAACCGCATTGCCGTTAATACTTCGGGCGGAAAGCCGATGACGTTGGGCAACACCATGACAGCGCCGACCGCAAGAATAGCGACTGCGACCCCGCCGAGCGTGAATACAAGCGTGATAAGTGTCAGTCTCAAATATCCGCGCTCTTCTTTTTCTCCATAGACCTGATTGAGCGAGTCAAAGAGCGACTTCGCGGCGGAATTGGCGCTCCACAACGAAACCAGAAGTCCACCGACCATCGCGAGACCAAGGGTGCCGCCATTTTGCGAACTTATGCGCTTCAACTCGTCGCCGATGACAGTCAATCTGCCCTCCGGCAGCACCCCTTGCAGGTTCACAAGTTGCGCGTCGATCGTGCTCGGATCTGAAAACAAGCCGTAGATGCCGATGAGAGCCGCAAGCGCAGGAAAAATTGCAAGTAGGCCAAAGTACGTGGACGCTGCCGCAAGCGAGAAGATACGGTTCTCGGATGTTCCCGCGTAAACGCGAAGCAACACGTTTTTCCAGCGAGATGCGCCTGTGCTCAAAGGATCGTTTGGCTCTTGGAGAGTGAGGACGCTTCCTCTCCCTTGAGAAAGTAAGCCAGAATCGCAAGTCCCGCGAGCAACCCTATGGACATGGCCGGGAAAGGGTGTTCGGGCGCACTCCTGCGCGCGATCTCAAACGGTGTGACGACAGCCGCAACGTCGCGCTTGATTTCTTTTTTCGCTGAATTGAGCTTGTGCGACGCCTCCTTATCTTTAGCGTCGATGACGAACTTCACAAGCCCCGCCGCCAAAAGGAACAGGCCCGAGAAGGCAAAGCAGGAAAGCACAGATCCGATGTAATCGGCGGCCCAGATCATTAATCCCACAAGTGCGCAAATCGCCGCCGCGGCCAAACAAATTCCGAACGCGATCCAGGTTCCGTAAGATTCCTTTTTGGCTTCGACTGATTCCTGAACCTTTTCGATAATGGACACGGCGTCTCGTCCTTATCTCGCGCTTGCTAAAGGTTTTTAACGCCGGGAGTCGACGCGCACCAAGCCACGACGACATGAGCTTCCGGCTCATTGTTCTCGGAGAAAGCGCGCGACCGCCGCTCTACCAAGTCTCTCCAGTTAAGGAGCTTCTCACGGCGATCGTACTGTTTCGCACGGAAATCCACCCAGATGACATTTCCTAAAAGCATGAAGTATCTCTTAAGTTCGTTTTCGGCTTTCCCACAACCATGCCGGCATAAATGTTCCCGTTGATCAGTGTACGTCGATATCCGGCCAGCGAAACGCGCTTTAGTGGAATGTCTGCTTTTGGCGGTCGCGACGGAACAACCGAAGGACGTCGTGCTCGCGTGGTGATCCAGATTGTTGGACATGCTATGCATCGGTGCTATCGGGAGCACTGTCGACCGACCAGACGTCCGAAACCGCTTCTTCGAACCAGTAGTCATGCTTTTTCTTTTTCCGGTGCGATGCAAAAGGCAAAGTCCGCAATGAATGCGTTCCTCTCCGAAACAGATAAACCAGCGACTGCCGCCATCGGATTCACGATCCCCGCCCGCCGCGGGGGCGTATTGGGTAGGGGAGGCGATGGGCCCACCGATTACAAGGATCTCAATCAGCCCCACGATAAGACGGAGCAAACCACGCGGATGCTCACGTCGAATGCCGCACATTTAGCTCAGCGGCTGGCCGCCTCTCATTATTCGGCCCTGCCGAAGAAGCTGATTGAAAGCCAAAGCTCTTATCATTTTTGCAATGAGCCTTGATGTTTTTCGGACGTCAACGCGCCAAAACCGTTTTCACGCGCGCAACGTTTCCGCTAGGCAAGCGTTGGTAGGTCACAAAATTGCAAAAGCTTTTCCAATGAAAATTGAAAGAGAGGCGGCATGTCGAACGATGTGAAACCGGTACACCAGCTCCGCGACGCGTTGGAGGCACGACGCCTCGAGGAGATTGAAAGGTTGGCAGCGATTTGCCTTTCCTCAGGTGGATTGCCACTAGAAGCCTTAAACCCGCTCGCTCACCTGCAGATGGCGCTTGCGGCGGTGCGCGAAGAGATCTCCGCGCATGAGGTCAAGGTCGGCGGCGGAAGCAACGACCGTTAGAGTGAATGATGCTGCCGAGACGATCGTAAAAATTCGTACAGTTTTCATACGGCGGTGCCGGAGATGTAACCTGTTAGTCGTGGAGGCGACCCCAGTTATGGAAAGTTGCCCTTCGTAGTTCGCGCCGAGACGGATTGAGACACAGTATTCTTGACCACCGACTTTGAAAGCGATGAGTTCACGCTCCCGATGGCTCTCGATAGCTCCGGCGCCGGACATAACTTAGATCTCAGGGATTGTTCTGGACAATTTAAAATTCTTCCCAGCCATCGTTGCCATTGACGACGGCTTTCGGCGCTCTGGCCGGCTTCACGCGCGAAAAACCCGATGAAGCCATTCGCGGCCTTCGCTCACCGGCAAATGCATGGGGGACAGTACGCTTGAGTTCGGCGCGAAGAGGATCCGCGTCGATTACGCCAAGCCCCAAACTGCGCCGTGAGTTCAGCCATTGTGTCGGCTTCCTTGGCGAGGGCATGGACTGCTGCCGCGCTCTGTTCGACCATCGCGGCGTTTTTCTGGATTCCCTGATCCATTTCCTGGATGGCCGCATTGACTTGGCTGAGACCCGTGGCCTGCTGCTCGGCGCCTCTCATGAGGTTGGTTTTGTCCGAAGGCAAAGTGAACATCTTCACGCTCGCTAAGAATGCCGGCACCAGCGTCAATCAGATTGAACGCTTCTATGCACGTAACCTGCCGCTTTCGGCAGAGCTCGTGATCAATTTGCAGAGCTATGGGCTTTGAGAACAATAATTACTCGCGTGCCTACACCAAGTAAGAACCAAAATCGCGGTATTGAATCGCGATGAGATCGACCGAGCATCGCCATAGAACTCAGCCGTTGAAATGCGACAAGCACTTGGAATTGCCCCGTGACGCTCTAGATTAAGTGCTTCTGACATGGACGGAGTAACGACATGAAACAGATGAAACACGTTCTCGCGATCTTGGTAGTAGTTTTGCCTATAACCAGCGCGGTTCCGCTGGCCGAAGCTCATCACCGCGGTCGTGCTTCTTCATCTAGGGTTACGCTCCACGATGACCATAGCAGTAGCAGTCACCGCAAACACCCCTCCTATAACGCCCGTTATGATCACCGTGACCGCGATCATCCGAGCCGCGACAATTCCGGCAATAATTATGGCTTTGGCGGTGACTGCGGATGGCTGCATTGCCATACCGCGATGCCGTGGGGGTAATTGGGAAAAGCCGCATCGCCGTTTACGCTGAGGGATTGCGCAAAAAATATTAATCGAAACGCATTGCACCCGCCCCGTCCTAACTACCCCAACGGCGGCCGGAAAAGGACGGTGTAGTCGATCAGGAAACGCAACTCCGGTTGATCATTCCGCACGCCGTCGTCCTGCCATACGTCCGAATATTGCGTCTTTAGGCGGAAACCTTTCAACCACCCCTCCGTAGGACGGTATTGAATCCAAAGGTCGAGTTCGTCCCGATCGGGTATTCCCACGGCAGTGATAGGATCAATGGCGTCCCAGCCGTGCGTAGCCCAAACACCTACGCTGAGCCCGGAGAAGCCATACTTGCTGAACGCGTAGCTGAAATCATATGCCACGCTGCCGCCAACGGCCTTTTCATTAGCGTTATCGAACGACACCTGTTGCATATCGGTGTAGTTTGGCTTGGTGCCGAACGGCGAGAAGATTTTGGATTGATCACCCGTACTTGAGCCCGCGACGAACAGAGTCCAACCCTCATACGTCATCTGCACCTTGGCAGACGCCTGATAGGTCGAAAAGAAACTCCCGGTGAGAAGATCGCTTCCGATACTTGCTTGCTCGATGATGTTCGCACCGACAATCCAATTTGGAACATTTTTTGGTTGCTGAAAGTCGTACTCCGCTTGAGCGAACCCCGTGTTCACGAAATCTAGGATAAAGTAGTCCATAAATACGGTCGAGAATCCTGAAAACGGCCGGTACTTGACCATCCCAAACGTTGCTCCGCGGTCTGCGATATCGCTTCCCGCCAGCGCAGCTGACATCGAAATGAAGTCGTTTGAATCCCGCTGCTTTACATCCCAGAGATAACCGAACGCGTAATCATAATTGCGATCCTTGTCGGGAAGCGTGACCACAGTGGTGCCGTCAAACGTGTTTGGTACCATGCGATTGTCTTGGGGATTGATGAGAGGCGTGTCCAGCAGTTGCATGCCGCCGCGCAACTCCTGGTCACCGATCTGCATACGCCCATAAAGCTGTCCCAGCATACTGAGCGGATCCTGCTGCGGGTTCAGAAGTTTGGTGCCGCTTTCATCATCCGGTGCGAAGAGAGGCTGGGAGATGTAATAAGCGGCCTGCACCCCGAACGTGTCCCAGAGAAGACCCGAGCGGAACGCCAGCCAGCCCCCTGCCGCCCAAGCCTGAGACTTCGATCCATCGAAATTATCGCGTGTTAAATAATAGGAGCGGCTCACGAACTGAGCCAAGGAATCGCGAAAGAACGCGGGTGTGTCGCTTGGAAACTGCCAATAAATCTCGTTCATGTATTTCTGGGATGGAAATTTTTTCAGGCTCCAGGTTAGCCGCTCCTCGTCAGCAATTTCCTGGCGATCAACAGGCAGAAGTTGCGAGTAAGACGTGACCGTTCCAGGTATTGGATTAGAGTCCGCCGCCAGCGCCGCAGCCACCGTGCTCTTCACTTGCGCCTCAGCGCGTGTTACGGCGCCGAGCCACCCGGAAGCTCCGATCCAAGCAGCAATGATGATGCTTTGAGTGACTTTGCGCACGCAACCCCCTTGGAGACGCGGCATCACTAATCTGCTCTAAAATAACCGGCAGAATCACTGCAATTACATCATACGTTGCGCTGCCAAATTTAATGATGTTCGTTTTCTCCGCCGGGCTAATATTTTACCATTGTGATATTTTGATCGTAGCAGCGAGTAGCCTCTTGAAGGAGAAATGATTTCTATTCGGATACGTTTCGGTTTGCACCTGTTGGGAGGCAAGCCTCACACGGTTCAGTTTTTGGGATTCGTCTTCGACGCTTCGTATGCATCGCGGTAGCCACGTGCAATCGTCCGGACGCCCCTCCCAATGTTTTCGTATGCTTCATCGGGTAGGTTCGCCAAAGACACGCGCAGCGACCAGTCGGGTGCCTCGAACCCACCGCCGTTGAGCAGCACGATTCCATGATCCTCGGCCAGTCGGAATGCGAGATCGAGCGGGTGAATATTCTTCTTCAGGTATTCGACAGCTTCCTCACCGATGTTCTTACGCGCCCAGAATTCAAAATCGATCAGGCCGTAATAGGCATCAAAGTTCGGGTTTGGATTGAGCTGGAGTCCTAAGCTTTCGATCATCGCCCAGGCCCGGCGATTGACAATCTCCTTACAAGCAGTCTGGTAGTGTTTCTCCGCGTCCATCATCTCGCAAAGAGAGAACAGGCTCATCATCACCTGCTGCGGCAGCGACAGTCCCGCAGTGTGATTGAGCGCAACGTCGCGACTGTCGGCGACAATGCGATCGATGAACTTGATTTTGCGCGGCTCAAGCGTCAGCGCGCCATAACGCTTGTCCAAAGCTTTCACATCCGAGTCCGGAAGCTCAGCGATCATGTTGTCGAAGATATTGTCCTCATGCACTGCGATAACGCCAAGTCGCCAACCGGTGCAGCCAAAATACTTGGAATACGAATAGACGCCGATCGTGTTCTGGGGCAATGCGCCGAGCAACGAGCGGAAATCATCCACGAACGTCCCGTAAACGTCGTCCGTTAACAACATCAAATCGGGGCGCTTGGTCTTCACCAGCTTCGTGATCTTGGCGATGGTCTCCTCGCTAAGCGCCATGCCTGTGGGATTGCCGGGATTGACGATGAAGAACGCCTTTATCTTTGGATCCTCGAGCTTCTTGATTTCGTCATCCGTAAATTGGAAGCGGTTCTCTTGCGGCGACTTGATGTGCACGACTTTGAGATTGTAGTCCTCGAGGTGGGTCATTTCGAGATAGGGAGTGAAAATGGGCGTGCCGAGCGCGATAGTATCGCCAGGATGCAGCAGCCGATTGGCCTTCAAGGACTTGAAGATGTAGCACATTGCGGCGGTGCCACCCTCGACCGCATAGAGATCGAACTTACCTGCCGGGCGTGGCTTTCCGCACATCGCCCACATCAGATACTCCTGCACGATCCGCTCATTGTGAATCAACATTCGATCGGGCACTGGATAGTTGTCGCCGATGATGGAATCGACGAGTTCGTGAACGAAGGCGTCACGATCAAAGCCGAAGGTCTTGATCGCAAATTGCAGCATATCCGAAAGGAATGCGGCTCCGGCCATATTTGCTTGCCGTGAGAGCCAAGTTTCGAAACGGTCCGCGATACCGCTTGCTTGTGGCATACCGCCGATGCCGGCAGGATGATCCATCACCCGCTTGCTCTCGGTAATTGCGAACTGACCCAACAAGAAAAAGCCTTCGCGTGGTGCGGTGGCTATCCAATTCGGATTACCGCGGCCGGCATTCAGAAACGCGGATTGAGCGGTGCGCGAAGTCTTCCGGGCTAGCCCGATCAGCTCGTCCTTGATCTCAAAAGGACTCAGAGCTTCGAATTTGCGCAACGTGAGAATGTCGGCCATGACTTGCTCCTATTCGAAGTTTAATTTGGATCCGGAGAAGCTCGTAAAATTTGAATGCATTGCGGATTTCGTAAAGATTTTTGGTGCGATCGCACCTTTGCGATCAAGTCAACAACATGACCAGGACCATTCCCCAAATCGTCAGCAGCGTGTTCCCAACCGCGTACGTGACAGTGTAGCCGAGGCCGGGAATCTGACTCTTAGCTCGATCGTTGATCATGCCCAGGGCGGCCGTCGTGGTGCGCGCTCCCGAGCAGCATCCGAACAAAATGGCGTCGTCGAAGCGGAACAGATATTTTCCCACGTACATCGCCAGTATCAGGGGCACCGTCGTTACAACAACACCCCAAAGGAAAAGACTGAAGCCCAACTGTTGCAACCCGCTGACGAAGCCTGGGCCAGACGAGATGCCAACCACGGCGATGAATACATTTAAGCCGACCGAATTCATGAACCACACGGTAGAGGAAGGAATCCGTCCGAACGTCGGGCGCACAGAGCGCAGCCAGCCGAAGAAGAGTCCGGCAATCAGAACGCCACCAGATGTGGACAAGGTAAGGGGCACACCGCCGATCTTGTAGACGACTGCGCCAAGCAGCGCGCCAATGGCGATCGCTCCACCGATGAATGCCACATCAGCCACATCCGTCGCACGATCCGGATAACCCAACATGTTGGTCGCTGCTGCTATGTCTTTGGTACGACCAACAAGGGTGACAATATCGCCCCGTTGCAACTGAGTGTTTGGCAAAATTGGAATATCTGTTGCGGTTGCCCCGCGCGTGATCTTTCGCAGGAAGACACCGCGTGCTGCCGGTAACGTCGCCAACTCAATCAACGTTTTTCCGTCGGCCGTTTGGCTCGTCACGTACACGTCGACGCCCTCTACGGGCACAGCCAACAATTCGCGATCATCCACTTCTTGCGCCGCAGTTCCGATCGCGTTCACCAGCACGTCGCGGCGTCCAGCCACTGCTACGATATCGCCCGGCTCAATAATGGTACCGGCAGTCGCTTCAATGATCTCTCGGCCGCGTCTGATCCGTTCAATGAACACCCGCGAATCCGGGAGCAGCGCTTCAGCGTCTTGTACCGTTTTACCCGCGATTCTTGCCCCTTCGCGGATCCGGAACGCTCGTAGTTCATGCTGGTACCAAGCTGTACCAGAACCACCGAGCGCCTTTTTGCCACCATGCTCCTCCTCGTAGCGTTTGCAAGCCGCCTCGAGATTGATGCCCAAAAGCGCTGGACCAATTATGGAAAGAACAATCGCAGATCCGATCGTGCCGAATATATAAGTGACGGCATAGGCGACAGGCATCGCATCGAGCAGTTTCTTGGTTTCCTCAGGTGAGAGACCGAGGCGGTTAATTGCATCAGTGGCAAGCCCCATGGATGCGGAGATCGTTTGGGAACCCGCATATAGGCCTGCCGCCGAACCAACATCATAGCCAGCTAATCTGGCGCCAATATATGCGGCAACCAAACTGAACATAGCGACAACAACCGCAAACAAGGCTTGCGGAATTCCATCCTTTGCGATGCCACGCACAAACTGCGGACCTACTCCGTAGCCGATGGCAAACAGAAACATCAGAAAGAATGTCGGCTTCAGCGGGCCAGAAATAGTGATCCCAAGTTGGCCGATGATCACAGCCGCGATCAACGTCGCAGTCACCGCCCCGAGCCCAAGACCTTTGTAGGTAAAGGAGCCGAAATAATACCCGAGGGCCAGGGATAAAAAGATTGCGATTTCAGGATACGCTCGGAGCGTGTGGACAAACCAATCGATCATGACATCACCGGATCACGCATTAAAAAGCACGTTGCACGACGAGGGTGAATTCGCGTTTCGGCACGAAATCGGCAAGTTTCGCCCGAAGCATTGGCACACGCCATTCAGTTCTTCGGGGCATCACGATTATTTAGTTATGGCGATCGCCTGTTCCGGAAGAATGAAACGGGCAAGGGAATAATGAAATTGGTTGCGACTACGGAGATCGGTAATTCTCAATAACAAGTTCAAACATAATATCCGTCAGGCCTAATTCGCCAGCACGAGCCGGTACCTTAGGCCCCCTATCGGCCCGGATCAGTATCGACGAATGTAACCTTATTAAATCACGCCGCAGTAGCGGCGTATGAAGAGATTTATCTCTTTGGAACTCGCGGGTCATCAGAAAAAATGCGACCGAACAAACATGGTTTAAATAAAGGGTTTGTCATTTGCTGTGCTTTAGCTGCTTTTGCGCTCTCCACACCGATCAGAGTGAATTCTGAACGCTTATCTATTTACTGCAACGCTTCTTTTGAAAGCTCACGGACAGCCTGACGCAATGTCGGGAAGAAGCGCACACGCCCACCGACGATACCTCTCTTATCGGCCCAAAGACGCCACTCAGTTGCACGACCTGCCGCATTCAGACTGATGCCGCGCGCATCAAGCATCGTTACGAGTTCAAGGATGGTCATAATTCCAGTTGCGTCGATGGTCGATGCGGGGAGCAGGTCGATCACGACGTGATGTAGACCCGGATCCGATTGGTCGATTGCCCGCATTAGCTCGCGCTTGAAGTAGAGAGCATTGAAGAACATGATCGGAGCATTGAACCGAAATAACAGCAAGCCAGGGATACTTGCGCTGTCTTCATGCCGTTTGATCGAGTGAAGACCGGGAAAGCCCTTCACCTTACCAAGAATCTCGACGCTGGGCCGCGACATCAGCCTTATAAATCTTAAGAGCGCGAGCACCACCACTAACAGAATGCCATTGATTGGCCCAGCGACTATGACGCCAAGCATGGCAAGGATCGAAAGTAGGGCTTCCGCCGGATCGATGCGACAGATTAAGCGTAAGCTTGCTATGTCAATTAGCGATAGACCTGCGGTGACGAGTACTGCCCCAAGTGCAGCGATCGGGACGTATTGTATTGGTGTCGTGAAAAAAATTAGCACCAGAGCCACGACGACGGCGGCCACAAGCCCTACAGCGTGCGTCCGTCCGCCAGCGGTATCACTTACGGCCGTACGCGAGTCCGCTCCGCTCACGGCAAAGCCTTGTGATAGCGCTGTCATCACATTTGCCGCTCCAAGTGCTATAAACTCTTGATCCGGATCGACATCGTATCCATTCCTTGCTGCGAAGCTACGTGCCGTCAAAATCATGCTTGTGAAGCTAACGAGAGCCAACCCAGCGGCCTCCGCAACGAGTGATGGTAGAAGGGCCATATCGGCGTACGGAAAAGTTAACGCAGGGAGACCACTGGGTACGGCGCCAATGGTCTTTACTCCGGCAGCTTGCAATCCGAAGAACGGCACAGCAATACCCGCGAGCACAATACTAAGAAGCGCTGACGGTAGCCGCGGCATCAGACGGGATACTATTGCCATTATCAAAAACGTTCCGGCGGCAACGGCGAGCGTTACCAAGTGAGTCTCTTCGAGCCTGCTAAAGATGCCGATTAGGCGCGGGAATATTTCAGTCTCTTGAACAGAAAAGCCAAGGATCTTGTCGGCCTGACCGAGGATAATCGACACCGCGACGCCATTGAGGAAACCTACCAGGATCGGCCGTGACAAGAAATCCGCTAAGAATCCAAGACGCAGGAAACTGGCCCCTATGCAGATAAGGCCAGCGAGCAAAGCTAGAGCGGCGGAAAGGCGCGCGTAGGCGGCCGGATCGTTGATGGCAAGTGGGGTAATTGCTGCTGCGATCACGGCGCAGGTTGCCGCATCAGGCCCGACGATCAACTGACGAGATGAGCCGAATGCAACGTAGGCCAATAGTGGGAGCAAAGTTGAATAGAGACCCGTCTCCGGTCTCAGGCCTGCCAGCGCCGCATAGGCGATGCTAACCGGTATGGCTACTGCTGCGACCGCAAGACCCGCATTGATGTCCCCCGCCGCATAAGCCAGCTTATAATCCCGCAAAGCAGCGAGACCGGGGGCGATGCGGGCGAGGGAAAGCATAGCTTTTCCTTTTGGCCTAGTTGAACTGCTCCAATCGCAATAGCAGAGGCCTTCCAATTAATTGTGTTGCGCCCAGATTAGAGGCCAGAAATAGCCGATCGCCATGCGATCCAGCAGGATCTTATTTGTTTTCGTGCCCGACGGCCACAAGGATTGAACGTATAAGTACGCTCTCTTGGCGGAGCCCGTAAATTCCGCAGCACTTCAACACTCATTCCGAATAAGTTCTTTCGTCGCTTGCCGCATGGCTGGGTTACATCAGCGTCACAAACGCTTTTTTGATAGTACTGTTCATTAGCTTCAGTTTCGTTCTTTTCGCAGCGGTTACTTTGTTGGAGGATCAAGACTCATGACGCACTGCGCGAATCCCCTTTAACCTGGATTAGCAATGCCGTCGCCCCTTATAAGCGCCTTTGCGAACGCTACCCGGATGCCACCGGCGAAGACTATCTGTTTCTGCCTCAGTACCAGACCAGCCACTGCGGCTCGCGTCATCGCGCAAAATTTTAATAAGCTGATGGAAGAGACCGGGCTGAAAATCGACACCGTCCTGCAAACGGGACGGAGGATTTATAGCCTGCGTCATACGGCGATTTGCATGAGGCTGGTCTTGTCGGAAGGTAAGGTCAACATCTACACGCTCGCAAAGAATGCCGGCACCAGCGTTGAACAGATCGAGCGCTTCTATGCCCGTAACTTGCCGATTTCCGCAGAGCTCGTGAAAAACCTGCAGAGCTACGGCGACTAAGCCGCCTAGATAATCATCGTGACGCACGGCAACTCAGGCTCTGATTTTCACCAACCACGGTGAAATTCAGCACACGGCTTCAGTTCAGAGTCCCTTCGGTGTGCCAAGCGAATGCACAGTCTAGCCTCGCGTCAATCCTCCCGATTTCAAGTATCGAGTGCTTGGCGAATTTTGGCCGCCAGTTGGTCAATCGTGAATGGTTTTTGAAGAAAGGCGATGCCCGGATCCAACATGCCATTGTGCACGATGGCGTTACGCGTATAACCCGTCGTGAAGACCACCTTGAGGTGAGGAAGTTTCTCTACCGCTCTTTGAGCCAGTTGCCGGCCGTTCATCTCGGGCATCACAACATCCGAAAACAGCAAATCGATCCTTTGTCCACTGTCGATGATTGTCAGCGCCTGCAGTGGACCTTCTGCTGCGAGAACCGAATAACCTAGCTCTTTCAGGGCTTCGACCGAGTAGTTACGAACCCGTTCTTCGTCCTCGACAACGAGTATGACCTCGCCGCACTCTCCCGTTTCCAGTGTCGCGTTTGCGCCTTCCGTGTTCTTTGCTTCATCCTGACCAAAAAAGCGCGGCAGATAAATCTTTACAGTCGTCCCCACATCAACTTCTGAATAGAGTTTCACATGACCGCCTGACTGTCGAACGAAGCCGAAAACCTGGCTCAATCCTAGGCCACTTCCCTTGCCCACTTCTTTAGTCGTGAAAAAAGGATCAAAGGCCTGCGCCATCACCTCTTCACTCATTCCCGACCCGGTGTCGGAGACGGCGACAAGAACGTACTGGCCTTCGGGAAGCGCGTATTCGCGCGCGACGCGACTGTCGACCAATGCGTTGCCTGTATCGATGGTTAGCTTACCACCATTCGGCATAGCATCGCGCGCGTTCACTGCCAGATTGAGCAATGCACTTTCAAGCTGCACCGCATCTGCGAAGGCTCGCCAGAGGCCAGGCGAAAGAACTGTCTGAACTTGAATGTGATCGCCGAGCGTGCGGGTTAGCAATTCAGACATCGAAGCAACAAGCTTGTTAGCATCAACGGGTATTGGCTCAAGCGGCTGCTGCCGCGAAAACGCAAGTAGCCGCTTAGTCAACGTCGATGCTCGTAAAGCGCCCTCTGTAGCCGATTCAATGTATTTACCAACGTTGGCGTCACCTTTGTTCAGTCGCCGCTGCATCAGGTTGAGCGAACCGATGATGACTGCCAGCATGTTGTTAAAATCATGAGCGATGCCGCCGGTAAGCTGGCCAATGGACTCCATTTTTTGGGCCTGGAAAAGCGCTTCCCTTGCCGTCTCAAGCTCTTTAACCGCCTCACGCTGTTCTGTGATGTCGCGGGTTACCTTGGCAAAGCCAATTAGTTTGCCTTCCTCATTGCGCACGGCGTCGATGACGACGCTCGCCCAGAAGCGCGAGCCATTCTTTCGGAGTCGCCAACCTTCCATTGCGGTCCGCCCTTCGTCGCGAGCCTGCGCCAATAATTTCCAGGGTTCTCGTTCTGAGCGGGATTCTTCAGTATAAAACATGGAGAAATGCCGGCCAACGACCTCGTCCTGAGTGTAGCCCTTTATCCGTTCAGCACCCGGGTTCCAGGTGGTGACGTTGCCTTCAAGATCGAGCATGTAAATGGCGTAGTCCACCACGCCTTGCACTAGGAGACGGAATTGTTCCGACGTCGATTGAACGCTTTTCTCTGCCGTCAAGCGGGCTGCCACTTCGCTCTCGACACGCGTTTCCAACGAATGGTTGATTGCCTCAAGCTTTAGGTTGGCTTCCCGCGCTGCTGAGTAAAGCTGCGCATTGTCTATCGCCACTGCTGCTTGATTTGCGATCGCAGTGACAAGTGTTTCCGAGTCAGAATCGAATTTGCCCGCTTCTTCGTGTCCAAAGAACAGTCCGCCAAGCACCTCGCCCGATCGGGACATAACCGGAACCGCGAGGTACGAGGTTACAGGAAGATGACCTTCAGGCATGCCTTTGCGCGGCGCATTCTTGCCGTATCGCCGGTCCTTCCTGATGTCGTCAGATCGTACCACACCCTGTCCTGTAAACGTCGGAGCAAAAACTTCCGTATTCCTGGGCATAGGAAATTTTTCAAACGCTGATCGAGGAGCGCCGGAGAGCGTATAAAGCATGTAGCTCTCGCCCTTTTCATCGAAAACATTGTAGAAAAAGGCACCGAATTGCGCGCCGCTCAGTTCGACACCGGCGTCAGTGGCAATCTGCACAATTTTTTGGAGATCGAGTTCAGCAGCTACCGTCGCGCCGGTGCGGTTGACAATTTCGAGCCGACGTTCCGCTCGCTTCCTCGACGAGATATCAAGCACGGTACCGACAAATCGGACGGCGGCCCCGTTTTCAAATATTGCCCTGCCCTTTGCGCTGACCCACCTCTCTATGCCGTCACTAATCCCAATAGTGCGGTATTCCATGTCAAAGGCGGCGCCTGACATCAAGGCACGCTCGACCGCGGCATGCACGTTAGCTTTATCGTCGGGATGTAAACCGGCGAGAAACGCACCCTCATAGCTAACAGGTGCGTCATAAGGGAGACCGAACAGAGCCTTGCACCGAGAGTCCCATTTGAGTTCCGACGTGGGAGGATTGAAATCCCAGATTCCGATTTGCGCGGCCTCCGTCGCCAAGTGAAGTCGCTCGTCCGCCGTCCGGGCCTGACGCTCGGCCAGAATTCGCTCGGTAATGTCGACACCCTGCACAAATATGCCATTTACCTGCTCGTCAGTGGCGATCGGCTGGTAAACAAAATCGACAAATCGCTCGATCAGCCTGTTCGCGCTTGTCTTCAAGGCGACCTTAGCGCCCAAAGCAGTGTAAGGTTCGCCGGTTTTATAGACTTCGTCTAGAAGCCGGACGTAGCCTTGTTCGACAACTTCAGGCAGCGCCTCGACGATGGTTTTTCCAATTAGATCGCGACCATCCACCAATTTGCGATACCCGGGATTCACTAGTTCGAATCGATGCTCGGGTCCGGAGAGCAGCGCCATAAAACTTGGCGCCTGCTCAAAAAGCTCCGACAGACGGTTCCGCTCAGATGTTGCTCTTCGCTGAGCGAGAACCCGCTCTGTCGTTTCGACCACGATGGCAATGACGCCTCCTGGCTTTCCATTTTCGGCTATGACTGGCGAATACCCCAAGTCGAGCCAAACCTGTTCTAATTTCCCCCTGCGATCGAGTTCAAGCTGGTGGTCGGTGTAGGTGAGCGTGCCGCCTGACATGACAACGTTCATGATGTTGTCGTTGAAGTCCGCCACTTCCGGCCAGCCTTCCCGTACTTTGCTTCCAAGCAGGCTCGGATGACGACGTCCCGCGAATTGTGCGTAAGCATCATTATAGATCATGATGCCGTCTTCGCCCCACAGCAGCACAATAGGTATTGGCGAATGGACGAGAAGGCCGACCGATGTTTTCAGGCTCGTGGGCCACAGCTCAAGTGGTCCCAGCGTCGTCGACCAATCATAGTTCTGGATGAGTTCGGCCAGCGCTCCGCCGTTTGCCAGGAAAGCCAAAGAGCCAGAATCTACAGAGTGGACTCGCTTATCCGTCACTGCAAGTTCCTTGGGTTTGCGAGCTAATCAAGCTGCGCGCTGAGCGGCGCGATAAATTCGACCTGGCAAAGCCTGGGCAAAATGTATTGGGCCTGCGGTCGACGCATTTTTGTGTGTTGCGCAATGCAGTCCTTATCTCATCACTTCAGATATCGCACCTGCGAGCTGGTCTTGTTGATAGGGCTTCGCAAGGCGTGGAATTCCAGGATCCTTGCCCGATGGTAGCTCGGCATAACCTGTCGCAAGAAGAACGGGTAGGTCTGGAAACATCTCCCTTGCCGCAGATGCGAGCTCTGCGCCGTTCATTTTTGGCATTGAAAAGTCCGTGATCAATAGATCGATCTTATTGCCGGTTCGGAGGAGTTCGAGTGCAGCACTGCCAGAACTCGCCTCAACCACCTCATGACCGAGGTCTTCGATCATTGCTGCGGTGCTCATAAGAATTAACGCATCATCATCTACGACGAGGACTCTCATTTTCTCATCCAATGTCGGCGTTTTTTCGTGAGGAGCTTGATCTGTTGCTGCCATGCTGTTTGTTGTTGCCGGAAGCCAAAGTTCTGCCCGCGTTCCTTGCCCGACAACACTGGTAAGCTTTAGCGTACCGCCTAGCTGCCGCATGAGCCCATGAATCATCGAAAGCCCAAGGCCAGTGCCCTTACCGAGCTCCTTCGTTGAGAAAAATGGCTCGGTCGCCTTGTCGAGCGTTTCTTCATCCATACCAGTTCCGGTGTCAGTTACTGAGAGTCTGACGCATTGAGTTGGCGCTGTTCCCGCCGCCTCCGTCAACTCTGCCTCTTCCAACTCGATCGTAAGCTGGCCGCCCTCCGGCATCGCGTCGCGAGCGTTGACGACGAGATTCAAGATAGCAAGCTCAACCTGATTGGCATCAATGAGAACGTTTGGTAGATCGAGCTGCGAACTCACCTTGAGTTCAACTTGAGCGCCGATGGACCTCTCAATCAAATCGTTCATTCCACGCAGCAATTGCGCGAGGTCAGCAGGTTGCGGCCTCAACTCTTGCCGACGTGCGAAAGCCAGCAGCCGCTGGGTCAGGGCCGCGCCGCGTTGCGCGCCCTGGATGGCACCATCAACCAGACGCGTCGACCGCGCGTCGAGCGGTGCGCGCTTGCGCAACAAATCAAGATTGCCGATGACCGCCATAAGCAGATTATTGAAGTCGTGAGCGACGCCCCCCGTCAACTGGCCGATCATTTCCATCTTTTGCGACTGCCGAAGCTTTTCTTCTGTCTTTTCGCGTTGCGCTATTTCTGAGAGAACCTTCTCATGTGCGCGCTTAAGAGCATTGGTGCGTTTGGCAACCCGCCGTTCCAATTCTTCTTGGCTGGCGCGCAGTTCAGAAATGCGCGCCCGCGCTTCGTACTGTCGAAGGCGTCCCTTGTAAGCGGTCTTTGCCGTGCTGATAAACGTCAGAGGATGAAAGGGGCGTTCAACGAGTGTCACATTCCCCAAAACTTCCGTTAGGCGCGGCATTTCCGGATGAAACCGGAAGCCTTGGCCCCGATGAGTAAGAATGATGAATGGAAGGTCCGACCACGCGGGCTGATTGGAAATCCATAGAGCGATGGGTCGCAGATCGGCAGACAGCA
>Ga0256782_1000020_pt1 | contig 33395 bp, 30 predicted proteins | sample MC6MC0933MT_FD_186059 | JGI IMG/M metagenome (GOLD analysis project Ga0256782, IMG submission 186059) | Metatranscriptome of enriched soil aggregate microbial communities from Iowa State University, Ames, United States - MC6-MC0933-MT... | ecosystem: Environmental > Terrestrial > Soil >...
TAGTCTTCTTAATGGCGCGTGGCGACTCCGCTTCCGCGGAGCCGGCCGCCACGCGCGGAGCCGAGTTAATGGCGCATGGCATCGGATGCAGAGCATATCGCCGGTCTGTACGAGCGGCACGCCCGGACTTGGGATGAAGAAAGATCACGGAGCTTGTTCGAACGGCCGTGGCTGCAACGCTTTGCAGACCTGATCCCGTCAGCGGGCTCCGTTCTCGACATCGGCTGCGGGGCTGGCGAACCGATCGCGGGCTTTTTCGTTCGTGCCGGTTATCAAGTCCACGGCGTCGACACTTCGTCGGCGATGATCGCATTCTGCAAGGAGCGCTTCGCGGACAGCGCCTGGGACGTGGCGGATATGCGAACGCTAGCCCTCGGGCGGACGTTCGACGGCATTCTTGCGTGGGACAGCTTTTTTCATCTCACCCAAGACGATCAGCGCCGCATGTTTCCGATTTTTCGCGCGCACGCCGCGCCGAATGCTGCGTTGATGTTCACCAGCGGACCGCGCGACGGCGTCGCGATGGGAACATTCGGCGGCGAGCCGCTTTATCATGCGAGCCTGGCGCCCGACGCCTATCGCGCCTTGCTTGCCGAAAACGGATTTGAGGTCATCGCCAACGTCTTCGACGATCCGCAGACCGGCGGCCATAGCATCTGGCTCGCGAAAATGAAGTTTTAATGGCGCGTGAGTTTTTGGTGGCGCGTGGCGACTCCGCTTCCGCGGAGCCGGCCGCCACGCGCTGTTACTTCTTCTGGTCGGCGATCTGCTGATTGACCTCGGCCTGCATCTTCGCGGTCATGACGTTGAAGTCATTTTGCAGCTTCGCGCATTCGTCCTTTTTGCCGTCGCAAACGACCGACATCGTGATCACGAGGCTGTCGCCCTTCTGAACCGGCTTGCGGCAGACAGCGGCGGGGTACGCCGGATGACCCTTCGCCGTGAAGGTATACATCACCGTGCTGTTCTTATCGTCGTCGCTGTAGGCGACGTACTGATCGCTCTTGTAGACCTGCTTCAGGCCCGGCTTCGTCGAGTAGCGCTGGATCAATTCCTCCGCTTTGCCGCTCGGATCGCCGCAGAACGCATGCGCGGCGGCGACCGTCGGGCCGGCATTCGGCATCGGCGTCGGCGCCAACTTGACGACCGAGTCCTCGGCGCTCACTGGTCCGGCAAACGTCAGAGCTACGACGGCGGCCGGAATGAACATTCTCAAAAAGCGCGTGCAGGCCATCAGCGACACATCCTCAAACAGCAAGAAAGTCGCGGATATATACCGATTTTTCCCGAGCGTCATTAGAGAATTGCCGACACGTTAACGTGCCCGGGTGACGCCCTGCCGTGTTCTCGACCGCGCAGAATTGCTCATGGCTTCATCGTGAAGCGTCAGGCCATCGACGCCTGATGCGCGAGGCGGGCTTCGATGGCTTTCAGCGCGTCTCCGGCTTTGGCGCCATCGGGGCCGCCCGCTTGCGCCATGTCAGGACGGCCGCCGCCGCCCTTGCCGCCCAACGCTTCGGCGCCCGTCTTGACGAGATCGACGGCGCTCCAGGTTTTCAGAAGATCGTCGGTGACACCGACGGCTAATCCGGCCTTGCCATCTTCGGTGACGCCGACAACCGCGACGATGCCGGAGCCGACCTGCTTCTTGCCGTCATCGATCAGGCCGCGCAGGTCTTTCGGATTGAGGCCCTGCACCGTGCGCGCCAGCAGCTTGACGTTGCCGACGCTGCGGACGGCATCGGCCTGCTCCGAGGCGTTGCCACCACCTCCGAGTGCGAGCTGCCGCTTGGCGTCGGCCAATTGTTTTTCGAGGACTTTGCGTTCTTCAACGAGGTGCTTCAGCCGTTCAACGAGATCTTCGGGTCGCGTTTTCAAAACACCCGCCGCTTCCTTCAGGCGCCCGTCCTGCTCGTCGAGATAGGCGCGTGCACCGGCTCCCGTCAGCGCTTCTATACGGCGAACGCCCGCCGCGCTGCCGCTTTCGGCAACGACGCGAATAAGTCCGATGTCGCCGGTGCGCGAGACGTGCGTGCCGCCGCAGAGTTCGACGGACCACGCTTTGTTGGCGCCGGGGCGCGTCGATCCCATCGAAACGACGCGGACTTCGTCGCCGTATTTCTCACCGAACAGCGCCATCGCGCCCGAGGCCCGCGCTTCGTCCAACGCCATCAGTCGCGTGACGACCGGCGTATTTTCGAGCAGCACTTCGTTGGCGATATCCTCGACGGCTTTGATTTCTTCGGCGGACATCGCCTTGGTGTGCGAGAAGTCGAACCGCAGGCGATCGGGCGAGACGAGCGAGCCCTTCTGGGCGACGTGCGTGCCGAGCACTTGGCGCAGTGCTTCATGCAGAAGGTGTGTCGCGGAATGATTGGCGCGCGTCGCCGAGCGGCGCGTGTGATCGACCTCAAGTTCGACGGTGTCGCCGGTCTTGAAGCTGCCTTTCTCGACCTTGCCTACGTGGACGAAAAGATCGCCGAGCTTTTTCTGTGTGTCGGTGACGCGGAACAGAGCGCCTTTCGGGCCTTTGACAAGGCCCTGGTCGCCGACCTGACCGCCGCTCTCGCCATAAAATGGCGTCTGATTGAAGATGAGCGCGCCGTCCTCACCTGCTTTGAGCTCGGCGGCTTCCTTGCTTCCCGCAATGACCGCGGTGACGACGCCTTCAGCCGTCTCGGTATCGTAACCGAGAAATTCCGAAGCGCCGGTCTTGTCCTTGATCTCGAACCACTGACCTTCGGTGGCCGCTTCGCCGGAGCCTTTCCAGGCGGCTTTCGCCGCTTCCTTCTGCCTCTTCATCGCGGCGTCGAAGGCGCTGGTATCGACAGTGATGCCGCGCGGCTTCAGCGCGTCTTCGGTGAGGTCGAGCGGGAAGCCGTAGGTGTCGTAGAGCTTGAACGCGACGTCGCCGGGAAAGATCGAGCCCTTCTTCATGCTCGCGGAGCTTTCGCCCAATAGCTTCAGTCCGTTGTCGAGCGTGCGCTTGAACTTTGCTTCTTCGAGCTTCAGCGTTTCGGTGATCAGCGGCTGCGCGCGCACGAGTTCGGGATAAGCGTCGCCCATCTCGCGCACGAGCGACGGCACGAGGTGATACATGAGCGGCTCGGCGCAGCCCATTTGGTGGGCATAGCGCATGGCGCGGCGCATGATGCGGCGAAGCACGTAGCCGCGCCCTTCATTCGAGGGCAGCACGCCATCGGCAATCAGGAAGCTCGTCGAGCGCAGGTGGTCGGCGATGACGCGACGCGCGACGCTCAAAAATTCCGGGCTCGTGTCGCCGCCTGTTTCCTTGGCACCGGCCTTCGCGGCTTCCTGACGGATCGTTTGAATCAGAGTCTGAAATAGATCGATATCGTAGTTGTCGTGCTTGCCCTGCAGAACGGCGGCGAGGCGTTCGAGGCCCATGCCGGTGTCGATCGAGGGACGTGGAAGATCGATGCGATCGCCCGGCGCGCGCTGCTCGAACTGCATGAACACGAGGTTCCAGATTTCGATGAAGCGATCGCCTTCGGAATCAGCCGAGCCCGGCGGTCCGCCCGCAACCTTGTCGCCGTGATCGAAAAAGATTTCCGAGCACGGACCGCAGGGGCCGGTGTCGCCCATCTGCCAGAAGTTGTCGCTCGATGCGATGCGGATGATCCTGTCGTCGGAGAAGCCGGTGATCTTCTTCCAGATTTTGTAGGCTTCATCGTCGGTGTGATAGATCGTGACGAGAAGGCGCTTGGCGTCGAGGCCGAATTCCTTGGTCAGCAGGTTCCAGGCCAGCTCGATGGCGCGGTCCTTGAAGTAGTCGCCGAACGAGAAATTGCCGAGCATCTCGAAGAACGTGTGGTGGCGTGCGGTGTAGCCGACGTTGTCGAGGTCGTTGTGCTTGCCGCCGGCGCGCACGCATTTCTGCGAGGACACCGCCCGTGAGATGGCGCGCGTTTCCTGTCCGGTGAAGACGTTCTTGAACTGCACCATGCCGGCGTTGGTGAACATCAGCGTCGGGTCGTTGCGCGGCACGAGCGGCGACGACGGAACGATCTCGTGATTGTTCTTGCCGAAGTAGTCGAGGAAGGAAGATCGGATTTCGCTGACGCCAGCCATAGGGTGCTTTCGAGCCTTTCGCGGACCTAACCGCCTCGGACAAATCCTTCCGAAGCGGCTCAAGGCCGCCGTTGTAGCGGCGGCCTCGGTGAGTGTCCAGAAACGGCGGGTGAGACGGAAATGCAGCACGGCGTGGTTGAGAAATTCAGGCAAACGCCGCGATCCCGAGGTCGATGCCCTCTCTCATATGCTTCGTCATGCCCGCGAAGGCGGGCATCCGTCCAAACTGGAAAAGCAGTGCGCCCGAGCAGCTTGCCTCGATCCCGGCCTGCGCCGGGATGACGTCAGAGAGTATGGCTAGCGCAAATGTCAGCGCTTGCCCTTGGCGACTTTCTTCGTGTCCTCGTCGGGCAGAACGCCGTCATCGTCCGGCTCCTCGCCGTCGTCCTCACCCGCTTCCGGATTGGCCAGCATCTTTTCGACAATCAGACCGGCATTGGCGCGGATGGCACGCTCGATCTCGGCGGCGGCTTTGGGATTTTCCTTGAGATACGTTTTGGCGTTCTCGCGGCCTTGGCCGATGCGATCGCCATTGTAGGAAAGCCATGCGCCTGACTTCTCGACGATACCGGCCTTCACTCCAAGGTCGATCAGCTCACCGACCTTCGAAATGCCTTCACCATACATGATGTCGAACTCGACCTGCTTGAACGGCGGCGCCACCTTGTTCTTGACGACCTTGACGCGGGTCTGGTTACCGACCGTCTCCTCGCGTTCCTTGATCTGGCCGATGCGGCGGATATCAAGGCGAACGGAGGAATAAAACTTCAGCGCATTGCCGCCCGTCGTCGTCTCGGGGTTGCCGAACATGATGCCGATCTTCATGCGGATCTGGTTGATGAAGATCACCATGGTATTCGACTTGGAGATCGCGGCCGTGAGCTTGCGCAAGGCCTTGCTCATGAGGCGCGCCTGCATACCAGGTTGCATGTCGCCCATTTCGCCCTCAAGCTCGGCCTTGGGCGTCAATGCGGCGACGGAATCGACGACGAGCACGTCGACGGCGCCGGACCTGACAAGCGTGTCGGCGATTTCAAGCGCCTGTTCGCCGGTGTCGGGCTGCGAAATCAGAAGGTCTTCGATCTTGACGCCGAGCTTCTTGGCATACCCCGGATCGATGGCGTGCTCGGCGTCCACGAACGCGCAAATTCCGCCCTTCTTCTGGGCTTCGGCAATCACCTGAAGCGTCAGCGTCGTCTTGCCCGAGGATTCCGGCCCATAGATCTCGATGATGCGGCCCTTGGGCAAACCGCCGATCCCGAGCGCGATATCGAGCCCTAGCGATCCCGTGGAAATCGCTTCAACGTCGATCTTGTCGTTGGCGCCCAAGCGCATGATCGAGCCCTTGCCGTGGAGCTTGTCGATCTGCTGCAGCGCATGTTCGAGCGCCTGCTTCTTATCCATTTTGCCCCCTTCGAGCACAGTCCAATCCGGCCGTTCCATCCGTCTTCACCCTCAATATGGCAAGCGCCCAGCGCCTTCAATTCATCATATATGTACATGATTTGTTCCGCATTCGTCAATCATGTTTTGTTCTCATTGCGCCAGGAACGATCTGCGGCGCCGCCTCGGCGCCATAACCGCAACTTATCGGGCGCATCGCCGCCGAACCGCGTTATCTCAGGGGCAGCGCCCCCGGCGCAGATCAAAAACTATTCGAGAAGCGAGGTAGGCATGAGCAGTGATAAAGGCCGTCCGTTCGGCATTCGTATTGGCGAAGCCCTGGTGGCAGGTGGTCCCGCGGGCACGGCGGCGGAGCCGGAAGTGGCGATCGGCGAAATGAACGGGCCGTTCGGCACCGCGTTCGCGACGCTGCTCGGCGATCAGACGAAGGGGCACAGCAAGGTGCTGTCGCTTCTCAACACTGACGTGATGGTGCGTCCGCCGACGCTCTGCGTCAGCAAGGTGACGGTCGAGAACGAGCGCTACACGAACATCCTCATGGGCACCGTGCAGTACGCGACGTCGATGGGCGTCCTCGATGCGGTGCGCGCCGGCGACCTGCCGAAGGACAAAGTCGACGACCTCGGCATCATCGTTTCCGTCTGGCTCAATCCGGCGGTCGCAACGATCGAAAAGCTCGATCACAAGATCCTGTTCGACATTCACCGCAAGGCGACGGCGCTCGCCATTCACAAGGCGATGAATTATCAGCCGACGATCGACTGGCTGCTCGAAAACCAGGAGAAGGTCATTCACAAGTATTTCGAGAAGGGCCTCAAGGGCGAGATTTAGTTCTTGTCGTCATTCCCCGGCCAAGCGCGGCGAGAATTCGTCGGCGGCCGGGGATGACATTTGTGCTTAGAGCTTGTCCGTCATCCCCGCGTAGGCGGGGATCCGCCCAAGCATTGGAGTTTCTGCCGTACGACGGGCCGGGACAGATCCCGGCCTTCGCCGGGATGACGTTTTTGGGGCGGCGCGCCCTCGGCTCTATCGCGCCAGTTCTTCTTTCACCTTGGCGGCGAGTTGGGGAAGCGAGAACGGCTTCGGCAGGAACGCGAAGTCGTCGGAGCCCATGCTTTCGCGGAAGGCTTCGTTCGGGTAACCTGAAACGAAGATGACCTTGAGCGACGGATTGCGCTGGCGCAGTTCCTTGAACAGTGCCGGACCGTCCATTTCCGGCATGACGACGTCGGAGACGACGATGTCGATGTGGCCTTCATTAGCGGCCATGATATCGAGCGCTTCCAAACCGTCGGCAGCTTCGAGCACTTCATAACCTTGGCGTTTGAGCGCCCTGACGGCAAACTGCCGAACTTCGACTTCGTCCTCGACCAACAGCACGCGACCGGTGCCGGTCAGGTCGGTGGCTTTCAATTCTTTCTTTGCAGCCGCGATCGACGGCGGCCGAGGAGCTTCGATGCCGTCGTTGTCCTCGATGACATAGCGCGGCAGGAAGATCTTGAAGCTCGTGCCTTTGCCCAATTCGCTTTCGGGGAATATGAACCCGCCCGACTGCTTGATGATGCCGTAGACCGACGCCAATCCCAGGCCCGTGCCCTTGCCGACGCCTTTGGTCGTGAAGAACGGCTCGAAGACTTTGGCCATCACTTCCGGGCTCATGCCGGTGCCGGTATCGGAGACTTCGAGCAGCACGTATTCGCCCGGCGTGAAGCCCGCGACCGTGCTCATCCGCTGGCTTTCGCGCTCGGTGACGTTGGCCGTGCGAACCGTCAGCCTGCCGCCATTCGGCATGGCATCACGAGCGTTGCGCGCCAGATTGAGAATGACCTGATAGAGCTGATTGCTATCGGCGCGAACGTACCAGAGGTCGCGTTCGGCGTGGACCTGCAGGTCGATCTTCTCAGCGATCTGCGTCTTCAGCACGGCGCGCATTTCCGACGTGACTTCGTTGAGATCGACGACGGCAACCTGCTGCGTCTGCTTGCGCGAGAACCCAAGCAAGCCGGCGACAAGATTCGCCGCCCGGTTGGCCGCCGACTGAATGTTCTTGATGTCCTTGTAAGCCGGATCGCTCGGACGATGGGTCTGCAGAAGCAGATCGGAAAAGCCGATGATGGCGGTCAGGACGTTGTTGAAGTCGTGCGCGATGCCTCCGGCCAGATTGCCGACGGCTTCCATTTTCTGGGCCTGCGCGACGCGGTTTTCGAGCAGTTTCTGTTCGGTCGAGTCGATGACGTAGAGCGCCGCGGCCGCGCCACCCGAAACCGCCGCGAGCGGCGACATGAACACGCGGCACGTAAACTGCTTCTGCTCTCCCGACGTGATTTCAGCGTGCGGAACATTTCCGCGACCGGCGAGCACTTCGGCGAGACCGGTTTCGATGCGGCTGCGTTCCTGGGCGTCGGCCATGCGGCAGAGCGCATCGGCGGCCAGCATGTCCTGCGCCGGACGACCATCGAGAACAAGGCGCATGAAGGCGGCGTTGCAGTTTGCGATGCGTCCTTCGCCGTCGAGCGTGGCGATGCCGAACGGCGCCGACTGGAAGAATTGGGAGGCGCGGACGTCCTGATAGGAGCGATCGGCAAATCCGGCCGTCAAACGGTTGATCGCGGTGATCGTGAAGCCCTGCACCGGTTGAATTCCGGAAGGTTCGACGAGCAGCGTCAGCGGCACCATGCGGCCGTCCTGGCGGGTCAGGTCGAGATCGACGACGCGCTGGTCGGCCTCTGGGATTTCGGCCATGTGCTCGAGGAGCTGAGCCCCCTCATCGCCCGCCAACTCGGCGAGACGCAGTTTATGCGTGCGCAGCGAGCCAACGGGATAGCCGAGCCAGTGTTCGAATGCGGCGTTGACGTGAAGGATGGCGCCGTCGCCGGCGATCGACATGAAGCCCGCCGGCATGGAATCGAAGGCGGCGAGCGACGCTTCGAGCGTGTCGATGCGCTGCACTTCCTCGGATTTTTCGTCCGACACGTCTTCGATCTGCCAGAGGACCAAGCGCTGGCGCTTCGAGCTGCCGTCGGCATCGCGGCCGGACAATGCAAAGGGGCGCACGGAAATTCTGACCCACGACGGTTGTCGCGCGGAGCCTGGCCGCAACGGAACATCCTCGCTGCGCGTCTCGCCGCGCTCGGCGGCGCGCGTCAATCGAAAGAGCGCCTGGGTCGCCTCGGGCTCGACATTCGTCGCCGCTTCGAGTGCTGCGAACGGCCCGGCCTCGTGGCGGCCGAACAAACCCTCCACGGCGGCGTTGGCGTAGATAACGGTTCCATCCAGGTGCGCGACGATCTGCGGCTCATGGCTGGCGTCGGCAGCCGCCTTCAAAAGATCGCCCGGGGCGACGCGCGCGCCGATGCGGATATGCCCGGCCGCGACACCAAAGATGAAGAACATGCCGAGCATCGCCAGGACGGCGATGACGGTCAAAAGCAACGGCTCTCCGGTGCTGCTGGCGAGCAGCCCGAAAACCAGCGCGGCCGCAGCCGCGACGATCAATGCTATCGGGAGGAACCCGCCGAACCCCTCCGCTGCGCTCAGCGGATCGAGCGGGGCGGCATCGATCCTCAACGCCTCGCGATCCTTCATAGGGCCGGAATCTAACTGATTCTCGATAACGGGGGCGTCGGACTGGATCATGTGAACTGGAACTCAAACGCAACTGCAACTGTACCGAAATGAATCGGCGCTTTTCTGATGCCTAAGACTTCGCTTAAGAGGGTTAACATGCGGTCAACTCGAGCGTAACGATTGGCGACCGGCGTGAAATTTCGCTTTGGGCCGACCGGCTCATTGGCGGTGTGAGGCAGGCATGCAAACCTACATTTTCTGGACGTTCCTGCTGGCCGTGCTGGCGCTGCTCAGCGTCGGAATCGCCGTGTTCGTGCGCGCCTATCTCAGCGGAACCACGCCTGCGGCGCTGCTGTTCCGGCAGAAAAACGACCGCCGGCTGGAAGTCGTCGATCACGCCAACGTCGACAGCCGCCGAAAATTGATTCTGATCCGGCGCGATGACGTCGAGCATCTGGTGATGACGGGCGGCCCCGTCGATCTGGTCATCGAAACGGGCATCGCCGCGCCTCCAAGGCCGCAACCGGCCGAGGCGGCGCCCCAGCGCAATCCGACGATTTTCCGGCGTCCGCCCGTGTTCGGACGTGGCAGCCAGGGCCCCACCGATCCGGAAGCGGGGCAGTTTTAGGGGCTAGGTTTTAGGGATTAGGTTTTAGGGGTGGGGAGCGGTCTCAGCGCACCGAAGATTACACGTCACGGCGAAGATTGCCTGGATCCCGGCCTTCGCCGGGATGACAAGTTTCCCGGCTTTCGTCACCCCGACGCAGGTCGGGGTCCAGTCAAGCCAATCAAGCAAAGACACCGCGAAGTCATGACGGATTCCCGACTTCGCCGGGATGACGATGTTGGGTTGCGGCCGTTCACTCGTCGCTCGCTTGAACGTAAGCGAATATAATTCGGCACTCGATACGAGGCTCAGATCGTCATGGCAGCTGAGACGAACATACGGGCTGGCCGATGCCATTGTGGTGCGGTTCGCTTTGAGGCGACGCTCACTGATGGCCTCAACACAATCCGCCGCTGCACCTGCTCTTATTGCCGAATGCGCGGTGCGGTCGTTGTTTCTGCTGAAATGGGCGGGATCAGGTTCCTGCAGGGTGAGGACGCACTGACAAGCTACCGGTTCAACACCGGATCAGCGCAGCACTTCTTCTGCTCGAAGTGCGGGATTTACACGCATCATCAGCGCCGCTCCAATCAGAACCAGTATGGCGTGAACGTTGCCTGCCTGGACGGGGTCAGTCCTTTCGACTTCCCTGAAGTGCCCGTCTTCGACGGCGAGAACCATCCTAACGACACCGGCGGTTCGGCGCGCCAAATAGGTGCGCTGCGATTTACGCGCGCCGGTTAGGCGCGGCGTCATTGAATGGCTGCGGGCCGGTATGACGGGATTAGCGCCGCTCTTCGACGTCGCCGAAGTCGGACATCGACAGTTTGTGGAGATCGAGCGGGCCGACGGCGCTGGCGATGCTGCCGCTGTTGATCGTCGCGGTTGCATGGACCGATGCCCAACCGGGTTTTGCCGGGCTGCGCCAGTGCGCCGAGGATACCAGCACTCCAGCCATCGTCATCACGACTGCTGTCGATACCAAAGATGAAGCGGAGACGGTCACGGGCGTCACCCCTCTCAAGGCGCTTGCGCTGCGTTGAGAGAAGCATCCCTCCGATTCTTTAATTGCCGGTAAAGAGATGCTCCGAAGCGAGACAAGACCGGCCGGCGACCGGCCTATGTCTTATTCCTCGCGATAGACGCGCTCGCGGCGTTCGTGGCGCTCCTGCGCCTCGACGGACAGCGTGGCAATCGGGCGGGCATCGAGGCGCTTAAGGCCGATGGGTTCGCCGGTGTCTTCGCAATAGCCGTAGGAGCCGTCTTCGATCCGGCCGAGAGCGGCATCGATCTTGGCGATCAACTTGCGCTGGCGGTCGCGGGTACGCAGTTCGGTCGCGCGGTCGGTCTCGGACGTTGCGCGGTCGGCGAGATCGGCATGCTGCGTTGAATCCTCATGCAGGATCGCCAGCGTCTCGCGCGTCTGCCGCAGAATTTCGTCCTTCCAATCGAGCAGGCGCTTGCGAAAATACGCCTTGTGCATGTCATTCATGAACGGCTCGTTGTCCGAAGGCTTGTAGCCAACGGGGAGAACGATATCGGCAATCTTTACACGCGGAGCCATCTTCTTATTCGTACCCTCTGACTTCTTCGACGGTGCCGTCTTCGCGGCTGCAACCGTCCGCGGCGCGGCGCTTTGTGGAGCGGGCTTGCGCGTTCCCGTCTTGGCGGCAACCGGCGCCTTTCCAGTCGAGGCTTTAACCGGTGCTGCTTTTGCGGCTTTTGTTGCCGGCTTCTTGGTTTTGGCGGCAGCCGCCTTGGCCGCCTGCCCTGTACCGGCCTTTGCCGGCTTACCGGACTTGGCAGCACTTTTCTTGGGCGCGGACTTTCCCTTTGCCGCCTTTGCCGCGATCGTCTTGCTCATTGTCTGCCTCTCCTGAGGCTAGGGCATTCGAGCTGATCATCGTTGCCGAAAGTACGGAACCCAAAGAGGAATCGGGCCCCCTTTTCCGGCCGACCCTTATCTATGGGGAGGGGCCTAAGAGTCAAGCAAATGCAAGCAAACGTCCGCAATCAATTGGTAGTAGTTTAGCCCAATGATAACAGATACTTATGGCTTAGCACCTCCGCCTCCCGCCGGCGCTTGCCGGGAATACCTCCCACGACGCCAGTGCGCTTCGGTCATCTTGCCCGCGGTTCGGCCCCGCCCCTAGGTTGGCGAGACACCAGCCGGGAAGGTCGATCGCTCCATGAAATTCGAAGGCACCTCCTCTTACGTTGCCACCGACGACTTGAAGATCGCGGTCAATGCCGCCATCCGGCTCGAACGCCCGCTGCTGATCAAGGGCGAGCCCGGAACGGGCAAATCGGTACTCGCCGCCGAAGTTGCAAGATCCCTCAACGCGCCATTGATCGAATGGCATATCAAATCGACGACGAAGGCCCAGCAGGGCCTTTACGAGTACGATGCGGTTTCGCGTTTGCGCGACGGACAGCTCGGCGACGCGCGCGTCAAAGATATCGCCAACTACATCAAGCGCGGAAAACTCTGGGATGCCTTCACGGCTCGTGAGCGTTCCGTGTTGCTGATCGACGAGATCGACAAGGCCGACATCGAATTTCCGAACGACCTTTTGCAAGAACTCGATCGCATGGAGTTCTTCGTCTACGAAACGGGCGAGACGGTAAAGGCGACGACACGGCCGATCGTGCTCATCACGTCCAACAACGAGAAAGAATTGCCGGACGCATTTCTGCGGCGCTGCTTCTTCCACTTCATCAAGTTTCCCGACACGGAAACGATGCGCCAGATCGTGGATGTGCATTTTCCCGGTTTGAAAAATCGCTTGGTCGGGGATGCGCTGCGAATTTTCTACGAGTTGCGCGATGTGCCGGGTTTGAAGAAAAAGCCATCGACATCGGAATTGCTCGATTGGCTGAAATTGCTTCTCAATGAAGATATCGATCCGTCGCTGCTTCGCGAAAGCGATCCGAGAAAGCTGGTGCCTCCGCTCGCCGGAGCGCTCATTAAAAACGAGCAGGACTCCCATTTACTCGAACGTCTCGCGTTCATGACGCGCCGCCGCAAAGAGTAGAGGCGAACTTTTTTCCCGCTATGTCGTTCACTATGGCCGACGTGGTGTCGGCGGCTTGCAGAGATGTGTAACAGCATTACATCTACAAGCGGTCAGACCATCTTAATGGAACTTTGTTCGATTTCGTCTGTCGTCGCGTCGTGTGATTTTCTTGATTTCGGCAGACGCTTGCGCCTCAATGGCTTTCTTCGTCGTTACGACCAAAAAGAGACTCGCGGCTTTGGAGAATTTCAAATGAAGAAATTTATCGTGATGTTGGCTGTTCTCGGCGCGCTCGGCGCCGCAGCCTGCGACAGCCAGAAAGAAAAAGCCGATACGGCGGCCGATAAAGCCGCCGCCGACAAAGCGGACGCCGACAAGGCTGCATCAGATGCCAAGGCTGCTGCCGATAAAGCAGCGGAAGACAAGGCTGCGGCTGAAAAAGCTGCGCAGCAAACTCCTGCGGAAAGCACGACGACACCTCCCGCCGAGACCACGACACCGCCTGCCGACACCACGACGCCTGCACCTGCGCCTAGCCCTTAAAACTATTGAACTATCGCGGACAGGTTTTACTCCGTTCAGCAAAGAGAACGAGCTTAGGCCGTCAGGCCTAGCTCGGCTCTTGGCTGGACTTGTGCGTATTTGTCGCGAAACTCAACCACGTTTCTGTGACCTCCGCGCCATATAGGTAACACGAGCGGAGACGATCCTTGGTCCGCTACCCATTTTCAGACGTCGTCGTCTGCCAGGCCGAGGTTGCGGCAGTGCCGCCCCAATGACCTTTTTTCGCGCGCGGATCAGCGTGCCATGTTTTGAAAGTTCAAACATCGTATGTGTGGTATCTTCGGAATTATCGATCTGACAGGACGACGCTCCATTCCGGCGTCGGTCTTGAAACGTGCTGCCGACGCCATGCAGCACCGCGGACCCGATGAAGACGGATATCTGCAGAAGCCGGGCTTCGGTTTTGCGACGCGGCGACTGAGCGTCGTCGGGGTTGCCGACGGGCATCAGCCGATGTTCAACGAAGACAAGTCGGTCGCCGTCGTGTTCAACGGCGAGATCTACGATCACAGCGATTGGCGCCGCGATCTCGAAACGCGCGGGCATAAGCTCAAGACGCATTGCGACACCGAAATTCTTCCGCACATGTGGGAAGAATACCGGGAAGACATGTTCGCCAAGCTCAATGGCCAGTTCGCGGTGGCCATGTTCGACGAGCGCAATCAGCAATTTCTTCTGGCGCGCGATCGCTTCGGCATCTGCCCGTTGTTCTGGACGCGCACGACGCGGTTCGGAAACGACTGGCTGATCTTCGGATCGGAAATCAAAACGCTGCTCGCCACCGGCATGATCGATGCGAAGCCCGACCGTCGCGGCATCGACGCCGTTTTCAATTTCCTCGCCGTCGCCGGACCGTTCAGCTGCTTCGAAGGCATCAACATCCTGCAGCCCGGCACGTTCCTTAGAATTGCGCGCGGCCGGTCCGGCGAGAGCGCCAAGATCAGCGAACATACCTATTGGGCGATGGACTTTCCCGACAAGGGAATGGAGGCGCGCGGTCAGAACGAAAAGTCGCTCGTCGATGACTTCGAGGGCGTTCTCCACTCGGCCGTAAAGCGCCGGCTTCGCGCCGACGTGCCGGTCGCGTCGTATCTGAGCGGCGGCGTCGACTCGAGTACCGTGGTGGCTATGGCGCGCGATATTCTTGGCGAGTCGCCTGCCACGTTCACCGTGAAGATTCGCGATCCGAAGCTCGACGAGACGAAGCAAGCGGCGGTCATCTCGAAGCATCTCAACGCCCATCCCACGATCGTGCCGTGCGGATCGGAGGAAATCGTTTCCAACTACCAGCGCCTGCTCGTCGCGACGGAAGCACCGGTGACGGACACATCATGCACGGCGTTGATGTTGCTTGCGGGTGAAGTCCACAAGCAGGGCTTCAAGGTTGCATTGACCGGCGAAGGCTCCGACGAATGGCTCGCCGGCTATCCCTGGTACAAGATCAACCGGCTGCTCGAAATGGCGGGCAAGATTTCGGGCGGTGTGCTCGAGTCGGCGATACGGCGGCGTGCCTTCACCTGGCTTGGCTGCAACAAGGATTCCGTCGACTACTTGAAGGGCAACGTTTCGGCGGCCGGCGGCGATCATGCCTTCCAGCGCTTCTACGATCTGCTCGGCGCCTCACGCTTCCGCTTCTTCAGCTCCGATATGCTGGCCAAGCTTGGCGATCATAATCCTTATGCTGATTTCGCACCGGACCTTGAACGCGCCAGGAGCTGGCATCCGATCAATCGCGCCGTCTATTGGGCGGGCCGCATTCACTTGCCGGGTCAGCTTCTCAGTCTCAAGGGCGACCGCATCGCGATGAGCCAGTCGGTCGAGATGCGCTATCCGTTCCTCGACAACAACGTCTTCGACTTCCTCGCGAACATCGATCCGGACTGGAAGCTGAAGGGACTCACCGAGAAGTATCTGCTGCGGCGTGTCGCGGAGCGTTGGCTGCCGAAATCCGTTGCGTGGCGTCCGAAGGGCATGTTCCGCGCGCCGCTCGACGGGTTCTTCCTGGAGCAGAGGCTGCCTTACGTCGATGAGCTTCTAAGCGAAGAGTCGCTGAAGAAAACGGGTTACTTCGATCCCGAGGCCGTCACCTTGTGGCGGACGAAATACCGGGAGCTGTCATCGCGCTTCTATCAGCGCAGCTCGATGGAATTGGGTCTCGTCGCCGTGCTCGCGACGCAGCTCTGGCACCACACGTACATCGATCCGACCCTCTGCAGCCTGCCGGACTGGCGGTCGATCGCGGGCGTCGAGGAGGAGCCGCGCGATCTCGCCTTCGCAGCGGAGATGCCGGAAAGCGCCGCCGTCTGACGGCGTCAGCCGCGCGATTTGGTCCCGTAGGCTGCCAGAAACATCGCGACCGCCGATCGAACGACCTTATCGATCTCCTCGGCCGTTGCCGGTCTATTGACGACGGCGTAAAGGCGCTGGCGCGTGATCGTCGTTTGAACGAGTTCGAGAAACTGCGCTGCCGCCAGGTGCGAGTCTGGCACGGTTAGACGTCCCGCAGCGACATGCTTATCGATATATGCGCCGACGGCGTTGATCGTGCGCCGCGGTCCCGCGCCGAAAAATTCGTTCCCGATTTCCGGCATGCGCTCGGCGACGCCGATGACGATCCTGTGCGCGGCGATGACGAACGGCTGCGAGAGAATTGTCATCATGTCGGTGCCGAAACGGATCAGCACGTCTTCGATTGGCTTTTCGACATCCAATAGGGCAATCAGCTCGGAGATATTCCTGTCGCGGCGCTCGGCGCAGATCGACGTAAACAGGTGCTCCTTATCCTGGAAATAGACGTAAAGCGTCGCCTTCGAGACCTGCGCTTCGCGGGCGACATCGTTCATGCTCGCCGCGTCGAAGCCGAGCGTCGAGAAGATGCGGCCTGCGCCATCCAGTATTTGACGCCTTTTGTGCGGGTCGGTCCCGGCGGCGGGCCGGCCCCCGCGCCTGTCAGGCGTATCCGTCGGGGCTGGGCGTGATTCCATAGCAATTAATCCTACACGAGCGACCGGCGGCTCCACCCACAGAAATGTGAGACATATTGAACCGAACGGTTCAGTTCACACTTGATATCGGCCATCGAGTTGTGTATGTCAAGCGAACTGAACCGTTTGGTTCAATTACGGTCAGGATTTATTAAGGATCGACGTCATGGCGATCGGAAAATCGAACACACTTTTGAAAGAGCGGCCGGACCGGGCCTCCGCAAGCGATCATTCGCCGATGGCTGAGGCTAACGGAGACACGCGCGCCCTTTCCGCCTCCGCCGGCAGCACCGTATCCCCGATCCCGACAATGAAGGCCGATGCCGCACCGAACGCTGAATCGCGAGAGGCCCCCACGGCACGCGAAGGCGCGGCGGTAAAGGCGCCCGCGACCGAAGCCGCGAAACCCCGTTCGAACAAAAAGCTCGTCCTGCTCGGCGTCGGCGCGGTGGCGCTGCTGGCGGCCGCGTGGTTCGCGTACCACTACATCACCGTTGGACGCTTTATGGTCTCGACCGATGACGCCTACGTCGGCGTCCACATGTCGATCATTTCTCCAAAGGTGCCGGCTTACGTCACCGGCGTTCCCATCAATGACAACCAATTCGTAAAGGAAGGCGACGTTCTCGTTCGCCTTGACGACGGCGATTACCGCCTGGCGCTCGATCAGGCCAAGTCGAAGCTGGCGACGCAGAACGCCGCCATCGCCACGTTCGACGCACAGATCAAAGCGGCTGAAGCGGCGGCGGTGCAGGCCCGCGCGCAACTCGACTCCGGCAAAGCGACAGTCGTCAAAACCGAAGCCGACTATGAGCGGACGCGGACATTGACGGCCAAGGACTACTCGACGAAAGCCTCGCTCGACGCCGCAATCGCGGCGCGGGATTCAGCGCGGGCGCAGGTCAAGGCCGACGAAGCGGCGATCCAATCGGCGGACGCGAATATCGCCTTGCTCCACGCGCAGCGCGATCAGGCCGTGCAGGTTGCGAAAGAATTGCAAGTCGCTGTCGATCAGGCAGCGCGCGATCTTTCGTTCACCGTCATTCGCGCCCCCTTCGACGGCGTTATCGGCAATCGCAGCGTTCAGGTCGGCGACTACGTGACGCCCGGCAAGCGGCTGACTGCGGTCGTGCCGCTCGACAAGGTCTACGTCGATGCCAACCTGAAGGAAACGCAGCTGGCGCCGGTGGTCGTCGGGCAAACGGCCAACGTCGAAGTCGATGCTCTGGATGGCGAAATCCTGAAGGGCAAAGTGGTCAGCGTCGCCCCGGCGTCCGGTTCGCAGTTCTCGCTGCTGCCGCCTGAGAACGCGACCGGCAACTTCACAAAAATCGTCCAGCGCGTCCCGGTTCGCATCGCCATTCCCGCGACGGAGGCGAAAGGCCGTCTGCGTCCGGGGCTGTCCGTCGTCGTCGCTATCGATACGCGCACGACGCCGAAGTCCGCGCCCCAGCAGCACGCTGCACGATAGATCGGGGTTCGCGTTAGCGCGAGGTGACATGTCATGAGCACCGCAGGAACACCGACTTTCGGTCCGGCATCGGACGTGCCGCCTGGAACGCTGGCCTGGATCGGCGTGACGCCGCGCCAGCTCGCCGGCTTCCTGGCGATGGTGTTCGGCATGTTCATGGCAATCCTCGACATTCAAATCGTGTCGGCGTCGCTCTCGGAAATTCAGGCCGGTCTTTCCGCCAGCTCGGATGAAATCCCATGGGTGCAGACGTCGTATCTCATCGCCGAAGTGGTGATGATTCCGCTTTCGGGATTTTTGGCGCGGGCACTCTCGACGCGCGTGCTGTTTTTGTCGGCGGCCATCGGCTTCACCGCCACCAGCGCGCTGTGCGCCACGGCGACATCGATCGACCAGATGATCATCTACCGGGCGCTGCAAGGCTTCATCGGCGGCGGCATGATCCCGAGCGTCTTCGCCGTGGCGTTCTCGCTGTTCCCAGCCTCGAAGCGCAACATCGTCTCGCCTATGATCGGGCTCGTCGCAACGATGGCGCCGACGATCGGGCCGACGATCGGCGGTTATCTGAGCGATGCATTTTCATGGCACTGGCTGTTCCTGGTGAACGTCGGGCCGGGCATTGCCGTCGCCATCGCCGTCTATTTTCTCGTCGATTTCGACAAGCCCGACCACTCGCTGCTCAACCGCTTCGATTTCGTCGGCCTGATCGGCATGGCGTTCATGCTCGGCTCGCTCGAGTATGTGCTTGAGGAAGGTCCGCGTTACGACTGGCTCGATGATCAGACGATCGCGACATTCGCCGTGGTCGGTGTCGTCGGAGCGTTCGTGTTCTTCTGGCGCGCGTTTACGGCGAACGAGCCGATCGTCGAACTCAGAGCGTTCCGCGACCGCAACTTTGCGTTCGGCTCGCTGTTCAGCTTCACGATGGGCATCGGCCTTTACGGATTGACCTATATCTATCCCATCTATCTGGCGCAGGTGCGCGGCTACGATGCGCTGATGATCGGCGAGACGATGTTCGTCACCGGTGTGGCGATGTTCCTGACGGCGCCGATCAGTGGCCGCCTCGCGAGTTTGCTCGATCCGCGCGTCATGATGCTGATGGGCTTCACCGGATTTGCAATCGGGACCTACATCACCACCAACATCACGTCGGACTGGGATTTCTACGAACTGCTCTTGCCGCAAATCCTGCGCGGCAGCTCGCTGATGCTGTGCATGGTGCCGATCAACAATCTGTCGCTTGGAACGCTGCCGAAGGACCAATTGAAGAATGCGTCCGGGCTTTTCAACCTGACGCGAAATCTCGGCGGTGCGTTCGGGCTGGCAATGATCAATACGATCCTCAACAAGCGGCTCGACCTGCATCTGGAGCGGCTGCACGAGAGCGTTTCGTGGGGGCACCCGATCGCGGAGGATCAATTGGCGTCGATGCAGCAGTCCATGTCGCAAGTCCTTCCAGACGGCGCTCTCGCGGCCGTGAAGCAACTCGCGATGCTGGTGCGCACGCAAGCCAACGTCATGTCATTCGCGGATATCTTTCTGGTTCTCACCGTTCTCTTCGCATCGGCTGCCGTGTTTACATTGTTAATGCACAAACCTTCGGCAATCCCTGCCGAAGCGGCAGGGCATTGAAACACTGTTTGCGAATGATCGATGACAGGCCCGAGAGCAGAGCGTGCACATTTTCGCGAGCGATCATGGATTAATGGCAATTTGACTCTGATCGCGAGCAGGTGACTCTGCCGTGACCGGTTTCCGCTTGCACAACGATCCGCCGCATTGAAACATGCCGACGGACACCCGACTATCGAACACGACCGCTGCACCCCTCCTCCACATCAGGCAGATCGGCGATATGTCTCATCCGCAAAATTCTCCGGAAAGAAACGTGCTCGTGTTTCAGGGGGGCGGCGCTCTCGGCGCGTATCAGGCGGGAACGTATGAAGCGCTTGCGGCGGGCGGCATCGAGCCCAATTGGATCGCCGGTATTTCCATCGGTGCGATCAATGCCGCGATCATCGCCGGTAATCCGCCCGAACGGCGCGTCTCTAACCTGCGGAAGTTTTGGGATCTCGTGTCGAGCCGCCTGACGCTGCCGCCGCTCGCGACCGACTTCAATTCCCGCAAGCTCTTCAACGAAGCGAGCGCCGCGCTCGTCGCCTCCACCGGCGCTCCCGGTTTTTTTGAACCGCGCTTGCCGCCAGCGTTTTTCATGCCGCCGGGCACGGTGCAAGCCATCAGTCTTTACGACACGAGCCCTTTGCGAGAAACGCTGATCGAGCTTGTCGATTTCGATCTTCTGAATTCGGGCAAGGTCCGCTTCAGCATCGGCGCGGTCGAGATCAGCAGCGGCAATCTCAATTATTTCGACAATCAGCATGACGAAATCCGCCCCGAGCACGTCATGGCGAGCGGCGCGCTGCCGCCAGGATTTCCGCCGGTCGAGATCGACGGAAAGCTCTATTGGGACGGCGGCATCGTCTCGAACACGCCGCTGCAATATGTTCTCGACGGTGGAATGCCACGCCATGAGGTGTGCATCTTCCAAATCGATCTTTTCAGCGCCAGGGGCCAGATCCCGCAAACGCTTTTTGACGTGCAGGCGCGCGAAAAGGAAATCCGCTATTCGAGCCGAACGCGCCTCAACACCGATTTCTTCAAGCACATCCAGTCGATGCGGCGCGCCATCCGCAGGCTCGACGGTCAAATTCCCGACGATCTCAAAACCGGCTTCGACTGGCGGCTGCTATCGGAGTTCAGTTGCAACGCCGCCGTGACGATCGTGCATCTCATCCATCGCCGCGCCTCCTACTCCACGCAATCGAACGATTACGAGTTTTCCCGGTTTACCGTCAACGAGCATTGGCGGAACGGCATGGAAGACGTCGAACGCACGTTGAGCCATCCGACTTGGATCAATCGCGAGCCGCCGAAGCACGGCGTGCTTGTGCTCGACTGCACCAGGGAACTACAGCCTGCCCCGGAGACCGCACATGAAAATAGCTGACGTCAAAAAGTCCGCGTATGCCATGCCTTTGACGAGTCCGGCATTTCCTCCCGGCCCCTATCGCTTCGTCGATCGCGAATATCTGATCATCACGTATCGCACCGACAAGGAAGCTCTGAAAAAAGTCGTCCCGGAGCCGCTGACCTTCGACGAACCCATCGTCAAATACGAGTTCATTCGCATGCCGGATTCGACCGGCTTCGGCGATTACACGGAATCCGGCCAGGTCATTCCGGTCAAATTCAACGGCGTCGAAGGCGGCTATACGCACGCCATGTTTCTCAACGACGGGCCGCCGATCTATGGCGGCCGCGAGCTTTGGGGATTTCCGAAGAAATATGCGCAGCCGTCGCTCGCTCCGGACAAGGACACGTTTGTTGGAACGCTCGATTACGGAAGCGTGCGCATCGCGACCGGAACGATGGGCTACAAGCACAAGGCGCTCGATCTCAAAGCCGTCGCCAAGGCTCTGGCGATTCCCAACTACCTGCTGAAGATCATTCCGCACGTCGACGGCAAGCCGCGCATTCTCGAACTGGTCGATTACCGGCTTGAGGACGTCGTCATCAAAGGCGCGTGGAGTGGGCCCGCGGCGCTCGATCTCAGACCCCACGCGCTGGCGCCCGTCGCCGATCTGCCGGTGCGCGAGATCATCTCCGCCACGCACATCCTCGCCGATCTCACCCTCGGTCTCGGCAAGGTCGTCTACGATTATCTTGATACGAAAAAGGAGCGCACGTCATGAAACTCGACGGCAAGGTCGCCCTTATCACGGGCGCGGCGAGCGGCATCGGTCATCAGATCGCCAGACGTTATGTCGAAGCCGGCGGGCGCGTCGCCATCGCCGACTTGAATCTCGATGCCGCGAAAGCGGCGGCAAAGGAACTCGGCGGCGAGAAGGAGGCCATCGCGGTTGCGATGGACGTCACGAAAGAAGACGAAGTCAACGCCGGCGTCGAGAAAACCGCTTCGGCATTCGGCAAGATCGATATCCTCGTTTCGAACGCCGGCATCCAGATCGTGCACCCCATCGAGGACTTTCCGTTCGCGGATTGGAAGAAGCTCCTCGCCATTCACCTCGACGGCGCGTTTCTGACGACGAAGGCCTGCGTCAAGCACATGTATAAGCAGGGCTCCGGCGCGCTCATCTACATGGGCTCCGTGCACAGTCATGAGGCGTCGCCGCTGAAGTCAGCCTACGTCACCGCGAAGCACGGTTTGCTGGGTCTGGCGCGCACGATGGCCAAGGAAGGAGCAAAACACGGCGTCCGCGCCAATGTCATCTGCCCCGGTTTCGTACGAACACCGCTGGTCGATAAGCAGATCCCGGAGCAGGCGCAGGAACTCGGCATTACCGAAGAGCGCGTCGTCAAAGAAGTTATGCTCGGCGAAACGGTGGACAAGGAATTCACCATGGTGACGGACATCGCCGAGGTCGCCCTCTTCCTCGCCGCGTTCAAAACGAACGCGCTGACCGGCGAAAGCATCATCGTCAGCCATGGCTGGCATATGAACTAGAACAGATGACCTAGGCCGGTGGCGGCCGGCGCGACGTTGATGGCTGGCGCCTCGCCCGAGTCGCCGGCCGATGGTTCGTTGCCTTTCCAAAAGAACGCGGCTCATCTGCATCATGCGGAACGCCGGGTGCAGGTATTCCCCTGAACACGATGATCGATCCGTGCGTCGCGTACGATTCTCCAATATCATTGCGGGCGGTGGGCACATTGGGAACATCGCGGACCGTTATGGTTCGCATGACATTCAGTCGGGGACTTCAAAGAATGGAATGTACGCTAGCGCCTCGTCGCGGCAACGCACGGCTGCAGACGGGCATGCTTTTGCTGGCGCTCGTAATGATCGCGTGCAGCCTCGGCAGCAGCGCCGGATGGGCGAAGCACAAATCGCATTCGGACGTCACGGCTGATCCCTGCAAAAAGCTGAACGGCTATATGACGAAGCGGATCGCCAATATCCGGTCGCTCAACAAGGCGATCGACAAGGAGCAGTCGGTCCCCAACACGATGGCGGGCGTCTTCAATTTGATGCAGGGCAAGTATTACGTCGATCATGCGAAAACCGAGAAGATCGGCCGCGCGCGCAAAGAGGCGGACGATCTGAACCGCGTTATGCGCGGCATGGGCTGCACGCCCGTCGATATCGACCAAGAGTTGCAGAAGCCATAAACGGCGCCATCGCGCCAATAACTGGCACCGCGGCCGGGCCCGACGCTCCCTCACAGCTCAAAAACAGGCGGACGTTAACGCCTTGTTAACCGGAAAGGCCTCGAACTTACAGGAGGTCGCCAATTTGAATCGGGTCAACTTCCGTGAACATACCTCGCCTTCTCGTCGTTACCGGTGCGCTGGCAATTTCGGTATCGTCCGTATCGGACGATGTCGCTGCTCAGGACTTTGATAACGGCTCCGCAATCGCTCGCGAGTCCTCGTGGACGAGCGGATACATGGGTCTTGGTGGCGGTTTGGTCAGCGCCATGCCGCGACACGCCCATGACAAGAAAAAGACCGCGAAAGCGCCGTCGCGGCCGGCGCAAAAGCAGTACGTGCGCGCGCGTCATCGCCATTATGATCCGAACTCGCCGATGGTTCTCGTGGCTGAAACGCTCGACCATACGGGGCTCAACGTCGCCAATCTCGGTTCCCGTCACTGAACCGGCTTTAGACGCGCGCATTGAGATAACGTGAGGTTCGCGCGGTCGTCTGCTAGAGCAGCGACCACTGCTGTGCCGCGACCGCCCAGGCGACGATGACCGCGTTGCTTGCCATGTGCGCGGCGATCGCGTCGGACAACCGGCCCCGACGCAGCATCAACAAAGCGTAGATCAGCCCGGCGCAAAACGCTGCCAGCCATCGCTCATGGAGCATTGCAAACGCTGCCGACGAAACGATCAGCGCCAGCCAGGAGAAGGTGCTGAAGGCGACGTTTTCGAACCGCGGCGAAATGATCATCCGGTACAGGCAGCCGCGAAACGCCAGCTCCTCCGCGATAGGCACAAGGATAATCGATCCGAGCGCGCGGGCGGTCATCCACATCACGAATTGCCAGAGCGCCAGCCCTGCGATCCAATCGCCGAGAGGCGATGTCTTCAACGGGTCCGTCGCGATCCAAAGAACGCCGATGATCGCGCCCACCGACACGGAAAGCAGCGACGGCTTCTCCCAGCGTGACGCATAGGCCCGCCAACCGATGGCAATGGCCGCTGCCACCATGAACACCTTGATCGGATAGACACTTTGCTCATGGGGCGCGAATGCGCCGATCACGATGTTCGCCGCCGTCATCGCAATGAACGGTGCGAGGAAAAGAAACGCATCATCCGTGCCGCTTTGGACGACCGGCGTACTTCGTGGCGCCCGCGATGATTTGGAGATGAAAGCGACCTTCGGCACCAAGAGCAATATCGCCATCGCGACGGCCAGAATGCAAATCCAGCCGAATTGCGAATGGAAGCCGCCGAGCGCAATTTCGGGCGATATGTTGGCGCCGATCGCAATCAGAAGGGCAATGCGCATGGCATTGAGAAGCCAGATCACGCCCATCGCCACGGGAAAGAGCAAGATAGCGTTCGGGAAACGCAAGGATCGCCGGAAGATCCACAAGTAACCGGCGAGAAACATGGCGATGATGGCCATGCCCTCATATCCCGAACAGGGGCCCGAAATCTGAACCTTGAAATTTCCCACGCCGAGAATCCGGGCACTCGGATCGATGACGGCGTGCTCCTGAAACAGGCTCAAGATCCAATAGGAAAGATAGAGCGTCGCGTTTATCAGCGCCGTCCAGACATCCTCGGACATGAAGTAAGCCCAGCTGCGCTTGGGCAGCCATTCGAACGTCACGATGACGGCTGCAACAGCAGTCGCGATCACGATTTCCGAACGCCAGTTTTTCGGGAAGCGCCATACCGGGCGGGGAAACACGGATGCGAGAAGCGCGGTCAGCGTCCCGATGAGGATCAGCGTGCAGCCGATTGCCAAAGCCCTGCCGATCTCCGGAGTCAATCCGGCGACCGGCGAGTCGAGGAGCAGCACGGCGGCTAACGCAAGCGCGTTTCCGATACCGAAGAGTTTCGCCGAGCCGCCGTCGGGCGAGCCACGCGGGACGTCGAAAAACTCGGTTCGCCGTGGCCATACGACCAGCACGAAAACGATCGACGCGATGCAGATGCCCTTGGCGGCGACGAACGCCGCCGTCATCAGCGCGCCGCTCGCGACATCGAGCGACGCAAGAAGGCTCCGCGCCAATCCGAGCTCCGCCAAGCCCAAGACAGCGCAGCCGAGGATTTTCAGAAATGGCGCATGCGTGCTCGCCGCGCGGGGAACGCTGACGTCGCTACTGTGCATCGGATGCGGTATCTAGCTTAGCGGCGATTCAACCGCCGATAGACGAGCGCGCCAACAGTAACGACCAAGACGGCAGCTGAAAGCGCACCTGCGCCGTCGATTTCCGGAGCCGGCGAAGCGCCGCCGCCACTGTCTCCTCCGCCACCGAAGCAAACGCCGAAAATACAAAGCGCATAAGCGCTATTGGCCCACAACGTGGCCGTTAGGAACGAAATGGTTACTGCGAGTTTTCTCATCGCACTCTCCAAGCCAACGGTGCATCGCCCTATTCGGCCGGCGAGCCCAACATTCAGCTTAATGCGACATTATCGTCGTTCTCAACGTGTTGGTGAAAAATTGGTAAAGGGCGAACTCAAAATAGAGCGCAAGCGGGAGGGCGCCGACGTTGCGGAGACGTCCGATCGCATGGTCAATCGCCGAACAAATTTCTCGAACGCGGATTGATCCGTACGCAACGAATTCAGCGCGTGAACCGTTAAGCATGGGACTCATGTTTGCAGGGCTGCGTATGGACACCATTGGCCTTCCCGGAAGCGTTCTCGCTGATCTCTACATTCGTCTTCGAGACGAAATCGACGGCGGCGAGCGCAATCTCGATCCCAACCATAAACTCAGAGCTCCGATCGCGATGGCGATCCTGGCGGCGGCTGAAAATTTCGGCACCGACGCCTTTGGCATTGAAACCCAGGTCCGGCAGTCGCTCGGCCTCGCGGCGCATGCGGAACCGGCGGCGGCCTGATTCATCCGGCCAAGCCCCGGGAAAACCTGCTCAAGGCGCGGATCGGCAGGATCACGTTGGCGTGATCGTCGAGTTCGTGGCACGGCAGTCCAATGTTTTTAATGATCGTGGCCGCTAAGCCGTCCGTTCACCGCCGGACGAACGGAAATAATCGTGCGCTATCAACGTCGTGGCCGCCGATTGTCGATTGGAGCAATTGTGGCAACGCGCCGTTAAATGCTCAGTTGAGCCCATACAAATGCAGATTTTCGCGGAATTTCCTTGCGAAATGGACGTTGCGTCTCTAGGTACGTTCGGATCGAGTTTAGACCGAACGACTTAGCCTCGCTGCGAAAGCGCACCTGACTGACGACCTTCCAAAAAATCTCGAGTAATCTCGCCGTGCCGTTGGTGCGGTGTAAACGCATATCTTATTCAAGGAATTGATCCTCATGCATACGGGAACCGTGAAGTGGTTTAACAGCCAAAAAGGTTTCGGCTTCATTCAGCCAGAGAACGGCGGTCAGGACGTCTTCGTTCATATCAGCGCCGTTGAACGCGCTGGCATGCAGAGCCTGAATGAAGGCCAGAAGGTAACGTTCGACATCGTCGCAGACCGTCGTACCGGCAAGTCCGCCGCTGAAAATCTGCGCGCTGCTTAATTCGCACGCAACGATCTACAATGAAACCCGCGCCTGGTTCGCCAGCCGCGGGTTTTTCGTTTTAGGGATCTTGTCGCGACGTCATTTCATGTCGGTCGGTCGTATCGCGCGACACAACAAGCTGCCGCGCGGCTTGGTGCATGTTGATGACTGCGATGGACGAAGGAGCGCCGGCGCTGAAAACCGGGGCGGCTTTTATCCTCTGGAAGCGGGGGAGTTGAAGCCGCCAATTGTTTGCCTGCGATCGATTTCGCAAAAACACTGGTGAGCCCGGTTGGGATCGAACCAACGACCCTCCGTGAGCACGACGCGATGATTGCTCCGGAAGGTTAGGCGCTAATCTACGGAGCGCCGATAGGTGCAACTTGGCGTAGGAGGTGAGGGTCAACCGATATTTCGCCAGTGAAGGGACGACTATGGGACGCGATCATCAGCAGTGACACGGCCATGCCGGTCGCGAAGAGCGCGAGGGCGATACCGCAGTTTCGAGGATTGTCCAGATGAGTAAGGGCGGTCGCGATCAAGACACAAAGGCCGGTGACTAAAAGGCCAATCCATTTAACCCAGTTTACAGTCGAGTGGCTGATGATGATACGCTCTCGGCGTGACTCTAAAGCACTGTTTAGCGCGTCCACAATTTCCCGTTGCACGATTTTCTGAGTATCGTCAGTTGTATGAAATGTGAGCATCTTTTGCAGAGCCTCGCTGAGGTGGGCCGGAGGCCTCACAAGACTTGCGCGCCCTTGCTCCATTGCTGGCCACTCTTCGCTCACTGCATTGTCGATATGTTGGCCTATAAGCGCACGAACCCTTACGGCCTCGTCCTTCGGCAGGTTGTCGGTTAGCAACACGACTGTGCGAAGCGCGCTAGCTTCGGTGGAAACCGCGCGCTTCGCACGGTCCAGATCACCCCAGACTTGGGAAGCGGTGAAAACCACCAGAAGTCCAAAAACAATTCCGAGCGGCGATAGCATAGCCGGTTCGATGACTTTGCCTTTCAGCCCGAGTCGTGCTGGAACCCAGTAGGCCGCCGCAGCGATGACATATGTGGTGGCGAAGATGACCATAGCCATCCACGCCACTGGCAAGCGAAACAGCCAGTCAGTCATTTGAGAGCCCTTTGCTGACTAACGATTGCGAGGCTTGCGGTCACGTCCGTTCACTCGGGCCCACGCATGTAATGGCGATTCCGATATCCCACCTACAGGCGCCCGCTGATCCGATTTCGACGGGACGATCCTGCCTGTTACGTGCGAAGTCGTCACTCCGACTACGATTATCAGAAAGATCGCGAACCACAGCCAATTCCGAATGCTCCGCAGCAGATCACCCGCAGTCTGACAAGCTCGGAGGAGACTGGCTAGCTTCAGTAAACAATTGAACATCCGATTTCATAACGTGTCATCTTGCTGGCGACCTTCAGCGATAGCGAGCTGGAATCCGTGCGGCTGCGTCCACCAGTTATCGCAGGGTAGCACCCGCAAAGGATCATCACCTTGCCGACAACGAAGCTCGGAAGTTTGTTTGTTGTCCAGATAGTCACGCCTATTCCCGACGGCGGTATTTGCGGAGGCGAAACCGCGTTGGTCGACGGACATTCCCATGACGGACACGTGTGAGCCCAGTCAGATGGATTATCGCAAACCGGCTGCGATCGTCCGTTGACGCAAAGGCATTCGCAATTGGCAAAACCGACCGTTGGCGCCAGAAGCCCAGTCGCCAAAACGAGCAATGCGGATAGCCTCGGCATCGTGTCACCAGGGTCGTGGTCACGTCGGATTGATGGTTGACCACAGGACGGGATCGCACCCTGCCGATTTCACTTAACGCGGGGGGGGCGGCTAACACCCTGAAAGAAATGGTGAGCCCGGTTGGGATCGAACCAACGACCCTCTGATTAAAAGTTTCGAGTTTTGGCGTTTACCGGATTATCTGCGTTTGCCTGAAGTTGCCATAAGACCCAGCATTTCAATAACTTGCTGCTCTGGAGTTGCAGATAGCATCTTGCATTGCCTCGCGCATGTCGTTACTAGGTCGTTACTGGAGCGTAGCCATGGCGACGGCAAGAATAAACAAACGATCCGTAGACGCCGCCTTGGCGCAGACCAAGGACCGCTACCTGTGGGACGATCAATTGCGCGGCTTCGGGCTCAAAATCACGCCGACCGGCAATAAGATCTATCTCATTCAATACAATCTGCACGGCCGCAACGGGCGCACCCGCCGGGTCAAAGTCGGGCCGCACGGCGTGCTGACGGCCGAGCAGGCGCGCACCGAAGCCAAGAAACTCCTTGGCGATGTCGCGGCGCGCCGCGATCCAGCCGAGAGCCGCGCCAAGGCCAAGGCGCAGCGCACGCTTGGGAGTGCCGTTGCTCTTTTCCTCGACGAGTACGTCGATGCCAAGCTGAAGCCCAGTACCGCCGAGGAATATCGCCGCCTTATGCGTTTGCATTTGGCAGAGAGATTGCGGTCCAGGCCGCTCGGCGCGATCGCAAGGGCTGACATTGCGACCCTACACCTCAAGCTTCGCGATAAGCCCTATCAGGCCAACCGGCTATTGGCCGTGCTGTCCAAATTCTTCAATTGGGCCAAGATGCAGGATCTTCGATCCGATGCCTCCAACCCGTGTCGCCATATCAAGAAATATCGCGAGCGCAAGCGCGAACGCTTCCTGACGGAATGTGAACTCGGACGCCTCGGCCAAGCGCTCGTCAATGCCGAGACTGAAGGGCTCGCTTCGCCCTGGGTCATTGCCGCGATCTGGTTGCTTATTCTGACCGGCGCACGACACAGCGAAATTCGAAAACTGCTCTGGTCGGAGGTCGATCTGTCCCGCCGCAGGCTCCGCCTGCGTGAGAGCAAGACGAACGAGAAGACGATCTATTTGAGTGATGCCGCAGTCGAGATCTTGGCCTCGATCCCGCGGCTTGACGACAATCCGCATGTCATTTGTGGCGAGAAAATCGGCGCCTGCTTGGTGAACCTGCAAAAACCATGGCGCAGGATCCGCCAAATGGCGGACCTCGACGATGTGCGCATTCACGACCTGCGGCACAGCTTCGCCTCGTTCGCTGCGGCGCGCGGTCATTCACTGCAGGCGATAGGAGCTTTGTTGGGTCACGCACAAACGTCGACGACGGCGCGATACGCCCATTTAACCGAGAATGGCGTGGCTCGAACCAACGACGACGTTTGTGCGTTGATAGCGGCGCGGATGAAGCATTCTGGTTGACCCACGGGTGGCAAATGAGAGCCGAAATCGACACCTACGAGTTTCTTTGGTCGGTTTGGCGGTCCGAGCCGCGATGCAAGTTTGAACATTGGGGATGCTCAAACTGGCCGGCTTTTCATTGCAAATCACCATCGCTAGATGCAGCTCTCATAGCAAAAGCGTTTCTGGAGGATTATCCGCAGTTCTATGAAATATCGATCTCCTATTTGAATTGGCGATTGAAAAATGGTGTGAGCGCCGACGAAGAGCGGACCATCGACGACTGGATTCAAAAGCTCAGAAAAAGTAAAATTGAATTGCGCAAGGCGGACGGGAAGCGCGGGGTTATTAAAAGCGAAGCGTATCCATTCGAGCCTGATATCGCCCTTCGGGTGATGAAGGCATTTATTGAACTGGCTCCATATATCCCTCTCGCTCAAAAATTGGAGCATCGAAAACTTTCTGCTGGCGCGCAAGCCAATGCCCGAGACGCCGTTCCCAGAAAGCGAGAAATTGTGCGTCGATTCAATGATCTTCCCGACAAACGTTCTCTTAACGATGCGGCGGAGAGGATCAGAGCACTCGCGGACCGCGACCGCACATCGAAACTTTGGATAAAAAGTCGCCTTATGTCTCTTGGGGCCATCCGGAGAATTCTCGCTGAAGCGAGAGACGCGGGGACCATTGACGTCGAGTGGGAAAGCGCTGAGTCCACGCCGCAAGGCAAGAAAAAATTGCTGCACAGTTAGAACGAGCAATCAAAACGCGTGTGGTGTTCAACTTGATGCTTCAGACTCCTCTCCAGACGTGAGGAGAAGAGCATGTCCAACAAAGACAATTTGTCGACGATTGAAGCCGCTCGTTATCTCGGTTTGTCGATCAGCTTTCTAAACAAACTACGAAGCGGGGGCGGTGGTCCGCGTTATGCCAAAGTCGGCCGCCGCGTCATCTATCCGCGCATCGCTCTCGATCTGTGGCTCGCGTCGCGTGGGCGGCAATCAACGAGCGATGCTGGTTGTTTGCAGCCCTAGATTTTCATCTCTCAAATCCAGTCAACCAGGCGAGCGATCGGCTGGCACGCCGATTCCGTGAGATAGGGGAACAATGTCATGAACAGCGCCAACGAACCGTTGCCGGATGCGGCTGATCCTAGCAAAACGCCAACACCAGACTCTGACGTCGCTGACGCCAAAGCCGATGATGTCGTTCCTGCTGGGATTCAAGCGAAGATCGTCAATCAGTACGTCAAGGATCTCGCGTTCGATAATCCGAACACCCGTAAATTGCTTTCGGGCCCCGGTGACCCGCCCAACATCCAAGTCGAAGTCAACGTCCTTGCGCAACCTCTCGAGAATGATTTTTACGAGTCAGCGATCGATATCACGGCTACGGCAACGAACAACCTCGGCCACATCTACACTGTTGAAGTCGTCTACGCCGGACTGCTGAAGATCGACAGCATTCCGGAGCAGGCGCTAGAGCCATTTCTGCTGATTTCCGGCCCAACGATGCTCTTTCCGTTCTTGCGGCGTCTTGTTGCCGACATCACGCGCGAGGGCGGCTTCCCACCACTGCTTCTTGAGCCGATCGATTTCGGCGCGCTTTATATTCGCCGTCAGAAGCAGCGATCCCGCGACGCGCAAGATGAGATTGAGTGACCACACGCACTCCGATGACGCGCCATATCCTGCAAAAACGTACGTTGGGGATTTTCCATGAGCGAAGACACGCATGGGGTGTGCAATAACGCGCTATCGATAACAGGCCGTCGCCTCGAGTTGACTCGGTTCAAGGAAATGGCATGGAAAAACGCTAAATCCCCCGACGTTAATGGTGGCTTCATTCGCATGCGTACCTCGCCGGTTCATTCTTCGAGAAACGAGCGAAGTTTGGATTTACAGCTCCTGGCGGCGAACGCCCACAATGTTATGCTTTTCGAAACCGCCGATGAACTCATCTACTGGTTTGCCACCGCGGCTGGACCGCCAATCGCGACGCTCGTCGCCGCCAGCGCGGAGTATGCAGCGCTATATTTCGATCTGATGTTCCAATTACGAAACAGCAAGCGGAACGGCAGAGTCAAAATCAAGTCTGGCGTTGTCATTTTTGAAAAATGGTTTGCGACTGCATCGCGCGCCTGAGTGCGAGCCACAGTCGAGCCCGCGATTTAACAGCATTTGCCGCCGTCATTAAGCTCGTAAACATTGCACCGCTTCGCTCGAACCATGTTTCATCCATCACTCTCTTATGTTTCCGCTCCCTGTGGTGCGGGAAAAACCTTCGCCGTGATTGATCATATCCGGCGCAACCGCAGTCAGCAGAACTTTCTTTATATAGCTCCTTCGATTGCTCTCCTCGAAGAATTTCAGTCGATTCTTGCCGCGCGAGACATTCCCTCTCGCATTATCACATCGAAGTCTCATGCTTCGCATGTGCTCGGCACCGTGATGAGGCATCTCGATGCGCCCGTTGATTGCGGAGATGTCTTAGGAATTACTTGGAACGCGTATATCAGCTTGCCGTTTCGACATCAGTATAAGCAGCGCGAAATCTTCATCGACGAGGTCCCCCAAGTCGATCGCTTTTACTCTTGGAAACTGCCTCGGAATGCCGACTTCCTATTGCAATCGATTTCATTCATGCCGGAACCGTCGCGGCCGGCGCTGGCTCGTGTCGTTGCAAGCGACATCGGCAAACTTCGCTACAAATTGGAGCAGGAACGCGACGACGTCGACGAACTGTTTCGTCCTTTTTATTGGGATTTGTTATCGCCTTACCGGGATGTCTTTGTGAACGTCGATGCTTGGTCTCAAGTGATTGGCGACAAGTCGCGAACCCGGGAGCACGAGCTCTATTTCGTCTCGATGCTGAAGCCTAACGCCTTCCACGACGCGGTCCTCGTGGGTGCCAATGTAGAGGAAAGCCTTCTCTTTCATTGGTTGAAGCGACAGCACAACTGCACTTTCAATCGGCGCGAGGACTTGGCCAGACGCCTCCGATCTGCGTCGCATGAATTCGGGCCCCGCTTGCGGCTTTCATATTTTCTGACCAAGAACCGCGCCAGCAAATATCTCTATAGTCAAGCCTACGCGAACAGTACGCTGGTGGACCAAATGGATTCTTTGGCAGGTGAAACTTTTGGCGATGCCCCTTTTCTCTGCGTCAAAAACAATGATCGTGTATCGATTTTGGAAAGCCGGCCGAACGCCACCTTCATCCCGGTCGTCTCACACGGATTGAACGCCTACTCAGATTTCTCGAAGATATATTTCTCCCCGGCCCTTAATCGCTCACCGCGTCACTACGGCATACTGAACGCGCTAGGCTTGGAATCGGATTGCATCCACAGCGCGACGGCTTGCGAGATTGCCTATCAGGCAATTATGCGAACATCGCTTCGCAATCCTCATTCGCTGGAAGAGGTCCATGCCATTGTGCCGGATCAGTTTACGGCATTTTGGCTGCAGCAGAAGATCGGTGCCAAATCAGTCGAGCAACTCGGCGCACTCAAACCCCGCCCGATCCTGCCGCTGTCTCCAACCGAAAAATCGCGGCGCCAAACGGCCAAAAAAGCCCGTCACGTCGCGCTCAATTGCCCGGAAAACATACCGAGATCATATTTAAAGGAAATCGGTATGAATATCGGTACAGAACCGAATGATACGGCATCTGAGGTCGGCAATCCGGTGATGTGTGATGTGACCTTTCATGCCTCCGTTTTCGACAA
>Ga0256782_1000027_pt1 | contig 30424 bp, 32 predicted proteins | sample MC6MC0933MT_FD_186059 | JGI IMG/M metagenome (GOLD analysis project Ga0256782, IMG submission 186059) | Metatranscriptome of enriched soil aggregate microbial communities from Iowa State University, Ames, United States - MC6-MC0933-MT... | ecosystem: Environmental > Terrestrial > Soil >...
CGCGCCTCATAGGCGCCCTCTTCCTGGCGCCTGAACCCGTGGCCGTCTCGCGCGATTGGGCGGTCTCACAACTCGCCGCATCACATCCGCAGGCACGGACACGCTTCGCGATCATCGCGGGCCGGCCCGGTGCGGGCGGGGCCGACAAGGGGGCGACGGTCTGCTCGTGCTTTGGAGTGGGCAGGAATGAAATCGCTTCGGCTATCAGCCGTGGCTGCAGCACGGTAGCCGCGATTGGAGAGGCTTTGCAAGCGGGGACGAACTGTGGTTCCTGCCGCGCCGAAATCAAAACGATCATCGATGCTCAGAACCTTCAAGCCGCCGAGTAAGCCCGGCGGACAAGCAAGGTTCACGGAGACAGGATACGGGCCTGGGCAGACGCCGGCTCCTGATCACGCATATAACGCTCGATGATCGGGATATGCGGTTCGACGGCCGCCCGGCCAACGGCAATCATTTCGTCGGCGCGATGGAAGTCCAGGACGCCGATTTGCGAGAGATCCGGCGATAACAGCAGGTCGGGCGGGTCGCCCATCAATCGCGACCGCGCGATGCGATCGTGAAAGATGCTGAAGGAATTCAGGATGACCGAGGTGATGCCCGGCGCCGGCTCTTTCTGATGCCCGAAGAGTTGACGGTGCAAGAGCTGCAAGGCGCCGCGACCGTTCCAACGGGTTATCGGCGCGGTTTCCTCCTCCACCACCAGGGTATCGACATCCTCGACCTCGTCATCGACGAGAATCCCACCGCGACCGAATTCGCTCGTCAGGTTGACGGCGACAACCGTCCGCGCACCGAGCGCGCGACATACCGAGACGGGAATTGGATTGACGAGACAGCCGTCGATCAGCCAGCGGCCATTCAGACGCACCGGGCGTACGATGCCCGGGATGGCGGATGAGGCACGCACCGCATCGTTGACGTGTCCGCGCCGCAGCCAGATTTCATGACCGCCTGCAAGGTCGGTCGCGATGGCCGCGAAGCGGGTCGGAAGGTCCTCGATCCGGAGGCCGCTCAGATGGTCGTCAAAGCGGTCGAACAGCCGCTGCCCAGCAATCAGCCCGGACCCGGAGACGCTCAGATCCAGATAACCGAAGACGCGGCGGCGGGTCAGATCGCGGGCAAATTCCTCAAGCCTGTCCAGACGACCGGCGGCGAAATGTCCGCCGACGATGGCACCAATGGACGTGCCGACGACGATGTCTGGCATCAAATTGGCGTCTTCCAGCGCTCGCAGAACGCCAATGTGCGCCCACCCGCGTGCGGCGCCGCCCCCGAGGGCCAATGCGAATTTGCTTTTTGACATTGCCTTATTTCAGAAGGGTCGTAGCGCTCCGAATCGAACGCATCACGGTAACTCCCATGTTTCCCTTTTGGTTCTACGTCGCAACGCCAAATCACGTGTTTGTTTAATTGCGCGATTGTCATAAGCGCGTTTGATCGCACCGCCGCCAAGAGCGACGGTGCTTTGGCTAAACCGAGCGTTCAGATCAAGAGAACCCCTCCGGCGCGAGATGCGGCTGGTACGGCTCTTCCAGTCGGGCAATCTCCTCATCGGAGAGTTTAATGGAAAGCGCTCCGATGGCGTCGTCCAGGTGCTTGGCCTTCGTGGCGCCGATGACCGGCGACGTTATGCCGGGCTTTTGAAACATCCAGGCAAGCGCGACCTGGGCCGGCTCGACTCCGCGTGCTTTTGAGATCTCGATCAGCCGATCGACCACCGGCTTATCGAGATGGGCGCTTTTTGGGTAGAGCTTCTGCGCAAACGCATCGGTTTTAGCGCGCGCCGTTTCGGCCTCGTCCTGCCAGGTCCGGGCGAGCTTGCCCCGTGCGAGTGGAGACCACGGCGTCAGCCCAACGCCTTCCGCCCGGCAAAGCGGAATCATCTCGCGTTCCTCTTCACGATACAGGAGATTGTAGTAGTTCTGCATAGAGATAAACTGCGCCCAACCGTAGGCACGCTGCAATCCCAGCGCTTTCATGAATTGCCAGGCGAACATGGATGAGGCGCCGATATAGCGCGCTCGTCCGGAGCGCACGACCTCATTTAACGCCTCGAGCGTTTCTTCCAGCGGCGTGTCATAATCGAAGCGATGAATGATGTAGAGATCGACATAGTCCATTCCGAGCCGGTTCAGGCTGTTGTCGATTTCCGAGAAGATGACCTTCCGCGATAGCCCTTTCCGATTGGGGCCGTGCCCCATCGGCATATAAACCTTAGTGGCGACAACGACATCATCACGCGCCGCATAATCGCGCAGGGCGCGTCCGAGAACCCGTTCACTTTCGCCATGCGAATAGACGTTGGCGGTATCGAAAAAATTCACACCGGCCTCAAGCGCCGACTTGATGAAGGGCCGGCTGTCCTCCTCGCTGAGCGTCCACTGCCACTTCATGACGCCGCTGTCCGACTGCCCATAGCTCATGCAGCCGAGACAGAATTTCGAAACTTCCAGCCCGGTGTTTCCAAGTTTTACATATTCCATGCGATCTTCCCAAGTCGGGCTCGTGGACGTCCGATGATGGGCGGGCGAAGCGCGAGCAGATTTCAGGCGCCGCCTCTATACAGGCACGGGCGCCATCCGCCTATCGGTCTAGCGGCATGGCAGATGATCAGTCGCCTAGGCCAGCGATGGAATCGCTGCGCGATTCGCTTTGAACGGCATCGACAAGACATACGAACGGCGGGCGATGAAAGCAGGAATCGCGCCAAACTCATCTGCCGGACGAGCGGTCTCAGCCGCTGGGCTTGTCGCCGGACCGGTCCAAATCAGCTTTAGGACCGTCTGGGCGAGGCAACAGATACGCCGCAACAGCGGACGCAAAGTTCAATGCGCGATGACGCGCGCGTTCGAAATGCGCGTCAACAGCCTTGGCTTCGGCGATCATCTCATCGACGTCCTGCGAAACGGCAGGTTCGGCGGATTGGGCCGGGAGCAACGTGTCGTTTTCCGCTGCTTTGGACATGATGTCAGCTCTGGGTTCGTGGCGCAGAAGAATCAAAATCGCGACGTCAAAATGCCTGCGGTGATGGCACATAGCGGCTCAGAAAAATAAGGGGGGCCGAGCGAGCGAGAAAAATGTTCGCTCTCATATCGAATACGAGACAACGCGTCGAAGCGGACGGAGGAAAGAGTTGCCGGCCCCGCGATAATGATCGGCATGAACCTGGTTCATACAAGATGCGTACTGACAAATTTTTATATCGTGGTTTCGTAGTTGCCCTGGGATTGCTGTCCCTCAGGGGTCAATCGCGCGGAACCGAGGACAGCCACAGTGTCATTCAAAGTGTGCTGACTTAAGCGCGCTCGATGCCATGCGGCGCCACCACCGAGCGCCGCGGGAAGCCTCTATGCCTTGCCCGAGACGGAACTTCGAAACCCTGCCTGAGTTTACGCGGTGTGGCGGGGGAAATCTCCAATGCCGGCGTCTCCGGCATCGGCGCAGAGTTCAAGCCTAACGCCCGAAGCATGCGCCATGCAAGAGCGATCCATTGAGGCGACCATCATCGTTGACATGGACAGGTTGCGTTTCGTCATACGGATGGTCGCTTCGGGAAAACTGATAATGAGAGGGAAAGGGATCGTTTCATGCCTAGCGTGCGCGTAATTTTAGCGAGCGTATTTCTTCTGGGGTCTCTCTTGCCGTGCGTTGCGGCCAATGACGCCACCATTCCAGGAGCCGCTTCGGACAAAGCTCAGCAACTCCCACCTTCCGCGGCAGAGCCCAAAAAAACTGATGCGGACGTAAAGAAAGAAACGCCCCCATCCAAAGCATCCAAAGATGGCACTCCGGCGGTCGTGGTCGACGACAACACGGTCCAGAACTTGCTTGGCCGCGCCGTCACTAGCTCGGCAGGTGAGAAGCTCGGACAAATTACCGATGTGATCGTCGGCCGCGGCGGCGATATCCGCGCGGCGGTCATCGACTTCGGCGGCTTTCTCGGCGTCGGTAGCCGTAAAGTCGCCGTCGCTTGGGGTGCCTTGAAGTTCTTGCCCAGCTCCATCGTCGTTGACATGACGCGCGACGAACTCCGCGTTACGCCCGAATACCGCCCCGACGAACCGATTGTCATTGTTGGCCCACAACACGCTCAGACTTCGAGTCCATCAGCACCGGCGCCCAAGGCGCCCGCGGCGAAATGAGTGCGCCATGCACCGCATCCATTCTTGGCGATGAGCGATGCAATTGGCGGGCGGGAAACGAAAATCCGATCTCCTTGCCTCATCGCGACGTAGCGACATCGGCGTCGACTGGTTTTCTTTTTTTGTCGCCGACGTCCAAATGGGGTTCGGCCCCTTCCTGACGGTCTATCTCACGACGGAAAAATGGACCAATGCCGACATTGGTCTGGTCTTTACCGTCGGCAGCGTCATTGCACTCCTCGGCCAGATTCCCGCTGGTGCTCTTGTCGATGCCGTGCGGCGCGAGCGTCTATTGGCCAGCCTCGCCATGTTGGCGATTGGCCTCAGTGCTTTCGCAATCGGCGCTTGGCCGCAGTTCTCGTCGGTACTCTTTGCGCAAGTTCTACACGGCGGGGCAAGCGTGATCATCGGACCCGCCCTGGCTGCGATCAGTTTGCGTCTCGTCGGGCATGGCCTGATTGGAGAACGTCTGGGGCGCAATGCCGGCTTTGCGTCCGCCGGCAGCATCGTTTCGGCGGCCGCGATGGGGGCCTGTGGCTATTATCTGTCAAGCCAATCGGTTTTCTTCGTCGCCGCGTCGATGGTATTTCCGGCGCTCATCGCCCTGCAATTCGTTTCGCCCGACGATCTGCGCCGGCATGCCATTGGACGAAAAAAACGGACGGAATATCATCTTCGAGCCGCGTTGGCGGAACTCGCCACAAACCGGACGCTGTTGATCCTGTCCGCATCGGTGTGCCTATTCCATCTCGCGAACGCCTCCATTCTTCCGCTCGTGGCCAACATCATCACGTTGCGCGCAAGCGATACGGCGACCGCGCTTGTCGCACTTTGTATTATCGGTCCGCAGATTGTCGTGATGCTGGCGTCCCCGCGCATCGGCCGGTGGGCGGATCAGCATGGTCGAAGGCCGCTGTTCCTTCTCGGACTAGCGACTCTGCCTGTTCGAGCGGCCCTTCTGGCGTTCAGTTCCAATCCGAGTGTTCTCGTCGCGATTCAGCTTCTCGATGGCATATCTGGCGCTGCAATCGGCGTTCTCGTCGCCAGTTCCGTTGCGGATATCACGCGAGAGTCCGGCAATTTCAATCTTGCGCTCGGCATCACGGGCATTGCGATGGGCATCGGGGCATCGATCAGCACGACGCTTGGCGGCGCGATCGCCTATCGTTTCGGAGTTCCTTCTGCTTTCATGATGCTCGCCGCGATCGGTCTCTGTGCATTCATCACCTATGCACTAGCGATGCCCGAGACGCGACATCCCGAAACCGATCCGAGTGACGAGCAAGAGCTGGATTCAGAAAGCTAAGTGCGGTTCGCTTCGTCATCCCCGCTTTTGCGGCGGCAGATCGGTACATATCCCTTCGAAAACATCTGCGGCCATGCCGACGGTTTCGGACAACGTCGGATGCGGATGAATCGTTTTGCCAATATCGACCGCGTCGGCGCCCATCTCGATGGCAAGGCAAATCTCTGAAATGAGATTGCCGGCGTCCGTTCCGACGATCGCGCCGCCGACGATCCGCTCAGTCGTTGCATCGAACAGCAGCTTGGTGAACCCTTCGTCGCGGCCGTTAGCAATGGCGCGGCCGGACGCTGCCCAAGGAAAGACCGCCTTCCGAATCTCCAACCCACGCGCTTTCGCTTCGTTCTCGGTCACGCCAGCCCATGCGACTTCCGGATCGGTGTAGGCAACCGACGGAATTTGCCGGGCGTCGAAATAGCTCGACTTTCCAGCTGCGTTTTCGGCGGCGACGTGCCCCTCGTGCACGGCCTTGTGCGCCAGCATCGGCTCGGAGGCGATATCGCCAATCGCAAAAATGTGGGGCACGTTCGTGCGCATCTGCTTATCGGGCGGAATAAAACCGCGCTCGTTGACGAGCACGCCGAGATTTTCCGCTCGAATAGCTTTTCCATTCGGCTTTCGTCCGACAGCGACTAGGACCATTTCATAGGTGAGCGGTTCCGAAGGCGCGTCGGCGCCTTCGAATTTCACCTGGATGCCATCGTCGTGCGCCTCCGCTCCGGTGACTTTCGTTTGCAGCATGATGCGATCGAAGCGCGGGGCGTTGACTTTTTGCCAGACGCGAACCAGATCGCGGTCGGCGCCAAGCATCAGGCCGTCGAGCAGCTCCACAACATCGATCCGGGCTCCCAACGCCGCGTACACCGTCGCCATTTCCAAACCTATGATGCCGCCGCCAATTACAAGCATTGTCTTCGGAATCTGCCGTAGTTCTAGCGCACCTGTCGAATCGACGATACGCGGATCCTCTGGCAGAAACGGCAACGTCGCGGCTTCCGATCCCGCCGCGATGATCGCGTTTTCAAAGCGCACGATCGTCTCGCGGCCACCCTCATCACTGACGCGCAAGCGATGCGGGTCAGCGAACGTACCGGTGCCTTGAAGTGTCGTGACCTTGCGCGCCTTGGCCATCGCTGCGAGGCCATTCGTCAGCTTTGCAACAACCGCGTCCTTGTAGGCCGCGAGTTTTTTCAAATCGATTTTTGGCGCCGCGAACTCCACACCGTGTTTGGCCAACGCCTGCGCCGCCTCTAAGATAAAGGCAGTGTGCAACAGCGCCTTGGAGGGAATGCACCCAACGTTCAAACAGACGCCGCCCAGTACGGGCCAGCGATCGACAAGAACGACCTTCGCACCGAGATCGGCGGCACGGAACGCCGCCGAATAGCCGCCCGGCCCGGCTCCGAGCACGAGGACTTCGCACGTGTGATCGGCCCTGCCGTCAAAATGTTCGGAAGCCGCCGCTTCCTTTTTAGGGGGCGTGTGAGCTGGCGCTCCCGTCGTCGGCGACGCCTCCTGAGTTGCATCGTCTTCGCTCGGATCGAGAATGAGGATCGGACTGCCTTCACTGACGATGTCGCCGACCTTGACGAGCACCTCAATGACTGTGCCGCCTACTGGGGCCGGAACGTCGAATGCTGCCTTTTCGTTCTCAAGCGTGACCAGCGGATCCTCGGGCGCGATGTTTGCTCCCGGCTTGACGTGAATTTCAACAATCGGAACATCCTTAAAGTCGCCGAGATTGGGAACGCGAATTTCCTTTCTGGCCATTCCGTATTTCCAATCCGCTACAAGACAAGCTGGCGCACGTCGGCAAGCGCATCGCAAATTTTGCGGAGGAAGCGCGCTGCGAGCGCTCCGTCAACGGCGCGATGATCATAGGAAAGACACAGCGGCAGCATCAAGCGCGGCCGAAAGGCTGCACCATCCCACACCGGCTGCATCTTGGCGCGCGTCGCCCCAAGGATCGCGACCTCCGGTGCATTGACGATCGGCGTGAATGTCGTGCCGCCGATTCCGCCGAGGCTTGAAATTGAAAACGTGCTGCCCTGAATATCGGTCGGCGTAATTTTACCTTCGCGCATACGGGCCGAAACGCTGGTGAGTTCCTGGCTCAGCTCCAGAATGCCCTTGCGATCGACGTCACGAATGACGGGCACGACCAGACCATCGGGCGTGTCGACGGCCACGCCGATGTTGTAATAGCGCTTGAGGATAAGAGCGTCTTTTGTTGGCGCGATCGACGCATTGACGTCCGGGTATTCTTTCAGCGCCGAAACCGCAGACTTCAAAAGAAACGCGACGAGCGTGACGCGGTAGCCTTTTGCTTTGGCCGATGCGTCGAGGCTTTTGCGATACTCCTCAAGGTCGGTGATATCGGCTTCGTCGGCGTTGGTGACGTGCGGAACGTTGAGCCAAGCACGATGTAGATTTGGGCCGGTCAATCGCTTCAACCGCGACATCGGCTTGGTTTCGATGGGGCCATACTTCGCGAAGTCCTGTGCGGGAATCTCGGGAATTCCGGAAGTTACAGCTCCGCCTGTTTCGCTGTGCGCAATGTGGTTCTTAACGTCGTCCCTGGTGATGCGGCCTTTATCGCCGGTGCCTGTGATCTTCGTCAGATCTATGTCCAGCTCACGTGCGATACGGCGCACCGATGGGCTGGCATGCACCGATCCAAAATTTTTCGGAGCGGTCAGATCTTCTTTCTCCGGCTCCGACCGCGCTGCGGGTGGCGGAGATGCTTTGCCGGTATCCGTTGAGGTTTCGGCGCGCACGGCTTGGCTTTTTCCGTTGCCCGATTTTGTTTCCTCCTTGTCTTCGCCACCAGCAACATCGAGCCGGATGATAGCGCTTCCTTCGCTCACCTTATCGCCGATCTTGACGAGGATCTCGGCGATCTTACCCGACTGCGGCGCAGGTACGTCCATCGCCGCCTTGTCGCTTTCGAGCGTGATCAGAGGATCATCCGATTTCACCTCATCGCCCGGTTTCACTTGTATCTCGACAACCGGAACGTTCTCGAAATCGCCAATGTTCGGCACCCTCACATCTACGAGCGGCATTTGCGGGCCTGTCCGTTGTCAACTTCGCGCGGGATTGGGCTTGTCGGGATCAATGCCATATTTTCGGATCGCTTCCGCGACTTTGCTCGATGGAATCCGATTCTCGTCCGCGAGTTCCTTGAGCGTGGCGATCGTCACGAAATAGCGGTCGATTTCGAAAAACGATCGCAGCGTGCGGCGATAATCGGAGCGTCCGTATCCGTCAGTGCCGAGCACCCGATAGCGGTTGGGAATGGATGCGCGTATTTGATTGGCGTAGAGCTTCATATAGTCAGTCGAGGCAATGACGGGGCCGTCACCACGCTCACGGATATTTTGCGTCACGTAGGGTACGCGCGGCGGCTCCTCGGGATGCAACAGATTCCATCGCTCGATGTCGTAAGCGTCGCGCGCCAGCTCAGTGAAACTGGTGACGCTCCAGATATCGGCCGCCACATTCCAGTCGTCGCGCAGCAAATCGGCCGCCGCGATTACCTCGCGCAGAATTGCGCCGGAACCCATCAGCTGAACCTTATCGCCTTTCGTCTTTTCCGGCGCGCGCCGGAAAAGGTACATGCCCCGGACAATCCCCTCCTCAACGCCTTCCGGGAGCGCGGGATGCTCATAGTTCTCATTCAGCAGCGTCAGATAATAGAAGACGTCCTCCTGATCCGTAAGCATGCGTCGCAAACCATCCTGGATAATGACGGCCACCTCGTAAGCAAACGCCGGATCGTACGCGATGCAGTTCGGGACGGTTGCCGACAGAATATGGCTGTGCCCGTCCTGGTGTTGCAGACCTTCGCCGTTGAGCGTCGTGCGGCCCGAAGTGCCACCGAGCAAGAAGCCACGGCAACGTTCATCTCCCGCCGCCCACGCCAAGTCGCCCACGCGCTGGAACCCGAACATCGAATAGAAGATGTAGAACGGAACCATCGGAACGTTGGAGGTTGAGTAGCTCGTCGCGGCGGCCATCCAGGATGCCATCGCACCGGCTTCGTTGATGCCCTCCTGCAGCATTTGTCCGGTTTTATCTTCCTTGTAGAACATCAGCTGATCGGCATCCTGCGGCCGGTAAAGCTGACCGACCTGACTGAAAATGCCGAACTGCCGGAACATGCCCTCCATGCCGAAGGTGCGGCTTTCATCCGGAACGATCGGCACGATGCGGCGACCGAGTTCCTTGTCGCGCATCAGCGTCGTCAGGATGCGAACGAACGCCATCGTCGTCGATATTTCGCGTCCTTCCGAACCTTTTAACTGCGGCTCAAATGCCGAAAGCGCCGGTACGGGCAGAGAAATCGATTTTTGTCTGCGCGAAGGAAGGTAACCGCCTAGCGCGCGGCGTGTCTTATGCAGGTAATCGTCTTCGGGCGAGCCTTTCGGAAAACGAATGAACGGAATTTCCTCCAGCTTGTCGTCATCCAGTGGAACCCTGAAGCGATCACGAAACTGCCGGAGCGCGGCGACGTCCATTTTCTTCGATTGATGCGCGAGCATCGTCGCCTCGCCCGCATTTCCCATGCCATAGCCCTTGACGGTCTTCGCCAGGATGCACGTCGGCTGCTCTTTATGAGAGACGGCTGCGTGATAGGCGGCATAAACTTTTGACGGATCGTGACCACCGCGCGTCAAGCGCCATATCTTTTCATCGGACCAGTCAGCGACCAGCTCCGCCGTCTCCGGATAACGGCCGAAGAAATGTTCGCGGATATAAGCACCGTCACGCGATTTGAAGACCTGGTATTCACCGTCGACACATTCTTCCATCAAGTGACGAAGCTTGCCGCTCGTGTCGCGCGCCAGCAGATCATCCCACTGCGTTCCCCAGATGACCTTTATGACGTTCCAACCCGCACCGCGAAAATTACGTTCGAGTTCCTGAATAATCTTGCCATTGCCGCGCACCGGTCCATCAAGACGCTGGAGATTGCAGTTGATGACGAAAATCAGATTGTCGAGCTTTTCGCGGCCGGCGAGCGAGATGGCGCCAAGGCTTTCCGGCTCATCCATTTCGCCGTCACCGCAAAAAACCCAGACCTTGCGGCCTTCAGTTTCTGCGATGCCGCGATCTTCGAGATATTTGAGGAACCGCGCCTGATAGATGGCCATCAGCGGGCCGAGGCCCATCGATACCGTCGGGAACTGCCAGAAGTCGGGCATCAGCCAGGGGTGCGGATAGGACGGAAGGCCGTGCCCGCCAACATCACGGCGGAAATTTATCAGCTGCTGCTCATCGAGCCTCCGCTCAAGAAAAGCGCGCGCGTAAATTCCGGGCGACGAATGTCCCTGGACCATGATCAGGTCACCGCCGCGATCCTCCGACGGCGCATGCCAGAAATGCATGAATCCGGTTTCGTAAAGCATCGCCGCCGACTGATAGCTGGCTATGTGGCCACCAAGCCCGCCCGAGTCCTTGTTGGCCCGCAGGACCATTGCGGCGGCATTCCATCGGATCGCGGAAACGATCCGGCGCTCCAAATCGCGGTCGCCTGGATGCTTCGCTTCGTCTCGCAATGGAATGGTATTGATGTAGGCCGTGCTTGAGGCGAACGGCAGTGCGGCGCCGCTGCGGCGCGCACGCTCGACGACTTCCTCCAAAATATCGTCGGCGCGCCCCGTGCCTTCGAAGGCGATGACGGATGAAATGGACTCGGTCCAATCGAGCATCTCAGGGTCGTCAGACTTCAGAGACTTCTGGTCACTCTTACCCATCTCTTCCTATCCGTGGCAGCACTTTAGAATATCACTGCTAAAACGCTGGAAAGCGGTTTGAGTTCGGATGTCACATTTTGCGCAATGTGCCTGGAAAATAGCCAAGCGGCCGCAAACACCAGTGTAGCGTAGCCCACAGCACCGAAAAATCTGGTCATCCGTTCAGGTTGAAAATTCGTAATCGTCGCCCATGCTTTGCGGTTCATCGATAGCCGCAGGCGGTGCGTGCCCGGAGCGCGTCCGGCTCCGTGATTTACTGCAATCGCATTGCAGCGACGAATGTCGTTGACGGTGACGTATTCCCGGCAGAACCTGCCTCCCGACGGTTCGACGGGAAGCTGCCGCATCGAGAGGCCTGCCATGCGTCACGCCGATAGATCATTTGAGTACGGATTTATCCGTCACCAGATCATTCCGTTTTCCTTGGCCCTTGCGGCGGTGATCGCTTGTCAGGGACTGCTGGTTTCTCCGGCCGCGGCGTATAGGTCGTCGTCGGGGCCGCGCGTTGCCGGCTTCGGTGTCCTTTCGGCGCCCGTTGACCGGCTCGGTCCCACGATGAGATCCGACCCTATGATGTTGCCCGATTCCGGATTTCTGGGCAGCGGAACGGCGGGGAATGTCGGCAATGGCCGCTCGGGTTTGACGCCTGTCTTTGCACCGCCCGCACCCCCACCAGTGCCCGTGGTTGCTCCGGCGCCGTCGGTCGTTGCACCGAGTACTGCGCGTCCGAAAAAAGCAAAGTCTCGTGGCCGGATCATTCTTCAAAAAGCGCAGTAGCGAAACGACGAGACGTCGGCTGATCGATCCATACGCGATGCCGTAATGCCGCGATCCAGTGGAAAACGAGACGCGCGCGCAATTTAGGCCGCGTCATCGGAAATCAGGTGTGGCAGGGTCCGCACCTCGACTTTCTGCAACCATTGGGAGTTCAGCTAGATGCTCCGTATTCCGCGTTCTTTGTTGGCCGCCGCCGGTGTCGCGGCGGTCTTTGCCGGGACACCGGCCGAGGCGAAGCAGTGCTTCAAGAAGGCAGCGGTCGGCGATGCCCTGACGCAAGACCTCGCGAAGTTCCAAGTCGATGCGATGCTTTTGCAGGCAACCGATTGGAACATCTATTTTACGTACGTCTCCAGCGGCACGACGCCGGGCTATACGTTCGGCAAGCGTACATATCGCTGCAAGCCTGGCGGCGTAGTGGGCTGGGAATGCCAGGGCTCGGCAACCCTCTGCAAGAACTAAATCGCCCTAAAAATCATTTCTGGCGCGGCGCAAATCAGATCTTTGTGCCGCGTTTCTTTTTGCCAGCGTTTCGGCCGCTTCAATCTCGATGCGCCAATCTCCGCCGCAGTCCACACCGTTCCATCGGTAGCGCCGTGGTCGTCCAACCGCTCATCGTCACGCTCACGACATACCGGCGACAATCGGCGGGGGCGCCGGCCACGAAGCGAACCTTGAACAGCGCCCGCCCCGGCTCTCTTTGGCGCGGCCAGATGAAGGTGCCATTGTTTGGCGTCTTCTTCATCGCCGTTTGAATCGCAACACGTGCATTGCGGAAATCGACCGGTGAAAATCGCCCGAGCACGGCGCGCGGAAAATCCGGATGTAAGCCGACAGCTTCGGTGCGCGCTTGCATGGCGTCACGAGGCTGCGCCCGGTGTTGGTCGCCCACCGGCCGATATGCGTCGGGCGGTCTCTCAGCTTTGTGATCGGGCTTCGCATCCGCTTCGTCTTCGCGGGATGATCCCGGCGCGTCCGGTAGGTCGTCCTGATCTACGGCGGCCGATTTCTCGCCGGACTCGGGCGCTGCATCTCGTGCGCCGGTTGCCTCTGGAATGTCCGGCGGCGACGTTTGAGGCTGTGCTGCTTGTGCTGATGCCGTTTGTACGGGTGGCGGCAGGGGCAACAGGGTCAACGGCGGAAGTTGCGCCGCCTCGTGCACCGGCTGGGGTTGAGTGACCGCCGCTTGATCCGATGCCGTAGTCGCTTGCGCGATGGCGGTCGAAATGCGCGCGGCGACATCCGGAAGCCATTTCGGCCAAGCGTCGGGCCCGATAAGCAGCAGCCAACAGGAAACGATCGTCACGACAGCTGCCACGCCCCACGCGTAGATATCGCTCGTGCGCGTAACCGGGCCGCCGATCCGCTCGTCGGGAAAAAATACAAAGCCGTCATCATAAGACTCAGGCTCGTCGAATTCGGAATAATGCGGCTCAATGGACAAGTGATGAAGCGGAACCGACATGACTAACCTTCCGTGCGCGTGCCCGGTATCGATTTCCCGCTGGTGCTAGGAGTCCGAAGTTTCGGGGCAAAATAATGTCCCGCTGTTGTGCTCGTGCCGGTGTTAGCACGCAAAATCCGCACTTATTGCGCTCTACACGCGCACAAAAAACGCGCGCGAGAACAATGTTCCCGCGCGCGAAAAACTTCAGCCATTGACGTTAGGGCCGCCGGTCATCGTGGCGGCGGTCGTTACCACGATGATCGTCACGGCGACCAGGGGCAGCACCGGGATGGGCGGCACCACCGCGCGGATGCGGACGCCAGCCCTTATCCGGCGGAGGCTTCATTCCGGTCGGCGCGCGATAACCGCCAGATCGCCACCAACCGGCATGGCGCGGTCCTGGCGGTGGCGCCCGCCAACCCGGACGCGGTCGCGGCTTGTAGGCATACCAGCGGTTCCGCTGCGCATACCAAGGGCGCCCGACGTAGTAATGGCTCCAGTAATCCGCCGCTGCGAACGCAACGACCGGGATGCCGAACGCCGCTACGCCGAGATCTGGCAGAGGCCGCATTTCGCCGCGATAGTCGAGCGACAGATATTCGCTGTACACCCAGCCACGATTACCCGCCCAAACGACATCACACCAGGATTCGTCCCGCAAACACCCTCTTACGTCGATCGGATCGCTATCGGGAATAACCCCCACGCTCGGATAATCCGTGTCCGGGCCGGAACGTAAATTGACGTTCGCGGTCACGTACCCGGGCGCGGCTTGCGCACAGGGAACGCCGACGGCAACCGTCAAAAAAAGTGCGCCGACTAATGGTCCAAGCTTCATTTGACCTCCCAAACGAGATTTCTACGACATCAACCCAAACGTACGTATTGTGTCGGAGTCGTGACACATATCGGTGTGAGCCTCATTGCCGGCGTGCAATGAGATCGGCAGGCCGTCAATCGACGCTCCTAAGGTCTGCGGACCAGAATGCCCGGCTAAATGTCGTGCAATCGGTTGCGTTCCCGCGCGGCCCCCATCAGAACGCTTACCAAGGATTAACCGTTCCGCTGCGTTCCGATTTTGCATCGACCGCTCCCGAGTATCATTTCGCAAGAGCTGAAATTCGTCCGTATGGGTTGAACGATGCGTAACACGGCCAGCCTCTTCGCGTACGTTGCCGTGCTCTGTTTCGTGTGCGGGCCGGGTACCGTCACACACGCGGCGCCATCGCTTTTGCAGATCGCTCAACACCCCACGCCAAATCTTGTGACGACGATCAACAGTCACAGGTATGACGACCCGGATGACGACTATGATGATGGCGGGGATGATCCGCCAGCTCGCGTCGATCCCGATGCTCCCTCAGCCACCTATCTTGTCCCGGAATGGCTTCCGCCGTCGCGACCTGCCAATTGCGGGGAATACCATTACTGGAACGGCGCGTATTGCGCGGATGCGCGCGAGCAACCGCCGTACGTCGGACCGCGCTGGTAGCAAAGCTAGAAGACGTCTTGAAGACGTAACGCCCGGCTCACCTCTCAACGTTCGACGATGACGGCCGGCTCGGGCCTTGATCACGCGGACATGATCGCGCCCAATCCATTTCCGTCCCTACTTGCGTCGCTTTCGGCCCCCACGGCGTTGTCAAGGCGAACATCTCATCCTTCCAGAGGATGGGGTAAAAATTGCGAGCCTTCGGTGCGCCATCCGCGACGCCTCAATCGAGCGAGAGGATCATGAAAAAGATCAGCAGGATTTTTGGAGAGCTTGCGAACTCCGTAGCGCTCGCCAGCGGAAAGCCGCCGGCGTTTGCAGCAGCGGTCGGCGTCGTCCTTATCTGGGCGCTTTCCGGCCCGCTGTTTAGCTATTCCGACACTTGGCAGCTCGTGATCAACACCGGAACGACCATCGTTACCTTCCTGATGGTCTTTCTGATTCAGAATTCGCAAAACCGCGATAGTGCGGCCATCCAGGTCAAGCTCGACGAATTGATCAGTACAAGTTCCGCGAAAAACATATACGTCGGCATCGAGCACCTAACAGATGAAGAACTCGATGATTTGCGTCGCAAGTGCGAAGAACGCGCGATCCGTCCACCAAATAATAATGAGGTCCGCGACTAACCGATGATCATGCGGCGTCCAACGGCATCCACGTGCAGAGGCTCTCGCTAGTTGGCCTCACTCTTCGTCGATTGATGTTCTTTTTTTGATGTGTGCTGCTTCGTCGACTTCTTCTTTTTCTTTCCCGTCTTTTTATGGTCCGGTTTGCTGGCCGCATCCGCCGTTTTTGCCTTGCTCGTGCTGCCGTTCTTGTTAGTTTTAGCATCGGCTTTCTTTTTGGCGGCGTGCTCGGTCTTCTTACTCTTGTGGGAGTGCTTGCTCTTTTTTTCAGCCTTGACCGCTTTGTTCGCCTTGCTCTTCTTCGCGTCCTTGTCAGCCTTATGCTTGTGAGCCTTTGAGCTTTTTTCCGCTTTCTGTTTCTTTGTTGCTTTCTTCGCGGAGTCCTTCTTATGATCCCGCGCGGACTTCTCAGCTCTCTTTTCTTTTTTCTTCGTCGCCGTGGTCTTGTCGGCCTTTTTGCTCACGATGCCTGCTTCAGGGGCGCCCTTGGCGTTCTGCGGACCGGCTTCAGTCGCTCCCTTCTTCTTGGCATTATGACGCTCGACATCGGCCTTGGTGATCTCTCCAGCCTCGACCAGAGCAACAAGACAGGGCGCCGACAGCCCCTCGCCGACCTTCCGCATGCACTGACGAAGTTCATCGGTGCCGACCGAGAATTGGCTGCAATACTGATAATAGTCTGCTTTGCACGCTTGCCTTACCCGGGCATCGACCGCGTAGGCGCTGAAAGCTGGGATGAAGACAACGGCGAGTGCAATCGCGGCACACAGCCAACGTATCAGGGCTGCAGTTTCGACGCCGATGTCATACTGACGGGTCCGCTTACTTCGCAATCGATGACTCCAGCCCTGAGGACCGATGCTGCCGAAGTGCGGGAGCTTAATCGGTTTTGCATCGTCGGCAACGCGACTTCATGGCCAACAAATACAGGTAAAATGGCCGACCTACGCAGCCTGCTGTTGTGATTGCGGTTAACGGAGCGCCCACCCGCCGCAGCTTGATGCCACCTATGCTCTGGGCCAGGATAAACGTTGGCGATATACAAACGGGCATCGCGCGCGATAAAACGCCATTCACAACAACTCAGGAATCCTCTTCGTGACATGCTGGGCAATGAATAATCGCATTGGAAAGTTGGCAATCCTTTCGACCGCAACGCTCCTTGCGATCAGTACCGCAGCCGGCGCGTACTCCCGGAAGGTGAAGAATGCCTGTTCCGCGGACTACGCAAGCCTTTGCTCTCAATACAAACAGGGCAGCTCCCAACTTCGCAGGTGTTTCGAGAGCAACCGTAAGGTGCTTTCGAAAGAGTGCATCGATGCGCTTGTAGATGCCGGCGAGGTGCCCGCGAGATACCTACGACGGTAGCATCTCGCTGGGCCCCCCGCCGCGTCGGCTTTCGCAGTTCAATGCCGTTCGCTCGTCGGGCTTGTGACAGGACGCCGACCGTTACTGCACAAGGCGGGTTCGCAACCGATCATATTCGACCTGCGAAATCGCTCCGGTCGACTTCAGCTTGCCAAGTTTTTCGATTTCGTCGGCCGTGCTGTGCCCTACGATCTGACGAAGCTCGTTCTGCGCGTGCTTGATCTGCGCTTCCCGGCGTTCCGCCATGCCCCCCGACTGGGTGAGGATGTAAGCGAAAATTCCGATGTAGGGTAAGATGATGAGGGCGATGACCCAAATGACCTTGCCGAATGCCGAAATATCGCGGCGGCTGAATAGATCGCTGAATATCGTGATCAACAGCCATATCCATACCAGGAATATGAATATGGCGAACGCATCGACGAGAAAATTGGCGAACGTAAACCCACCTTCGAACAGCATGAGTGTCTCCGCGGCTATGGATTGTTTGGGATGCTATTGAGCAAACGACGGCGTCGAGCGCGCCGGCGTCTGCTCTCTTTGCTTATCGCTTAGTCGCGCTTAGCAACCCCGCCGCCAAACGCAGCGGCGGAAGCCTGGGCCACCCCATCCCCAGCGCCATGCACACGAACGTCTCACGGCGCGACAGCCGCCGCCAACCACGACGCCAACGCCTGGGCCCCACCACCGGCCTCCATACCAACGGCGTCCGCCGTACCAGCCGCGCCGCCATCCGCGCCGGTACCCCCCGCGATAGCCCCATCCGCGCCGGTGCCAGCCGCCGCCTCGACGCCATTGCACTTGAGAGACAACAGACTTTTGAACTGAAATTGAGTCTGAAACACCAATTGGAGCCGCTGTCGCCGGCCCAGATAACATCATAACTGAAACGATAGCGGCAGCGGCGGATGTCAAAGTGACGTATTTCATGACGCCTCCAGACTTTGCTAAGAGCGCGCCCCTGCGCCGAGCCTCGACAAATCTACACTCAAATCGGCACTCGTGTTGATCTTTCTCGAAACTATCGTTTCTAATCCAATATCTCAGATGCAATTTACCTTGTATCGCGTGGCGACCAATCCCTGCCGAATTCGCGTCAACGAAATGAGAATTGGCTATCGCGGAGCTTGTTAATTGGAGCGCCCAGAAAACCGCGCCCGGAAGTCGTTATATCCCTTCATGGATACAGGACGCCGGACGTCACTTGTTTTCAATCAATGGCACAGCAACATCCGTTCCTAGTGGCGCAATCGGCAACACCGCGTTCAATCGAGCGAATGTCGCCGATCGCGCTTTTCGTCAATCACATCGTTTTCAAAGCTGATGAATGCAGTTAGTTCGGGTTTTGCGTACCGGCACCTTGCTCAGGAACCCGGGTGGTCGTGTTGCCTGTCGCGGGGAGTTTGCCTTCGTCACCCATTCTGTGGCGCCCGTCGGTACCGCTGCTTTCGCCAGTGCCCGCGCCCATTTCTGGAACACGAGTTGTCGTACTATCGGTCGCCGGCAATTTTCCCTCGTCGCCCATTCTATGGCGCGCAGGATCATTTGCTGCCGGCTGATCCTCGGCAAATGCTGGCACCAATGCTGTGCCAAGCAGGAGCGCAGAAAAAACCGTCGCGATAGCAATTCTCATTTTTTGGACTCCTTGGTTGTCGGTAAGGTCGCTCCCAAAAGTGTCCCGTCCGGTGCCGTTGATAGCACGTAGATGCATCAAAATCATCAGCTTGTTTGCACGAAGTCGGCTGAAACGTCTGCTGCAATTCACCGTCCGCAAATATCAGAATTTTGATTTCAAACTTCCGCAAGTTTGAAGACAAACGTCAGCACGGTGTTCAATTGCAGTACGGGGAGAACCAATCGATCTACTCCGCCCCTTGGTAAACACTGGTCAACTAAGGAATAGCGAAACGTCAATTAGACGTTGACCCAGACGCTATCGAGCGCATCATCGCAATCTCCAGTTCATCATTTTCGGAATGGTCTCATGAATGCGAAAGTCGCCCCTGATGCACGACTGAACACGTTTCATTCCGTATTCATGCGATTGGGCCGGTCGCTGCGCACATCGCTGGTTCTGGGATTAGCGCTCGTCGGCTTTTGCGCAGCCAGCCATGCGCAAGACTACGAATTGTCCGCGCCGGGTACCGACGAGAGAGTGCCCGCTGTCCATCCGGCAAACAACCAGGTCACTCTTTTTCAGAACGTCCGAATTTTCGACGGTAAAGGTGCACAGCTCTCCGCACCCACCAATCTGCTCGTCGAAGGCAATATCATTCGGCAGATAACGACAGACCCTATCCCAACAGCCAGCTACCCCGACGCTCGCATCATAGATGGAAATGGTCGCGTGCTGATGCCGGGCCTCATTGACGCGCACTGGCATGCGTTCATGGCCGCCGCGTCCATGACAACGCTGATGACATCGGAGCTGTCATACGTTCATTTTCTGGCTGCACAACAGGCCAAAGCGACGTTGATGCGGGGCTTCACGACGATACGTGACCTGGGTGGCCCGGTGTTCGGTCTCAAACGGGCGATCGACGAGGGGGTAGTTACCGGTCCGCGCATCTACCCATCGGGTGCTTTCATTTCACAAACGTCAGGACACGGCGATTTTCGATTTTCCTTTGAGGTTCCACGATCGCCCGGCGGTCCGCTCAGCTACTCCGAGCGAGAGGGCATCGCAGCCATTGCCGACAGCCCGGACGAGGTTCGGCTGCGCGCCAGAGAACAATTGCGGAAGGGTGCGAGCCAAATCAAGCTCATGGGCGGCGGCGGAGTGAGTTCAGCGTACAATCCTATCGAGTCGACCCAATTCACCGAGCCGGAACTTCGTGCTGCGGTCGAAGCGGCGGATAACTGGGGTACCTATGTCGCCGTCCACGCCTATACGTCGCGTGCGATCCGGCAGGCGGTCGCCGCAGGCGTCAAATGCATCGAGCACGGCCAACTGATCGATGACGCGACCGCGAAGTTGCTCGCCGACAAGGGCATCTGGTGGAGCTTGCAGCCGCTGACGTACGACGCCGACGTGTTTGCGCGGATGAGCCCGGTCTCACAGAAAAAAGCATTAGAAGTGTTCGCCGGCACGGAGAATGCCTACAAGCTCGCGAAGAAATATAATGTCAAAACGGCGTGGGGCACGGATATCTTATTCGATGCGCACGCGGCGAGCCGGCAGGGATCGTATCTCGCGATGATGACGCGCTGGTACACACCGGCGGAAGCGCTCAAGATGGCGACCGCCGACAACGGCGAGTTGATGGCGCTTTCCGGATTCATAAATCCCTATCCCGGCAAGCTCGGAGTCGTGGAGGAAGGCGCGCTCGCCGATCTCTTGCTCGTCGACGGTGACCCTCTCCAGAATCTCGATCTCGTTAAAGACCCGGAAAAAAACTTTCTGGTGATCATGAAAGACGGCCATATTTATAAGGATACGCTGCCGAAGTGATTGATCATCGAAGCCGAAGTGCTTGCGGCCAGGTTGGCTTCCGAAGGAAAATTTGGCCGTCCGGCGATGTTTCGGATGATGCTCTCATTCGCAAGATACTTTTCTCTCGTGGCGGCACGAGCATGCGATAGATGATGCCGGGAGGAAGAATAAACTCCTTGTCGCCCAACTTCGCGGTGTAGTGCGGACCTTTTCGCGGAGACGTTCCGGCGTATCGGTAGATGCGGCCCCATTCGTCCTGGATCTCCGCATGAAAAGGGATACCGGAAAATTTTCCGATCTCGGGGCCGACGGGCCTCGTATGCCGAAGAATGAAGAACTCTTGGTACGGCGAGCTATATGTTCGGAAATCACACGGCATCTTTCACCTCCGAGACGAGATGAAATCGAATCTGATTTGAAACTTTTTTGAAAAGATCCACGGGGCCACCTCCAGTCGAGATGGGGCCGTCCCCTATGATCCATGCGCGCCGGTCGTCCGGCACTGACGGCATCTTACGCCAAGTTTGTTTTTGAGCAACCGTCCCGTCCGTGGCCCGAAGCCGCCGGGGCCTCCCTGGCTGACCACATTGGCGGCCCTCCTCGATTGTTGCTCCGGCCATTTCGAACCACGCGACATGGCACATTCGATCTGTATGAGTGTGTGTTCATTGTTGAGCCTCCGGCGAACGCTCCGACAGCACGTCCGCAACGATGTCGATCACAAGCGCCACAAGAATCGCCGCCGTGCCGATGAAAAAGAGGAGGCTGTAGTTCTCATCGCTCCATGCGAACAGAAATGAAAGCCCGTAAGCGGCGGCCGCCTGACTCAAAGCGAAGAAGACCGTCGCCGCCGTCCAGGCCGCCTTTTGCTGGGCCGGGAGATTCGGCAAAAGCTCGCCGATCCGGCCGAGGACGAGTGTAACGGTTCCGGTCAAGAACGCGCCGACACCGATGCTCGATGCAATAAGCCATGCCGGATCAGGTACGATCGCCGGGATCGCTACGGCGATTGCCTCGATCAGAAATGCCAGGCGAAGTGCCGTGCCGAAGCCGGCACGGTCAGCAAAATAGCCTGTCAGTATTGGCCCAACCGTCGCCCCAAGACCGAACACAACCCAATAGTGCGAACCGGCTGCAATTCCCCGGTGTAGATCGCGCGCGACAAAGTCCACGAGGAAGATCATGTGCGGAACCCAACCGACCGCATTCAATGCGTACTCGACATAGAGCGCGCGAAGCCGTCCTTGCTTTGGGATGCGGCTATCGCTGGGCGTCGCGGACGCGACCGACACCGACTCCCTCGGCCATCCTGTCCAGGCAATCGCCGTTATCAATAGAGAGGCCACTCCGAGGCCGATCCAAGTCTGCTGCAGACTTTCCCGCAACAGCATGGGAACAAGGGTTCCAGAGGCGGCGACCCCGACCCCAATTCCCATAAAGATAACGCCGCCGGCCAGCCCCCGACGCGACGGCGGCACATGCGCCAAGACCGCGGGTGCAGCGAGAACCATTAAAGCACCACCGGCGACCCCGGCGGCGAAGCGCCAGATGAAGAACCACGCGAAGTCTAACGGCCACGCGCACGCGAAGAAGGCCGCCGTCGCAATCAGCATCATCAGACGAAGCGTTACGTGCAATGACAACCGGCTCGATATCGCACGGCCCAAAAGCGCGCCCGCTAGATAGCCCGCGAGGTTTGCAGCTCCCAGATACGCGGCCGTTGCCGGGTCGAACCAGTGCGCGCCAATGACCGCCGGAAGAAGTGGCGTGTAGGCGAAGCGGGCCAATCCAATGCCGATCAGGCTGGCGCAAAATGCACAAAGAATGGACCGCCACATCGCAGGGGAAGCTGCCGAAAGGCCGTCGGAAGCGACGGCGCTGTCATCGGTCATTCACGTCGTCCTATTCCTTGCGCCCCGTCTCCAAGCACCGGGACCGCTGCCGACCACTCGTACGAAAACACGGCTGAAATGGCTCTGATCCACAAGGCCGCAGGCCAACGCGATTTCAAAAATCGGCAAGGACGATACCCGCAGCAACTCCTCCGCGTTGGTGGCGCGTGGAGCAAAATGGGAAGCCCGTCCGATTTCGTTTGCGCAGTGCCATCATTGAATGGAAAAATCAACGATGAGAAGACAGTGGCTTATGGAGACCTGCATGTTTATCCGCAGACCGCGCGTTTTGGCTTTCTCGACGGCAGCGCTCGTTGCCGCGGCTATCGCCCAAGTGTCCCTTGCACATGAAAACGGCGACGCCATCAAACCGGTTCTGAGCGAAAAACTACCGAACGTTCCAGGCAAAAGCATCTCGACGATCGTCGTCACGTATGCACCGGGCGGCACTTCAAAAGCGCACCGCCATGCGGGAAGCGTTCTTGCGTATGTGCTGTCCGGCGAAATTCGCTCAGAGAATTCCGCTACCGGACCGGCAAAAGTCTACAAGGCGGGCGAGGCATTTTTTGAACCTCCCGGCAGCGAGCATCTCATAAGCGAGAATGCAAGCAAGACAGAGCCGGCCAGTCTCCTCGCGATTTTCATCGCAGATGACGGCGCAAAGCTGACAACATTCGACAAGTGACGATGAAGGCCAACCAGATACATGCGTTTGGATCGCCCGCCGTGATCGCGTTCGAGGACGTCCCTGTTCCCGAACCCGGACACGGCGAAGCGCTGGTGCGCGTTGTGGCGAGCGGAGTCGGACCCTGGGATGGCTGGATCCGCTCAGGAAAGAGCGTCCTGCCACAGCCCCTGCCTCTGACACTTGGATCCGATTTCTCCGGAATTGTTTCGGCGGTCGGACCTGACGCGGGTGATTCCAAGATCGGCGATGAAGTTTTTGGCGTAACGAATGCGCAATTCACCGGCGCCAATGCGGAATATGCCGTCGTCAAAACGTCGATGATCGCGAAGAAGCCACGGCAGCTCGGACATATCGATGCCGCGTCGGTTCCAGTCATAGCTGTGACCGCGTGGCAAATGCTTTTCACACATGCGCACGTCTCGGCGGGACAATCCGTGTTGATCCTCGGTGCGGCGGGCAATGTCGGAGCCTTCGCGGTTCGGCTGGCGCGGCAGGCTCACGCGAATGTCATCGCTGTGGCGCCAAAGCGCGATACGCGCTTTTTGCAGGAAATCGCTGCAGATGAAATTATCGAGAGTTCGTTCTCGTCCGACGAACTCGATCCGGTCGATGTGGTCATCGACCTGGTCGGCGGCGAGATGCAACAAAGAGGACTCGCCACCCTGAAACAAGGAGGAATTCTGGTTTCTGCCGTTTCGCAGCCCAGCGCATCCGAAGCAGAGCGCCTGGACGTCCGCGCCGGCTTCATGCTGGTCGATGTTTCAACAGCGTGCCTTACGAAATTGGCGTCCATGTTCGATGCGGGAGAACTCGATACCAATATCGGCACAGTGCTTTCGCTTGCCGAAGCGCGAACCGCGCACGAAATGTTGGAAGGCAGCCGCCCGCGCCCGCGCGGAAAAATCGTGCTGCGGAGTGACTGACGTCCTGCCCGCGAGATGTCTCGCGAGCGCCTTGTCGCCGATCATCTCGCTCGCGCCTGGGCGAGGAAATGCAGCATGACAATGCCCGCCTCTTGATCGAACGTGGCGCGATCTGGTGCTTCCTTGACCAATCCCCGTTTTCTGCGAGAAAGCACGCGGTAGCAGAGAGATAGTTCAAGGCATGCAAATCTATGTCGATGCGGACGCATGTCCCGTGAAGGCTGAGGTCGTGCGCGTGGCGGAGCGTCATGGCCTCACCGTTCATATGGTCTCGAACAGCTGGATGCGGCTTGACGAAAGTCCGTTGATCAACCGCGTTGTCGTGAACGATGGACCCGATGCCGCCGATGACTGGATCGCGGAGCGCGTGGGCGCCTCAGATATCGCGATAACGGCGGATATCCCGCTTGCCGCTCGGTGCCTGAAGGCAGGGGCCACGTGTATCGGGCCGACCGGCAAGCCTTTCAGCGACGCGAACATCGGAATGGCGCTTGCGATGCGGGACATGCAAAGGCACTTGCGCGAAACCGGGGAAAGCCGCGGGTTCAACCCGGCATTCACACCGCGCGACAGATCTCAATTCCTCCAGGCTCTGGAACACGCCATTCAGGCGAACAAGCGGAAAGGATAGCAATCAGCGCCAGCCAAATGCTCGTCAAGCGAGCGAAAAGTTGTATGATCTATTCCCTTGAACACGCAACGTGCCGCTGGCTATGATCGGCCATCACCGGGAAATCCGCCATGACCGCGCCAGGGACTCTCATTGCTGCAGTCGCAGGAGCCGACAGTGCAAGGGTGCAGGCTCTATTCAAAGAGGCCGTCGAACATTGGCGCGCGTCGGGGCTGAAAGTCGTCGGGCTGATCGAGGAGACACACGGTTTGACGGGGCGCGTCTGCAGCGCCGGTGTGCTTCGCGACATCACCTCAGGCGTACGCTTCCCCATCTTTCTCGAGACGCCGCCGTCCGGTACGAGCTGTCATGTTGACGGCGATGGTGCATTACGCGCGAGCGCATCTCTGACTGATCAAGTCCCGACAAGCGACGTGGTGGTGCTGAGCAAGTTCGGAAAGCTCGTGGCCGGAGGCGGCGGCCTCATCGGTGCGTTCGAAGCCGCGAAGTCGGCGCGCAAATGCTTATTGACGACGGTATCGGATAAGCACCGGGACGCATGGAACGCCTTTGCACCTGGCGCATCGGTTCTTCCGGCAACGACTCCGGCAATCGAAGCCTGGCTGGATACAGCGTACCGCCCCTGAACAAAGCCGCGTATGACGGCAAATGTTGAATTGCGTCGCCCCTTCTCTCGTGCAGAACGCTCGTGGCTGCACGCTTTGGAATTTCAGTGCATAGCAGACAAGCTTCTAGCGCGCGCGACGTCGCCTCGCGATCGGCATGCGGTCAATGCAAAAAAATCCGGCATGATCGAGATTTGTGTCGCCTGCGGATTGATGCGCAGTTTAGCCTTTCGCAAACCGCGCCGTGCAGGTTACGGTTATGGAATGCTCTTGCGGCTGCCTCGGGCTTTTCGCTGCATCGTGCTTGCGGTGCGTTTGGATTTTCGCTCCCAACAACGTGGAGAGTGGATGAAGGGTTCATTCGGACGGCTGTGGCTCCTGAACGCCATGTTTTTGTTCCTCCTGCTCGCCACCCCGGCGCATGCAGAAGCGGCCGCCTCGCACATCGACTTGACCCGACATCCCGCGGGCTATCTGGCACTGCTGATTTTCTTCGTCGCCTACGGATTCGTGGCGATCGAAAAAGCCATTCAAATGCGCAAGTCGAAGCCCGTCATGCTCGCCGCGGGCCTCATCTGGGCGCTTCTTGGCTTCGTCTACGCCCTGCATGGTCAGAGTCCGGCGCTCGAAGCCGCCGCCAAGCATGTGATCCTCGACTACGGCGAGTTGATGCTGTTCCTCGTCGTGGCGATCACTTACGTGAACACGATGCAGGAGCGGCGCGTCTTCGATGCGCTGAGGACCAGACTCGTCAATATGAATCTTTCCTATCGGCAGCTTTTCTGGCTGGTCGGGGGACTCGCATTTATTTTCGGCCCCATCATCGACAACCTGACCACGGCGCTCGTCATGGGCGCGGTGGTGGTCGCCGTTGGGGTCGGCAATTACCAATTCATCGTGATGGGCTGCATCGTCATCGTGGTGGCGGCCAACGCGGGTGGCGTCTTCTCGCCGTTCGGCGATATCACCTCTTTGATGGTCTGGCAGAAAGGAAAACTCGGATTCTTCGAGTTTTTTTATCTCTTCCTCCCGTCATTGGTGAACTTCCTTGTGCCGGCGACGCTCATGCATTTCGGTGTGCCGAAAGGCGTGCCGGAGCCTTGGGGAGAACCCAAGAAGCTCAAGCCCGGCGGGGCCGTCGTGATGTGGCTTTTCGTGGCGACGCTCGTGACCGCCGTCTGTTTCAAAAGCTTCTTCAGTCTGCCGCCCGCGCTCGGAATGATGCTGGGGCTCGGATACCTGCAAATGTACAGCTACTTTCTCCAGCGCGTCGGACGCCGCCGCAACGACAAGGACATGGCGTTCGACTCTCTGCGGGAAATGAGGCACGTGGAGTGGGACACGCTGCTGTTCTTTTTCGGCATCATCTTCGCCGTCGCCGGGCTCGGCGTCGCGGGATACCTCGCGTTGCTGTCGAATTATCTCTACGGCGATCTCGGGCCAACCTATGCCAACATCGCGATCGGCCTGTTGGGCGCGGCTTTCGACAACATCCCGCTGATGTTCGCGGTGCTCACCATGAACCCCGAGATGTCCAGCGGCCAGTGGATGCTCGTCACGCTCAGCACCGGGATCGGCGGCAGTCTGATTTCCATCGGCTCAGCGGCGGGCGTGGTGCTGATGGGCCTCGTTCGCAACCACTATACGTTTCTCAACCATCTGCGATGGTCCTGGGCCATCGCGCTTGGCTACGTCGCCAGCATTTTTACTCACCTATGGGTCAATGCCGCGCTCATGTAGCTTGCAGATTGCTCCGAAACCTAAATTCACCGAGCGCGTTTTGTTCAAGCACGCGCCCGGTGGCAACCGGCCGCAACAGGGATGATGGATGCAGTCGTTTTGCCGGTTTCTGACTGCAACACCAGCGCATTGGTACGCGCCGACGTCTAACCTGTTCCGTGCGCGTGCGCTTCTCTGATCGCACGGACCACAATGCAGCGGGTCGTTAGCCAGCCCAAAAGACGTGTTCGATACTTTCGTGGGGCGTCGTCAGCTTCACTCCGAAAAGCATGTTGTCAGCTTCCCGGAGCCGACGGCAGACTTCTCGACCCATGTTCATCTGAATGAGTGCAAACTGCTTCAGATCTTGCGCGTAGAGCCGGTAGAGGTTCGCCGCCGAAATTTGGATCGCGGAACAGTCTTCGACTGCACGGACGGAGGCGCTTCGCGGACAGTGATCGATCAATGCCATCTCTCCAAAACAGTCGCCTTCTCTCAGTGTTCGGAGCAGGTAATCCTCGCCTTCCCAGGATTTCAACACGGCGACCTTGCCGATTTCCAAGACGAACATCGAGTCGCCTTTATCGCCCTCGCGAAAAAAGAACTCGTTCGTGGCAACGGGCACGATGGGACATAAGTCGAGCAAAAATTGGAGCACTTCGGTGCGAATTCCGCCGAAGACGGCCATTCGCTGCAAAAGCTCGATCCGCGCTTCATTCATGGCGGACTCCTCGGCTGCACATGCCGCCCCGAGTTTAGCACGCTTATGCCGCTAAAACACGCGCATCGCCGTGCCGGCATGCCGAAGCACTTCCGAGACGGCGGAGACGTCGAGCAAAGAATTGGGTCTGATGGCTATTGATGCAATGCCCCGAGCAGGGCTTTGTGAAATGCGACCGGGTCTTGAAGCTGCGGCGAATGACCGAGGTCCGGAAACTCGATCAGGCGAGCATGAGGAATGGCCGAAGCTGCCGCCTTGCCGAGTTCAGGGTAGTTGCCGAGTTTCGAGCGGACCGCAGGTGGCGCGGCATTCTTCCCGATGGCCGTTTTATCCTTGTCTCCGATCATCAGGATCGTCGGCACGCTGATGTCCTTAAATTCGTACACGACAGGTTGCGTATAGATCATGTCGTAGGTGAGCGCGGAGTTCCACGCGACGGCGTCTCGCCCAGGGCCGCGATACATGCCGGCCAGCATCTGAACCCATTTCTCGTATTCCGGCCGCCATTCTCCCGCGTAATAGATCTTCTTCTCATAGTTCCGGATCTGCTCGGCGGTCTTCTGGCGCTCCTGGGCGTACCACTCGTCCACGCTCAACGATGGAACGCCGCGCGCCTTCCAGTCTTCAAGGCCAATCGGATCGACCAGCACCAGCTGACTGACGCCAGCCGGATACATCAGCGCATAACGGATCGCGAGCATGCCGCCGGTGGAATGGCCAATCAGGACGGGCTTCGCGACGTCAAGCTGCGCAAGCAGATCATGCGTGTTCCTGGCGAGTTGTTGAAACGTGAATTGATAGCTATCGGGCTTGTCGGATTTGCAGAAGCCAATCTGATCCGGGATGACCACCCGGTAGCCTTGTTGGCTCAGGACCTTGGCTGTTTCCTCCCACGTTGCGCCGCAGAAGTTTTTGCCATGCAAAAGCACTGCCGTCCGGCCGTTGGACTTTTCCGGGCGGATGTCCATGTAGGCCATGTGCAGTGTCTGACGCTGCGATGAGAAACTGAAATTTTGAACCGGCCACGGATACGCAAATCCCTCGAGCTTTGCCCCATAAACCGGCTCCGGAGCATCCTGTGCGGCAAGGGAAACAAGCGGCGAAATGACTAGGAAACAGGATACAAATACCCAGCGGGTGAGAACCATCGCCAATCTATTCGATGTGGTCCCGGAGGCTTTTGCATAACGCGATAAAGTATCTGTCATTCGTGCTCTTGCTGTGCAGTTGACTCGGAGATTAGACATTGCGGTCTGCTGTGCGTCCGCCGTCGCCGCCAGCGGAACGTGCTAAGCTAAATAGCGGCGTGCGCGACGGCTGCATGACAGTGACGCAGAAGCGGGAGCGCCTTCTGTCACACTCGCGCCAAGGCATATAGTAACACGTTCGCAAAAACCCAGCTCCCACGCGATCTCCAAGGAAAAGAGGCTCGGAACACTCTTGCGCGGTTGCTCGTTTCCAGCGGGTAGCAGCAGAGCAAGGAGTAGCTGATGAGAGTATTAGCCCTGTCTGTCGCGGCGTTCCTCGCCGCAGCACCGGCTTTGGCTGATGAAGCCATTGTGGTTCCCGATGACAACGGTCGAACCGTTATTCACGACCGCGGATTGTTGCATGACAAAACCACGATCATCGAGCATCGCAATCCCGATACCGTAGTGGTTCCTGAAGACCATGACGATGTAACGATCTCTCCGGACAACGGCGCAAGTTCCGGTGAAGCCGGCGTCGATGTCGACGTCGAAACACACGAACACATCGTGCCGCCACCGGATGATGATCGCTAAAGAGAAGAACCCGCGAGGCTCAACCTTGCGGGTTTTTCTCATTGCGCATTTTGAGTAAGCTGAGTCCAAACTTAGGTCGCAGACGACCGCACGATCATTCAGTCATGTTCGCGATTGCGCGTGTCCCGAGGCAATCGAGCAAACTCCAATATGTCTCGTCGCGCCTGTTATGCAGATCGCGCAAACAAAATTGCCGATCTGCGTCAGGGGTAGCCAGCCAGCGGTTAAGCACGCTATTCCGGCTTGATGCCTCGCGGTGCGAACATGCTTCGACTGATTTATCACCTTGGCAGATGCTCCCGACTTCCCACCGAGGCGCCGCCGTTTCCGCAATCGCAACCGTAGCGGTTGCTAGCACCCACGACCCTCCGGCCATTGCGACGATAAGCTGAGCGATTGAGCTGCGCATGAAGACGGTCCCTCTTCTCTGCGAAGATAGAACGGACAATCCCTGCGAGCGTGCAATGGGTATACTTCCTCTAAATTTGGGAGATGATTCCCTCCAAGTTATCATTATTTTCCCGATGAAATTCTTTCTATTAAATTGACTAGGACTTCTTCCTACGCGCATTGCCACATCCTCCTGGGCACGTGCTTAGTTCGTGCGTTCACGAGAATTGTCGCTCTCCACACACTTTCGTGAGGGACCGTCATCATTCGGAGAAGGCGGAATGAACCCGCCACATCGAATGACTATCGGGAGCGCTGTTCTTGGGTTCGGTTGGATGCGTGGCATTTCAATTGGAGGAAGCGCAATGCGCAAATCTGCATTCGCATGTGGGTTGCTCGCAACTGCTGCATTCTCGGCGTCCGCTTGGGCGAACGAGGATGTCATCAAGTTGGGCAGCAATCCGGCGAACTGGGTCCAGCAGTCCGGCGATTATGCCGGTACGCGGTACTCGACTCTCGACCAGATTACGACGGCCAACGTTGGGGAACTTAAAGTTGCATGGACGTTCTCGACCGGTGTTCTTCGTGGTCACGAAGGCAGCCCGCTCGTCGTTGGCGATACCATGTGGCTCCACTCGGCGTTCCCGAACATCGTGTTCGCTCTGAACCTTGCAGATGAGAACAAGATCATCTGGAAGTATGAGCCGAAGCAGGATCC
>Ga0256782_1000028_pt1 | contig 30131 bp, 27 predicted proteins | sample MC6MC0933MT_FD_186059 | JGI IMG/M metagenome (GOLD analysis project Ga0256782, IMG submission 186059) | Metatranscriptome of enriched soil aggregate microbial communities from Iowa State University, Ames, United States - MC6-MC0933-MT... | ecosystem: Environmental > Terrestrial > Soil >...
GAACGGTTACGCAAAGCGAGGCGGAAGACGGCGTAACGCCGAGCCTCCCACCGGACGGCCGGGGTACGAGCCAGGAATTGCGAGAAAGCGATCAGCAAGACGGCGGAGCGTCATATCAGTAAACAACCGGCCTGAATCACGGGACCAGCACCGCGGCGCCACGAAGTCGCCCCTCCCGGAGATCGGCAAGGGCCTCATTGGCGGCGGAAAGCGGATAAACAGTCGCCGTTGTGCGGACGCCCGCTTTCGGTGCGATGTCGAGAAATTCAATTGCATCTCGCCGCGTGAGATTGGCGACCGAGAAAAGTTTGCGCTCTTCCCATAGCAGTCGATAGCGAAATGCCGGAATGTCGCTCATGTGGATGCCGCCACAGACGACACGCCCGCCTTTGCGCACCGCAGCCAGCGCTGGCGGAATGAGCGCACCGACGGGTGCGAATATAATGGCCGCATCAAGGGGTGATGGCGGCTGTTCATCCGAGCCCCCGGCCCAACGCGCGCCGAGATCACGCGCGAACTGTTGCCCGTCGACATCCCCGGGCCGTGTGAATGCGTAGACCTCGCGTCCCTGCCAAAGGCACACTTGCGCGATGATGTGCGCAGCGGCGCCAAATCCGTAGAGGCCGATCTTGCTGCCGTCGCCCGCTAGCCGCAGTGATCGCCAGCCGATGAGACCGGCGCACATGAGTGGGGCCGCAGCAACCGCATCGTCGAAGCCTGCCAGCGGAAACGCGAATGCGGCGTCGGCGATGACATGCGTCGCGAACCCGCCGTCGCGATTGTAACCGGTGAAGCGCGGCGTATCGCAGAGATTTTCCGCATCGCTTAGGCAGTAGCGGCAATGACCGCAAGTATGCCCGAGCCAGCCGATGCCGACGCGGCGTCCAATCCGAGCCGCCAAAGTGTTGTCGCCCGCCCGGTCGATAATTCCGACAATTTCATGTCCCGGCACGACCGGGCGTTGGGGATCGGGCAGGTCTCCGTCGATGATGTGAAGATCCGTTCGGCACACCGCGCAAGCCTCGACGCGAATGCGAACTTCGCCGGGACCGGGAGTCGGGTCGGGGCGTTCCTCGAGCCGCAACGGCTGTCCGACTTCATGAAAAACCATCGCTTTCACAATGCGACTCTCCTGAGACTATTGTCTGCGTCAGTTCGCACCCGGGAGCGATCCGGCGAGGACGTCAAGACGTCAAAAGAATTTCCGAAATGGCCGATAATCCCTTATTGGTCCGATTCCGGCGGGATGCGAAGGATAGAGGCGTTATCCGCGTTTATAGCAGGGCAGTTCGAGGGAATACGACGCTTGGCGAGACAAACGTTGAAATACCGGCCCGAGCTCGACGGTCTGCGGGCCATCGCCGTCGGATCGGTTCTGCTTTGTCATCTGGGGATCAAAACGTTCTCCGGCGGATACGTCGGCGTCGATGTCTTCTTCGTTCTCTCCGGCTTCCTGATATCGCAAATCATTGCCGCCGATCTTCGCGACGGAACGTTCAGCATCGCGAATTTCTATGAGAGACGCATCCGCAGAATCGTTCCGGCTCTGATCTTCGTCTGCGCCGTCTGTACGCTGGCCGCGATCGCCATCCTGCTCCCGAGCGAGTTGGAAACGTACGCCAGGAGTTTGCTGGCGACGGTTTTCTCCGTCAGCAACATTTGGTTTGCGCACCAGACATCCTATTTCGATCCAGCCGCCGCCACGCAACCGCTTCTGCATACGTGGAGCCTTGGCGTCGAAGAACAGTTCTACATATTTTTTCCGCTGCTCCTTTGGGCGGCGTTTCGTTCTGGACAGCGCCGTGTGGCGCTCTGTGTCTGGGGTCTGCTGACGGTCTCGCTCGTCTTGAGCATCGTCTTGACCCCGAGCTATCCGAGGTCCTCGTACTTTCTTATTCATTGCCGCATGTGGGAACTGCTGACCGGGGCGGTCATCGCCTTGGGTCTCGTTCCCGCGTCGGAGAAACCCTGGCAGCGCGAGGTCGCTGCGTGGGTCGGCATTGCCGCTGTCGCGTTCGCGGTCTTCATGTTCAGCGAGAAAACGCTATTTCCGGGGTACGCCGCACTCCTGCCGTGCGTCGGAACGGCGCTGGTGATCTGGGCGGGGGGGCAAACCCAAATCGCCCGCATGTTGAGTATTCGGCCGATGATCTTCGTCGGTCTGATCTCCTACAGTCTGTATCTCTGGCATTGGCCTTTGATCGTGTTTGCGAAGCTCATCCTGGTGCAGCCGCTGACGCCGTTGCAGCAAGTCGTCATCAGCGCCGCCGCGTTCGGTCTTTCCGTCTTGAGTTGGCGGTTTATCGAGACACCGTTCCGCCGCCGCAGAGGATCGGTAGGGGCGGCTAGGAAAGTCTTCGCTGTCGGCGGCGGCAGCCTCGGCGCGTTGGCCGCGTGCGCGGTAGCGATCGTACTTCTTCAGGGATTGCCGAACCGCTTCCCTGCTGACGTCCTTAGAATCGAAGCGGCGTCGCTCGATGCGAGCCCGAAACGCATCGCATGTCACTTTGATGGTTCACTGGCGGGAGACTTCGCCAAATCCTGTGTTCTGGGCGCCAGCGTCGAACCCGCGACGATTGTGTATGGAGACAGCCACGGAGCCGAGTTCAGCGTCGCGTTGGCCGACCTCGCCCGATCGCGAGGCGAAAGCGTGCGCGAGCTGACGGCGTCCGGTTGTCCGCCATCGCTCGGATTTACCTACCCGAACCGGCCCGAGTGTCCGGCGTACAATGCAAAAATTGTTAAGCGTCTCGCGTCGCTGCCGCCGAAGACAATCGTCATCGCGGCAAATTCCGTCGCATGGACAGACGAATATGAGAAAGAATACCTGAGCGGACTGCGGGCGACCCTTCACGCGCTGACGGCAGCCGGACATCGCGTGATCCTGATGGGCCAGGTGCCGCCGCATCCCAATCAATTGCCGGTCCCGGCAACGCTTGCGAGAAAGGCCATGCTGGGCCAGAAGCCGGGAGATTACTTATTCCACCCGGACATGCAAAAGCTTCAGGATATTGATGCAAAACTCCAAAGCATCGCAGCGTCGGAAAATGCGCGCTTCGCTTCGATATCATCTATTCTCTGCGATGATGGCCGATGCAAAGCCGATATCGACGGCCAGGTGCTCTACTTTGATGACGGTCACCTGACGGTCTCAGGAGCAAGGCTCGTCGCAGCCAAACTTCTCGTGCCGCTTATTTGGCCCGAGCCGGTGGCGACGGCAGCGACCAAAGACGGCGACGATGCCGGTTTACGATGAGCAGTTGTCGCGATTGATAGGCAAGCCAGATTGCAACACTGTCCGCTACGAACGAACCCGATGACAAGCAAGCAGCCAAACGAACAAGCCGATATCGCAATGCGCGTGAAGATCGCCGCTTTCTATAAATTCGTAGACATCGAAGATCCCACCATCCTCCAAGGCCAGCTTCGCCAACTCTGCGAACGTCTTGGTGTTCGAGGCACGATCCTCATTGCGCGCGAGGGCATCAACGCGACGCTTTCCGCGGCAGAAGCCGAAGTCGATGCACTCATCGACGAATTGCGTTCCGATTCCCGCTTCGCCGATCTCCAAGTCAAATTTTCAGCTGCCACTGGTCATCCGTTCCAACGCCTCAAGGTGAAGATCAAGCCTGAGATCGTGACGTTCGGCGTACCGGGCGCTCGGCCGTCCGACGCGACGGGACATCTCGTTGCGCCGGAGAATTGGAATGCACTCATTTCCGAACCGGACGTCGTGGTAATCGACACGCGCAACGATTACGAGGTCGAGATCGGAACGTTCGAAGGCGCACGCAATCCGCAGACGCGATCGTTCGGCGAATTTCGCGACTACGTTGCGGCGGAGCTTGCAGCCGATCCATCGCAGAAAATTGCGATGTTCTGCACCGGTGGCATCCGATGCGAAAAAGCGAGCGCTTACCTCATCGCGCAAGGCTTCCCCAACGTGTACCAGCTGCACGGCGGGATTCTGAATTATCTTGAGAAGATTCCTTCGCAGCAAAGCCTATGGCGAGGCGAATGCTTCGTGTTCGATGAGCGCGTCGCGCTCGAGCATGGTGTTCGTCAAGGTCGCCATCGGCTATGCGATGAATGCGGGCGCCCCTGCCAGCCGGCCAGCGATGGCGCGGAGGAAAATTACTGCGCCGCCTGTAAAGACGCTCATGCAACCGCACTCGATAAGCGTGCTCGGCCTTCCGTCGAATAAAGCGCGACGCGCGAATTTCATTTCAGTTCGTCAGAGGAAATTTCGCGCCGCCACAGGAGCGCGCACATCGCGCCGCGCGCGGTCGAATAGGCGTCAAACGTTTTTTGATGTCTGAAATTTAAGGGTTTCAACCCCTTGAGCCGACAGGACTGTTGGAATAGTCCAGCCAACATCGAATGTAATCCAACTTCATCGGGAGGTCTTCATGACGGTCCTTATTGAAGCCGTCGGACTTCACAAGCGATTTGGTGAAATCAAAGCCGTCGACGGCATTTCCCTAAAGGTTGCGAAGGGGGAAGTGCTCGGCTTTCTCGGCCCGAATGGCGCCGGAAAATCGACGACGATGAAGATGATTACAGGGTTCCTCGAACCCGACTCCGGCAAGGCCGAGATTTGCGGCACGGATGTTTTTCAAGAACCGAAGATCGCGAAGGCCAAGTTCGGTTACGTCCCTGAAGGCGCCCCCTCATACGGCGAGATGACGACGCGAGCATTCCTCTCGTTCATCGCGGAAATACGCGGGTTTCGCGGCGCGGAACTGAAATCCCGAATTGATCGCGCCGTTGAGCGCGCCGGATTACAGCCTGTGCTCGATCAGATCATAGATACGCTGTCAAAAGGCTATAAGCGCCGCGTCGGGCTCGCTCAGGCCATACTTCATGATCCGCCGGTGCTTATCATGGATGAGCCGACCGACGGCCTCGACCCCAATCAAAAGCATCATGTTCGTGAACTCATAACGGATATGGCCGCCGACAAGGCCATTATCATCTCGACGCACATCCTCGAGGAAGTCGAAGCCGTCTGTTCGCGGGCCGTTGTCATTAACAAGGGCATGATTGTCGCCGACGGTACGGCCGAGGATCTGCTTCAGCGCATGCATTATCACGGCGCCGTCTCGTTGAAGGTCATCGCCGATCGCGCCGACGCCGCCATCCGGGCGCTGTCGAGTGCATCGATCGTCGCCCGTGTCGAAACCGTCGGCAAGCCGAACGGGCACATGCTTTTGCGCGCCATCCCCCGCGAGAAGACGATGACGTCTGCGGAGATAGCGGCGGTGCTTCGCGCACAGAACATCCCCGTCGATGAGCTTTACGTCGAACGCGGGCGTCTGGACGACGTATTCCGCAAAATCACCATGCCCGAGGAGGGAAGCGGCAATGCGTAGTACCTGGGACAATGCTTGGATTATCGCCAAGCGAGAGCTGCGCGCGTATTTCGCGACACCCTTGGCTTTGGTGTTTCTCACCGTATTCGTCGCACTCACCGGAGCGCTGACTTTCTACGTTGGTCAGTTTTTTCAGCGCGGTCAGGCGGACCTATTCCCGTTCTTTGCCTACCATCCCTGGCTCTATCTGCTCCTCGTTCCCGCCGTCGCGATGCGGCTCTGGGCCGAGGAACGCAAGAGCGGCACGATCGAACTTCTGATGACATTGCCGATCACGCCGTTCGAAGCCATTCTCGGCAAATTTCTGGCGGCATGGGCATTCATTGGATTGGCGCTCATCCTGACCTTTCCGATCTGGATCACCGTCAACCTGCTCGGCAGCCCCGATAACGGCGTGATCTTTACCAGCTATCTCGGCAGCTTCCTGATGGCCGGCGCATTTCTGGCGATTGGATCGTTCGTATCGACGCTGACCAAGAACCAGGTGATCGCCTTCATCGTTGCCTCGCTCATCTGCTTCCTCTTCACAATGAGCGGACTTGATCTCGTGCAGAACTCGCTGCGCGCCTGGACGCCGGCCTTCTTCTCGAGCGCCGTATCGTCGCTGAGCTTCCTGACACACTTCCAGCGGATCGTGCGCGGCGTGCTCGATCTTCCGACGCTCATCTTCTTCTTCTCGATGATCGCTTTCTGGCTTTTCGCGACCGTGATCGCGATCGACCAGAAGAAAGCGCAGTGAGGTCCGCCATGAGTGAACGATCTGAACCCGTGAAGCGCGCGCTTGCGCCGCTGGCCGCGTGGTGCGCAAAGCTCAAGCGCTCAACGCTGGCATGGTCCGGCTTGGCGTTAGCGGCGGTGATATTGCTGTCGGTCAACTTGGCATCATCGATCGGACTCAAGACCTGGAGCGCCGACCTGACGCAAGACAAGCTGTTCACGATCTCGGACGGAACGCGCCAGATACTGAAATCCATCGACGAGCCGATCAACGCGCAACTGTATTTCTCGCGCAATCTCGCGGATGCTTCCCCTCAGGTGGCCCGCTATTTCGATCGCGTCAGAACACTGTTCGAGCAGTATCGCGATATTTCCGGCGGCAGGCTGCGGCTCACCGTTGTCGATCCGGAGCCGTTTTCCGACTCCGAGGATAAAGCGGTGGCGGCCGGCCTCAAGGGCTTGCGCCTCAACGCTGAAGGCGAAACGGGATACTTCGGCCTCGTGGCGACGAACGCGACCGACAATCAGGCAACGATCCCGTTCTTCTCGCCCGATCGTGAGTCGTATCTGGAATACGACGTGACGAAGCTGATATATGGCCTCGCCAACCCGAAGAAACGGGTCGTCGGCTTGATGACCTCGTTGCCTGTTGACGGCGGTAAATCGCCGATGCGGCAACAGCCGACCCCGCCGTGGCTTATCATGAGCCAAATCCGCGAATTCTTCGACGTCCGCACGATCGATCAGGACGTCAAGCAGATCCCGTCGGACATCGACGTTCTGATGGTCGCCCAGCCGACGAAGCTGACGCCGAAAGCAGCTTACGCCATCGATCAGTATGTGATGCACGGCGGAAAGCTGCTCGCCTTCATCGACCCCGTCGCCGAGTCGGCTGAAATGCAGCTGCTCCAGGACAAGGGCAATGGCCGCGAGGAACTCGCCAAACTTCTGAAGGGATGGGGCGTAAACTTCGATCACAAGCAAGTCGCAACCGATATTCGTCACGCGCGCCGCGTGCAATTCGGTGGCGGTAACGGCGTTGGCCCCGATGGCCAGCCGATGGTGACGGATTTCGTCGCTTGGCTGGCGCTCGACAAATCGAGCATCAATGCGAACGACGTACTAGCCGCCGACATCGATGAGATGAACCTCGCATCGGCCGGTGTGTTGACCAAGGTCGATGGCGCGACGATCAATTTCTCCCCGATCCTGCAGACCAGCAGCGAGGCTGAAATCGTCCCGCCGGAGAAAGTCGGATTCGCGGCGGACCCCGTATCGCTGTTGCGCAACTACGTCCCGGGCGGTCACAAGCTCGTTCTTGCCGCCCGCATTTCGGGTGAGACGAAATCGGCTTTCCCCGATGGTGCGCCGAAACCTGCCGACGACAAGAAGGCCGACGATAAATCCAAAGCGAACGACAAGGATAAGAAGGACGCAACCGCCGATGCAGCAAAGCCGGCCGCCGTCACGCCGGTCGAAGCACCCGAGGTTAAGTCCGGCAAGATCAACGCGATTGTCGTCGCCGATTCCGACCTGCTCGCCGACCGTTTCTGGGTGAACCGCAACGCCATGGGCCAGGACGTGGCCATCCCGATCGCCAACAACGGCGCGTTCGTCGTGAGTGCTCTGGAAAATCTGTCCGGCAGCAACGCGCTGATCGCCCTTCGCAGCCGCGGCATCAAGGAACGCCCGTTCACGCTCGTTGAGGACTTGCAGCGCAGCGCCGAGCAGAAGTTCCGTACCAAGGAGCAGGGGCTCGAGCAGAAGCTGAAGACGGCGCAGACCGAACTTCAGAAGATCGAATCGTCCGGTCAAGGCGGCAACGGCGTGATCCTCACCGACAAGGAGCAGGAGGCCGTCGATAAGTTTCGTGGTGAGATGGTCAGCACGCGGCGTGAGCTTCGCAAGGTCAAACTGGCGCTGCGTCAAGACATCGACAGTCTCGACGGATGGTTGAAGTTCGCCAACATCGGTTTTGTCCCGCTCATGCTCGGGGCCGCCGCCGTCGGAATGTCATGGCGGCGTTCGCGTCGGCGCCGGAACAAGAATGATCGCTGAGGAGAATGTCAGATGAAACCGCAAAATTTCGCGATTCTTCTCGTCGCAACCGTTCTGTCGCTGGCCGTGGCATTGACCGCGTACGTCACGCACCGCCCATGGTCGTCAGCCAGCGGTACTGCCGAAGCCATGCTTCCGTCGCTTAAGCCAAACGAAAGTAAGGTTGCCGCAATCGAAATCAATCAGGGCAGCAAGATCGTCAAAGTTACCGACAAGAACGGCAAGTGGGTCATTGCAACCCAAGAAGATTACCCGGCCAACACCGAGACAGTAAGAAAGCTGCTGCTCGCCGCGTCGGATGCCAAACTCGTGGAGCGCAAGACCGCCAAGAAGGACAAACTTGGATTGCTCGGTCTGAACGACCCGACGGTCGCCGGTGCGTCGTCGCGGTTGATCCGCTTCCTGAACGACAAGGGCTCTCCGATCGGTGAGATCGTCGCCGGCAACAAAAAGTCGGATGCCTTCGGCGTCAACAAGAACGGAACCTACGTCCGCAGGCCGGACAAGGATCAGGCTTGGCTTGCCGACCGCTCGATCGACGCGACGGCCGATATCAAGGTCTGGGCAAACGCGCGCGTCGTCGATGTGCCCACCAACACCATCAAAACTGTGACGGTCGAAGTCGCTGGCGAACCGGCCTACACGGTCGAGCGTGACAACAACGATCGCAATAATTTCAAACTCAGCCAGATGCCGGCAGGCAAGAAGCTCAAGTATGTGAACTCGGTTGATGAAATCGTAGAGTCCGCGAGCTACGTGGATTTCCAGAACGTTCGCAAGGCGACCGCCGCGTCCGGAACGATGCAGGACAAGGGCAAAGCGACGTTTGAGACCGACAACGGCCTCAAGGTCGAACTCGATCTCAAATCCGACGGCACGCACGCCTGGGTGACGGTCAAGCCTTCGGGCACCGGCGACGACGGCAAAAAGGCGGCCGACGCCATGTCTCAGCTTGTCAATGGTTGGGAATTCGAGATCCCGCCCGCCAAGGTCACCAGCTTAACGAAGAAACAAGCCGATCTGCTGGAAGACACCGGTTCGTAAAGGCATTTCGGACGGATGCAGGCCCGAGTTCTTGCGACCTCGGGCCTCTCTTTCGTCGCGCGAAAGGTGCTATATGAGGTTGATAGGCCCACGGACGGGTCGTAGCCGGTAGCCCTTTGTCGATGACGACACGCGATTCTGAAAATTTTGATCCTGAGCAGTCTTCACCGGCGACGCTGGAGCAACTGATCCGCTGGCGTCGCGACGTACGCCGCTTCAAATCCGATCCCGTGCCGGAGGCATTGGTCGACAGGCTCTTGCGGCTCGCCGATCTGGCTCCGTCCGTCGGCAACAGTCAGCCGTGGCGCATTCTCAACGTCAAAGATGCCGGCCTTCGCGCCGCCGTCGTCCGCAACTTCGAGGCTGAACGCCGCCGTTCGGCGGAAGCCTACGATAGCGAACAGGCAAGCCTCTACAACAAATTGAAGCTCGCGGGATTCGACGCCGCCCCGGTTCATCTGGCGGTGTTCTGCGATCGCGACGCCGCCCAAGGGCACGGGCTTGGCCGCAAGACGATGCCCGAAACGCTCGAAGCCTCATGTGCGTGCATGGTGACGACGCTGTGGCTCGTGGCGCGCGAAGCCGGCCTCGGCCTCGGCTGGGTATCGATTGTCGATCCGGCGGCGGTCTCGGCGACACTCGACGTCCCCGCGAACTGGAAATTCGTTGGCTACCTGCTGATCGGCTGGCCCGAAGAAGAACATCTTGACCCGGAACTCGAACGGCACGGATGGCAGGCGCGCACGCCCTTCGAAACGCGCTACACGGAATTAGGATCGGAGGCAGCTGCCGCCGCTGGCAAAAGCAAGCCTCACGCCGCTTCGAAGGGTTCGGTCGCGCTGGTCGGCGCAGGTCCTGGCGATCCGGATCTGCTTACCGTCAAAGCCGTCAGGGCATTGCAGTCCGCCGACGCGGTTCTCTATGACGATCTCGTCGCCAAACCCATCCTCACGTTCGTTCGTCCCGGAGCGCGATTGATCGATGTCGGCAAGCGCGGATATCGCAAATCGTGCAAGCAGCCGGACATCAATGCCGAGATGGTTCGCCTGGCCCGCGAAGGGCTCAAGGTCGTGCGCTTGAAATCCGGCGACCCGCTGATCTTCGGCCGCGCCGGTGAGGAGATCGCCGCATGCCGTGAAGCCGGCATCCCGTTCGACATCGTACCCGGCGTGACGTCGGCGCAGGGCGCAGCGGCCAACCTCAAAGTGTCGCTCACCAACCGCGATCATGCGCGCCGCCTGCAGTTCATCACGGCGCACGACCGGCGCGGCCATCTCCCGTCCGATATTGATTGGGGCGCCGTCGCCGATACGGCCGCCACGACCGTCGTCTATATGCCGAAACGGACGCTCGCCGAACTGACCGAAATTGCAATCGCGCATGGCGTCGATCCCAATACGCCGGCGCTCGCCGTGGCCAACGCGACGCGCCCCGACGAACAGGTGTTCGTATCCTCCGTCGGAGCGATTGCGGCGGCACTCGACGCCGCCCATCCCGATGGGCCAGTCCTCATCATGATCGGAGAGGCGCTGCGCTACGCCACGTCGGCAAGCGTGGCCGAAGAGGCTGGCGCGCTCGCAACGGCGCTCGGTAAATTGCCGGCAGCATCATAATTGGAACCTGCCTAGCTTGCCGAGCTGGAATCCTCCGTGGTCATGCCATTTGCGACGACACTTTTCATTCTGCTCACCGCGCTCGCGATCGATGGCGCATTCGGATATCCGCAGCAGCTTTATCGCGCCATCGGACATCCGGTGACCTGGATCGGCGCGCTCATCGGCAAGCTCGATGATGCGCTCAACCGGGAAGATCGCAGTGATGCTGTGCGCCGGGGGCTGGGCATCGTCGCGCTAATAACGGTCGTCGCCGTCTCGGCGGCAATCGCTTGGCTGATCGAAGGCGCGCTCGCAGGGAGCTGGCTGGGTGCGATCATTCTGGCGCTGCTGACATCGACATTAATTGCAAGCCGCAGCCTCTATGAGCACATTCGCGATGTTGCGCGCGCCCTCGGCACGGAGGGGCTCGACGCCGGACGGCGCGCGGTTGGCCGCATCGTCGGTCGCAATCCGCAAACCCTCGACGAACACGGCGTCGCCCGCGCTTCAATCGAGAGTCTCGCCGAAAATGCGTCCGACGGCATCGCCGCGCCTGTCTTTTGGTTCGTCGTGCTCGGATTGCCGGGGCTTGTCGCCTACAAGGCCATCAACACCGCCGACAGCATGATTGGCCATCGGACACCGCGACACGAGGCGTTCGGTTGGGCGGCGGCCCGCCTCGATGATCTCGTCAACCTTCCGGCATCGCGATTGACCGGATTGCTTTTCGCAGGGGCGGCTTGGATCGTGCCGGGGTCATCGGCAAAGAATGCACTCAGCGCGATGAATCGCGATGCGTCGAAGCATCGTTCGCCGAATGCAGGTTGGCCGGAGAGCGCTATGGCTGGAGCACTCGGCCTCAAGCTCAACGGGCCAAAAGTCTATGGAGAAACGCGCGTCGAGGACGCCTACATGGGAGACGGCCGCCGGGACGCAACGGCCGCCGACGTCTATCGCGCGCTGCGAATTGCAAGCACGGCGTGGGGGCTCATGATTGCGATCATTCTGATCACGGGGCTCATCGTGCGAGCATGAGCAGACGTTCGATATCGATGTGCTGTGAGAGGTGCTCTGCGAACCGATCCAGGACATCGTCGATCGTCGCTTCGTAGCTCTCGCCCGCGATCTCGATGCCGAACCCGGAAAGAAATGCCGCGCGCGCCGTGTCGGACGCAAACAGCCCGTGGACGTAGCACCCCGCGACTCGCCCATCGGCAGAGATGGCACCGTCGGGCCGCCCGTCAGAAAATCGCAGAAACGGCCGCGCCAGATCGGGCCCCGACGTCGTGCCGACGTGCATTTCATATCCTTTGAAGGCGGCGTTCGAACCGCTGAGGACGCCGCTGACGTCCGCTAATCGCTTTTCTGAGCCAAGCTCCGTTGCAACATCGAAAAGGCCGAGGCCATCGATCGAACGCGCCGGCCCTTCAATGCCATGCGGATCGGATATGTGCTTGCCCAGCATCTGGTAGCCGCCGCAAAGCCCGAGCACATGGCCGCCGCGCCGGACATGCGCGCGAATATCGATGTCCCAGCCTTCGGACCGCAAGGCGGCAAGATCATCGATCGTTGCCTTCGAACCCGGCAGCAAAATTAGGTCGGCGTCGACTGGTAGCGACTGTCCCGGCTCAATCAGCTCAACGGAAACCTCAGGTTCGTTCCGCAACGGATCGAGATCGTCGAAATTCGAAATGCGCGGTAGGCGCGGGACGACGATGCGGACTTTGCCTCTGCGCCCGCTGTCTGATTTGAGAAGATCGCGCAGACCGAGCGCGTCTTCCGCCGGAAGTTTCCGCGCGTCCGCGAAGTAGGGAACGAGGCCGAGAGACGCCCACCCTGTCAATCGCGCGATCGCAGCCATGCCGTCAGCAAAGAGCGAGGCATCGCCGCGCATTTTATTGACGATGAAACCACGGATCATCGCCGCATCTTCGGCGTCGATGACGTGCTTTGTCCCGACGAGGCTAGCGATGACGCCACCACGATCGATGTCACCAATCAGAACGACCGGCACATCCGCGGCGCGTGCGAAGCCGAGGTTGGCGATGTCGTTGCTTCGGAGATTGATCTCGGACGCACTGCCCGCGCCTTCCACCAGAACGAGATCGGCATCGGCTTTGAGGCACGCGAAGCTATCAAGCACGGCCGGCATCAGATCGCGTTTCTTCGATTGAAAATCCCGCGCCGCCGCCGAGCCCGCCATGCGCCCCTGGACGACGATCTGCGCGCCGGTTTCGCTCTGCGGCTTCAGCAACACCGGATTCATATGCACCGTGGGCGCAACCCGCGCCGCCCGCGCCTGCAACGCCTGCGCGCGGCCGATCTCTCCGCCGTCGGCGGTCACGGCGGCATTATTCGACATATTCTGCGGCTTGAACGGGACGACGCGAACACCGCGATTGGCAAACAGACGACACAGGCCCGCAACGATGAGCGACTTGCCGACGTCCGAGCCCGTCCCCGAAAACATCAACGCCCGCGCTGGCATGATCCCTCAGATCGCTTTCTCACAATCACTCCATGGCCGGACTTGACCCGGCCATCCAGGGCCACGGGCTTAACAGCCGTATCGGCAATCAAAACTCAATGCCTTCCTGCGCTTTGATGCCCGCCGCGAAGTGGTGCTTGGTCGCGCTCATTTCGGTCACGCCGTCGGCCAAGGCGACCAGCTCCGGTTTGGCGTTGCGCCCGGTGACGACGACATGCAGATCGCTGCGCCGGTTGCGAAGCGCATCCAGCACCTCGTCGAGCGGTAGGTAATCGTAGCGCAACGCGATATTCAGTTCGTCGAGAACGAGAAGCCGGATCGTCGGATCAGCCATCAGCTCGCGCGCTTTCGCGAAGGCCCTTGTCGCGGCCGCGATGTCGCGCGACTTGTCTTGCGTCTCCCAGGTGAACCCTTCGCCCATCGTGTGCCACGAGACTTGATCGCCGAAGCGCTCCAGTGCATCGCGCTCGCCGGTGTGCCAAGCGCCCTTGATGAACTGCACGACGCCGATGCGCCAGCCATGCCCGAGCGCCCGCAACGCCAGTCCGAAGGCCGCCGTCGACTTGCCCTTGCCGGGACCGGTGTGAACGAGCAGTACGCCCTTCTCGATCGTCTTGCCCGCGACCTCCGCGTCCTGCACGGCTTTGCGCTTCGCCATCTTGGCCTTGTGGCGCTCGGCGTCTACCGGCGTCGTATCGGAATTGTTGCTCACTTTTCGCCTTTCAAAATCATTGGCAAGCCGGCAGCGACGAACACGACCCGGTCGGCGGCAGCCGCGATGCGTTGATTGAGACGCCCCGCCTCATCGCGAAACCTCCGGGCGAGCGCGTTATCGGGCACAATGCCGAGCCCGACTTCGTTCGACACCATGATACAGGGTGCCGTGCGTTTGGATACCGCACCGATAAGCTGTTCGGCTTCGTCTGCCACGTCGCGGCTCGCGTGCATGAGATTCGAGACCCACAACGTCAAACAATCGACGAGACACGGCTGCCCGGCGGCGTCGCCCGCAAGAATACCGGCAAGATCCAATGGCGTCTCATATTGCAGCCATCCTGGCCCTCGCCGAGCTTGATGGATGTCGATCCGTTCGCGCATTTCGCTGTCGAGGGCTTCAGCGGTCGCGACATAGGCCCACGGCCCCGGTAGTGAGGTCAGAAGACGCTCCGCATGAGTGCTTTTGCCGGACCGCGCGCCCCCCAGAACCAGCGTCAGCGGGGGAAGCGTCAGGGCAGACATGGCGAGCTTTCGAACGGCGTTTGAGGCGCCCTGGGCAATTGACGTAGCATGGGGTGTCACTTATCGATTGAGCCGACGGTCCCTCGCAAGAGGGTTTGAAGGGAATGCGGTTTAACTCCGCAGCTGCCCCCGCAACTGTAGGCGGCGAGCACAAGGCAAATGTACCACTGGGTTAACCCGGGAAGGTTGCCGAATGCCGTGACCCGCGAGCCAGGAAACCTGCCGTCGCGCATGCCAATTTAAACCGGCGCCGGTGGGGCGCGGAAAGGTTAAGATGCAAGACGCCAATCTCCTCGCGCCAGTGGGTGCGCTCCTTTAACGCTGAACTCGATTTTGCCGGGCGATTTCGCGCAGCCGCGTCAATCGCCGTTTCAATAAGCATTTGAATTTGGAGCCGCCCGAATGGTTGCACGCAAAGTTCCGGTTACCATCGTCACCGGATTTCTGGGAGCCGGAAAAACCACGCTGGTCCGCCACGCGATCGAAAATGCAGAGGGATGCCGTTTAGCGCTGATCGTCAACGAATTCGGTGACGTCGGCGTCGATGGAAGCATCCTGCGCTCGTGCGGCATCGAAAACTGTCCGGAAGAAAACATCGTCGAGCTGACCAACGGTTGCCTCTGCTGCACCGTGGCCGACGATTTCGTGCCGACGCTGGAAGCGCTTCTGTCGCGTGAACCCGCACCCGAGCACATTATCATCGAAACCTCGGGCTTGGCGCTGCCGAAGCCGTTGGTCAAAGCTTTCGAATGGCCTGATATCCGCAATCGCGTCACCGTCGATGGCGTCGTGACGGTCGTCGACGGACCGGCTGTGAAAGCGGGCCGCTTTGCCGACGACCCCGAGCAGATCGCAGCACAGCGCGCCGCCGATCCCTCCGTCGATCATGAAAACCCGCTCGAAGAAGTGTACGAAGATCAGCTTCTCTGCGCCGATCTCGTCGTGCTGAACAAGAGCGACCTTCTCTCCGACGACGAAGTCCAATCCATTTCTGACGAGATCAAGAACAGCGTTCCGCGCGCCATTAAAATCGTTGCGACCCGCGAGGGCAAAGTCCCGGCCAGCGTCCTGCTTGGGTTATCGGCCGCTGCCGAGGACGATCTCGCCGCTCGCCCATCGCATCACGATAACGAAGCCGAGCACGACCACGACGATTTCGAGACGTTTATCGTCGAGGTGCCCGAGGTTGCGTCTCCCGACGACCTCGCCGCACGGGCCAAAGCCATTGCCGATACGCATGACGTTTTGCGCGTCAAAGGTTATGCGGCCATCGGAGGCAAGCCGATGCGGCTTCTGTTGCAGGGCGTCGGTCAGCGCGTCGACACCCGCTACGAGCGTGCTTGGCACCCGGACGAGAGTCGCGTCGGCCGCCTTGTGGTCATCGGACAGAAGGGCTTGGATCGTGAAGCCATCGCCCGGACTTTGGCAGGCAGCACCTGATGCACATCGTTGTCCGCGAGAGCCGTGAGCTTGATGAGGCTGCCGCCGTGCAGGATCTCGGGCTTTCGCCTGCGGACATTCTGGTGTTGTCGTTCTCGGATTCGGATTTGGCGATGGCCGCCGCGGCATTCCGTGGCGTCCAACAGGCTGACCGGCCGAGCTTGCGCGTCGTCAATCTCAGCGCCTTGCGTCACCCGATGTCGGCCGATCTTTTCATCGACGAAACGGTGAAGGGTTCGAAAGCCGTGCTCGTGCGATTGCTCGGCGGTCTCGACTATTGGCGCTACGGCGGTGAGCAGCTGAGCCGCCGCTGTCGCGAACTCGGCATCACGCTGGCGATCGTTCCGGGTGATGGCCGCCCGGACATGCGGCTCGCGGCCCTGTCAACCGTTGCAAGCGAGGATCTCGCGCGCCTCGAAGCCTTGCTTGATGCGGGAGGCGTCGAAAATACCGAGACGGCATTGGGCAGCCTACTTGGGCGAGCTTCCGGAGCGACTGAAGCGATCCCGGAAGCGCGCGCAATTCCCGGTTTCGGTATTTATCGCAACGACTCGGATGCGCCGACACAGGGCTCTGCCGTCGTCGTCTTCTATCGTTCGCATCTGCTGGCCGGAGACGTTGCTCCCGTAGATGCGCTGGTCGATGCGCTGGAGACGCGGGGATTGCGCACGACGGCGATCTACGTGCCGAGCCTCAAAGCATCTGATGCTGCCGAGTGGCTGCGGCAGGAATTGCAGCACATCGCGCCGTCGGTCGTGATCAACGCCACGGCCTTCGCTGCCCGCGACAATGAGAGTGGATCGCCGCTCGATGCTGCCGGCTGTCCTGTTCTGCAAGTGGCGCTCACCAATGCGTCCGAAGCTCTTTGGGACCGATCGCAGCGCGGGGTCGCCGCGTCCGATCTGGCGATGCACGTCGTGTTACCCGAACTCGATGGCCGCCTGTTCGCTGGCGTGATTTCATTCAAGGCATCGGATGACCTTGGCTCCGATCGCGGCATGTCGCTCCTCCGCCATGTGCCTTTCGATCATGGGATTGCCCACGTCGCGGATCTCGCAGCAGCCTGGGGAGCGCTGGGTAACAAGCCAAGAAACGAGCGCCGCGTCGGCCTTCTGCTTTCAACCTATCCCGGCCGTCCCGATCAGATCGCACACGCCGTCGGGCTCGATGGATTTGAGAGTACCCTACGCATCATCACCCGCTTGCAGAGCGAAGGATTCGGTATCGCCGATGCACCGAGCACGGCCCGTGTCATCGCCGATCGGCTGTCCGCACCGGCCTCTATCCGCTGGTCCATCGAAGATTATCGGCGCGCTTTCGAGGCACTTCCGCGAGACTTCCAGAACCTCGTGACAGCGGCCTGGGGCGAACCGCAGGACGACACGTTCTGTGCCGACGGCGCCTTCTCGTTTCGCGCTGTACATTTCGGAAATCTGATTGTCGGATTGCAACCGGAGCGCGGCCAGTCGCAAGATCGCAAGACGCAATATCACGATCCCTCGACGCCGCCGCGTCACAGTTACGTCGCGTTCTATCTTTGGCTGCGCCACGTGGCGAAGATCGACGCGCTCATTCATCTCGGCGCCCACGGCACGCTCGAATGGCTGCCCGGAAAGGCTGTCGCGGGCAGCGAAGCTTGCGCGCCGCGAGCCATACTCGGCCCGCTGCCGATGATCTATCCGTTTATCGTCAACGATCCGGGCGAAGCGGCGCAAGCCAAGCGCCGCGTCGCGGCCGTAACGCTCGGACATCAACCCCCGCCGATGACCGAGGCCGGCATTGCCGGTCCGCTGAGCGAGGTCGAAAGGCTAGTTGACGAATTCTCGTCGGCCGATGGCCTTGACCCCCGCCGCCGCAAGGCACTTTCGGACGAGATCGTCGATGCCGCCATGAGTGCGGGCATCGCCGAGCGATGCGGCCTGTCCGCTGGAATGACGACGGCCGACGCCTTGACTCGCATCGATGCGTTCCTTTGCGATGTGAAAGAACTCAGCATTCGCGATGGCCTTCATGTGCTCGACGATACTGAGCTCGATGCAATTGTTCGTGCGCTGGACGGTAAGTTCATCGAGCCCGGCCCCGCCGGAGCGCCGAGCCGTGGTCGATCCGATGTGCTGCCGACGGGCCGCAATCTCTTCAGCGTCGATCCCCGCGCCGTTCCGACGAAGATGGCTTGCGCGAACGGCAGGCGCGCCGCCAAAGCCATTCTCGATCGCTATGCGTCCGATCATGGCGAATGGCCGCGCGCGATCGTGCTCGATCTTTGGGGCAGCGCCACGCTGCGAACAGGCGGCGAAGAACTGGCGACGGCGCTTGCGCTCATCGGCGTGCGCCCGGTTTGGGATAAGCAGTCTTATCGCGTGACAGGCGTCGAGACGGAGCCGCTTGCTGAACTGGGCCGCCCGCGTATTGACGTCACGCTCAGGATTTCCGGCTTGTTCCGTGACATGTTCGGGTCCCAACTCGCGTTGTTCGACAGCGCCGTCGCGCTCGTCGCGCAATTGCCGGAAGACGCACACGACAATCCGCTGGTCGCCGCCGCGAAATCCGAGTCTCGCCTTGATCGCATTTTCGGTCCGGCAGACGGAGCCTTCGGCGCCGGCGTCATGCAGCAGATCGATCGCGGCGAATGGTCGAGCCAGGCAGACCTCGGCGCATCGTATCTCGAAAGCTCTGCCCATACCTACGGCAGCGACGGCACATCAGCCGCTTCGCAAAATGCGTTTCGATCGCGCGTGAAGGATGCCGACGCCTTCGTCCACATCCAGGATCATCGCGAGATCGATCTGCTGACGGGCGGAGACTTCGCCGCGCACGAAGGTGGCTTTGCCGCCGCGGCTGCCGCCGTCGGAAATTCCAAGGTCGCACTTTATCACGGCGATACCGGCGCTCCCGAGACGCCGCGCGTTCGGACGCTTGCGGAGGAATGCGCGCGCGTCGTCCACGGACGCGCGGCGAATCCGCTATGGATCGACGGGCAGATGCGGCATGGTTTTCGCGGCGCCGCCGAGATGGCGCAAAGCGTCGATGCCGCATTCGCGTTCGCCGCAACGGCGCGAGCCGTCGATAGCGGCGGCTTCGAGCGGCTCTATCAAGCCTATCTCGGGGATCCTGTCGTCGCAGCCTTCCTTGCGCGCGAGAATCCCGCAGCCATCGATGCAATGCGCAAACGTTTCGAGGAAGCGATCGCGCGCGGTCTTTGGCGCCCACGGCGCAATGATATCCTTTCGGCGGCGCAAGAAAACTCTGGCTCCGATAAGCCCTCGTCATCCAGCGAGGCCGCCGAATGACCGCGCGGGTACACTTGCGCAAGGGCTGGTGCCCAGGGGCACTACGGCCGATGGAGTCCGGCGATGGCCTCCTTCTGCGCATCAGGCCGCGCCTTGGCACGTTGTCTTTGCCGGCGCTCGCCACCATCGCGCGGACGGCCGCTGAGTTCGGCTCTGGTGAGATCGACCTGACCAATCGCGGCAATCTGCAATTGCGCGGTCTCAACGCCGATAGCTACCCGCAAGCCCTGGCTAAATTGGATGCGGCCGAATTAATCGACACCGACGCGAGCATCGAAGCTGTCCGCAATATCGTCGTCGATCCGCTGAGCGGCATCGATCCGGCGCGCACCGATATTCGTGCGCTTGCCGCACAGCTTGAAGATGTTCTCGTGCGCAACAGAACCTTCCGAACCTTGCCCGGCAAGTTCGGCTTCAGCTTCTCGGGCTCCGTCGAACCCGAGGTCGGCGGCCGTTCCGCCGACATCATGGTCTCGCTACACACTCCGGAAACCTTCGCCGTCTCGCTCGATGGAACCGGTGAAATCGCCGCGCTCATTTCTGGCGATCGTGTCGTCGAGGCGATGAGCCGTCTGGCGGCGGTATTTCTGGAACTCCGCGTCAGCGACCCCGCGATCGCTCGTATGAGAGACGCCGTCGCGCGTCGTGGCAGTGTCACGATCTTTGCGGCGGCAGGGCTGGAATCCAGAGCGATTGTCGATGCAGGACACAATAGCTCCTCGCCGCCCGTAGGGCCGCTGATGCATGCGGGTCGGGTCTTCGCTTTCGGCGTTGGATTGCCATTTGGCCGGATCGAAGCACCGCAATTAGAGGCGATCGCCGGCCTCGCATCCGAAACGGCTATAGCCTCGGTGCGCACGAGTCCGCAGCGCGTTCTGGTCTTCCCGGTTGAACACGAGCGGGACGCCGATAGTATCGCGCGGGAGGCGGAACGACAGGGTTTGATCACCGAGATTGGCGATTTGCGGCTGGCGTTCGACGTTTGCCCAGGGGCTCCCGCTTGCCCGAACGCGACGACGGACACCCGGCATGACGCCCGCCGTATCGCCGAGGCTGTTCAAGGACAGCTTTCATTTTCGTCACTGCACGTTTCAGGATGCGAAAAAGGATGCGCCCGGCGCGGTATCGCGGCCTTGACGCTTGTGGCGCGTGATGGCCATTACGACCTGATCGCCAATGGCGGCCCCGATGGACCTGTCAGTCTGTCGAGGATCAGCCCAACCGAAATCGACGCCGTCGTCGCACGTTTCATTGTTGAGCACACTTCATGAAGACCCAAGACTACATTCGCGATGGAGCGGCCATCTACGCCCGCTCATTTGCGATCATTCGTGCCGAAGCCGACCTTGCGGGCTATACGTCGGAAGAGGAACGTGTTGCCGTCCGCATCATTCATGCCTGCGGCATGGTCGATATCGTGCGTGACCTTGTCATGTCATCGAACTTCGCAGCGTCTGCGACGGCAGCGCTCAAGAACGGCGCGCCAATCCTCTGCGATGCGATGATGGTCGCGGACGGCGTGACTCGCGCGCGTTTGCCTGCGAAAAATGACGTCATATGCACCTTGCGCGATCCGCGCGTGCCGCAAATCGCCAGCGACATTGGCAACACCCGCACGGCCGCCGCGATGGAGCTGTGGCGTCCGCATCTCTCCGGTGCGCTCGTCGTCGTCGGCAACGCGCCAACCGCGCTTTTCCGCTTGCTGGAAATGCTTGATGAGGGCGCGCCGAAGCCGGCTGCGGTCATCGGCATGCCGGTCGGATTCGTCGGCGCGGCAGAATCGAAGGACGCATTGGCAGCCGATGGACGTCTGCCATTCGCAATCATCAAAGGGCGCAAAGGTGGTAGCGCGATGGCCGCTGCTGCCGTCAACGCACTCGCAAGCGAGGCCGAATGACGGCCAACAAGAGCGGCACACTCTATGGGGTCGGGCTCGGACCGGGAGACCCCGACCTGGTGACGATCAAGGCGGCGCGCGTGCTGCAAACGGCGGCGGTCTTCGCGCACTTTCGCAAGAAGGGACGCTCCGGCCATGCACGCACGATCGCGGAAGCGCATCTGAACGGTGCCGCAACCGAAGCCGCGTTCGAATATCCCGTGACCACCGAGATCGATTTTCGCGACGACGCCTACGTCAGCGCCATCCGAGATTTTTATGCGCAGAGTGCGAAAGCGATCATGCAGCATCTCGAACTGGGGCGCGACGTTGCCCTGCTCTGTGAGGGCGATCCGTTTTTCTACGGATCGTTTCTGCACATGTACGATCGCGTAAAGGAATTCTTCCCCGTCCGGGTCATTCCCGGCATCACCGGCATGTCCGGCTGCTGGACGGCGGCAGCGGCGCCGATCACATACGGCGACGACGTGCTGATGGTCCTTCCCGGAACCTTGGATCGCACGACCCTGACGACCCGGCTCAAGGACGCCGATGCGGCGGTGATTATGAAAGTCGGGCACAACCTTCCGAAGATTAAAGCGGCATTGAACGATGCAGGCCGGTCCGCCGACGCGATCTACGTCGAGCGGGGCACCATGCAGGGCGAGCGCGTCGTGCCGCTTTCAAGCCTTGAGGATGGCGCGGTGCCGTACTTCTCCATCATTTTGCTACCCGGCGGGCGAGGACGTCGCATCGCATGAGCGGGCATCTCACCATTATTGGGCTCGGCCCCGGACCGTCCCAATGGATGACACCGGCTGCTGCCGACGCGGTTGCCGATGCGGACATCGTGCTCGGCTATGTGCCTTATCTCGCGCGATTGACGCCGCGCGACGGTCAAGTCTTCGAAGCCTCGGACAATCGTGAGGAGCTGGCGCGCGCCACGCGGGCGCTGGAACTTGCGGCTGGTGGCAAACGCATCGTGATGGTGTCCGGTGGCGATCCGGGTGTTTTCGCGATGGCCGCTGCGGTCTTCGAAGCCATCGAAGAAAATCCCGCGTTGGCGAACGGAATTGACGTCCGTGTCGAGCCGGGCGTCACGGCGATGCTCGCCGCGGCGTCTCGCATAGGTGCCCCGCTGGGACACGACTTCTGCGCCATTTCGCTCTCCGACAATCTGAAGCCGTGGGCCATCATCGAGAAGCGCCTGCGCCTGGCGGCAGAAGCCGATTTCGTTATTACGCTGTATAATCCCGCATCCAAGGCGCGGCCCGATCAAATCCGCGAAGCATTTCGCGTTCTGAGTTCCGTTCGCGGACCGGAAACGATCGTTGTCTTTGCGCGCGCCGTCGGTCGCGCCGACGAATCCATCGAGGTCACGACGCTTTCCGATGCGCCGAATGCCGTTTGCGATATGCGCACGCTCGTGATCATTGGATCAAGCGCGACACGCCGCGTTCAAGGCAACGCGGGACGCACATGGATCTATACGCCACGCTCCGCGCGGGATGCTTGATGATGCGCGATCCAGGACAGAGCTTCGCTCACGGTCGCAACGGACTGCCGGTCCGCGATCGGCGGGCGAGTGACCATGTAAACGGGCAAGTGCAGGTGTCGGGCGGCTTCGATTTTCGAATAAGCCGCATCGCCGCCGGAGTTCTTCGCCAGCACGGCCGTGACGTGATGTTCGCGAAACAGCGCAATATCGTCTTCCGTGCGAAACGGACCGCGCGCCACGATCGCGGTCGCCTGCATCAGCTCGGATGGCAGGTCGATCGGATCGACAACGCGAATGATGTAGCGATGCTGCGGTTTTGCGACGAGCTTCGGAATCGACGACCGACCGAGAGCCGAGAAGACGGTCTGCGGTGCGTCGGGAAGCGCCGCAATCGCAGCTTCGATATCGCGATGCTCGCGCCAATCGTCGGACGCGATACTTTTCCAAGGCGGACGCTCGATCGCGAGAAGCGGCACGTTCGCTTCCGCGCAGGCAGCAACGGCATTGCCGCTGATCTGCGCCGCGAAGGGATGCGTCGCATCCAAAACGAGGTTGACGGCTTCGCGTGTCAGATAGCTGGCGAGCCCATCGATCCCACCAAATCCGCCGATGCGAACTGGCAGCGGACTGGGAGCAGCTTTGTTCGTCCGGCCGGCCAGCGACAGCGTCGCCGCAATGCCCGGCATTGTTGCAAGATGTCGGGCGGCGATCACAGCTTCGCTCGTGCCGCCGAGCAGCAGGATATTGAGCGGTTGATCCATGATCGCATCCATGATGACGAGCCCATGCCATGAGTAGCCGCTGGTTGTCCATTGTCGGCATTGGGGAGGATGGCCGCGCCGGACTTGGCGCCGCCGCCAATACTCTGATCGATGCCGCCGGCCTCATCATCGGCGGCGAGCGCCATCTCGAACTGGCCGGCGAGACGCGCGGAAAGAAAATGAGATGGCTGACGCCGTTGGAAGCAACGAGCAAGGAAATCCTGGCGCATCGCGGGTCGCCGGTCGTCGTGCTCGTCTCGGGCGATCCATTCCATTTCGGAGCGGGCGTCACGCTCGCCCGGTCCATTCCGATTGATGAGATGCTGGTCGTTCCAGCGCCTTCGAGCCTGTCTCTGGCGGCGGCGCGACTCGGCTGGGCGCTTCAGGAGACGACGACCCTGGGTCTCAACATGCGTGGGCTGACGCCGGTCTTGCGCCGTCACGTTCATCATGGCCGGAAAATCCTGGCGCTGGCGCTCAATGGCGAAACGCCGAAGCACGTCGCCGGTCTGTTGACGGCGGCCGGATACGGTCCAAGCAAAATCATCGTCATGGAAGCCCTCGGCGGACCAAGGGAGAACATCCGGCATACGACGGCTGAAACCTTCGCCTTGTCGAACGTCGATCCTCTGAACGTCGTCGGCATCGACGTCCTCGCTGGCCCGCAGGCCTCGCCCATTCCTTATGCCGCCGGGCTGCCCGACTCCTATTTCGAAAACGACGGCCAACTGACGAAGCGCGAAGTTCGCGCTGTGACGTTGTCGTCGTTACAGCCGTGTCCGGGTGAATTGTTGTGGGACATTGGCGTCGGCAGCGGATCGATAGGGATCGAATGGCTGCTCGCTCACCCGTCAAATCGTGCCATTGGATTGGAGCGCGATGAAGCGCGCGCCGCTCGGGCGGTGCGCAATGCGTTGTCTCTGGGTGTGCCACACTTTGATATTCGTCGTGGCGCGGCGCCCGAAGGGCTTGACGGTTTACCGGCGCCCGATGCGGTCTTCATCGGCTGTGGCACGGCTGGCGGAAAAACGATCGAGGCGTGCTGGTCGGCGCTGAAGCCCGGAGGGCGCATCGTCGTCAATAGCGTGACGCTCGAATCCGAACTGGCACTGCTTGCGGCCTATCATGCCCATGGCGGTACGCTGACACGGCTTGGCATTGAGCGCGCCGAGCCCGTCGGCAGGCGCATGGTCTGGCGTCCGGCATTGCCGGTGGTGCAATGGGTTGCACGAAAACCTGGAGCAGCCGCATGATCGCAATCGGAATTGGCGCCAATAGCCGCGCCCGGCGCGACGATTTCATCGCGGTGATTGCGAGTACCGTGAGCGAGATCGACGGTTGTGATGTTGTCGCGACGTTGGAGAACACATCGTTCTCAGTCGATCTGGAAGATGCCGCCGATTTTCACGGCCTCGAATTCCGGCCGCTGGCGATCGCCGCTCTGAGACAACGGAACGGCGACTGCATCACGCGCTCGGATCTGACACTCGATCTTCTCGGAATCGCGTCGGTCGCCGAGGCTTCGGCATTGGCGGCCGCCGGTCCCGGATCGCAGCTTCTGACGCCTAGACACACGATCGGCCATGTAACGGTTGCGACGGCGAGATCGGCGGACACGAAAGAAGACGCCCGATGACCGTACACTTTATCGGCGCCGGACCTGGCTCCGCAGATCTGATCACGATACGCGGACGCGATCTCATCGCGCGCTGCCCGGTTTGTCTTTATGCCGGATCGCTGGTTGCGGAAGCCTTGCTGTCACATTGTCCGCCGGACGCGGAGATCGTCGATACCGCGCCGATGACGCTCGATGAAATCATCGCGCGCATCGAACAGGCGACGCGCGAAGGCAAGGACATCTCGCGCCTTCATTCCGGCGATCTCTCGATCTGGAGCGCGCTTGGCGAACAGCTTCGCCGTCTCGATCAAATCGGTATCGATTACACCGTGACACCCGGCGTTCCGTCGTTTGCAGCAGCATCCGCCGCGCTGGCGCGCGAACTGACGTTGCCGGAGATTGCGCAATCCGTCGTTCTGACACGGACGCCCGGGCGCGCCTCGTCGATGCCGGAGAACGAGACGCTCGAAGCCTTCGCCGCGACGCGCGCGACGCTCGCCGTGCATCTTTCGATCCACGTCCTTGGCGAAGTCGTGCGCCGGCTGCTGCCGTACTACGGCCCGGAATGCCCGGTCGCGGTCGTCTATCGCGCGTCATGGCCCGACGAGCGCGTGATCCGCGGAACGCTATCAAGCATCGTTGCGCAAATGGCGGAGCCGGCGGTCGAGCGCACGGCGTTGATCCTCGTTGGCGAGGCGCTCGGACGCGACGATTTTCGGGAAAGCGCGCTTTATAGCGTCGATTACCGGCGCCGCTTCCGCGGCGGATGAAGAATGAGCGGGATAATGACTGACGTGTCGCCGTTGCCGCCGGGTCTTCTCATTGGCGCTCCACGATCGGGGTCTGGTAAAACCACGCTCACGCTCGGTCTTTTGCGCGCGCTCAAACGCCGGGGCGACGCGGTGCAGCCCTTCAAGTGCGGCCCCGACTACATCGACCCCGCATTCCATGCCGCGGCGGCGGGACGGCCGTCCTACAACATCGATAGCTGGACGATGCGCTGGCCCTTGGCCGCCGGTCTGCTGATCGACGGCTCTCATGGGGCCGATATCGTCATCGCTGAAGGACTGATGGGCTTCTTCGATGGCGTCTCACGGATGGGCCGCTGGGGGAATGGCGCAAGCGCCGACCTCGCGGCAGCGGCCGGTTGGCCCGTCATTCTCGTGCTCGACGTATCCGGTCAATCGCAGACCGCCGCTGCCGTCGCGCGCGGATTTCAAAATTTTCGCGAAGGCGTCACGATCGCTGGAGTCGTTCTCAATCGGGTCGGCAGCGACCGTCACGTCCGCTTCGTTTCCGAGGCGCTCGCCGATGTCGGACTGCCGGTCGTCGGAGCATTGCCGCGCGAACCGAACCTCGTCATGCCCGAACGCCATCTCGGCCTTGTCCAGGCGGAGGAAATGGCTGAACTCGATCAACGTCTCGAAGCTCTCGCCGATTTCATCGAGTCCCATGTGGATGTTGCGCGGATTCGGACGTTGGCCGTTCGAGGATCGGCTGCAGTCTCGGAAAAGGCGAAAATCCGCCCACCCGGTCAACGCATCGCTTTGGCGCGGGATGCGGCGTTTTCGTTCGTCTATCCGCACCTGCTCGCGGCTTGGCGATCGGCAGGTTGTGAGATCGTCACATTTTCACCTCTGGCTGACGAGGCACCGGATCCAGGCGCTGATGTCGTTTGGCTGCCCGGCGGCTATCCTGAGCTGCACGCGGGCCGTCTTACGGCGGCCGAAAACTTCAAATCGGCTCTGCGGGAGTTTGCGCGGTCCAGACCCGTTCATGGTGAGTGCGGCGGCTACATGACTTTGGGTGCAGGTCTGGTGGACGCGCAGGGCGAGCGCCACGAGATGGTCGGACTTTTAGGACTGGAAACGTCCTTTGCCGCACGCAAGATGAACCTCGGCTACCGAAAGGCCGAGCTGCTTGAGCCGTGTGCGCTGGGCGACCGGGGCGACAGTCTGACCGGGCACGAGTTTCATTACGCTCGCGTCCTGTCCTCGCCCGACGATGCCCTCTTCAAATTGCAGGATTCCGACGGCCGTAGTCTCGACCAAAGCGGCAGCCGACGTAACCTGACCACCGGCGCCTTCTTTCACCTTATTGACTAAATCCGTCGCCCAAATTGACGTGCGCGTGCAAGCAATTGAATTATTTGATTAATTCACGACGATTGCAACCTCGGCGGTTATGGAACTTTTCCTCCCTCAAACGCATTTAAAACCTGAACGTTCGAGTATGATCTGCGCGCTGCCCCATGTGAGGCGGCGGGCTTATCCAACAGGGGTTATCTAAAAATGGGCGCGAGCAGTGCCTCCAAGCGGGGGGATATAACGACGATGCAAACGCCGTTGCCATCCGAACTTCAGGGTCAGATCGGGCAGCGTCTCCGCGAGGCGTACAACGAACTGATTGTCGAGCCGGTTCCTGACCGCTTTGTTCAGCTTCTCCAGCAGCTGAAGAAACGCGAGGACCAAAATCCCGACGAAGAGCAAGGGGACGCTTCGTGACGAAACCTACGGACGATCTGCAAACATTGTTGATTGGCGCCGTCCCGAACTTACGCGCGTTCGCGAATTCGTTGTGCGGTGATCCGACACGCGCCGACGATTTGGTGCAGGACACGCTCGTCAAAGCATGGACCAATCTCGATAGCTTCGAGAAGGGCTCCAACCTCAAGGCATGGCTTTTTACGATCCTGCGCAACACCTACTTTTCAGAACTCCGTAAACGCCGGCGTGAAGTGGAAGATGCCGATAATGCGTTCGCCGAACGCATGTCTGTTCTTCCGGATCAAGACGTCCACATGGATCTCGTTGATTTCAAAAAAGCCTTCGGAACCTTGAGCGACGACCAGAAGGAAGTTCTGCTTCTTGTGGGCGCGGAAGGATTTTCCTATGAGGAAGCTGCAGAAATCACCGGCGCAGCGGTTGGCACAGTCAAAAGCCGCGTCAATCGCGCCAGGGTCGCACTGACCAAATCGCTCGGTTTGAAATCTGGTGAAGACTTCAACTCGAACACCGAATTCATGGGGCTCGTTCGAACGGCCCAAACTGTTCTACGCAGCTGATGTTTTTGAACATCGCTGACCGTCGGCTTAACGCCGCCGTCTTGGAGTAGGGAACTCGCGAGGTAAATCATGTCCATCGCCGAATCTATCGCGCCGCATCTGCCGTATCTTCGCCGTTACGCCCGTTCGCTCACCGGGAGCCAGGTCTCGGGCGATAACTACGTGGCAGCCGTTCTCGAAGCCTTGATCGAGGACTCGAGCGCCTTCGATAAATCGTTGTCTCCACGCGCCGCGCTTTACCGGGCCTTTACGAAGGTTTGGAATTCGGTCGCGGTCAACCGCGTCGGAGAAGAGCCGGAAGATTCATCCGAGAAGTCGCTTCCGGAGCGTCGCCTCGAATCGATAACGCCGTTGCCTCGGCAGGCGTTCTTGCTGGTTTCCGTCGAAGGATTTACGACCGCCGAGGCAGCGCAAATCCTTGACGTGACGCCCGCGCACATCACCGAACTTTTGCAAATGGCGGGAGCCGAAATCGCCGAACAGCTGTCGGCCGATGTCCTGATCATCGAAGACGAACCACTGATTGCGATGGATCTCGAAGCGCTGGTCGTCGATATCGGCCATCGCGTTCAAGGCGTCGCGCGCACACACAAGGAGGCCGTTGCAGCCGTAGAGAAGAAGGCGCCTTCGCTCGTGCTTGCCGATATTCACTTGGCCGACGGTAGCTCCGGACTCGAAGCGGTCAACGAAATCCTGGAAAGCATCAGCGTGCCGGTGATCTTCATCACATCCTTCCCTGAGCGGCTGCTGACGGGCACGAAGCCGGAGCCGGTCTTCCTCATCACGAAGCCTTTCGAGCCGGCGGTCGTCAAAGCCATGATCAGCCAGTCGCTGTTCTTCGGCCTGCGCTCCGCAAAGGCGGGACAACGCGCGGCCTGAAAGCCGACGCTCTAGAAAAGACACGCAGGGCGTAGGAGATATCTCCTGCGCCCTTTTTTGCATTTCGGAAGTCGGACGGAAAAAGGCCGGGTTGTGAAACCCGGCCCCGAAATTTTTCCGAAGGAACGCTCGTGCAGCGTTACATTTCTGCTCGTCACGCTCGTCGTAGGAAGTTACCGACGAGGGCTAGAACGAAGAGCACAATCGCGATCCAAAACAGTAAACGTGCACCCTCCATGGCGGTGCCGGCCACGCCGCCAAATCCGAAGAAAGCCGCGACGAGAGCGACGATCAAGAAGACGATGGCGTAGTGCAGAAGGTTGCCCATAGCAGAATCTCCACTTTGCTTGTGTTCAGTGGAACGCCGCCAAATTGTCTCAGGTTCCGTTGCCGGGCGATTGCGGGATGAAAATCAGTACGATGATCAATTCCCCGATGGCAAAGATGCCCAACGGCGGCAAAAACGGGCGAGCCCGCAACGCTCGGGGGGCAAGCGCGCGGGCTCTTTAGAAGGCGCCGTACCCTGGGCCACGGGGGAGTGGGAGGGAGTGCTGGGCACGGTCACCATCTAAAAACGCCTGGTACTTGCAGCGGTTCCGCGACAGGCAGGCGCAAAGCGAAAATTTTCGAAATTGCCGATGGCACAAGCGTCAATAAAAGGAGCGTTACGCCGTCGCTCTCGTATCGGCAGAAACAATCATTAAGAGTTTATCTCGCGGGTACACGCACTATTCGGTGATCACGCCGACGTTGCGTCACATCACCACTCGCGCTTCGGACTCATTGCTGACAATAGCGCCTTCTAATGAGCGGCCTTTCCTGGCTTTCACTCACGGATTCGTTTGTCGACGGATCCTATGGCCGGACAAACCAATCTTGACGCTGGCGTGCCCTGTAGTGCGTATCTGGTGCCCCCAAGTCTGCCGCGTCGCAATTACCGACTAACGTTGTGGAGTCCGATGGCCCTGATCACGTCCAGCATTCCCCGGACACTCGCGGTTTGGATCACCATTGCAATTTTATCCGGCCTCGCGGCGATCGCAGCATGGCGCTGGACGGTGACTGCGGCGCATGGGGTGACGCATACGCTGCTCGTGCAGCAAGAACTATCGAATTGGCTGAGCGCAGCACAAGATCTCGAAACCGGCCAGCGCGGTTTTCTCCTGACGCATGATCCCAATTATCTCGAGCC
>Ga0256782_1000033_pt1 | contig 28323 bp, 23 predicted proteins | sample MC6MC0933MT_FD_186059 | JGI IMG/M metagenome (GOLD analysis project Ga0256782, IMG submission 186059) | Metatranscriptome of enriched soil aggregate microbial communities from Iowa State University, Ames, United States - MC6-MC0933-MT... | ecosystem: Environmental > Terrestrial > Soil >...
CGATCTCGCCGGATCGCTGCGGATGCCAGCGCATTTCTGCGGCGTCTATGCTCATAAGCCTACGCTCGGCGTCGTGCCGGGACGTGGACATAACCCGCCGCCTTTTGCTCCCTTGCCCGACACGGCCGATCTCGCGACTGTCGGACCGATGGCGCGTTGCGCGACGGATCTTGCGCTCCTTTTTGACGTCATGGCCGGGCCCGACGAGATTGATGCTGGGATTGCCTACAAGCTCGATCTGCCTGCCCCGCGACACGAGCGATTACGTGATTTTCGCGTGCTGGTTCTCAACGCGCATCCGCTCCTGCCGACTGACAGTACCGTGCGGTCCGCGATCGGGGCACTTGCCCAATGCCTTGGGAAAGCCGGCATTCGAGTCGCCCAAGGAAGCGAACTGCTTCCCGATCTCGAAGATAGTGCGCGGCTGTACATGCGGATGCTGATGTCTCTCCTGGCCGCGAATTGGCCAGCGGAAGTCTACGCCAACCTGCAGAGGCAGGCGGTGGCGATGCCCACAGAAGCCTCCGGCTTGGACGCCGAACGGGTTCGCGGAGCGGTGCTGAGTCACCGTGATTGGATCATGGCGAACCACGCCCGGTCCCGCCTGCGTACGCAATGGCGTGAGTTCTTCAAAGCATTCGACGCACTGATCTGCCCCGTTTCGCCCGTGACTGCGTTCCCGCATGATCATTCCAACAGGGAGTCACGACAGATATTGATCGACGGTGAGCCCCATCCCTACGGCAACCAAGCCGTATGGGCAGGAGTCGCCACGCTTCCGGGTCTGCCGGCGACGTCCATCCCCCTCGGCCTATCACCGCAGGGTCTGCCGATCGGCGTCCAGATCATCGGACCATCGTTCGAAGATCGCACGCCGCTCAAGCTGGCCCAATTGATAGAGACTGAGTTCGGCGGTTTCGTACCACCGCCGCCCTATTGACTTGCAATCGAAGCCGCCGCGTAAATTCAGGCATGCGATAGTATGAGCCAGTTCACCTTTTGTGAGCGAATAAGAGCAACGACACCGGAAGTTTCGGTTCGCGGCGTCTCTTGCCCCGTCATGCCGTGTTCAAATAACGCCGCGAAGTCGGTCGAACGGCTGTTGGCGTCCAATCGAGAAGAATCGATGTCGTTTCGGCGTCCTTTTCCTTTATCTTCGAAACTGCGTCGCTACCAAGTGGAAGACGAACAAAGATTCGGCGCGTCTGCGAACGTGACCAACACCTTCGCAAGCTTGTCGGGTCGCCGGGCTGTGCGTAATTCGCTCCTGCCGCGAAATCGCGCATCGTTCCAGAGGTCTCGTGACGGTTGTGATGCCGGCACGTGGTTCCAGGAAGGCGCCCACCATTGACGTTCGATGACGCGATGTTCCGTCCAGTTGTCGCCGACGCCATCGATCCTACGTTCAAAATACAAGCGCGTAATATATCCGCCGTGTTGCGCGGGGAAAGAGCAACAAATCCATCGTCAGCGTTTGCCCGCGCGTGAGCACGAGAAACGCGGGAAGAAGGGCGACTGGAACGCCGCCCTCTTTCATCAGGCGCGAGGCGGCGTGGAGCGTCGTCAACTTTTGAACTCGGACTCGGCGTCGCTCACGAAAAATGGCCGGTTTCCCGAAGCTTTCGGCAGTGTTCTGCCGAAGCTGCTGCTCGCGCCCCATGTAGTCCAGCAGGTCAAAAACAGACTGCGTCAACGACAACATCGCACGCCAGCCTCCTAGTAACTTGCATTATGATAGTGACGGGAGTAAAGTGGAGGCATGCAACACACGAGTTTTGCCAATTACAATTGTCCGATTGCCCGCAGCCTGGAGCGCGTAGGGGAATGGTGGAGTATTCTCATTCTGCGCGATGCGTTTCGTGGGCTGACCCGTTTTGACGAATTTCAAAAAAATCTCGCAATCGCGCCCAATATGTTGGCGCGGCGCCTCAGTGCTCTCGTCGAGTCGGGGTTGCTCGAACGCCAGCTCTACAATGATCGTCCAGCCCGCTACGAATATATACTGACCGAACGCGGTCGCGACTTCCGCCCGGTGCTGATGATGTTGCTCGCCTGGGGAAATAAACACTTTTTCCCGGAAGGCCCGAGCGTAGTAATGGTCGATGACACAACGGGAGCCGTGGCAGATCCCATTGTCGTTGATCGCCATAGCGGCCGATCGATGCTCGAGCCGACTTTTAAATCAGTAACGCTTCCTGCCGGATCCAAGAAGACGATGAAGGCGCGGCGACGTCCCCCGAACTCGCCCGATCGCGGCAAGGCCGAGACGCGGAGCCGCAGGAAGTCGCAACAGTGAGCAGCGTCACCTTCGATCAGCCGAAAAGCGATGATTCACCACCTGCCCAATCTAAATTGTCGCGCCGGCAGATGTTCTTGATCTTTACTTCACTGGTCAGTCTTTCGGCGATCGGGTGGTATGGCGCTGAATGGTGGAAAGTCGGTCGCTTTATCGAGGTAACCGACGACGCTTATGTCGGCGGCAACGTGACAGCGTTATCCCCGCGTGTTGAAGGATTTATCGCGAAAATCTTGGTCGCTGATAATCAGCATGTCGAGGCGGGACAACTTCTGATCCGACTCGATCCCCGAGATCTCGAGGCCGCGCTACGGCGCGCGCACGCGACACTCGCCCAATGTAAAGCCGCCCTTGCAAGCGTCAAAGCGCAGTATACGCTGCAGCAATCCACTATCTCGCAGGCGGCGGCCGATGTCGATTTCAAGACGGCGCAGGCATCGTTCGCGCGCAAAGATGCAGAGCGTTATCGGCGCCTGGCGTTGACGAACGCCGGGTCAGTGCAAGACTCTGAGCGCACCAGTTCTCTCGACCGACAGGCGCAATCCGCTCTAGTTGCCTCCAAGGCCGCGTACGACGCGGCCAAACAGCAGCTTCTCGTTCTTAAGGCGAACGTCAATCAAGCCGCCGCCGCAGTCGAAGCTGCGGAAGCTGACGTACGCGTTGGCGAGCTGAACTTGAGTTACACGGAAATTCGCTCTCCCATCGAAGGCTTTGTCGGCAACCGCGCGGCTCAGGTCGGCAGCTATGTAAAACCCGGCAGCTATCTGCTTACAATCGTGCCTGCCCATGGCTTATGGGTCGATGCCAATTTTAAAGAAGATCAGCTCGGGGCCATGCTTATCGGCGAACCCGCAACTGTCATGCCCGATGTCTTGCCGGATCACGTCTTTCACGGTCACGTCATCAGTGTTGCACCCGGTACAGGCGCGATCTTCAGTGTCATTCCTCCCGAGAATGCGACTGGGAATTTCACTAAAATCGTCCAACGCGTTCCGGTCCGGATCGCGCTCGATCCTTCGGATGGGAGCCTTGGTCGGATACGACCGGGCCTGTCGACGACGGCATCGGTCGATACGCGCGCCGGTCAAGAGAAATCGCCGTGAGCGAGACGGATTCAACCGGTACCTGGCTTAAGAGCATCATCCCGTTTGTGGTGATGTGCGTCGGCATGTTCATTGCCTTGCTCGATATTCAGATCGTGGCGTCCTCGCTGCAAGACATCGGCGGCGGCCTATCGGCCGCACAGGATGAGATTAGTTGGGTTCAGACCAGCTATCTCATCGCCGAGATCATCGTGATCCCGATGTCAGGTTGGCTCACACGCGTCTTCTCGACGCGATGGCTTTTTGCCGGGTCGGCGGCGGGGTTCACAGCGGCCAGCATGCTTTGCGGATTGGCCTGGGACATTAGAAGTATGATTGTCTTTCGGGCGCTTCAGGGATTTCTCGGCGCCTCAATGGTCCCGACGGTCTTCACATCGTCTTTTCATTATTTTCAAGGGCCGCGCCGAGTCTATTCTGCCGCGGTGGTGGGAACCATCGCCTCTGTCGCGCCCGCGCTTGGCCCTGTCATTGGAGGCTGGATCACAGACACCCTCAATTGGCATTGGCTCTTCTACGTCAATCTCGTTCCGGGCGTTGCCATCGCTATCGCCATCCCGTTCTTGGTCGATATCGATAAGCCCGACCTCTCCCTTTTAAAGGACGCCGATTACCTTGGCATTGGCCTGATGGCGATTGCACTCGGCAACCTCGAATATGTGCTTGAAGAAGGAACCCGCTGGAATTGGTTCGACGATAAAACGATCCGTTACTGCACTTATATCGCCGTCGGGAGCGGATTTCTTTTCGTCGTTCGAAGTCTGACCTTTCCCCGGCCGGTTGCGGATCTGCGCGCTTTCGGCAATCGCAACTTTCTCGTCGGCTGCATTCTTTCCTTCATCACCGGTATCGGTATTTTCTCTACCATCTATTTGACGCCGCTGTTTCTCGGCTACGTGCGCGGATTCAGTGCCTATCAGACGGGACAGGCCATCTTCTCGACGGGTACCGCCTCGTTGGTCGGCGTGCCTCTTTACATCATGTTGGCCAAGCGTTTTGATACCCGCTGGCTTATGATGGTCGGCATGGCGTTCTTTGCGATCTCCATGTGGAGTTTCAGCTTCATCACGCACGATTGGGGCTCGGACCAACTCTTTCTTCCGCAAATTCTGCGCGGTTTGCCCCAGGTCTTCGCCGTAGCCCCAAGTGTTATGCTCGGACTGGGCAGTCTTCCACCCGATCGTCTGAAATATGCCAGCGGGCTTTTCAATATGATGCGCAATCTCGGCGGCGCGGTCGGTATTGCGGGGTGCGCTGCGATACTCAATGTACGCACCAATTACCATTTCACGGCCATCGCCGCCCACCTGACGCCCGCAAATGTCCCCATGACAATCCTGGTTGGTCAGGTGTCCGATCGATATGGAGCGCATCCGGGAAGTACACAGGACGGTACAACTGCGGCTCTAAAGCAGCTCTGGGGTCTTGCCTATCGCGAGGCGTCCACACTCGCATACGCGGACGCATTTCGCGCGGTCATGCTCGCGTTTATCATTGCTACTCTTCTGGTACCTTTCTTGCGGAATGTTGCGCCCTCAAAAAGGGCGAGCTCGGCGGCGCATTAACGCGCTTCCTAAGGTCATTCAACAAGCTCTCATATCGGCAAATAGCAGGACTGTATGGGCAGCGAATTGAGTGCATCGTTGACGCGTGGAAATTCAGTGACCACTGCCGTTACATGCGAGTCGCTGATCCTACATACAGACCCCATATTGATTTTTGTTACGTGCAGCGTCGGCGCTTTTTGCGTCTGCTGGGCGTAGCCGAGCGTGAGGCTTCCGCGCTGCACGTAACCAATGACGATGCCGTCGTTGCAAAGCGACTTGGACAAGGCGCTGTGTACAAACTCATCTAGGAAGCAATATCGGTTGCTCCTACCTTACGTGTCTCACCGAGGTGCTTCAGAGCGAAGTTCTCAAGCACCTGCGACTGTACCGCGGCGGCTTGTGAATTGAGCAGGTCGGCGCCATAGGCCTGACCCACAATGACGCGATCGGGCCGCGCTCCGCTCGGCTGCTCGACGAGCCTGCTGATCGCTTCCGCGACTTCGTGCGGATCGGGCGCCTCCTCACTTTTGAACTGCGCTTCAAATGCACTCAGCAGCTTGCCCGGAATCGCCGCGACTTCCCCGTAAGCAGCAACGCGGTCGCCATCCTCCGGAAGTTGAACTGTTCCAAAAAAGTTTGTCGGATAGGCGCTCGGCTGCACGAGCACAACGTCGACGCCGAGCTGCGATAGGTCGTACCGGTATCCTTCCGTCATGGCTTCAAGCGCGAACTTCGTTGCTCCATAGAGCCCGGAGAAAGGTAGCGTCACGCGGCCGAGGATTGAGCCGATGTTGATGGCAAGTCCATCTCCCTGACGCCGAAACGCCGGCAGCGTGGCGCGCAACATCCGTTGAATTCCGAATACGTTGACGTCGAACAATGACCGCAACTGATTCGTCGAGAAGCCTTCCGATATCCCAGCCGCGCCGATACCGGCGTTATTGACAAGCACGTCGAGACGATCGGCCTGTTTCAAGACCGATGAGACACCACGTTCTACGGAAGCGTCATCGGTGACGTCGATCTCGACGACTTCAATTCCATTCGCACGTAATGCGTCGGCATGAGCCCGGTTGCGGGTTTCGGGATCGCGCATGGATGCAAAAACGCGGTGGCCGGCTTTCGATAGGGTCTCCGCGGTATCCCGGCCGAAGCCGGTACTGGCACCTGTGATGAGGATGGTTTGCGATTTCGACATAATGACTACCTTTCAGCCGTGGGGGGCAATCGTTGACTTCAAGAGCGATATGAATATTTTAGAAGTCGCTCGACATCTAATTAGATGTCATATATCATCTAAGTCAAGGACAAATTTCGTTGAAGGCAGCATCGCGAGTCTGCGGCAAAAAAGTGAAACCCAATGAAGAAATCAAAGAAAGAAGCAGCTGAAACCCGAAAACGTATCGTTGAAACGGCCGCTGCAGAATTTCGTCAGCATGGCATCGAAGGTATCGGCCTCGCCGATCTCATGGCATCAGCTGGGCTGACCCACGGCGGCTTTTACAAGCACTTCCAATCGAAAGAACAATTGGTTGAGGAAGCGCTGGCTGTCGCAAGTACGTCCACGGTTCAGGAGATGAATGAGGTATTGTCGGGGGCACCAGGACTTCGAGGTCTTCATGAGATGATCGGTTGGTACCTCTCGAGCGAGCACCGCGATAATGCGGCTTGCGGCTGTCCGCTTGCCGCCTTGGGAAGCGAGATGGCGCGCAGCGGAGAGGGCGTGCGCGAAACAACGACGGCCGGATTTCTGAAGATGGTGGACGGTATCGCGAGCAACCTTGAAGGCCATTCCCCGGCTGCAGCCAAGAAAGTGGCGATCTTCATCGCGTCGACGATGATAGGAGCAGTCACGATGGCGCGCATTGTGAATGACCCGGAGTTGTCGGCCACAATCCTCCGAGAAGCCAAGAAGCGCCTGACGCAATTAGCCTGACTCCGAATGGCCAAAACCTTCGTCATCTGCAAGAGACGCTGGAGTTAGCCATCAATGAACTATGTCTCGATCGCTTAATGACGTTCGAGACGTCTCGCCGCAGCCAGATCTATTGCGTATTTTAGATTATAATCATAATCTATACGCCTAAAGTGATCAAGGCGAGGCTCGTAATTCAATGTCAGGGTCGGCTATTTGGAGACGTAGAAAAGGCTCGATCGCGAGGCGCGCGGCTGTATCGGCCGTTTTAGTCGCTGCGATTGCGCTGAGCGGCTGTCAAGCTTCTGAGGCTGATCCGAGAACGGACACGCCACTTGTGCGTGTCGCCACCGTGCGATCGGCAAATGCGGACGAGCGCGCGTTTACTGGCGTTGTCTCGGCGCACGTCCAAAGCAATCTCGGGTTTCGGGTCTCAGGAAAGATCACCGAACGCTTGGTCGATACAGGTCAAACCGTGAAATTGGGACAGACGCTGATGAAGCTGGATCCCGCCGACCTGCAGCTCACCATTGTCGCACAGACAAATGCAATCAATGCCGCCAAAGCCACTGCGATCCAGGCGCGAGCCGATGAAGCGCGGTATCGCAATCTCGTCAATCAGGGATGGGTCTCCCGCCAACGCTACGAGCAAGCAAAATCTGCGCTCGACAATGCCGAAGCTCAATTAGCCGCCGCGCAGGCTAATGCACAACTTGCGCGCAACGCCAATGACTATTCGAAGCTTCTGGCCGATTCCAATGGTGTCGTCGTCGAAACGCTTGCGGAACCCGGTCAGGTCGTAGCCGCCGGTCAGACGGTCGTGCGTCTTGCGCACGCCGGCCCCCGAGAAGCTGCGGTTTATTTGCCAGAAACCGTTCGTCCCGCCCTGCATTCCGAAGCAACGGCGACCCTCTACGGCGATCTCAAATCGACGTCGAGAGCATGGCTTCGGCAGCTGTCGGATGCAGCAGATCCCGCGACGCGAACTTATGAAGCGCGCTATGTTCTGGAAGGTGCCGCCGCCAACGCGCCACTCGGCGCGACGGTGACCATTCATATTCCGCAGAGCAGGAATAATACCCTTGTCGATATACCGGTCGGTGCGCTCATCGATAGAGACGGAAAGACCGGCGTTTGGCTTCTGGATCAAGACAAACTCGTCGTTGGCTTCCGGACGGTGAAGCTCGCGAAAATGGGTGCGGAAACGGCGGCAGTCAGCCACGGATTAGAGATCGGCGATCAGGTCGTCGCGCTTGGCGCCCACACCCTCCATGAGGGAGACCGTGTTCGGGTCAGTGCTACGGAGTCCGCATCCCGATGAGCGGCTTCAACCTTTCAGCGCTGGCTGTGCGCGAGCGCGCTGTCACGCTCTTTCTGATCATTGCGATCACGCTTGCCGGCACTTTTGCCTTCCTTCAGCTGGGGCGTGCAGAAGATCCTCCTTATACCGTCAAGGTTCTGACCGTCACGGCTGTTTGGCCGGGCGCGACGGCGCAGGAGATGCAAGATCTCGTTGCAGAGCCGCTGGAAAAGCGCATGCAGGAATTGCGTTGGTACGACCGCACCGAAACGTTCACACGACCGGGTTTGATGCTCATGAAGGTGACGCTCAAGGATCAGACACCGCCAGCGGATGTCCCTGAGCAGTTCTACCAAGCGAGAAAGAAGCTCGGCGACGAGGCCGCGAACCTTCCGGCCGGGGCGCTCGGACCGTTCATCAACGACGAATATTCCGATGTCACGTTTGCGCTCTACGCAGTAAAGGGCGATGGCATGCCGCCACGGCAGTTGACGCGCGAAGCCGAAACGCTACGCCAACGCTTGCTTCACGTTCCGGGCGTCAAAAAAGTCGATATTCTCGGCGAGCGGCCTGAGCGGATCTTCGTCGAATTCTCGTATGCCAAACTTGCGACGCTTGGAATCAGCGCGCGATCGATATTCGATGCCCTCAATCGCCAGAATGTGGTGACGCCTGCCGGATCAATCGACACCAGTGGCCCGCAAGTTTTCGTGCGCGTAGAAGGCGCATACGACGATCTGAAGAAAATAAGTGATACACCGATTGTTGCGGGCGGGCGCGTGCTGAAGCTGTCCGACGTTGCCGAGGTCAAACGCGGCTACGAAGATCCCGCGACGTTTCTCATTCGGCATAATGGCGATCCTGCCATGGTGCTCGGCGTCGTGATGAAAGAAGGCTGGAATGGCCTCGATCTCGGCAAGGCTCTTGATGCGGAAGAGGCAAAGATCGCGCAGACTCTTCCCGCAGGCATCACCTTCACAAAGATCATCGATCAAGCCGTCAATATCCGAGAATCGATCGATGAGTTTATGCTGAAGTTCGTCGTTGCGCTGGCGGTCGTAATGATTGTCAGCCTCGCGAGCCTTGGCTGGCGCGTCGGCATTGTCGTCGCTGCTGCCGTGCCGCTGACGCTAGCGGCAGTGTTCGTCATCATGATGATTACGGGACGAAACTTCGATCGCATCACGCTTGGCGCACTCATCTTGGCGTTGGGGCTTCTCGTCGACGACGCGATCATCGCCATCGAAATGATGGTCGTGAAGCTCGAGGAAGGCTACGAGCGTACGAAGGCTGCGGCCTATGCCTGGAGCCACACAGCGGCGCCAATGCTCTCGGGCACCCTGGTGACCATCATTGGCCTCATGCCCGTCGGTTTTGCCAAGTCGACGGCCGGTGAATACGCCGGAAACATTTTTTGGATCGTCGGCTTTGCGCTCATTGCATCGTGGATCGTCGCCGTGGTTTTCACCCCCTATCTGGGTGTAAAGCTGCTTCCGAACATCAAGCCGCTCCCTGGCGGACACGACGCGATATATTCGACGCCACGCTACGAACGGTTTCGGCGTCTCGTTGCGTGGTCTATCCACCATAAGTTTCTTGTTGCAGGTACGGTGGTAGTGCTCTTCGTTCTTGCCGGCGTCGGCATGAGAGGCGTCAAGCAGCAATTCTTTCCAAGTTCCGATCGCCGCGAACTTCTCGTCGAAGTGCAAATGCCGGACGGGTCGAGCATCGAGGCGACGAAAGGCGCGGTCGAAAAAATCGAGGCGTGGCTCAAGGAACAACCGGAGACGAAGAATATCGTCTCTTATATTGGCCAAGGCGCGCCGCGTTTTTACTTGGGATACGATCCCGAGCTTCCTGACCCATCCTTTGCCAAAATCGTCGTGATGACGCCAAGCTCGTCTGCTCGGGACGCACTGAAGGTTCGTACCTGGGCGCGCATAACTGAAGGGTTGGCGCCGGAAGCACAGGTCCGAGCCACGCAATTCGTCTTTGGCCCGCCCTCGCCTTGGCCCATTGCCTTCCGTGTAATGGGTCCCGACCCAGACACGCTTCGTGCAATCGCTCAGAAAGTCGCCGGCGTGATGCGCGCCAATCCTCACATGCGTCAGGTTAATACCGATTGGGGCGAGCGCGCGCCTTCCCTCCGCTTCACGCTCAACCAGGACCGGCTGCGCCTGATCGGCTTGTCACCGAACGATGTTGCCGAACAGCTGCAATTCCTTCTGACGGGCGTATCCACCACGGTCGTGCGTGAAGACATTCGAACCGTCCAGGTGATGGCGCGCAGCGGCGGAAGCGACCGGCTGGATCCGTCAAAGCTGAATGATCTTGTATTGCAAAACGAGTCCGGCAAGCTCGTGCCCCTCAGCCAGATCGGCCATGTCGAGGTCGTTCAGGAAGATCCCATCTTAAAGAGGCGCGATCGAACACCGACGATCACAGTCCAGGGTGATATCGATCAGCAGTCGCAACCGCCACCGGTATCGCTGGAAATCCAGAATGCCATTCAGCCCATTATTGCCGCGCTCCCGGACGGCTACCGTATCGAGACGGGCGGCAATATCGAAGAGGCGACTAAGGCAAATAAAGCCCTCGCTCCTGTTTTCCCGGTGATGTTCATCCTGACGATGATCGTGATCATTTTCCAGGTGCGTTCCTTCTCCGCTATGTGGATGGTTCTCGCAACCGCACCTTTGGGTCTGATCGGCGTTGTGCCGACGTTGCTCATCTTCGAGCAGCCCTTCGGCTTCAATGCGATCCTTGGACTGATCGGCTTGTCGGGCATTCTGATGCGGAACACGCTGATACTGATCGAGCAAATCAAGGGCAACAAACAGGAAGGGCTCGATGATTATCACGCCGTCATCGAAGCGACGGTCCAGCGCGCACGCCCGGTCGTGCTGACAGCGCTCGCTGCCGTTCTTGCCTTCATACCCCTGACAACTTCTGTGTTTTGGGGCTCGATGGCCTACACGCTCATCGGCGGTACGGCAGTTGGCACGCTTCTTATTCTTCTGTTCCTTCCAGCCCTCTACGCAATATGGTTCCGGGTCCGCCCCACGCAAACACGCTTACCATTACACTCGGTGGTCACACCCATCCCCGCGTGAGACCGTGCCTCATCACGAAGAAGCACGGAGCTTTAGGAGCTCGCTCACCACAACGCGAATCGGTCTGGAATCAGCGTACGTGGTAGCGAGACAGTCAACGGCATCTATAAGCATGCGCTTGAATAGAGAGCGCTGACGATGATCCACGCGCATTGCGCGGCGCACGGCGCGCGATGCCGCGTTTCAAAGCGGATTGTTTGTGTGCCGTCGTGGCGAATTGATCCTGCGCCTGAAAATCCCGGACACGTTGTCGTCGAAGTTCAAATGGTGTTTGCGAGACTTTGGTTCCATGTAAGTTCGCGAACTCTGACTACGCATCGCCGTGGTGGCCCATTGAAGTCGCGGTGACGGCATATTGGGGCCTCGCCTGGTTTCACCAGCGACGCAAGCAATCGGAAATCTATCCATGAAGTCGTTTGTTGCGCCTCGCGTGAGCGATTGCGTTTCCAAAATTCGCAATAACCTGGGTCATGCTGTCGACCTGATCGTCGTCCGATATGTTCGGAAACGCGCTGGTCTCGTAGAGAAACTTGTCGAGGAACGGTGCCCATCCTTGGCTTGACTGGCTCGCTTGGACAACCGCCACCTCGAAGGTGAAGCGTCCGAGGTAAAAATCGGACAAGGCCGCGTCTGGTTCAAGCTCAAAAAAGCAGGGTGGTTCGTTTGCGATCCACCCCCAAAATCGCGATAGCGCGACCATCAATAGGATTCGGATGAGCGACCGAAAGTGGCCCGTCGAGCCCGGCCCGGCCATCCCTGTTATTCCCCGTTACGAGGTGTAGGGATTTCGATCGCCTATCGGTCAAAAATACCCGTGAATTCAGGGTCCAAGCCGCTACGGTAGATCGTTTGAACAACCCATTTTCCGCGACATCCCTCATATTTTCACTGTTCGCAGGGATTTCTCTATAAGAGACCGGTACGCGACCGACCGCTTGCTCCACCACCAGCCAGACGTCCATTTGCCGTTGCGCGTCTGAAGCGTTGAGCAGTTCGGGCGCAACAGCACGGATGACCGGCCGCCTCCTGTCTTTATGACTTCTTTATACCGGCATCCCGATTTCCCAATCGAGACTTGATGCGCTTCGCCTCATGTTCCGTCCGTCAGTCAAATCGGACGGAGCAGAGCGCATGCTCGACATTGTCTATCTCTTCCTCGGCCTCGGCTGCTTCGGCCTGATGATCGGTTACGCCAAACTTTGCAGCTGGTTGTGAGGCGGCCATGAGCGATCCTGTCGTCGGCCTTCTCCTTGCCGTCGGGCTCGGTGCCTACCTCGTCTACACGCTCGTCAGGCCCGAAAAATTCTAACGGCCCCGGAGGGCTTTCTCATGTCTTTGGCCGGTTGGTTTGAGATTGCGCTGGTGCTCGGCGCGGTTCTTGCGGCGGCTTGGCCGCTCGGTCTCTACATCGTGCGCGTGTTCGCGGGTGAGCGCACCGCACTTTCGCCCGTCTTGGTCCCGGTGGAACGATCGCTCTACGCATTTGCACGCATCAAGCCAGGCTCAGAGCAGGATTGGCTTTCCTACACAGTGTCGATGCTTGTTTTCAATGGCGCGGGATTCCTATTTCTCTATGCGCTGATGCGGCTCCAGCATGTGCTCCCGCTCAACCCACAGGGCTTCGCCGCCGTCGAACCCGGCCTCGCTTTCAATACGGCGATGAGCTTCGTCACCAACACCAACTGGCAGTCTTATGCGGGCGAAACGACAATGGGTCATCTCGTGCAGATGGCCGGCCTCGCCGTTCAGAATTTCCTCTCCGCTGCAACGGGCATTGCGCTTGCGATTGCCGTGACGCGCGCCTTCGCACGCAGCGGCACAAGAGAGATCGGCAATTTCTGGGTCGATGTTACGCGCGCCACACTCTACGTCCTGCTGCCGCTGTCGATCTTGGTCGCGATCCTCTATGTCGCCTCCGGGGTACCGCAGACGCTTGCAGCCGGCGTTTCGGCGACCACGCTCGAAGGTGCGAAGCAGACGATTGCGCTAGGTCCGGTCGCAAGCCAGGAGGCAATCAAACAACTCGGGACCAATGGTGGGGGCTTCTTCAATGCCAACGCCGCGCATCCATTCGAGAACCCGAACGTCTGGTCGAACATGCTGTCGATCTGGAGCATGCTGCTCATCCCGGCGGCGATGACATTTACGTTCGGGCAGATGGTCGGGAACCGCCGTCAAGGTTACGCGCTGCTTGCCGTCATGGGTGTGTTCCTCGTCGTCGGAACCGCGATTGTTTACGCATCCGAAGTTGCGGGCAATCCGCTGCTCACGTCGGCCGGTGTCGATCCTTCGGCGGGCAACCTCGAAGGCAAGGAAATCCGCTTCGGACAAGCTCTGACCGCGCTCTACGTCGTCGCCACGACAGGGCTTTCGTGCGGAGCCGTCAACGCCATGCACGATTCGCTGACTCCGCTCGGCGGCATCATTCCTCTGTTCATGATCGAGCTTGGCGAGATTCTCCCCGGCGGAGTCGGCTCCGGTCTCTACGGCATGATCGTGATGGCGCTGCTTGCCGTATTCGTCGCCGGTCTGATGGTTGGGCGAACACCGGAATATCTGGGTAAGAAGATCGAGGCCCGCGAGATGAAACTCGCAATGCTCGCTTTGCTCGTGCTGCCCATCTGCATTCTCGGATTCACATCTATCGCCGTTGTGCTTCCGGCAGCGGTCGCAAGTATCGCAAATAGTGGGCCGCACGGGCTGAGCGAAATCCTCTATGCTTATTCTTCCGCGACCGGAAACAATGGCTCGGCGTTCGCCGGACTCAACGCTAACACGCCGTGGTTCAACACGACGCTCGGTCTCGCGATGATGTTCGGACGCTTCGCCTACGTCGTGCCGGTGATGGCAATTGCGGGCTCGATCGCCGCTAAAACGAGGACAACGACTTCAGTCGGAACATTTCCGACCGACGGCGCACTGTTCTGCGGCTTGCTCACCGGCGTAATCCTGATTCTCGGCGGCTTGCAGTATTTCCCTGCCCTCGCGCTCGGACCGATCGTCGAGCATTTCCTGATGCTGGCCGGCAAAACATTCTGAGGTGGCGACAATGAGCAAGCGCGCAATTTACGGCCTTCTGGACAGTTCCATTCTACGTCACGCCGCCGCCGATGCGGTTCGCAAGCTCGCGCCGCGAAAGCTAGTTCGCAATCCGGTGATGTTCGTGACGGGCGTGGTGGCGGCTTTCGTCACGCTGATCTTTCTTCGCGACGTCGCCGTGAGTCGGCATGATCTTGCCTTCTCGGGACAGATCGCGGCTTGGCTGTGGTTCACAGTGCTATTCGCCAACTTTGCAGAAGCAGTCGCCGAGGGGCGCGGCCGGGCACAGGCCGACGCGCTCCGCCGCACACGCAGCGACACGATGGCCAAGCTTCTGCTTCATCCCGACGATACGAAAGACGATCCGTGGGAGCCGAAGCCGGCACAAGATCTCGTTGCCGGCGATGTCGTGTTGGTAGAGGCTGGAGACACCATTCCGGCTGATGGCGAAGTCATCCAGGGCATTGCATCCGTCAACGAGTCTGCGATCACGGGTGAATCCGCGCCGGTTATCCGAGAGTCGGGCGGCGACCGTTCCGCGGTGACCGGAGGCACGGTTGTGCTTTCCGATTGGATCATCGTGCGTATCACGGCAGTTGCGGGTTCGTCATTCCTCGACCGCATGATTGCCCTTGTGGAAGGCGCCGAACGACAAAAGACGCCGAACGAAATTGCACTGTCGATTTTGCTGTCCGGCTTGAGCTTGATTCTGCTGATTGCGGTTACGACGCTGTGGGGCATGGCGCGCTATTCGGCGACCGACGTTTCGGTGACGGTTCTCATGGCTCTGCTTGTCACGCTCATTCCGACGACCATCGGCGGACTTCTGTCGGCCATCGGCATCGCCGGAATGGACCGTCTGGTTCGTTTCAACGTCGTTGCCACCTCCGGTCGCGCCGTCGAGGCAGCAGGGGATGTCGACACGCTGCTTCTCGATAAGACAGGTACCATCACTTACGGTAACCGCCTCGCCAGCGCCTTCATTCCGGTGCCGGGACGCTCGGAGCGCGATGTGGCGGAATCAGCGTTGCTCGCATCGCTGGCAGACGAAACGCCGGAAGGGCGTTCGATCGTGGCACTTGCGCGCGGTCATTATGGGCTCTCGGATATGTCCGGCAAAGCGCCGACGAAGGTCATCCCATTCTCCGCCCAAACCCGCGTCTCGGGCGTCGATATCGACGGTCGCAGCATCCGCAAGGGCGCGGTCGATGCAATGCTCGCTCAGGTCGGCCAGACGATTGAGCATGCTCCGGCCGTCTTCCGCCAAGCCGTGGATTCGATCGCGCGAACCGGCGGCACGCCGCTCGCCGTCGCTGAAGGAGCGGAGCTTGTCGGCGTCATCCACCTCAAGGATGTCGTCAAACCTGAAATCAAGACGCGATTTGCAGCGCTGCGCCAGATGGGCATCAAGACTGTGATGGTGACTGGCGACAATCCCGTGACCGCCGCTGCCATCGCATCCGAAGCCGGCGTAGACGATTACATCGCCGAGGCGACACCCCAGGATAAGCTCGCCTATATCCGTTCCGAGCAGCGCAAGGGCCGCCTGATCGCGATGTGCGGTGACGGCACGAACGACGCGCCCGCACTTGCGCAGGCTGACGTCGGGGTCGCTATGCAGACAGGCACTCAGGCGGCGCGCGAAGCTGGCAATATGGTCGATCTCGACAGTGATCCGACAAAGCTGATTGAGATCACCGAAATCGGTAAGCAACTGTTGATGACGCGGGGTTCGCTGACGACGTTCTCCATCGCGAACGATGTTGCAAAGTATTTTGCGATTATTCCGGCGTTGTTCGTTGCCACCTATCCCGAGCTTGGCAAGTTGAACATCATGCATCTCGCGACACCGCAAAGCGCTATTCTTTCCGCCGTCATCTTCAACGCTCTCATTATCATCGCGCTGATACCGCTAGCGCTGAAAGGCGTGGCCTACCGGCCGATCGGCGCCGCAGCGCTCCTGAGGCGCAATCTTCTTGTCTACGGCCTCGGCGGCATTGTCGTGCCATTCATCGGCATCAAGATCGTGGATTTAGCCGTCTCCGCGCTCGGCCTCGCTTAAGGAGTGTTGCGCATGTTGTCGTATCTTCGTCCGGCAATCACATTGCTCACCGGCTTCATTGTTTTGACCGGCCTCATTTATCCGCTTGCGTTGACCGGCATCGCGAGCGTTCTTTTTCCCACGCAAGCAACAGGCAGCCAGATCAGCCGCGACGGAAAGGTCTTGGGGTCTCGGCTGATCGGCCAGACATTCGCGTCGAAGCGCTATTTTCATGGGCGACCATCAGCTGCGGGCCAATCAGGATATGACGCATCGGCCTCATCCGGATCGAACCTCGGACCGCTTTCGCATCAGCTTCTGGAGCGGGTTAAAAACGACGTCAAAAAACTGCGCGAGGAAGGAGCATCCGATATCCCGGCCGACGCCGTAACGACCTCAGGCAGCGGCCTTGATCCGCACATCAGCCCCGCCTATGCCGAACTTCAGATCGCGACGGTGGCTAAAGCGCGCGGCGTCTCGCCGGATCGGGTTCGCACACTCGTCGCGCAACGTACCAAGCAGCCAACCCTGGGCGTCATTGGCGAGCCGCGCGTTAACGTTCTGCTGCTCAATTTGGCTCTTGACCGCACATTTGGAGCGGGTTCCGGATAGCCCATGGCCAACACCCCACGGCCCGAAGATACGCGCCGCCCTTCTGCCAAGGCGCTTCTTGAGCTTGCCGCCAACGAACGGCGCGGCAAGCTCAAGGTGTTTCTTGGCATGGCTCCGGGCGTCGGTAAAACGTACGCCATGCTGTCGACGGCGCGCGCGCTGAAGAACGAAGGGCTCGGTGTCGTCGTCGGGGTGGTCGAGACACATGGCCGTTCCGAGACCGCCGCATTGCTCGAAGGACTCGAAGTACTGCCGCGCCGGACGGTCGCCTACCGCAACCGCACGCTCATGGAGTTCGATATCGACGCTGCGATCGAACGCCGCCCGGCGCTGCTGCTCGTCGATGAGTTTGCCCACTCGAACGCGCCGGGGCTGGTGCATCCCAAGCGCTACCAGGATGTCGAAGGCGTATTGCAGGCCGGCATCGACGTCTGGACGACGCTCAACATCCAGCATCTCGAAAGCCTGACCGATGTCGTCGAACGCATCGCCGGAATTACGGTGCGCGAAACCATCCCCGACAAGGTCCTGGAACGCGCCGACGAGATCGTCGTCGTCGACCTGCCGCCCGAGGATTTGATTCAGCGGCTCAAGGAGGGGAAAGTCTATCTACCCGACAATGCGCGTCGGGCGATGGACCAATTTTTTCAGTTGAGCAATCTTACGGCGCTGCGCGAACTGGCGCTCCGGCGTACGGCCGACCGCGTCGATGAACAGATGCTGTCTCAACTTCGGAGGCAAGGCATCGAGGGGCCGTGGCCGACCGCCGAACGTCTCCTGGTTTGCGTTGGAAACGACGAATTGGCGGAAACGGTGGTGCGCGCTGCAGGGCGTATGGCGGCGGCGCTCAAGTCCGATTGGATCGCGATCCATGTGGTGCAGAGCGAGCGTGAAAACACGGATCGCGCTGCTGTCCGACGAATGGATAAGGCCATGCGTCTCGCGGATCGACTCGGCGCGACGACTGTCCGCGTTCATGCCAAAAACCTGACGTCGGAAGTCCTGGCCTATGCGCGCCGCAATAACATCACCCAGATTATCGTCGGCCGCTCACGGCCAAGTTTGCTTGGCCATTGGCTAGGAAGTTCGTTTTCGACCGCACTGGTGAGCGAAGCAGCGGGTCCATCCGTGACGGTTGTGGCGCCGGATACGTCGAGCACGCCCGCCCCGCTACCTTCCATCCTTCCGGACATCGGCCAGCTCTGGTCTGGTGCGTTAGCGGCGCTCGTCGCTGTCGCAGGTGGTGTGCTTGCCGGCAAGATGCTGGAACAGATAACGCGGCTGCCCAATCTCTCGATGGTCTTCCTGTTCGCGGTGCTCATCTGTGCGCTGAGGTTTGGAACGTTTTCCGCTGTTGCCGCAGCCGTGCTGTCATTTCTAACGTTCAATTTCTTCTTCATCGAGCCTCGCTACACGCTGACAATAGCCTCGCCGTACGAGTTGTTTGGTCTGGTGATTTTTCTCGTCGTCGCAGCGGCGACAGGCAGCCTGGCCGGCCGTCTTCGCGAACAGGCAAACGCCACCCGAGAGCGAGCGGACGCAACGCAGGCGCTTTACGAATTTTCAGGCAAGCTTTCCGCAGCGACAAAAATCGACGATGTGCTTTGGCTGCTCGCCGCCCAATCGGCTGCCGTCGTCAAAGGGAAATCGATCATTCTTCTGGAGCAAGCTCATGAGTTGTCCATCGCTGGCGGTTGGCCACCGGAAGACACATTGGGAACTGCCGACTGGGCCGCGGCCCGGTGGGCCCATCGCAATGGCGAACCGGCGGGGCGTCTGACCGAAACGATGCCGTCGGCGGTCTACCAATTCCGACCCTTGACGTCGTCGACGGGGACGGCGGGTGTGCTTGGCGTCATGCCCGGAGAAGAGGAGGACGCTTTGCCTTCCGCCACAGCAAGCGCACTTCAGTCGTTTGCCGATCAAGCCGCTATTGCCATAGAGCGCACCCGACTGGTCGAGCAGGCCGCCGAAGCTGCAACCGCAGCCGAAAGCGAACGCCTTCGAGGCGCACTTCTGTCATCTATTTCGCACGATCTCCGCACGCCCCTCGCGTCCATTCTCGGCTCGGCGACAAGTCTACGCCAGCTCGGCGACCGCATGCGAAAGCAGGATCGCGCCGACCTCCTTGCGACCATCGAAGAGGAAGCAACCCGTCTTTCGTCGTTCGTCTCCAACCTGCTCGAGATGATGAAACTCGAAACGGGCGCACTCGACATCCGGCGCGATTGGGTGGACGTGGCCGACGCCGTTCGCGGGGCCGTCGCCCGCGCCAACAAAAGCTTTCCGGCACGGCGCACAGAGACGTTCATTCCAGCCAAGTTGCCGCTTATTCGTGGGGATGCGGCTCTGCTCGAGCAAGTGCTGTTCAACCTGCTCGACAATGCGCACAAATACAGTCCACCAGAGTCGGTGACCCGTGTCAGCATCACCTTGGCCACCGGCGGCGCGCTGCATATTGTGGTGGCCGACGAAGGCATCGGTATTCCGTCCGATGCGTTGAACCGGGTCTTCGATAAATTCTATCGTGCGCACGTCGGCGACGGTCGCCAACCGGGCACGGGCCTCGGTTTGTCAATCTGTGCTGGCATAATTTCCGGCATGGGCGGAACGATAACGGCGCAAAGCCCCATAGCCAAAGGAAAGGGTACCGAAATTTCGATCCTGCTTCCATCCGGCGAGGACAGCGCCGCTGCGGAGAGCGCTCCTGAGGACGTGGCATGACTGGCGCGCGCATCCTTGTCGTCGATGACGAACCGCAAATCCTGAGATTTTTGAAGCCGAGCCTGACGGCCGCGGGATATGACGTCATCGTAGCGACGACGGGCAAGGACGCATTGAAAGCCGCCGCCACGCAATCGCCGGACGTCATCCTGCTTGATCTTGGTCTTCCCGATATGGACGGCAAGGAAGTGATCAGCGACATCAGGAACTGGTCCAAGACGCCGATACTGGTGCTCTCGGCGCGGGATCGAGAGGCGGAGAAGATCGCGGCATTCGATCTTGGCGCCGACGACTACGTAAACAAGCCGTTCGGAATTGGCGAGCTTACCGCGCGCTTGAGAACGGCGCTTCGTCATGCTGCACAGCAAGCTTCAGAACAAACGCATTTTAAATCCGGCGCCCTTGAGGTGGATGTTCTCGCGCATAAAGTGACGCTCAACGGTGCGCCCGTAAAACTGACGCCAAAGGAGTTCGAGCTGCTCGCCATTCTGGTTCGCAATGCCGGACGCCTGTTGACTCACCGCCAGATTCTCACGGCCGTCTGGGGGGCCGCTCATACCGAAGATCTTCAGTACTTGCGTGTCTTCATCGGTCAATTGCGTCAAAAGCTGAAAGCCTCGGCCAATGCGCCGGAACTCATCCTGACCGAACCGGGAATCGGTTACCGCCTGAGTGTCGAAACGGATTGAGCGCGTGTTCCGCTTAGGCCCGGTGAAGCAAATGCAACTATGCTTCGCCACCCGCGATGAGGTCTCGGCGCCCATTATGGAGCGCCGAGTTACCCGCCCGACGTGCCTTAGATGACGCCAAAAGCCTGCATGGCCTCTGCGACCCTTTCAAAGCCCGCGATGTTGGCACCCAACACGTAATTGCCCGGCACCCCGTATTCCTCTGCGGTTTCAGCACAACGGTCGTGAATGTCCCGCATGATATCGGCAAGGCGCGTTTCAGTCCGCTCGAACGTCCAACTGTCACGCGATGCATTCTGCTGCATTTCGAGCGCCGAAGTGGCGACGCCGCCAGCATTTGCCGCCTTGCCGGGGCCGAATAGAACGCCGGCCTCTTGGAACAGCTTCACGGCTTCGGGCGTGCACGGCATATTGGCCCCCTCGCCCACCGCGACGACGCCATTGGCGATCAACGATTTGGCGCCCTTCCCGGTCAACTCGTTCTGCGTTGCCGACGGCATAGCGACGTCACAAGGTACTTCCCAGATCGATCCCTTCTCGACGTAATGGACGCCGCGATCGCCCTTGGCTTTGACATAGTCCGAAATGCGTCCGCGCCGCACTTCCTTGATCTCTTTGACGAGGTCAAGATCGATGCCGGCTTCATCGACGATGTAACCATTGGAATCCGAGCAGGCGACGACCTTGCCGCCAAACTCCTTGATCTTCTCGATCGTGTAGATCGCGACATTTCCCGATCCGGAAACAACGGCGCGCATGCCGTCGAAGTTCTTGCCGCGCGTGACCAGCATCCGCTCCACGAAATAGACCGCACCATAACCGGTCGCTTCCGTGCGCGCCCGCGAGCCGCCATAGACGAGCCCTTTCCCGGTCAATACGCCGGCCTCGTAACGGTTGGTGAGCCGCTTGTATTGGCCGAACAGATAGCCGATTTCGCGTGCACCGACTCCGATATCGCCGGCGGGAACGTCCGTATATTCGCCGAGATGGCGGTAAAGCTCCGTCATGAACGACTGGCAGAAGCGCATGACTTCGCCATCCGAACGATCGCGCGGATTGAAATCCGATCCACCCTTGCCGCCGCCGATCGGCATGCCGGTCAGAGCGTTCTTGAAAATTTGCTCGAAGCCCAGGAACTTGATGATCCCGATATTCACGGACGGATGGAATCGCAGGCCACCCTTGTAGGGCCCCAACGCCGAATTGAACTGGACGCGAAACCCTCGATTGATCTGAACGCGGCCGGCATCGTCGACCCAGGGGACGCGAAAAATGATCTGCCGCTCCGGTTCGCAGATCCGTGCGATCAGCGCTTTGTCTGCGTATTCCGGATGCTTGGCGATGACGCGGCCCAGACTTTCAAGCACTTCCTGCACGGCCTGCAGGAATTCCGATTCGCCCGCATTTCTGCGCAGGACATCATCGACAATAGGCTGCAGCTTCTCATCAATCGTCGTCAAAGGTTTCTCCAATAAAGTCACGAATTCCTCCCCCTTTTTTGGTTCTTGGCGGTTTGAACAAGCCACTAGACAATTTCCTAGCGGATGACCAGTGCGCAAGGCGGCGCTGTGCGCACAGCATGGCTAGCGGGGCAATGCCGCGCCGCCGTTCGTTCGTTTGTGAGCAGTTATGGAGGGGAACTACGGACGCGCAAAGCTCAGCCTGTCGCTCCGACGCAGAAAGAAGGACCGTAAAATAAGCGGCGCTGCCCACATTAACTAAGAAGCGCTTATAGTGATGTTGGCGACGGCAGAGCTGCCTCGACGTGCACACGGAAAATGCTGAGGAGCACGTCACCGCCACCCAAGGCAAGACGAGCGTTCTGAGCGCCGCGCAAGCGCAGAGCTTGACACGGCGCCCGATGCCATTGGCGGATTATTTCGCCCAGGCGGAGCAGCGGATCACGGTGCAAAAATTGCCGCGTTTGAAGGTCGGGTCCTTATCCGCAAGGACATCAGCCTTGACGTTCCCAAACGTCGTGTCCGGCTTGTGCTTGATGCCGTCATAGAAGGCCTGGATGATGTCTTCCTTGAATTGAGCGCTGCGCGGATGCGCGTGAACGACAGCATCGCGTTCGGCGTCGGAATAATCGGAGTAGGTAAGTCCCAGCACATCCATTTCGACGCCGGCCGTGACCAATGCCACGACCGGGTGCATGTGCTGAGGAATGCCAGGCGTCGTATGCAAAGCGATCGCGGTCCAGACCGTATCCAAATCCGATTGTGCGATTCCGCGGCTGCGAAGGAAATCGCGGGCAGCGTTTGCGCCGTCGACCTCGAAACGCTCGTTCCCACTGCTGTGATCCGGCATCAAGCCGACGTCGTGAAACATCGCACCGGCGTACAGCAACTCGGGATCGAACTTCAGCCCGCGCCGCTTACCTGCCAACGCGCCGAAATAATACACACGGCTCGAATGGTGAAAGAGAAGGGGCGTTTCTGAAGCTCGCACGAACTCGGTGATCTCGCGGGATAGTTTGCTGTCGGGAATGTCCACGCCTTCGATATTCAATGTCATGTCACATCTCCTGACAAATGGCTGGCAGAAGAACTAGGCGTCCGCTACAGTGTCCGCAATCCACGTAATACGACAATTACAGACAATATCTGACCGAGGCGGACATGGCACGCAATGGAACCAAGACAGTCGCCATCGTGGCGATGCCGGGCGTGCAATTGCTCGATGTCTCCGGCCCGCTCGATGTGTTCGCTGAAGCCAATGTGCAATCCGGCAAGGTGGTTTACCGGCAGGTGGTCGTCGGGCGGACGCGAGGACAGATTCAGTCGTCATCAGGAGTGCGGATTCTTCCCGATCTTGTCATCGGCGAGTCATGCGAGGAAAAGATTGATACGCTGCTCGTCGCTGGATCGCCAACCGCATCCGTCTTGAAGCCTGATAAAGCTGCCGTTCAATGGCTTCGTGAGACGGCCCCGAAAGCACGCCGGTTTGGGTCTGTTTGCGCCGGTGCGTTTCTGCTGGCCGCCGCTGGTTTGCTCGATCGTCGGCGCATCACGACCCATTGGTCGGTCGCTCGGAGATTAGCGGAGGCCTACCCGTCCATCACAATTGACGAGGATGCAATTTATGTCCGCGACGGCAGGTTGCGGACAGCAGCGGGCGTAACATCGGGCCTGGATCTGGCGCTCGCTCTGGTGGAAGAAGATCTCGGAAGCGAAGTTGCGAAGAACGTCGCGGCGCAGCTGGTCATGTTTTTCAAACGGCCAGGCGGCCAGATGCAATTCAGCCGCAAATCCGAGGCGGCCCCGGCAGGCCGGTCGGCGCTTCAGGAAGTTCAGCGCTGGGTCGTGGCCAATCCGGCAGCGCCTCACAGCGTCGCCAGTTTGGCGAACCGAATGGCTCTGAGTCCTCGGCATTTCGCGCGACTGTTTCGCAGTGAAGTCGGGATGACGCCGGCAGCGTGGATCGAACTCTCACGCATTGCGGCCGCGCGGCGATTATTGGAAGAGGGCAAGGCTCCGAAAGACGGGGCGGTGCGATGCGGCTTCGCTGGTATCGACACGTTGCGCCGCTCGTTCGCGCGCCACGTCGGCGTGACACCGGCCGAATATCGCAAGCGGTTCGGCCGCCGCGACGTCTAAGAGACGGCTTCGGTGCGGGCCTTAACGGTCTTTTCGGTAAGCTCGGGTGAGCACAATTCAATGAAACGATAAGCAAACCCGCGCAGGAAACGGCTGCGGCGAAGCGCGATGCGTGATGTCGTCTTCGGAAACAGGCCCGCGCTGTCGAGCAATCGCAGTCCCGTATCTCGTTCCTCGTTGTAGGCCATCGATGCAAGGATGCCGACACCGAGACCGACTTCGACGTACGTCTTGATAACGTCGGCATCGAGCGCCACCATGACGATGTCGGGCGCCAGGCCGGCTTTCGCGAAAGTCGCATCGATCGCAGGGCGTCCGGTAAACCCCTCATGATAGGTGATGATCGGCCATTCCGCGGTCTTCTCAAGCGTCAGCGGCTTCACATTTTCCAGCGGGTGCCCCTTCGGCACGACGATGCCGTGGTGCCAGGAATAGTAGGGAAAGGATACAAGCTCGGCGGCGTCCTCCAGTGCCTCCGTTGCAATGCCGATATCGGCGGTGCCATCGTTCAGCATCGCGGCGATCTCTCGCGGCGATCCCTGTTGAAGCACGAGATGAACGTTGGGAAATTCCTTGCGGAAAGCGGCAATCGGCGCCGGTAGCGCGTAGCGTGCCTGCGTATGCGTCGTGGCGATCGTAATCTCGCCGCGATCGGTCTTCGCGAACTGATCCGCAAGCCGCTTGATGTTCGCGGTATCGAGCAGAATACGGTCCACGATTTGCGCCAGCTCTTTGCCGGGCTCCGTCAGGCCAAGAAGCCGCTTGCCGCGGCGAACGAAAAGCTCAACCCCAAGCTCGTCTTCAAGATCCTTAATGTGCTTTGAAACGCCGGATTGCGATGTGTAGAGCGCATTTGCAACTTCGGTAAGATTGAAGTTGCGCCGAAGCGTTTCGCGGATGATGCGGAGCTGCTGAAAATTCACGGCGCGGGGGTACCATTCTGATCTGGGAAGACACTGAGGTGACGACTTCGGAGCTTCACATGTTGGCCGGCGCTCAATTGAAGCGATGCAGCTTCGGCACCGGCTAATTCGACTTCGAAGAAATCCTTTCGGCCTTGGCGCGCAGCACCGTTGGCGATGAGTTCTACACGGGCGATCGCACCGTTGCCAAGGATGCGGTTGATGTGTGCGGAAACACCTTCGTCGGACGCCGGATCGACCACGATCTCGGTTTCGTGCGGCCGGACGAAAGCGACCACCCGCTGCCCGTCGCTCAAATTCTGACTGTGATGCCGAAGGCGTTCATCACCAATGCGCACGTAATCGCCCTCGACTCGACCGTGAAACTCGTTAACCGCACCGATGAATCCGTAGGCAAAGGCGGTTGCAGGCGCTTGGTAAACCTGTCTCGGTGACCCGGTCTGTTCGACACGCCCCTTATTGATCAGCACGACGCGGTCCGAAACTTCAAGCGCTTCTTCCTGGTCATGCGTCACGAAGATCGACGAGATGTGCAGCTCGTCGTGCAATGTCCTCAGCCAGCGGCGAAGTTCCTTGCGAACCTTTGCATCAAGTGCGCCGAACGGTTCGTCGAGCAGCAGCACACGCGGTTCGACGGCGAGCGCGCGGGCGAGTGCAATGCGCTGGCGTTGTCCGCCGGAGAGTTGCGATGGAAAACGGTTGGCGACCCACGAGAGTTGGACAAGCTCCAGCAGCTGACCGACCTTTGCGCGAATGTCCTTTTCGCTGGGTCGTTCGCGCCGCGGTCTCACGCGTAAGCCGAAGGCGATGTTTTCAAACACGGTCAAATGCCGGAAGAGCGCGTAGTGCTGAAATACAAAGCCGACACGCCGCTGGCGAACGTCCCGGTTCGTCGCGTCGTCGCCATCGAGAATGATCCGGCCGCTGTCCGCCTGCTCAAGCCCGGCGATGACGCGGAGGAGCGTCGTCTTTCCGCAGCCCGACGGACCGAGCAAGGCAACCAGCTCACCATCGGGAAAGTTGAGACTAACGTCGTCGAGCGCCTTGAACGAACCGAATGTTTTGCTGACGCCCTGAACCGCGATGCTCATGCTTCTTGTCCTTCCAGCGCCAACTTCCGGGCTTGCCATTCAACGTAAGTCTTGAGCACGAGCGTTACGAGTGCCAACAACGCCAGCAGCGACGCTACGGCGAACGCGGCGGAGAACTGGTATTCGTTGTAGAGAATCTCGACATGCAGCGGCATCGTGTTGGTCTCGCCGCGAATGTGTCCCGAGACGACGGACACCGCACCGAATTCACCCATTGCGCGGGCGTTGCAGAGAATGACGCCGTAAAGAAGCGCCCACTTGATGTTCGGCAGGGTGACGCGCCAGAAGGTCTGAAGTCCCGACGCGCCAAGGGAAATCGCGGCTTCTTCTTCGTCGCGCCCCTGAGCCTGCATCAACGGGATCAGTTCGCGAGCAATGAAGGGAAAAGTGACGAATATCGTCGCCAGCACAATTCCCGGAACGGCGAAGATGATCCGAATGTCATGGTCTCCGAGCCAAGTCCCGAACCAGCCCAGCCGCCCAAAAACCAGGACGAAGATCAGGCCCGCGACGACCGGCGACACTGAAAACGGTAAGTCGATGAGCGTAATCAGAAAATTTTTGCCGGGAAATTCGAACTTGGCGATGGCCCATGCAGCCGCCACCCCGAAGATCAGATTCAACGGCACGGAGATGGCGGCGGCGATCAGCGTCAAGCGGATGGCCGACAACGCATCGGGATCGACAAGCGCCGCGAAGTACGCTTCCGTTCCCTTGCGAAAGGCCTCCGCGAAGACAGCAATCAGGGGGAGCAGAAGAAAGACAAGAAAGTACGTCAACCCGACGCCCAGAACGAGAAACTTCACCCAAGGTGCGTCGCGGGTTGCTGGATTTCTTTCGAACTTTCCCGCGCCGTGAACAGGCACGGCGACCGGTGCGGCGATGCTGGTCATCACACGGTCCTTCCGAGGCGACGTGCGTTCCATGCCTGCAATGCATTCACGATCAGGAGCATGATGAAGGAGATGGCGAGCATAACCGCAGCGACGGCCGTGGCGCCGCGATAATCAAATTGCTCGAGCTTTGTGATGATGATCAGCGGCGTGATTTCCGAAACCATCGGAATGTTGCCGGCAATGAAAATCACCGATCCGTATTCGCCGACCGCCCGGGCAAAGGCGAGGGCGAAGCCCGTCAGCAGCGCAGGCAATAGCGTCGGCAAGACGACCCGTTGAAACGATTGCCACCGGTTCGCGCCAAGGCTGGCGGCGGCTTCTTCAAACTCGGTTTCGAGATCTTCGAGTATCGGCTGCACGGTTCGAACAACAAATGGCAGGCCGATAAAGATCAGCGCAACGAGAACACCGGCGGGCGCGAAAGCGATCTTGATGCCCAGCGGCTCAAGAATGCTGCCGATCCAGCCGTTCTTTGCATAGATGGCCGTCAATGCGATGCCCGCGACTGCAGTCGGCAACGCAAACGGCAAATCGATCAGAGCATCGACGATTTTGCGCCCTGGAAACGTGTATCGCGTCAGTCCCCACGCCAGCAGCAATCCGAAGGCGGAGTTGATGCATGCAGCAAGGAGCGACGCGCCAAACGTCAATTTATAAGACGCCACGACGCGCGGCGACGTCACGGCGCTCCAGAACTCAGGCCACGTCATCGTTGTCGTTTTAAGAATTACGGCCGACAGCGGAATAAGTACGATCAACGAAAGATAGACGAGGGTGAAGCCAAGCGAGAGTCCGAATCCCGGCAAAGCTCCACGATTTATACTGCGCGTCATTGAGCCGACCGCCTTCAGACCAAAATTGCGATGACGAGAATGAAGGATGTTGCCGCCAGCAAGCCTAACCACGAAAGAATCGTGCTCTGATGATTTCGAACGCTGGACATCGAGGCTCCTCCAATAAAGCAAGCGATCTGGATGCTATGTGAGAGGCGCAAGCCGACGAAATAAGAAGACATGCTATGGATATTCGCCTGCCTGAAATAGGTTCGGGCTTTCGCTGTGGCGGGTGTTCAGAGCGTGCGCTGGCGGGGAGAGGATCGATCGATGCGGGCGACAACAAGAAATGCTTTTGCGTCGCTCTCGCCGGGATTGTGAAACCGGTGCGCGGTATCGGCATTGAACAGAATGGCGTCGCCTTCGGATAAGCGTGATGGAGAATCATTGGCGACGGTGACTTCGATATGCCCCGTAACGACAACGAGGGCTTTCTTGGCTCCGGGTTCGTAGGCCGCGATATCCTCGCGGTGATGCGGCGCGACCGTTACCTCGTAGATTTCGATGTTCTGCGGCTCGCCCCAGGGGAATAAAGCGCGACACTTGAAGCCGCCATCGCCCGACGTCAGGATCGTCGCATGATCGCGGGGAATAACGACTGTTCC
>Ga0256782_1000035_pt1 | contig 26165 bp, 42 predicted proteins | sample MC6MC0933MT_FD_186059 | JGI IMG/M metagenome (GOLD analysis project Ga0256782, IMG submission 186059) | Metatranscriptome of enriched soil aggregate microbial communities from Iowa State University, Ames, United States - MC6-MC0933-MT... | ecosystem: Environmental > Terrestrial > Soil >...
CACTTTTTCAGGAAAAACCTACCATAAAAATGCCACCTTGTCAATAAATCTTTTAAAATATTATTAAATTAATTTAACTAAAAATCATTGAATTAATTAACTAAAAATGTTATAACACAATTACATTGATTTGTCAACTCTTAAATTATGTTAAATCCCTTGCTACTGAACTTCACCGTTAGGCTACTTTTCACAAGGGATAAATGTAAAATCACAATAGACTGTATTGCAAGGCATATCTAGTACCCACCATTTGTCGGCACGTTTCACCGTGAGAATTCCGCTCAAAATACAATATGGAAGTCTTTATGTCTTACTCTTTCAAGTATAACATAATTACCTCCATATGTCAAGAGTTATTTTCTTAGTGTTATAAAATACCTTTCAGGAAATGAACCATTTTTAGGCTCACTAGAGAAACCATGCAAGTTATAATCAGTGGTCTTAATTAAGTTCTCCACATGAATCATACAAGCTTCTTTATTATGGAAACTCATTTCTTTGTTATCCTTCAATACACCTAATTTATAAATTCTAAGATATAATTTAACAACTTGTTTATCTATGTATCTAACACTTACATCTTTTTGTCTTTTCTTATTTTCTTCTATTGAAAATTCTTTAGATAATACCGTCATCATTTTCCACACTTTCTATTAACATTTCAAGATAATTTTTAGCTTTTATTAAATCTTCTAAACCATTCTTTTTAGATGCTCTAGAAATATATTTAATAATATTCATTTTATAAAATCCTTGCATTTCTTCCCACGTAAAGTGTTCTTTGCCAAATCTAATCGGGTCAACATTAGTTCCTTCATGATAATGTTTAGGTTTTAATATTTCTTTATGTTTAGGTTTATTTATAATATCCTCTTTACCTAAACTTTCATGACATAGATAACAAATTTCAGCTTTATTAATTTTTGTGTCTAAGCCACATCTTTTACAAGTCCCTCTTTTTAAATTATCTTCCTTATCTTTTCCATAAATATTAATCTTACCTTCTTCATGTGAGTCATACAAACAATTATTACATTGAGTTTCTCCAACATATCTATGTTTATTACATATAAACATTATTCCACCTCCTTATTAACATGCTCACTAATTAAACCATTTAATTCTTGTATCTTTTCATCTTTTTGCGTTATAATTGCATCTTTATCATAAATCTCTAATAAATAAGCGCTATTAGTTTTATTAGTTGATTGAATTTCTTTTTTAATTGTTTCATTTTCATTTTTTAAACTTTCATTTTTATCATATAACTTAACTAAACCATCAGTGCTTTGCATATAACTTTTAAGTTCTTTATTTTCATTTTTCAATTCATTAATTTGTTGGTCTCTAATACTCATGTTATAATTATAATATTCTTTATTTTTTTCAGCTTCATCTTGTAATTGTTTAATTAAGTCTATATATCCTTGTAATTGAATCATAGTTTCTTCCATTAATTTTTGTAAACTTTCTAAATTATTCATATTAATATCCCTCTTTCGCTCTTATAATATTTTCATTACTTTTATTTATGTAAGCTTCATTTAACTCTTCAACTGAATAACCTAAACAAGTCCCAAAATGATATAAACTTCTATAAGCATATTCTAAATCAGTTAAATCAAACAATCTATTTTTAATTAATCCATCAAAATGATATCTAGGTTCAAAAGGACTTTCTAAAACACTATGATTTAAGAAGTATTCAATTTGATCCTCATAGTTTTGAGTTATTGTAATACTATTTAAGAAAGCTAAACAATCCGCCCATTCATCTTTAATTCTTTCATTATTTTTAACATGTGATTTTTTCCAATACTTGAAGAAACCAATTTCATTTGCTAATTCACATAACTCAACAATAAACGCTCTTTTCCTATCACTTAAAGTATCACTAAAATCTTTTCCTATTTTAAAATCAATCTTTTTAACAATATGTAAATCAACTTCTCTTTGAATACGAAAAAGTTCTTTAATCATAACCCCAATTCCTCCTTAATTTTACCTTCATTAAACCCTTCAACCCAATTACCATTGATAACAAAACTTGGAACACTCATAATATCTTTTTCTTTTAACTCTTTACTGTATTCTTCACCCATATTTTTATCATTAATATTTTTCTTAATTATTATATGTTGAACCGGACAGAACTGAAATAACATATCAGCTCTATCACAATTAGAACAATTTTCCTTCGTATACATAATCACTTTAATCATTTTCCATTCTCCTTTATTTTATCTTCAATTAATAATTTAACACTATCAATAGCACTTTTAAACTCTTCGGGTGAATAACCACCACTTTTACCAACCTTTACAATTTCTTCCATACATTCAATTACTTTATTACTATTCATTATTTAACCCCCTTTTTAAATTTTTGAATTGAATAAAATCTCCAATTATCAGAATCCATGCCAATTAATTCGTGAGCGTCTTCAACAAGCATTTCTTGTTTTACAGGTTTTACATTACCGTTAGTTAACTTAAATTCATAATACAACCAACACCATTCTTCATATTGTATTTCAGGCTCATATAAATTCTTCAATCTCTCATACTCTTTAGCGTAATACTCATTTTGTTTTTCAAGTTCTAATACTCTTAAAAATGTTTTGTCTTTATGTTTTGTCATTTCTTTCAATTCTTTTTCAAGTTTATTAATGTGAACCCTACTTCCACTACAATCTGCGCAATATTTATTAGCCTCTTTCAATCTTTCTATTTCCCCATCTTTTTCTCTCTTCTCTTTCTCTAAACATTTAATATAATCTTTATAATGTTCTTTTTTAACAACAAGTTTATTGATTACTTCATCTCTTTCATTACATTCATTAACTTTACACTGTAAATGGTTTTGAACTCTATGTAAATTATCTTCAATGTTTTTCCTTAATTCTTTTTCTTTTTCATAGTATTTTTCAACATTTTCCTTCTCCTCCACCACTTTCAAATAATCTTCTTCTTTAATAAACATTCCCTTAACAATACTATTAGAAACATAAATTCTACTAATCATTCCCATTCCCTCCACATAAAAAGGAGAAAACTATTTTACAAGTAATCTCCTATTTAATTTTTATTATTTTAATCTTTTTCTTTCAATTCATTTCCTGTATTTAATATATCATTTATTTAATCTTTTTGCAACACTTTTATTCTAAATCGCCACTAGTGGGAACTTGAGCAAATGTAATGTATGATAAACTGTTCACTGGCAAAGCTTCTATTTCTGTTATTACATCTTCTAATTTCTTTCTATCAATTGTTACAGTAACATCAGTTCCTATACCAGTATTATATGTATAATTACCACTATAACTATTTAACCCCGCATCATCATATAAACAATCACATTTAACCTCATAAATTCCATAATCTCCTGTAGCTGTAATATTAAATTTAATAATATTATCCACAACGTCAACCTTATAAATAGCTAACATTTTTTGTTTGTAAATAGTCGTATCATTATTATAAACACCTTTATCACTTGAACGTAATTCGTTTTCTCCACTCACTAATTTAGATTTATAATAAATGTCTACCTCTTCCAACCCTATTTGAACCTCATCAGGTACTGGAAATTCAAATGACAATACATTAGTAGATAAAACATCTAATCCACCTAAGAATATACTATCATATTGAGTTTGAGTAAATTCAACTCCATTCATTTTTGCAATATTAGGATTCTCAACAATGCTACCTGCAATTTTCCCTGTAAAATCTAACGTTTTAGTTTGTATCATTCATAACCACCTCTTTCAATTCAACTTTTATTATTGTAACCACTTCATTTTTATTTATAAATTTAATCCATCTTTCTTCTTTTTGGTCTTCCAAAGAAACTCTTTCAGCTTCTATAAAATTATCAGTTAATTTTATTTCACTAACATCTCCCCAGTAATCAACTAATAATTCTTTTACATATTTACTCCCTAACTTCATTACAATATAACTCATTTCTGCCCTCTCCCCTTCTCACTATATTTGCAACATAAATATAAAGTAATAATCAACCACACAACAATCAAACATAAAAGATATTTCACCCCCCTCACCTCCACATATTCAACATAGAATTTCTCTTTTATTGTGTTTAGGTTTTCAGCACTTCTCACCGCTAACTCCCTTGTTTTATAACCGCTGAATATACTCATCTTTTCTTTATGTATTACAACCCACATTATTACATCCTCTTTTCTATTGTTTAGTTATTATTTTACTTTAACAATTTCTTTGAACTTTAGTAGATAGTATAATTCAGACAAGTATTTTCACACCTCCACAATACTATATTTGGGGTCTCTAAAATCAATCATAGCATTAACTAATTGTTCTTTCAACCTTTCTTTATCTTTATTAATCACGTAACCCATAAAACATTTATTCTCATACATCAAACCTACATTCCATTCTTCCCATTCACTTTTTCTCAATGAATTTGTTGTACTTCTTAACGCTCCTTCTAAATAAGCATCTAATGTGACATCATTGAGAAGGGAAAAATCAACATCGTTGATTAATCCCAAATGAGTATATATCGCATACATAATTCCTACTTTAATAGGTGTTTTAAATTGATACACATCTTTCTCAATCATATAAATCATACCCTTTCCCAACAACTTTACTTTTTAAATCCTCTAATTCTTGTTTTACTTTAACATTATCTCTTAATAAATTTCTTGAAAATTCTTCTTTCATTTCAAGTTGTTGATAAAGATATTTATTTTCTTTATACAAACGTTTATATCTCTTCTTAAATATCTTCCATTTTATTTTCTCAATCATTCCTCACCCTCCTTTCCTTCATCACTAACCATAGAAGAACAACTTTTACATACATCTATTTTCTTTCCGTTCATTGTAACAGTCTTTTCGATAATTCTATCACCGCATAATTGACACCACATTTTTACATCTCTCCTCCTAATTCAAACTAAACTTCCTAACCTTAAGTAATGTCCCACCCTTAACTTGACAAGGCATTAATTTCCCTAAAGGTTTACCCATAACATCTTTGTGTATCTCAGGATTAATCTTTAATCCTATTTCAAATTCTTCGAAAGACACATAATCTTTCAAATGACCCTGCAACCCTGCACACTTCAAGTTTTTATCTAACGCTCTTTGATTTTCAGATAGTTTTTCCCACTCTTCTTTTGAGCAATGTTTTAAACTTTCCACAACATCACCCCATCTATCTTTCTTCGTTACCTTTTTCGCAAATAACATTTCACAATATGTTTTTGCTCTATGGAATTTAGCGTATTTGAATTCTCCCTCTTTATCCCACATACCTAAATCATCAGGGTGAATCTTATGTAATAATTCTTTCGGTGTTTCTACCCCTTCTAAATGGATTGAATCTGTATCACAATACACGAATCTATCATAGCACAACATAATCGTATCAACCAATTCCTCTCTTGCGTAAGCGGTTACGAAACTTGCGTAAGCTGTATAAATAGGATCGGCAGGAGGTGGGTCTTCATCTTCCACTTTAAAACCTAAACTTTCATCATCTTCCCATAAGAAAGGTTCTACATTTAAACGGATGGTGTTCGTACCGAATTTTCCATAAGGACTATTAAGCATTAGTTTACTAAGTGATTTTAAAGCATCATTTTCGTCTTTACTGGCTTGGACTTTCACTTTCATCCACTTATCAATATGTTCTTTAAATATCCCAATCTTACCTTTAAACATAAACCCTTCATGATATACTAAATCATCCAACCAATAATGTTTTTTTATCTGATCCCACTGAACATTCGTTACATACATCGTAACAATTTCTCCGTAGCTTGTTTTCTGAAACTCTCTACCGTTGAACTTTCTAACATCATCAGCTTCATTGTAATTAAACTCAACGTTTTGTTTCTTTAACTGAATCGTAGGTAACATATTATCTTTCAAGTAAAACGAGAAACTAACTTTCTGTATATAAAGTGGGTACTCATCATCTTCCTGATATTCACCTAAATACGGGACTGGCATTCCATAAGGTAACATTTTATAATACTGTACATAAGGATACATTGAATTGATATCAAAAACACAACCCTCTCCAATCAATTCCCCTTCTCTTCCTGGTTTTACCTGTGTGACCCCACCAAAATATGATTTACGAATAAAACTATCTGTGTCATAATCTAACACAGGAAATATATCTTTAAAACCTTTATCTCCACCAACCGTGTTTTTAAACTCATTCAAAGCATCCGAACCAATTGTAGTTTTTTTCAAACCACTTTGGAATACCTGATAGTGAATAATTTTTGCGGTAATTTCAACATCTTTTTTCAGATACTTAAAATCAACTTCATTAATCGGCTCAAAAGGTTCACGAATAATATCATAGTCCATATCATCTTTAAACACATCAAGTCCAAATGCCATAGCTGCCACACGTAAACCAAAAGGAACTTTCTTTAACGAGTCTTTAATCGTGATAAAATGTCTTCCACCACGTTTTCCCTCTACACAAACAATCAATTCGAACCACATTTTCTTTCCATCAATTAAACCTGTGAATTCACCAATAGCGGGATTCCTATCAAATGTAAATGTGTAACCTCTTCTCAGTAACTCAACAGCAATAAACGACCCATCGAATTTTAAATTGTGGAACCAAATATTTTTACTTCCATCTAAAGCCCAATCAACAAATTCTCGAATAGACTTACCAACAATAAAATTATCTAGTTCCCCTTTAAAATTCATATCTTCACGTATTTCAGTACCACCCCAAGACCACACAAAAGCTTTATCACCATTTGTATGAGTTTTCCACGCTTCCCTTTTTCTCCATAATTCAGGGTTTTCTTCTTTTGTTTTTAATTCATCTTTCAATTTATCCTCGTGAAGCCAAGCTTCTGTGTTTGTTTCAAAATCGCACGCATATGTTTTTATCTTTTTTCTTTCTCTTTTCTTCTTAATCATATGCTATCGTTCACCCTTTCAATACTTTTCAAGCAATTTATATTTGTCCCTGTTTTTATCATATCTTTGTATGTCTGTTCGTATCGCTTCAATAACCCCTGTTAATTGGTCATCAGTATCTTTTGATTGCCCCAAATATTGGTCGGAATCATACTCATTAAAGTTCATACTAGAATCCATAAACATAAAATAGAAATTGTTAAATTCAGCATCACTCATTTTATTAAAATAAGCTAACACGTCATTTGCATCATCCCCAAATGATTGCAACATCTTTTCCATTGCGTTCTGTTTCAATTGTCCTTCCCTTTGTTTATATCTCTGCGGATCACTAACATGTCTTAAATTATATTCTCTAATTTTAACACGTTGATTATTATCTAAAACAGTAGGGTCAAACTTATCTCTAACAATAACAGTTCCACCAGTTTTATCTTTACGAACATCTTTTATTTGTCTTCCCTTCTTATCAAAACGGGGAATACTTTCAAGATATTCTTGTCTTCTTATTTCCATATCTCGTGCTACATTCGTTTGCAATGTCATTTCTTTTAACTGTTTTTCAGTAAACTTTACTTTATATTTATTTTGATACTCATCACCAACTTTTTCGAGTTTGCGCTTCATAACATTGACTTCTTTGTTTGCTTGGTTAATCTGTTTTACACTTGCTACTGTGTCTCCAACTTTACGAATCTGCAAATCCGCTCTATAACGTAACTTATTCATACTTTCTTTCCAAGCATTATATTCTTTACGTGTTTTAAATGACGTAATGCTTGTACGCAAATCAATATCACCAGAAATATCAACGTTATACTTTTTCTTTCTAGAACGAATCATATTTTTTGCATTCTTTTGTAATCTGTTAAACTCATTTAAATCCTTTTCACTTATCGTGAATTTAGGTTGTTTCTTCTTTGGTTTTCTTGCCAACTTCATTTCTCTCCTCTAGACTTTACAACGACTAACGGTTTCATTACTATAAGTTTTTGTTCTTTATCTTTTAGAATGTTTGAACTTAATCTTTTAGTTATCTTCCTGATTTATCATTTGCTATGTCTTTTAGTATTTTTATCTTTAAGGTTTTGAACTTGATTTTAGGCTTTTGTTTTTAATCTTTTTATCTTTTCTTCTTTTCTAACTTTAGGAGATTTTCCTTTTGTGATTTTAGAAGTCACTTCTTTTGAACGACAACCACAACTCGTTGTTTTACCTTGTCTAACATCAATTCCTCTTGCGATTAAAACATTACCACAATCACATGCAAATTTCCATTGAACATGACCGTTTTTTCTTCCACACATTTCAATACATGTAAGCCTCCCGAATTTCTGACCTGATATATCAATTAATTTACCCATGTTGCTCATTCCCTTCTTTTAATGTACTCTAATTGTAACACACATTTAATTGTTTCGTCAACACTTTTAAAATAAAAAGTCTAATTTATTTTATTAGACTTTACTTTTTTATACATTTTAATTGATTTCGAATCAAAATTACCGTTTGATATTTTCAATAAATAATCGTAAGCATAGTTTGTTAATTCGGATAATTCTTTTATTGTTCCACATCCAACAAGTTTACCTCTCACAATCATTGCGTATTCATGTATGGACGGTTTATCGACTTCTAATTCATGATGAATTCTAGGTTTACCACCCTCACGAATTCTCTTTCTAGTCTTCTGACATCTATTCCAAATAGCATGTCTTGTTACACCTATTTCCTCCGCTATTTCTTCCATTGAACCACTTGCTTGTAATTCTTTATTTATATAATACTTATATGTTGCCGGTGCTTTCCCAGTGTAGTTCATCCCTTCTACCTCCTACATCCATTCATAATAAACTGTTTCACTATAATAACCATTAGATTCACCATACCACTTAATAACAACAGTTCCTTTTATAGTTGATAATTTGTAAAATGTCCATGTTTCTGTACCCCATTCATTTTCACCTGAATTAATTACCTCTTCAGCTAGTAGAATAGGTGAATTCATAATATCATCTAAATCTCCATTAATATCATCAATAGAAACAGATTCACAACAATCCTGTTCATGATACATTCTAAAAGTTTTATTTTTTTCATTTATGAAAATAATTTCTGTTTTATCATCGTAAACACAATAATATTTAAACGTTTGACCTACTAACTCTTTAAATTCCATCCCTCTACCTCCTATGATAATTTTTCAATCTATTCCGTATTTCACTATATTCTTCAAATTTTATTTGATTATTAATATAAAGTTCCATTAACACGACAATTCTAAGAAAATAGATAGGATTCATATTCCCCTTCTACCTCCTACCACGGATGTTGTTTCCATATCGGTCTGCTTCTTTCCGCTTTATATAATTTATCTTGTAAGTCTTTTAATTGTTTTCTTAGTTCTTCATTTTCTTTTTTATATATCTCTAACTCAATTTCTCTACCTTTTAATTTTGCTTCTAATTCGTCACAATCTTTTTCCAACGCTTCAACTAAATCATCCATCCCCTCTACCTCCTATTGAAATATTCTTCTATGAATTCTAACACAATAAAAGGAAAAAGAATGCTTAATGGTAAAGAAAATATAATCAATATAATTTGAAAAGTTTCTTTCCAACTATAATCAATCACTTCGTCAATCCTCCCTAAAAATAAAAGAGACTAGCTATTGCCAATCTCTTTTATTCTTTTGTCTTTTCAACTTAAGCTTGTTTCTTCTCTAAGAAAGTAAAGTCACTAACTAAAACTTCTGTTACATAAAATTTCTGACCATTATTTTCATAGTTACGTGTACGTAACTCACCAGTTACACCAACTTGATGACCTTTACGAACATGATTCGCAAATGCTTCTGCACGTTTACCCCAAATAACCACTTGGATAAAATCAGCTTCACGTTTACCTGTATTTTGGTTTACGAAGTTTTGTTGGACAGCTAAAGTTGTTGTCGCAACAGCTTTTCCTTCAGGTGTGTAACGTAAATCAGCATCTTTAGTAGTTCTTCCAATTAGGTTTACATTATTCATTATAATTTCCTCTTTTCGTTGTTTTGGTTTATTTGAGGTTTTCCTCATAACAGTATCCTAATATTTCGAGTAACATCATACTACATTTATTATTGGATATGTGATTTTATCTTTTTGGAGGTAGATAACATGAACGGTAATTATTTAAACTGATATGTTCTCTATTCTTTTAAGATACTGTCATCAGGAAGGAAGTTTTTCTCTTCCTTAACTCTGATTTTATTATAGCATGTTCGACTCACTCTTGCAAGCTATTTCTAAATTGTTTTTTTTCTTTTTAGTTCTGGTAAACTATAGAGAAATAATTTTGTGGTCTTTCCCACTGTCAGAAATCAAGAATCTAACATACATGAGTTAGCATGCATTTAGTCTCAAAGTTTTGGTTTACAAAGTTTTCCTTCTTTTATGTAGGTTATACACAACAATTATGGTTGCGAGTTTTTTCATCTTGTCTTTGATTACTATTTTTGATTGCAGTGTTTGTTCACTTCTTACTTAGTTATCAACGATGTAGAATATCTTTGACGATATCCGTCATGTTTATTAGTGACCTTTATGTTAGGTCTTAACTTAATTGTGTAGGTCTTTCCCTACTGTCAAAAAGATAACAACTATATTAGTTGTATTTGTAGTCTTTCCTACAAGTCAATATAAGATTTGTTTTTATTTTGTTTCTATGATTATTATATTCTAGTCTTTCCTAGAAGTCAACGAAAACATTAATTTTATGTAGCTAGGTTTTACGTTCCTAGCAAACGGGTTTTACTGAGCTTCACTTCGTTACGCATACTTTCGAACTAAGTTCTCACTGTGTGACTCACTAAGGTCTCAAGCATTTTCCTTTGCTAGGTTGGTTGTTACTTTTTCCGTGGACTCAAGTCATTTAACAGTGGTTTCCTTACTTCCACCCACCAACAAAATTATTTTTCAACACATTCAAACAAAGTTTTTCTGATTAAACCTTCATATGTTAAACCTTCTTTTTCAGCTTTATTTTCCAGTTTAACTTTTAAATTAATATCAATCATTTCTTTGATTTGTTTCATTGTTTCAGTAGTCATGTAAACCCCTCCACACCAACAAAACTATTCTATCCAATCATCATAAATAAATAATTTATTATCTTCTACTATAATAGAAGGGGTTAATGTTGTATTTAAGTTTAAGTTTTTTAGTTTCTCTTGTAATTGAAATATATCATGTAAATGAGTCAAGTAAATAGTAGAAGGTTCTTCTTTAAAATCATATTCTTTCAAAACAGGTAAATAACCTTCATTAATTTTACCCCAAACAGCTTCTATTTTAACTTCAATTTCCATATAAACCCCTACTCTCTTGGAACTTCTTCCTCACAACATTCTTCACAAGTCCAAACCATACAATTACTTTCTATAAAAGGATGTTCTTTACCACAACATTTACATTTCACATTCATAAAGTTCACCAACCCCACCAACAAAACTAATTTCTTGCGATACTAGCATTAGCCCACATTACACATGTTTCTAAATTAGTGATTGCAACTGACTTTTCACGAGAATTAGGACAAGTTGTTTCTATTAAATAAGCAAGTTCTTTTGCTTTTTCACGAATGGAATTATATTTTTCTGGTTGTCCTTCTTTTGGTGGATGATACGAGAAATTATTTTCAATCATAGAATTCATCTTTTTTCACCCCCTCTTTTACATTCACACTTTTCAACATTCCCTCATATAATAGAAGGAACACAATTTTACTACCACTTACTTTTCTTAAAGGTTTCAAGCTACTCTCTTGGGACTTCTTTCTTACAACACTCACACATGGGAGGTTCAACTGTATGAACAATCCAATTAAAAGGGATTCTTTCACTATTAATTAATTCACACATTTCACATAGATAAATATCTTTCCATTCTGCTGAATCATATTTTAGTAACATACAACACCTACTCTCTTGGTTCAATGCTCTTGGCTACTGTCGCAAACGTTGCATTGCTCCACTAGTACTTTCGAACTAAGTTCACCGAGCTTACGCTCTTTTCGTTCACTAAGGTCTCAAGCATTTTCAGCTCTCCGAGGATACGCCGTTCCGGCTTATCCAAGAGAGCTTTTTCTTTTCCCCCGAAAGACTTTAAAAGATTTAAAAGATTAAAAGATAAAATCTTGAAAGAATAAAACCTAAAGTAACAAGACCGATAAAAGATAAAACATTAAGGATATAATATTTTGATTTAGATATTAAGTACATTGTTTCACCTATTAGAAATGATAATTGAGATATCTGCAAATAGAATCTATAATCATGTAAGTTAACACTAATTTAACCAAACCCCAATACGTTACTTTCCTATTAAAAACTTCTTTCAATTCTTTCATTGATTCACCTCTTAGAAGATTTTAAAGATTAAAAGATAAAAGATAAAACCAAACAAAACAATGATAAGAGCATTTGCTATTGCTTTAAAACGGTTAATTGATGGGTAACCTGTATCACCAAATAATTCATGAAGTATTTTCTTTTTCATTTTTTCACCTCTTAACTCATTGACATGGACCATGCAACAATAAAGAATCCAATTACACATAAAATACACCAAAATATGTCTTCTATGTATTTCATTGTTTCACCTCTTAGAAATAAAAGAAGAAACCCAAGTTCAAAGTCGAGTTTCTTCTATTATATTGTCAATTATGCTACGACTTCTTCTTCCGTTACTTCGGCTTCTACTTGCTCATCTTCTTCTACTTTTTCAGCGTTTGCGATAAAGTCTTCTACAGAGATTTTATATTTTGCTTCATCATGGATTAAGTCAAGAACTAGAACGTTTTGAGTTGGGAATGCTTTACGGATTGATTTCAATGCTTTTTCTTGTTCGATTTTTCCTTCTTCTGTCATTGTACCGATTGCAACTACTTCTGTTCCTTGTAATTCTCCGATAACGATTTTTGTTGATGCGATTGTACGAGTAATAAATTTAGCCATTTTTAATTCCTTCTTTCATTTAGTTTTTATTTTTATTTTATTGTTAATGATTTTAGTAACAAGATTAAAACCTCTCAAGAGCTTCTTTTTGAAGTTTGTTAAGTTGTTGTTTTCTTGTTGAATTAAATATAACATTTTAAAATTAGAAATGCAACTACTTTTATGAAATATTTTTAAGAAATTTATTGATGTTAATTTGAAGACAAATAATATAGATAAAATAAATAATAAGAATCCACATATTAAAACCTCCATTTCTTGCTTCTTCTATTATATAGGAAAATTAAAAAGATAAAAACATGACAATATCGTGAAACCATTTGTAACAGATTAAATAAGAATAAAAATAATTAATCAAACAAAAGAAAATTAAAAACAAAGACAAATAAAAGAAAATCCATTTCATTATTTTCATTTTGAAATCTCCCCCTAACTACTTTCTTCTATTATATAGGGAAAATAGAAAAGATGAAAGATAAAAAGATAAGCATTAAAAGACAAATTTCTAGCACATATAATAGAAAGAAAATAAATAACCTTAAATTGTATCATAAAATCTATTAGTTCGTCAAGAAATAAATGTTGCAATTTGTTGAATCATAGTTTAGTATATAAATATAAGTCAGAAACGACTTACATAATAAGTCTAATGAGACTTAAAACCTAAGAAAGGATTGAGTATATTGAAATTAACAAAAGAACAAAGAAACGAAATGTTACAGGAACTTTTGAAAGGTTCGGCAGATGAAAAACGTGTGAGTGAAATTGTGGATTCTATTTCAGAAGATTATGCGGTATATGATACCAACTATGAAAAAACAGTGAAATTAAATGAAGACTTGATGACTTCTAACACAAAACTACGTGAGTCGAATGCGCATTGGTTTAATAAAGTAACTTCTCAATCACAATCAGAAGAGCAACAAAAAGAACAAGAGAAAGAAAAAGAGAAAAAAGAACGTACTTTAAGCGATGCTTTATTAGGAAAATAATTAACCTAAAAGCAAAAGCGACTGTTTATAATCAAAAGTGATTGATTGAATCTATTGAAATAAATTTTAATTTATGTAAAGAGATTCGAGAAAGAGCAAATGATTATAGGAGCGTTGCTAGATATAATAATGAATGTAGTAAGATATCAATCTTATTTCAGATAAATAACTTAATAAGAAAAGAGGAAATGAAATGGCTAAAATTAATATGAATGATGTTAATAGTTTGCTCGGCGCTGAAACAACGGCAGACACATTAAACATGATTCGAAATGAATTAGGTGGAGCGTATGCAATGGCGGTTCCAGTTGCAGATGAAAGAAATATTGGTGAAGTTGGTATCGGTATTAACTCGTTACCTCAACATCGTAATGATTTTTTAAATCAATTAGTTGACCGTATTGGGCTAGTTGTAATTAAACACAAATCTTTAAACAATCCACTTGGAAAATTTAAAAAGGGAACTATGCCTTTAGGATATACAATTGAAGAGATTTAACATAATGGGTCTCTCTAAATTCCTCTAATTCGGTGAACATCTCAAAAGAGACAATACCGAGCGAAGCCCTTCGAAGGGAACGTGTAACGACTAGTTGAAAGACGTACATCCAAGCGGATGGAAACGGGGAACATAATTTAAAAAATTATGAAGAGATAGTCTACTCTATATGGTGACATATAGCAGTTCATAAGAGAACGTGTTAACTGTAGCGAGGTTAACAGAATACATGGTATACAGATATCACAAAAGCGAAAAAGTTTGATCCATCTGATGCAGAATCAACTCTTTACAAACGTGAGATTCCTGACACGAAAGCATTCTTCCATCAACGTAACCGAGAAGACTTCTATGAGCAAACTGTATCTCAAGCTGAATTAAAAGCGGCGTTTGTTTCTTATCAGAATTTAGATAACTTTGTTACTGGTATTTTTGAAGCACTTTATAACTCGGCAGAAGTTGATGAGTACCTATACATGAGAAAACTTATTGATGAGTTTTACGCAAAAGGATACTTCCATCATGTAAAAGTTGAAGTACCTACAGATGAAGCGACGGGTAAAAAATTAGTTAAAAGTATTCGTGCAATGGCTCGTAAGTTAACACTTGGAATGGGTTCTCGTAAATACAATCATACTGGGGTACATACACGTTCTGAAATTGATGGTTTACATTTATTTATTACCGCTGATACGGAAGCGGAAATCGATGTAGAAGTTTTAGCAGCTGCATTTAATATGGGTAAAGCGGAATTCATGGGAGCTGTAACAGTTATTGATGAGTTCGAAGACCCTGCAATTCAAGCTGTGCTTGTTGATGCTGATTGGTTTATGTGTTATGACAATAACATTGAAATGACAAATGTTTACAATGCGAAGGGTTTATATTGGAATTATTTCTACCATATTTGGCAGACTCTTTCATGTTCAACATTAGAAAATGCAGTTGTATTTAGTACAGCGGATGTTCCTACACCGCAACCGCCGACGGCAACAGTTTCACCAAAAACGGCTAGTGTAAAAGCAGGAGAAACACAACAATTTACAGCTTCAACTGACCCTGCATCAGCTACTGATATTACTTGGGAAGTTGCAGGAAACACAAAAGCAGGTACTACAATTTCAACTAGTGGATTATTAACAGTTGATGCTACGGAAGAAGCGGGAGTAGACAAGTTAACAATTACATATAAAGGTAAAGTTAATGGTGTTGATGTAACTGATACAGCTAAAGTGACAGTTACTACACCCTAGTGAATATTATTTAAGGAGGAACGTCTAAAATGGCAGTCGTACCAGTAAGTGGGAGCAACGTCTTTTTTAAAAAAGGCGTTCCCTTTTCTAATGATTATAAAGCAACAAGATGGCATAGTGATATAAGTGAACAACAAAGTTATTTTAGTGGCAGACCAACGGTTCACACTATGACAGAAGTTACATTCGTTGAAAATGATGGAAAGACTTATGTTTCAACAGATGCAAGTATTGACGAGCTACGTGATGTTAGTTATATGATGTTTCAGAATGATCAATACAATAATAAATGGTTTTATGCTTTTGTTACAAAATTAACAAGAAAATCAAGTAACACAACTTACGTATATTTTGAAATTGATGTGTTACAAACTTGGTTCTTTGATTTTGATTTTAAACCATCATTTGTTGTAAGAGAACATTGTCCTTTATGGAACGCTGATGGTTCACCAGTCGTTAACACCATTGATGAGGGGTTAAACTATGGAACAGAATATGAAAATGTAAATGTTTCTCATTATATACCCAATAGCGGTGTCCGTTTCCTTGTTATTGCTACGAAAAGAGCGGTGCACGGAACAAATAAAGGAAAGGTATTACCTAGTATTGTTGGCGTTGGACAACCTTTTAGTTATTATATTGTTCCTTTTGTTGATAAAGACCAAGTCGTATGGGCTACAGTACAAGGAACGAGAAGTAGAATGTCCACTTTAATTGACACACTAGCAGGTCTTTATAAAGACACTGATTTCACAAACAATATAGCCACCATGTTTATTACGGAACAAACTGGATTATCTAGCCAGGTTACAGAAGGAGATTCTATAGAGATTGTTTTCGATAATCCCGACCAGATTTTAGAGCATGCTGATGCTGGCGAAGGTGTAAAAATGGTTTATGTGAGTAACGCTCCTCAATTCGTTGTGAAAACCGCAAACTTAGGTAATAAGTATGATGGGTATAGAAGTGTAAAAGAAAGTAAACTCATGATGTATCCATATACTGTGCTTACTATAGATGATATGCAAGGTAATAGAAGAGATTATAAAAACGAATACATCAATAGTTCTGATATTACGATTGTGGCAAAAGGTTCACTAGGCACTAGTAATAAGATTATGTATAGTTTAGATAATTATAATATTAATTCATCTAACTCTATGAAAACCTATTTAGTTGATGAATGGGGTTTACAAAATATCAACCCTAATGATGTAACAATTATTACGGAAATGATAGCATCCTATATTCAAGCAAATAAGAATACTTTAATCAATCAAAAAGACCAAATTATGTTGAATGGGTATGCTGGATTAGGTCAAAATGCTTTAAGTGGGATAGGATCAGCTATAGGCGGAAATACACCAAGTGGTAGAATTTTAGGTACAGCAAGTGCAGGTGTTTCAACAGTAAAAGGTGTTGGAAGCACTGTCTTACAATTACAAGGAATTGAGGCCAAGATTTCTGACATTCAAAACATCCCCCCACAGATTAACAAAATGGGAACGAATACGAGTTATGATGTTGGTAATGGTTTTAATGGTGTATTTATTATCAAGAAACAAATTAAATCTGAATACCAAAAGAAATTGGAAGATTTCTTTAAAATGTTTGGTTATAAAAAGAATGAAGTAAAAACCCCTAATTTCCATACGAGACAAAGTTGGAATTATGTTGAAACAAAGGATTGTAATATTGTTGGTAATTTTAACACAGAAGATTTAAATGAAATAAAAGCGGTGTTTGATAGAGGTATTACACTATGGCATACAGATGATATCGGTAACTATAATTTAAGTAATGAGGTGATATAATGTTTAATCAAATAAGTATGTATATGAATCCTAATATGATACAAAAGGATGTTGGTAATTTTTATTATTGGCATTATGCAAAGTATCTATCGCAATTAACGTTTCAATTATTTGAATGGGAAAATCTTCCCGAAACAGTTGACCCTCGTTATTTAGAAATGATGTTGCATACTCATGGATATGTAGGATTTTATAATGATAAAGAATTAGGATACATGGCAGTAAATGGCACAGCGGGAACGCATATTAACCGTTATTTACAACCAACTAAATTCGAAACGGCTACGCCTGATTATACAGGTAAGAAATTTGATATCTATAATTTTGGTGATAAACTTGATTTAATCAATAGAGAAAAAACGGGTGTTGTAATATGGAATAATGATTTGCATATTCCCACAATGGATTCCGTTATCATGTTTGCTAAAAAGTTAGCAAATGTAATGGAGATTATTGACATCAATTTAAACGCTCAAAAGACCCCTGTTTTAATTACAGCGGAAGATACGAATAAGTTTTCTCTTATGAATGTTTATAATCAATATGAGGGAAATGCACCTGTTATTGTTGCTAATAAGCATTTTGACCCTAACTCTATTAAGGTATTTAAAACAGATGCACCTTTCGTTGTTGATAAAATGAATGACCAAAAGAACGCATATTGGTCTGAATTTCTTACATACTTAGGAATACGAAATGTTAGTATCGATAAAAAAGAAAGATTGACAAGTGCGGAAGCAACTTCTGGTGATGAAAAAGAAAAAGCATCAGAAAATATCATGTTAAAGGCTAGGTTAGAAGCAAGAGACAGAATTGTACAATTGTATCCTGAATTAGAAGGATTAAATGTTAAAATGAGAACAGATATTCTTCAATTATATATGGAGAATGACGGATTTCCTCTAGTTGGAGGTGAAGAAAATGGCAATGTATAGTATTGAATTAAGAAGATACATAGACAACTTCACAATTTATGAAAGACCGCAACCTCCAATAAGTAAAAGAATTGAAGTTGGTCAACCACATTTGTTTGATTTTGATTATCCTTTCTTTGATGAAAGTAAGAGAAAAGATTTTGAAAAAAAATGGATTAGACGTTTTTATATGACGGAAATTGGTTTTGAAACATTTGAGTTGTTTAAGTTTCATTTAGAAAATTGGATGAATGAAAAAATGCCCTATTACAATCAGAGATTTAAAAGTGAGTTAATTGAATTTGACCCACTTAAAAACACTGAAATGACTAGAAAGAAAGATCATTTAAAAGATGGAACTTCTAATTTAGATTCTAAAGAAGATGGTCAATTTGAAACGCATACAGCAAATGATAATGAATCAAAAGCTAGTTCCACTGGAAACATGATTAGTGATGGTACTGTTAATAATAATGGAACATCAAAAACAGATGAAACGGGAACGAAAAAAGGTAATAACTCTAATACATCTGATGGAACTAATTTTACTAGAGTGCTAGAAGAAGATACACCAGACGGAAGACTTGATATCACAACAGAAGACGGAAAAGGGATTATCCGCTACGCTTCTAAGATTAATGAGAATACTGGTAAAGATCATAATCAAGAAAATATTAGTATTGATGAAAATACTAGTAAAAATGGTACTGGTGAAACAACGGATAAAAGTGTTACACACGATGAAGCGAATTCTAAAACTGATAGTAATTCAGAAAGCCATGATGTTGGTAAGGCTACTGGAACAAATGGAACAATTGGTAATAAAAACGGTAAAACAAATGAGAAGTTTAACGAAAATGAAAATTATGTTGGTAAAATCGGAGTGGAAACATACTCTGAAATGCTAACTAAATATCGTGAAACATTTTTAAGAATTGAAAGTGAAATTTATGATGAGTGTAGAAAAGATTTATTTATGCTCGTTTATTAGGAGGGAAAATATATGACAAGACCAGATTTAAAACCAATTCATGGTATGCCGGGGTTCATGCAAGAGTACTATAGACGTTATCTACCTAGCGCCTTTGACCCTTCTATGAATATATACGAGCAAATGATACAAGTAATCGAACATTTAAATCAGATGAATCTTATTGTTGGTGATATAGCCGAACAATGGAACATTTTATGTAAATGGATTATGAATGAAGGTTTGGATGAAGCTGTTAGAAAGAAATTACAAGAGTGGTTGGATGATGGAACGTTAGAGAAAATTATTAACGAAGAGATTTTTCCACAGTTAGACACAATAACTAAGGATTGGATAAATGTTAAAACACCACCCAAACCGTTAGTGGGTTTAAAGGGTGATGGTAGTGATGAAACGGAAGCTATTACTAACCTTTTAAATGCTTGCGGTGATAGAAATGTATATTTCCCGTTTGGTACTTATACTGTTTCAGATGAGGTTGTTATTACAGCTAGTAATATGAACATTCAATTTAGTAAAGGTTCTTTGGTTACTGTTATTGACAATGCTCCTTTGACAACGAAAGGATTAAAAGCGAGTATTCTAGTGTTCACTGGAAATAATGTTACCATTGACGGTTTAACGGTTCATGGTAATATTCAAAATAATTATGTTAAAGTTGGAGAAGACAAATATTATACGGCCTTTCCGAATATGCCAACAGAAAAATATGTTGGATATACGGGTATTCGTTTAGGTGGTAATAATATGGTTTTAAAGAATTCAAAATTTACATGGCTATCATGGAGCGCAATTCTAGTCGATACAAAACGAGATGACACATTGACTAATAACATTTTAATAGATAATTGTTATTGTGATAAGATTTCAGAAGACCAAATATCGATTCATCGAGTTTCTAATGTTAGTGTTAAAAATTGTTATTTAAAAGACCCATTACATCACGGTATACATATTTACTTTAAAACAAATCATGTTACCGTTGAAAACAATAAATTACATTTAACAAGAGGAAATGCTTTCCAATTCTATCCAAACCAATTAAACACAGAAGCTTGGGGTGGTATTGGTGTTGATCATGCTTCATATCCTGAAAGTGATTGTAAAAATACAATTGTAACAGATAATATATTGACAGGTGAATTCCAGTTCGGTATTGAAGTAATGGGATTTGCCGAAGATGTGCAAATATCGAACAATATTATGAAATTGACTGACCGTGGAGACGGTGTCCGTTTTGCATCTCCCCCTCAAGGTGTTGCGTCTGTTGAATCAAATCATTTTATTGGTTGTCGTCGAGGTTTTTCATTCTTCTGGAATCCTTTAATAAATCCTGTTGGTGAGAGAATATATAAATACACAACTCTTATTGTCAGAGATAATCAATTTAATGGCTCAATTGAAACACATTTATCTATTGGCGAATCACAAAAAGAAACCGATGCTAACCCAGTACCAAAAATGAGAGTTGTTATTCAAGATAATAACTTTAAAAAGGGTTCATCTACAGTTAGTTATTCATTGCATATGGATACAGATAAAACTTGGATTGATTACTATATTACTGGTAATGACTTAGTAGATGGTGCAATTTCCGCTTATGTTGTTCCACCTGGTAAAGACTATTATTGGATGCTTCAATATTGTCACGGTAACATAGGTATGATTTACAATAATGTGAGAACTGATTCAACCAATCCGACACAAAGGTATCCAGTACCAATAAATGCAACTGAATTTGACGTTGTGTTACCCGAAGCGTTAAAACAAAAGGATAGTTCGTATGATGTTCTTGTTGGGTTAATGTTTGACCACGGTGGTGTTTGGATTCCTGCAAAAACAACTACTGGATTCAAAATCAGATGGAAAAACCCTTGTCCGTTTGATAGTACAACACTAGGTTATATGATTGTGCGATGAAAGAGGGACAAAAGTCTGTGGGGGCAAATGGAAAACAAAATTCCATGTTCCCCATGGATGTTATGTATATAACACAAGGTGAATCTGGTGATTTCTCACATAGTAAAGCGAAAGCAATTGATTATATCCATTTAACAAAATCTGGTGTTAGAACAAAAAGAGCGTGGTATTATGCCCCTGCTGATATGACTGTTGTTAATGCAGGGAGTGCAGGGACAATGTGGGCAACAGATAATGAAGTCAATACCCCTTCGGGAACAAAAAGAATGGTATATATGTTTTGGCATGACAATAATCACAGCGCATATCCAGTTGGAACAAAAAGAAAACAAGGTGAAAAGTGTGGTCAAACTGGTACAGCGGGATTTGCAACTGGTGACCACTTACATATAGAAGTTATGAATGGTTCTGTGTTTGATAAATCTAATGCGGTACATAACTGGGAAGCTTTCTTTGTAAATGATACTGAGATAGTCGTTAATTTTGGGTATGCATGGGCTACTACGAACGACCAAACAGGTATTGATAATGGTACTTGTCAACCACCTAGTAATAGTGGTAATGGAACATTTGACATTAATGAAAGGGTTAATGCTAAAGTTAGAAGTTATAGATCTCAAATAGAATCTGAATGTAAAGCTCAAGGTGTTGGAATGGATGCTGTTCCAGGATTACTTGCGATTATGATGGTTGAATCAGGTGGTGCAGGTGGTGACCCGATGCAAAGTTCTGAATCGGCCGGATTACCGATGAATGCAATTAAAGACCCAGTAGCAAGTATTAGGCAAGGGGTAAAACACTTTAAAGAATCACTAGATACGACCCTACAATATGGGTGTGATATGTGGACAGCTTTTCAGCAATATAACTACGGTATTGGTTATGCGAAATGGATAAGTAAAAGAGGTAAAATTCATACACTTGAGCTATCAATAGAATATTCTAGAACAGTTGTTGCCCCTAGTTTGGGTAATACGACTGGTATAAAAATTGCTTATAACAGACCGGAAGCGATAGAAATTGGTTACCCGTGGCGCTATTTAAATGGTGGAAACTTTCACTATGCTAGGGTTTTGCAATTATACACAACTGGGGATGGTTCGATAAATAGTTGTGGTGGAGATAACACGGGGCAAGAAGAAGAGAAAAATAAAATGAAACAATATGAAGATTGGCTATTAAACTTTGATAGAGTACGACCTAAGTTTGGTGGAAAATTTAAATAAAAAATAAGAAAAGAATGAAGGTGAATTCGGTGGAGCAATTAGTGCCATTTATTAGCCAGGTTGGTTTTCCTATATTCGTAGCAGTGTTCATGATGACAAAAGTAACAAGCACACTGGATGGGGTCAAGGAAGCAATAACAGATTTAACTGTTGTAATTGAGAAAATGGAGGAGAGGAAATAATGAAAGCTAGAGATATGAGTGTTTCTAAAGTTGGTGTTGATTTAGTTAAACATTTTGAGGGTTGTTATTTAAAAGCTTATCAAGATGTTGTTGGTGTTTGGACAATTGGTTATGGTAACACGCAAAAACAATATGCTTATCGTGGCAATGTTATTAGCCAATCAAAAGCGGAGCAATTACTAGCAAATGATTTAGATTCGCATATGGAAGTTCCAAAAAGAGATTTAACGGGTGATATGAACCAAAACCAGTATGATGCGTTATGTAGCTTTGCTTTCAATTTAGGTAGTCATATTTTTAGAAATAATAGAAATCTATTGGATGCTATTAATTCGGGTAATTGGAATGAAGCATCAAGAATTATGAATTTGTTTGTTAATGCAGGTGGGAAACCGTATGCAGGATTGATTCGTAGACGTAAAGCTGAAACAGAATTGATGTTGAAACCTATGAAAGAACAAGAAAAAAATCAAAGTCAAAGTCAAGAACAAAGCGCATATGATTCTAGTTGGTTTACGAAACAGGATGGTGTTTTTACTACTGATAGAGCGATTAAAGTTCGTAAAGAACCTAGTGTGAATAGTGAACATATTCGAACGCTGTCGGATGGTGGCGAATACACGTATAATTCGTATGGCTATGAAGCTTATGGATATGTTTGGTTAAAAGGTGTAGATGGTACTTACATTGCTAGTGGTGAAACGAGTAACGGAGAACGAGTGAGTAAGTGGGGTTCGTTTAGATAATGGATTTGTGTAAGTTAGAAGAACTGAAAAGATTAAAAGAAATCGATAAAAATTAAATGTTTCATGTGAAACAATCATAAAAAGGAGCGTGGTTCTGTTATGGAAAACTTGACTTTGTTTGAATTTGAAGAACAGCAAAAGATTAAAAAAGAAGGTAAAAAAGAAAAAGTAAAAAATAAATTAGAAAAAGATAAGTTAAAAGATTTATATTATAATCCACAACAAATGTTGAGTTATAACAGAATCATAAGCTTCGTTATTGCTTCTAGGGGTATAGGTAAGACTTATGCTATGAAAAAATATATTATTAATAGATTCTTAAAAACAGGTGCGCAATTTATTTACTTGAGAATGTACAAAACAGAGTTAAAAAAGATTTCTCAATTATTTAATGATGTTAGTCAAGAATTTCCTGATCATAAATTTGAGGTTAAAGGGAAAGAGTTTTATATAGATGGGCAAGTTGCTGGGTTTGCTGTTCCTTTAAGTGCTTGGCAAAGTTTTAAAGGTAATTCATTCCCTAATGTTGAGACGATATTATTTGATGAGTTTATTCGTGAGAAAGATAATGTTGGGTATCCTCCTAACTGTGTAGAAAGTCTTCTAAATATTATAGATACTGTAATTCGTAATCGTGACAACTTTAGATGTGTTTGTTTAAGTAACTCGGTGTCTGTAGTTAATCCGTGGTTCTTGTATTTTAATATTTTACCTGAGCCGAATGAGGATGGAAAGTTTAAAAGATTCTATCCTTATAAACATACAGTTCTTGAAATACCTGATGGTGCTGATTTTAAAGAGGAACGCATTAAGACTAGATTCGGTGCTATGATTAGTGAGTTAGAATATGGTAGAATGTCACTTGATAACGAATTCACACATGATGTTCAGACATTTATCATGAAAAGAGCTAAAACAAGTATTCATTTTTGTAACATTACATATAAAGGTTTTACTATGGGTATGTGGGTTGATACGAAAAGTGATTATATGTTCTTGAGTCAGGATTACGACCCCTCTTCTAGAAAATCGTTTGTGTTAACGAAAGAAGATATGGATGAAAATAAAATTTTGGTTAATAATTATAAAAATGAGGTTTACCTATCTAAAATGATAAGAGCATTTAAAAAGGGATTGTTGATGTTTGATAATCAGATAGTTAGACAAGCTTCTTACGATATGTTTAAAAAGATGGGTGTGCAATAAAAAGCGTAATTGCGAAGTATGGAGCGACTGGCGAGAGATTGAACTTAAGAACGAAAGAATGAAGAGATTAAGTTCAAGACCGAGCGGTGAAATATATTTTAGATATAAAATGGATATATAATAGATAATGTATAATATAAATATTTAAAAGATATTTAAAAGATATAAAGATTAAAGAATTGAAAATTTGGATATACTGTTAATACATAGGAAAGCGTAGAACCTTAATATATCATAAAAGAAAAAACCCTTCCTTAATTGGAGGGGTTATTATATTTATTGTCTTCTCTGAGAGATAAATCGTAATGTTCGTAATAATCAAGACCGTTTTCATAGCAATAATCAAAGTAATTTTGTCCGCATTTATCAATATTATTTGCGTGTTCCAATAAACCATTATTATTCTCTAATATTGCTCTTTTACGTAATTGATACCAATATCTATTTCCTAAAATTGGGTGTATTATAAATCTTCTTTTCATTTGTTATTTATCCCCTTTTGTTTTATTTCACCTAAAATATATTCTTTTCCTTTTAAGAATTTGTAATCTCTTATATCATGTTTGAAAAACCAATATAGAAAATCATCGAAACAGTTATCACCTGTAAATGTTTGTGTGTTTATTTCTAGTTCTGATCCGTATTTATTGTATTGTATAGTAATCATTTTAGACAACCTTTCTGAGTCTCGCTTCGTAGTAGAATTGTTCTTTTATGTGAACGTCTTTTTTGAATTTTAGTTTATCTAGTTTTGAATAAGAATACGTATTAGTGTTGTGGTTTTCAGACCCTGTTATAACTTTATATATTGGTTCTTCGTAATCGAAACCGTAATTCTTACAGTATTCATCTGCTATCTTAATTAATTCCGTCACGGATTGGGACGCTTTAAAACGAATATTTCCGTGTTCTGGGTATCTTGGTTTGAAGTGACGAATTATTGTTTTCATTTTGTTTTCTTTTCCTTCCAAATTAAATGTAATTCTTTGCAAAACTTATGTAGTTTAACAGATGTTTCTGTGTCTATTTCACCGTTACGATGTTGTTTGTTTATTAGTAATAATGCTTCTGCGTATTTTAGCGTATCCACTATTAAAACCACACTTTCATAAAGTTTGTTAAAAAGTTTCCTTCACCAATAAATGCTGATATTATAGTACCTACTATGAATAACCACATTACTAAACATATCACTTTTAAAGAGCCTTGCCCGATGCTGGGTATTTCTTGTGGTTCTTCATATGGAATATCATTTACTTTGCAATAAGCTTTGCGCATGGCTTGTTGTTCTTTTAATTCTTGTTGTTTTAATTTGTTTTGCCTTTCTAGTTGACCAACTACTAAGAAATCGTTGTTTCCTTCGAAATTATTGTTAAAATTGTTCATTATTTAATCATTCCTTTCGTCATAGTTACCGTGAATTGCGCTTTCCATACTTTACGTTGCATTTCGATGAATGATACCGC
>Ga0256782_1000047_pt1 | contig 23582 bp, 17 predicted proteins | sample MC6MC0933MT_FD_186059 | JGI IMG/M metagenome (GOLD analysis project Ga0256782, IMG submission 186059) | Metatranscriptome of enriched soil aggregate microbial communities from Iowa State University, Ames, United States - MC6-MC0933-MT... | ecosystem: Environmental > Terrestrial > Soil >...
CTTACTCATCGGGACAGCACGAGCTTTTCAGCACGTGCTTTGGTGACGCGGGGTGGAGCAGCCCGGTAGCTCGTCAGGCTCATAACCTGAAGGTCGTTGGTTCAAATCCAGCCCCCGCAACCAACTAATTGTTGAGAAATCAAGGGGTTAGTCTAACGGCTGACCCCTTCTTCTTTTCGGAATCCGTTAAGCACAACGCTAGCACAAATTCGTCAGCCGTCTGCCTTTCTGCTAAAATGAAAGCAGGAGGTCAGGAGACATGGCCAGGCACGAGATTCTTGGAGGATTGGTTCAGGTCTACAAACGCGGTGGACGCTACTGGAATTGCAGCGCGTCGGTTGACGGCAAGCAATTCAGATCGACGACAAAGGAAGAAGAACTTCCGCAGGCCAAGCAAGCTGCCGAAGATTGGTATCTCGGCTTGCGCGGCAAAGCCCGCGCCGGACTCCTGAAAACAGAAAAAACGTTCGGCGAAACCGCTGATCAATTCGAGAAAGAATACGCGATCATTACCGAGGGCCAACGCAGCCCCCGGTGGATCGAAGGGCACAAGATACGCCTCAAACTTCACCTCAAACCGTTCTTCGGAAATCTAGGGCTGTCACAGGTGACGCCGGGGAAGGTGCAAGAGTATCGCGTTCATCGCGTCTCGACATCGACGACGGGCAAAGCGCCAGCTCGCAGCACCATGCATGACGAAATCGTGACGTTGCGCCTTGTGCTGAAAACAGGCGTACGGCACAACTGGCTTTCGCATGTGCCTGACTTGTCGCCGCCCTACCGGACGCAAGGCAAGATCGTCCACCGGCCCTGGTTCAGCCCTGACGAATACAAGCAACTCTACACCGCGACGCGGGAGCAAATCTCGAAAGCGCTTCCGCATTTTAAATGGAACACGGAACAGGTGCACGACTACGTCCTGTTCCTCGCCAATACCGGCCTGCGGCCCGACGAGGCCAAGAACCTGCAACATCGTGATGTAAAGGTCGTCAAGGACAGGGCTACGGGCCAGCGCATCCTTGAGATCGACGTGCGCGGCAAACGCGGCGTCGGTTTCTGCAAGAGCATGCCTGGCGCTGTGCAGCCTTACGAACGTCTTCTAGCCCGTCAGAAACCTTTGACCGGCGATGAGAAAGACGCAATAGCGCGCGGTGGAAAACCAGAGCCGCGCTTTCCGGAGCCGACCGATCCGCTGTTTCCAGGCAATCACATAAAACTATTTAACAATGTGCTTCTCAGAGCGAAGCTTAAAGTCGACCGCGAAGGCAACAAGCGCACGGCTTACAGCCTTCGCCATACCTACATCTGCATGCGCCTGATCGAAGGCGCAGACATCTACGCCCTCGCCAAGAATTGCCGCACCAGCGTCGAAATGATCCAGAAATTCTACGCGGCACATATCAAGGACTTGCTTGATACATCCGCGATCAATGTCATGCGCTCGAAACGCCGGAAACGTTCGACGAAAAAAGTCGACGAGGACCGAGTGTAGTTTCGCACCGACCTCGCGGGGGTTTAGCTATCCAGCGCTAGCGCAACGCTTGCCGTATGCGCCCGCAGGGCTTGGCCCGGCGATCAATCGCGAAGGCGATCCTTTGAGGTCGGCAGAAACCGTTTTTCAAGCAGGCGTCATCCGCATCAGCTGTTCTTCTCGCTTCTAGGCGTTCCTTCGCTGGCGTTCTCTCATAATGCCTGTTCTGCGACGGCGCGCGCCCGCTTCAAGGGCATAGCCCTCGGCTTACCGGCACGCCGGGCCGCTTCGCCCTTGGCGAAGTTCCGCGAACGCTTATCCGCCGTCGCCTCTGCTTCGGCATCGAGACCGCCAATCAAGGCGGCTCGCGAAAGCGGAGAGCTTCCATGTCCGATCAATCGCGTACCAATCGCAAAGACATCTATTCTGAAATCACCAATCAGCTAATTGCAGCTATTGAGGCTGATCCTGGCAAGCCGTCATTGCCGTGGCGCAGGTCATCCGGCCCGCTGTTCATGCCGGTCAATGCACTCACCGAGAACGCCTATAACGGCATCAACATTGTCAGCCTCTGGGTCGCAGCCGAAGTGAAGGGCTACGCAATGCCCGTCTGGGCGACCTATCGCCAATGGTCGGAGCTTGGAGCCCAGGTTCGCGGCGGCGAGAAATCAAGCCTCGTCATCTTCTACAAGGAATACGATACCGATCCTGATCCCGCCGTTGCGGACGATGACGGCAAGCGCCGCGTCGCCCGTGCGTCTTATGTCTTCAACGCCGCGCAGGTCGATGGTTTCGCCGCCCCTGCTGCGGCGGAGCCGCTCGGTCCCATCGAGCGCATCCTGGAAGCAGACCGCTTCGTTGCTGCTACCGGAGCCAAGATCGATCACGGCGGCGAGCGCGCTTATTACCGTCCATCGACCGATCACATCCAGATGCCCGATGAAGCCGCGTTCTGCGGTACTGCGACGATGAGCCGGAGCGAAGGCTATTACGCGACGCTCTTGCATGAGCTGACGCATTGGAGCGGCGCAAAACACCGTCTTGCCCGCGATATGGGCAAGCGTTTTGGCGATCAGGCGTACGCAGGAGAAGAACTCGTCGCCGAGATAGGCGCGGCATTCCTGTGTGCCGAGCTAAATATCACGCAGGAGACGCGCCCCGACCATGCGCAGTATCTCGCGCAATGGCTACAGCTTCTCAAAGACGACAGCCGCGCGATCTTTACGGCGGCAGCGAAAGCGTCCGAAGCGACATTGTTCCTGAAAATACTTGCGGAGAAGATCAGGCATGCCGCGTGAGTCTGGCGCGCATCAGCGCGGCCCGAACCCGGGCCGCGCCAGCGCCATGCGGATGTTGTGCAGATTGAGATGCGCAATCCGCAGCTCCTGCGAGCCTTCCGGCAATGCCGGAAGCTCGGCTGCGATCCGGCGCAGCAGGGCGTAAAGCTCAAGGCGCGTCGCGCGCAGCAGTTCGCTTTGTGAAATGATTCTCATTTTCTTCTCCTTCGTTTCCGGCCACGGACATCGCGGCCTTGTTGCGACGGGAGGAGCGCCGCAGGATGCTGGACGCATCGCCTGCGACCGCAACGCAGAGGAGGAGTGCGCCGCGCGCACTTGCGTCCCAAAAGCGTCCGAGGTGCTTATGTCAGCAACCCTCAAAGGCCCGCGTGGAAACGTGGACGGCGGAGGAAAAATGAGAGATTGAACAAAGTGACGGGCGAGCAGATCGAATGACTACGTGAGGCCTGAAGCGGAGGGGCGAATGCCGGGCGCGAAAAAGCCGAAGCGACAACAGAGCATGCCGACCAGCATATTGGTCGATACGTGCGTGTGGCTTGATATCGCCAAGGACTACAGGCAGCAGCCGCTTCTCAGCGCCATCGAGGAACTTGTCGAGCGCGGCCTTGTGATACTTATGGTCCCGCAGATCGTGCTTGACGAGTTCGCCAACAATAAACCGAAGATCATTGAAGAAAGCCGCCGCAGCCTTTCAGGCGTCATTAAAAGAGTGAAGGATGTCGTTGACCGCTTTGGCGAAGGCAGGGGCAAGGCGTCCGTCCTGAAGCAGCTTGGTGATATTGATCACCGCGCCGCAACTTTGGGCGAAGCGGTGAATGAATCGATTGGGCGTATTGAGAAACTTCTCACGACCGCACGGCCCATACCTACGTCCGATGCGGCGAAGTTAAGGGCGGCAGACCGAGCCATTGAGAAAAAAGCACCATTTCATCGTCAGAAGAACGGCATCAACGACGCCGTGCTCATTGAGCTATACGCGGTTGCCGTTGCGGAAGGCGCGAGCGATGAAATGCAATATGCGTTCGTAACGCACAACAAGCACGATTTCAGCGCGGTTCATGCCGACGAACGGACACCACATCCGGATATTGCGGCTTGCTTTGGCAAGAGGTCGAGCTATTCCGTCAATCTCGGTGAACTTCTCAACGCAATCGCGCCCGATATCGTCGAAGACATCCGGTTCGAGCACGAGTGGACGGATGAACCGAGGCGATTGTCACAGATACTTTCCAGCATCGACGAGTTGTTCGACAAAATTTGGTATAACCGCCATCAAAACCTGAAATATAGAATCGAGACGGGGAAGACAAAGATCGTGGAGAAGGAGACGTTCCCGGTCAAAGATCACGCGCGGCGGCCCATTCAGCGCGATGTGTGGCAAAGAGCGCAGAAAGCCGCCAAGAAGGTTGAAAAGAAATACGGCGCGGAAAATCTTGGCCCGTGGACGGATTTTGAGTGGGGAATGCTCAACGGCAAGCTGTCGGCGCTGCGTTGGGTACTCGGTGATGAGTGGGATATGCTGGATACCTGACTGCCTATGCGATTCCTCTTGCGTAGCGCGCATTGCGGCGCGCTGGTTATCTGCGCAAATCCAGGAGATTTTCCAGACAATTGCATTTGGCAATAGTCAGAGTTTTGGAAAACAAAGTAATTCAATTCGCCAATTGATTAATTGCCGCATATTTTATACCATTATAGCTGTCTGAAAAGACTGGGCTTCAAAACCCAATGAGAAAACGGTTGGCATCAACCGTGAGCGATGCCGTTTCCTTTAAAAAGAACAGCATCCCGGATGCCGCCTTCTCGGTCCTTGGACCGGGTGGCGGTAGCGTATGTCCAATGGCTCACGCCTGAAAGGCTGCTGCGCCGTTATTTTCTCAACGGTTTTGAACACCCGGTCGCCAGAGAAATCTGGCGGCTTTTTTTTAATCGGAGAGGAAGGCCGTGAAGCTCTTTTTTTGTTTTCTTTTGCTCCTAACGTGCGTTCCTCCTGCTCTAGCTGCGCCGGATGATAAGCCTGTCCTTTTGAAACCCGCGATCGGCCAGTCTTCGATTTTGCAGGTGTCCCTCGACCCGCCGCTGAGTGAAGAGGACAAGAAGCAAGGGTCGTCCGCTCCGTGCGTGGGCGACAGCATCATGCATATTCGCGACGGCAAGCTGCAAATCTGCCTGGAGGGCAAATGGCGCGACGTTGCATTGCATCCGTAGTCGCGGCCTGGCTGCTTTTGACTAGTCCCGCTTTCGCGGGAATGTGCAGCAATCCCACGGGCGCAGAAGCCGACATGATGTACAATGGCGATTATCATGTCATCCAGTTCTGCAACGGCACAGTCTGGCTTGCGGTGGGGTCGTCGGGCGGGGGAGGAGGCGGCAGCGGCGGTACTACCAGCGTTAGCTGCACTATCGGATCTGCGTACGGTTCCGGAATCTGCGCCGGAAGCATCAACGGAAAGGACATTATCGCTGCGCCGGCAGGATGCGCGGACAGTGCAAGCGATGCCTCGCAATGCACGGGTGCCGACCAGAGCATGAGCTACGGTGGCAACGGCGAGACCAACACAGAAGCCGACCTTGCCGACGCGGTAGCGGCGACCGATCACATGATCGCCTTTTTCGGCAGCGGTTCGATCGCCAATTACTGCCGCAGCCTGACGCTCGACGGCAGAACGTGGAACGCGCCTTCGGTTGCCGATCTTTCAATCATCAAGAAAAACAAGGGCACAGGCTCGTGGACTAGCGGCGCGATATCCGCGTCCGATTACTGGACCGCCAATCTGAGAGATACGGGGAATGCGATCAACATCAATATGGGTGCTGGCGGTCTTGGCGTCGGCAATTCCTGTTGTGTCAATAGCCGAATCCGCTGCGTCGCGTATGCCGTTCCCGGCGCTTTCTCTTTCACCGATCAGACAGGCGCGTCGCTTTCCACGGTAGTGACGTCGAATATCGTCCAGCTCATGGGAATCGCAGGCGCGACAGCCACATCCATCAGCGGCGGCAGCGCGCAATACCGCATCTGCTCCGATTCCAATTGCTCGACCGAAGTTCAAACCTGGACCAGCGGCTCTAGCACAATCAGCAATGGCCAATATCTCCAGCTTCGCCTGACCAGCAGCGCATCGGGTTCGACCGCGGTTTCAACAGTTATGACGGTCGGCAGCGCGACCGACCAGTGGGATGTCACGACCGCTGCGACCTGTGGCGTTTCCTCGACAGGGCTGGTCGCCTACTACAGGCTCGATGAAACAAGCGGCAGTACGGCGGCGGATTCCTCCGGCAACGGCCTGACCGGCACCCTCAACAGCAGCCCGGCGCACGCCGCCGCCAAAGTCAATTACGGCCTCACCTTCACCGGATACAGCACCGGCAAGAAGGTCGATATTGGCACGCCGGCGGCACTCCAGATCACTGGCAGCTTCACGGTGTCCGGCTGGGCGAAGTGGGCGGGTTTCGGGGCGGACGACGACCAGATCTACAGTAACTGGGACGCCAACGGCAGTGGGACCGGGATAGAACTCAAGAGCACCCGCGACTGCGGACCGGAGAACGCCGCCATCATGGTTGCAAATTCATCGTCAACCATCACCGAGCGCTGCAGCAGTACCATGCTCACGACTGGCTCGTGGTACCATGTGGCTGGCGTTTATGATGCCAGCGCGCACACCCTGAAACTGTATCTAAACGGAGCCGATAACAGCGGCACCCTTTCAGGAGGCCCCGTGACAGGCTCGATCAAGAATTCGACGGCCAATGCGCTGATCGGCGCGCGCTCTGGCGGCTCGACGGAAGGGTTTAACGGCACCCTCGACGAGGTAAGGATTTACAATCGCGCTTTAACGGCAGCAGAAATCTCCGCTCTATATAATAGCGGAGCAGGCTGTTCAAACTGACGCGAATTGCTTTGACGCGCATGCGCGACCTCGCCAAGAGCTTTTCCGAATAACCGAAGGTCAGCGGCGGAATACATGCCGTGCGGAACTTGCGTACTTTCGATGATGGCGTCCTTCACGTCTGCGTAAGAAATCAGCTCATCGGTGAGAAGCCGGATTTCGCCTTGAGGTTTTTGCAGGGACGGAGCGCCAGGCCAAACGCGCCTCAGTTCGGGTTGCGCCAGTTTCATACGGAGCAGCAGCAAATCCCCGTACCGTTCCCAACCGACAATGCTCCTATAGCGCGAATTCACTCCCTGCCTGCCTATGATCCGTCTAAGGATATTATCTCATGGGCGCGTTCCGCTCCGCAAATTAGGGAGTGCTAATGGAGGGTTGTTCTCTTTGGAAAGCAAGATCGTACGCTTGGTCCTATCCATCTTCGTTCGGAGCGCGTGATGGTTCGACCAGTCCAACCGAGACGGGCTGTAGGCGGTTTTGAGAGCCTTTGCGTCTTCGTGATCGCGCGTCAAAGCAAGCGAATGAGTAGCCTTCCGCGCGGCGCGCGGGCGGCAGTGTAATGAAAGCTTTGCTCTCGCGTTTGCGGTCGTTTTGGCAAGTACGTGCCTGTCTATCCTTTGACCGCTGACTGATCTCGATCTTCCCGCCATTCCTGACCGGGCGCGCTTGCCGGATCAACGCCATGCCCTGACGGGTTCATGCCGGGTGTCCCCATCTTCCTAGCTATGCGTCGTGCAGACGGGTGATGCCCCACCGCGTCCTGAAGCGCATGACCAGCGAAGCTCTTTCGCCCTTTCCTTTGATTGGCGTGTCTCGAACATTCAGCAAAGGAGAGAAAAGATGGCACGTTATCAAAACAACAAACCCAGCAAACGCGAGAGCAAAGCTCCGGCTTTCATCGCCTACCACGTCGCCGAGAAGGGCGAAGACAAATCCTTCTGGACCCGCATCGGAGCGGCCTGGGATCACGAGGACGGCAAGGGCTTCACGCTCTCGCTCGATCTGGTTCCGGTCGACGGCGGACGCATCGTCCTCCGTGCGCCGAGTGAAGATCAGGAGAAGGGCGCGTAAGCGCCCTTCTTTCTTCCTCGGGAGATGAACATGAAAGATTGCATCTATCAGAGCTACCGCCTTGAGTGGCGGGAACTAGAGATCGAGGTTCGCTATTGCCCAGATTGGCTTGGCAGCAACGAGAAGTACGCTACCGCGCACATTGAAGTGGAAAGCGTCTGCCGCTCACCGCTTCCGATCACAGAGACCGGCTACGTCTCGCATTTTACGATTGCGGAGCTGGTCGAAGCGGAAGGCGGTCCTGTCAGCTTCGTCGAAGCCTGGCTCAATGCGCTTGCTGGCAAGAAAGCGTGGAAAGACACTGAAGTACGAAGGCGACAGTACAGTCTGTTCTAGGCGCATCCTCCGCTTCCGCTGCGCTACAGCGCGAGGACCGGGCTCTAGCTCCGCTAAGGGAGCGGAGCCCGAGTCTTCGTCTCGGCCATCCGGTGACGATCCCTCGCGCGAAGTGAGGGGCTGCGCCCCTAAGCCGTCAATGACTGGACGCAAGCGCTCGGCTGAAGCCTCGGCCATTGACGGCTTAGCCCCGCTCATTGCCGCATGGCTAGTCGGTTGCATGGCTGCAACCTTTTTTCAAAGGCCGTGTTCGTCGGCGGCGGTGCGGTACGGATAGATGGTGAGTTCGTTGCGCTTGTTGATGCGGACCGGCCTTCCGTCCTCGTCGACCAATTTCATGTAGAGAGTCGGCGATTTTGCGCGGTAGCCGGTTTCGTATTGTTTGAGGATGCGAACGAGCTCGAACAAAACTTCCCGCATCTCCGGCATCGTCAGCGGCGCATCGTCCTTGCCGCGCAGCTTGATTTTGAGCGACGAATAATCATCCTGCGCCGCTCCCGTTTTGCGCGAGCGGCCTTTCGTGCGGATAGCCATACTTCCATTATACAATTTCCGGCGGCAACTTGGAAATTTGCGCTACTGGCGTCGGGGAGATCGCCTGGCTTTCGCCGGTCTTTCTATAACGCGCGCCCGCTGCGCGCCCTCGGCTTCCGGCGCGGAAGGCTCGCTTGGCGGCACATAACCGGGAACGTCTTCGGGCAGTACGGTCGTGAGCTGTTCGCGGGTCGGGTTTATTTCCCCGAGCCGTTGCGCCATGTGTTCATCGCAGGCTTCAAACACATTGCGCGCCGTACGCCCGTTGCCGAAGCCCTCGCCCCGTTCGCTATGCAGCCGCGTCATCAGTGCGAACAGCGCGGCCCGCGTCTCGGGCGGCGCAATGAGGTGGTGCGCATCGAACAGGTCGAGGACGATGCGCGTCAGCTCTTCGGGGTTGTAGTCGGGGAATTCAATCACGGTTTTGAAGCGGGATTTGAGACCGGGATTGGCATTGATGAACCGCTCCATGTCGCCGGTGTAACCGGCGACGATGACGGCGAGCCGGTCGCGGTGGTCCTCCATCAGCGTGAGCAGTGTCGCAATCGCTTCTGACCCGAAATCGCGCGCGTTGTCCCTGGGGGCAAGCGTATAGGCCTCGTCGATGAACAGCACCCCATCGAGGGCTTCCTTGACCTTGGCTTCGACTTTCGGCGCGGTGTGGCCGACGTATTCGCCGACCAGCGCGGACCGTTTGACCTCGACCACATGGCCGCGCTCCAGAATGCCCAGTTCGCGGTATATCTCGCCGACGATGCGCGCGACTGTTGTCTTTCCGGTGCCGGGATTGCCGGTGAACACCAGGTGATGCGAGATCGCCGCCGTCGGCAGGCCTTCTTTCCGGCGCGCCGCGCGGATGCGGTACTGATTGATGAGGGAAGAGACTTTTTTCTTCACGGCATCCAGCCCGATCATCGTGTCAAGCTGCTCGAACGGATCGGGCTCTTTGTCAGGCGCAGGCAGCCTCGGCGCGGGTTTTGGCAGGGCGGCGGGCGGCGCGGGCTGCGGCGGCAGGGCGACGGTGCGCTGGACTTCAGGCAGGAGATCGTGCGCGATGCCTTTCGGTTCGGCAACATCGTCGTTGCCGAAATCCGGATCCGGATTGAACCAGACCGAAGGAAAGGCGTCGTCATAGCGGATGCGCTTTAAAAGCATCGGCAGGTCGCCGCTGCGGAAGATGATCTGCTTTCCGGCCTGACGCGAGACCTCCTGTTCGATCTCCTGCATCTCGCGGAGTTCCTCGACGATGCGCATATCGCTGCGGCCCACCCGCTCAACCCGCGCGGTTTTGCCGAGGCGGGAGACGAGGTACTCGGCGGTCGCCTTATCGTTGACGCCGAAGCACTGCACCGCTCCGGCGTTGGCGAAGAACGTCTCCCAGTTATGCGGGTAGAGGTGTTGGAGCTGGCCGATATTCTGGATCACCGGCCAGAGCTTGAGGCCGTAGCTGGCCAGAAGGCCCGACGATTTTTCCATCAGCGCGAGACGGCCGAGGCTGTAGAATTCATCCAGCACGAACAGGATGGCGTTCTTCGGCTTCTTGCCCGCTGAAATCCCCCGGACCGCCAGATTGACGAACAGGCGCATGAACCGCTTGTGCTCTTCGAGGTATTCGGGCGGCAGCACGACATAGACCGTCATGGCCCGCTTCTTGATCTCCCGAATATCAAAATCGGAGGTGGCAAGCACCGCCTGCATCGCTTCGCTCTCTAACCACTGCGTGTTGCGCAGCGCCGTCGTCATAAAGCTTCCGCGTTCATTGGGTCCGGCATTGAGGACGAGAGACGCGGCCGTGGCGGCGATGCCGCCGCTCGCCTGCATGGCGGCGAAAAGCTGGTCCCGCGCGGCGCTCGCGGCGGTCAGCGCAAGCCGCAGATCGACCAGGGTCGAGCCGGGATAATGCTTGACGAAATAAGCGACCATCCCAGCAAGCAGAATCTGCACGCTTTCATCCCAGTGGGAGCTGTCGCTGTCGCGCTCTTTCACGACCAGCGCGTCGGCAAGAAGCGCGACCTCTTCCGCGAACTGCGGCGAGGCCGGATTGATCGCGGCGAGCGGGTTGAAGCGGGATGTTGTGACCCCCCGCACAATGCCGAACGGATCGACGACGTGGACATCCTGCCCGAGGTACTCAGATACCCTGCCGCCTCCCATCCCCCGCCTCGCCGCAGTGACGGCGGCGTTGGTGCCCTTGGGGTCGATGACGAGAGCAGAGCCGGGCCACAGGAGCAGATTAGGAATGATGGCGCACCGGCCTTTGCCCGCGCGGCTTCCGGCGATGGTCAGAAAGCCCCGATCGTCGTCCCAGCCGACCTGCCAGCGCGGTTCGTAGCGGGATTTGCCGAGCAGGAGCGCGCCGGGGCGGTAACGGTGCGCCCAATCCTCGATAATGCCGGAAAAGGCAGCCGAGCCGCCGCGCCCGAATTGCGCGCTGCGCCACCATCGCCGCAACGATGCCGTTCCTCTCCCGAGCCAGACTTTGAAGGCGTCGCCGAGCGGCCAGCCGAAGACCAGCGCGAAGGCGAGCAGGAGAAAGATCGCGGGGTAAGCGACAAGAGCAGGCGCGCTTGCCAAAGCATCCGAAGGAGGGGCGTAGAGAGCGTCTCCAGTCCTCAGAAGCTGCTCAATGCCGAACACCGCGCCGAGTGCAAACGTCATCACGCCGAGAGCAGCATATGCGCCAAGCAGATTGATTGGCAGGCCGGAATAAAACCAGCGCGGAATGCGAATACGACGGGCCATATGCGGAAAGAATAATTGAGGTCAGCCTAATTTAGCAGGCTGTCATGAAACGCAGCCAATTCACCATAGGCCCCGCAAACTAGAGTTAAGTCCGTACACGGTGGTACAATTATAAGTAAGGGGAAGTGGAAGAATTGGCGGAGTAGCAAGATATGTTTTTGTGCCACAAAAACCCTTCGGCTTTTGTCGGCAAAAAACGAAAATCTTGCCAGCCGTAACGCCGCTGGACCACTCGCACCGCCCCTCGTTCGGGTCCGGTGCATGCGAAGGGGAGACCCCTTCGAGCTTCCCCAGGCGCGCCTGCATGAGGCAGCGCGCGCATGGAGCGCGACACGCATGGCCCGGCCGCCTAAAGGCCGAGACGACCAGCTCAGCGAAATGCTGCGCTGCCGGTTACGGCCCGCCGAGTATCTGCGGATACGGCAGGCGGCCGAACGCTCCCGCTTATCGCTGTCGGACTACGCCCGGCTGATGTTGCTGACCGGCAAAGTGACCGTTCAGCAAGTCAAACGCCTTGATGCCGAAGCGTTCGAGCAGCTCCGCAAGATCGGCATCAACCTCAACCAGGCCGTCCACAGGCTCCATGCAACAGGGAAGATTCCCCCCGAGCTGGCAAGCGCGGCGGCGGTGGTCGAGGCGTTTATCCTGGGGATGGTCGATGGTTCCTAAAGTCGCGGGCAAAGGCCGCAGCTTTAAGGGCGCGGGCCTTTACTACCTCCACGACAAGCAGGCATCGACCAGCGAACGCGTTGCGTTCACCCACACCGAAAACCTCCCCACCCGCGACGCAGGCAAGGCCATCAAATGCATGGCCTGGACCGCGCTTCGTCAGAACGAGCTGAAAGCCAGATCGGGGGCAAGCGCCAAGGGCCGGAAGCTGACGCAGCCGGTCTATTGCTACAGCCTGTCATGGGCCCCGGGCGAGACGCCGTCACAGGAAGAAATGATCGGGGCCGCCCAAGACACGCTGAGCATCCTTGGCCTGTCGGACCATGAGGCCCTGTTCGTCGGTCACAACGACGAGCCGCATCCGCATATCCATGTCATCGTCAACCGGGTCCATCCGGAAACCGGCATTGCCGCCCCGCTGTCCATGGATCACCTCAAACTTTCGGCATGGGCCGAAGAGTTCGAGAAGCGGCAGGGACAGATACGCTGCGAACAGCGCGTCGAAAACAACGAACGCCGCCGCTATGGCGAGTTCGTCAAGGATCACGACAGCCAGCATGCGGCGGAGTTCCGCCGCTGGCGGCAGGAACGGCGCGACCGCCAGCACGACAAGCGTGAACGCGAAGGCGCGTTTCTAGAGGCGCGTCACGACAGGGAATATAATGCCCTTTGCGATGACCGCGACCGGCGCATCGAAGGCAAGCGCCGTCAGGTGCAGGAGGCAACGCGCGATGACTGGCGCAGGCTTTACAGAGGCCAGTTTGAGGAACGCCGCAAGCTTCAATCGGCGCAGCGCAATGCCTGGACCCGGCTTCGGTATTTTGTCCGCACTTACGGCGCGGAATTCCGGGCGGCAGGACCCGCCTCCCGAAAGCAGATGCTGAAGGGGGCCTTTGCGGCGCTGATCGGATCGAAGCGTCAGTTCGCCGAGCTGGAGCGAAGGCAGCTCGCGGCGCGCCGGGCGCAGGGGCATAAAATCAACGCGCAGACCGAGCAGCTGACACGGAGGATCAAGGAAGATCACGCGCGCAAGCTTGCGGAAATGCGCAAGCGGCAGGTTGGCGAGCAATGGAAGCTTTACGAGCAGCAGAAACAGGAGCGGCAGCGGCAGGCGGAGGAACGGCGCACGGGGCGTGGCAAACAGCAGTTTGAAAAAAAGCAGAATGCGCAGTGGCGCGAAGACCTCAAACAGACAAAGGACGACATCACCCGACCACAGCCCGGCTCGAACAAGAAAAGTCCGCTGCGCGCGCAGTTCGACAAGGCGAAGACTTCTGCCGCAAAGCAGCCCGGGCACACTAAAGCGCACCCCGATCAGGTTGTACCGCGCAAGCACGAACCTAAGACGTCACAGAGTCTGTCAGAGAAGTTCAGGAAAGCTCAAGAACCCGCTCAGGACCGCACGGCCATCGAAAAGCTGAAGACGAACACGCGCGACATGACACAGGACCGGGATCATGGCCGCGAGCGCGGTCGTCAGAAGAAGCCGCCTGGCTGGAAGCCGGACTAAACTCACGAGTAATCAGGCGGGATCGGGATTGTAATAGACTTCGGCTGAAAACCTGTCGATCTCGTGACGTTTGTAGCCCGTGCAGACCTGACCCTGCGGATCGTCGGAGTATTCAAGGCTCAAAGGCACGGGCGCATTTTGGAGATAGATTTTGCCGTCCGGTTCGCCGTTCTCAATTGCTTGTTTTAGATCGGCGAAGATTTGGCCCGAATGCCGTTCGAGTTGAAGTTCGACCGCTGATCGCAAGCGTTCCAGCGCCGCCGCCGCGTCGGGCATGACCGGCCTGTCGGGGCCGCAAAGCAAGATGACGTGCAAGGGCCGCGACGCGCGTTCCTCGAAATTAATAAGCCCACCCTTCTCGGCGATCATCCAGGCCATATCGTAGGTGTCGGCGTTTAGAACCTTGGCGGCGGCAACCGCAGCGGCCGGGTGCAATCCGAAGGTGCGCGTCATCTGATAGCAGATTGCGGTCACGTACGCGGCCGCAAGAACAAGCGCCGTACAACCGGCAATCCGGTATGTGCGGGACACCAATAGGCGGATGAGCGATTGAGTAGCCATGTCATTAAAAATAGAGCGGCAGGATAGTAATTGCTAATGCGCTGCGCGCGAGGCGCAGTAGGGGCTGGGACGTGAACTTTAGGCGGTAACCAAACGATCCGCCGAGTCTAATGACCCGGCTACATCGTTCACACAGGTAGCTAACTAAACAAGCGGTCGAATATTGCCGGAGCGTCGCTCACGCCAGTAATATTGTCGAGAAATGCCAATTACTAAAGTGAATATGAGGCGCGGCAGCTCACTATTGATGGCGAAGCGAAATCAGCCAGCCTCAACGAGAGCGAGTTCACGCTTGGTCAAACCATATAGTTTGTAAAGCAGCTTGTTCAGAGCGCTTTCATGTTGCGAGATCGTCGTCTCAATCCCGCGAAGATCCTGCTCAAGTTCGATAATCTGCTTCACTACCGCGCCATTCTCGGTCGTGGCCTGCCTCCGTAAGGCGTTGCAGAGCTTTTTCCCATCGGTCTTATCAGTGACTGAAAATGTTTGGGCTACCACTTTCCATTGGGCCAGAAGAAAGAGGCCTTCGTCTTCCTCCACGAAGATCTTATCTATCACCGTCACGGCATCGATTAAGAAACTAGCTTCGCCATCTCCAAATGCAGCATCCAAGTCAACGCCGGGTGACAATCGAGAGGTGATTTCATCGTATTTTCCCTGAAGGGCTTCGACGTATTTTTGTTCTGCCCACTCGGCCTGCTCTTCGGCAGTCAGGTTCTTGGGCGCATTCCGCAAGAGCGCTTCCTTAGTATCGAGCAGCGGAAAAAGCCACGTCTCTGGCCTGTTTCTAAACCGTACTGTCTCCATCCTTCTCGCGATGGATTTTAGCAGATCTCTTTTCGCCGAGTGATTGGCCTGCAGCTCGCCAGCAAGCTCCGCTACTTGTGCCCGCTCCTTCTTTGAAGCGGCCGGTATCGGCAGAGGCGCAATAAACTGCTTGTTAGCCTCGAAGAACCCACCGGCCTTGATCCTGCCGATACGTCGAAAAACAAAATCTGCGACCGGCGAATTCAAGACTCCCAGCAGGAACATTGGGTCGATGCCATCGGCGGCAACTATGCCGTCGACGCGGCCGCCAGTGAGAAAAAGGTCACCGTCCGGATCATAGGAAAGCTGCAAGTGTTTGACAGTGCCCGCCGCGAAGAGTTTCGCAAACCCAACCTTGTCGAGACTTTGGGCGCGGCTAAATCGATACCAATCCTCCGCATCCAAGTCGCCGTTATCCCGCTGGATTAATTCCCCGCGCCAAGAACTCAGGTATTTCCAAATTTTCGGGAATGTTTCTTCAAGGACCTCTGCCGAGATCAGCTCCATCGCGTCGCCATGTTTGCGATACGGGAATAAGAGATAGGTATCATCGTCGATGTTCACATAGCGCTTGGTCTCAGGTCCGCTGATGATGGGCCTCATCAGCTCATCTTCAAGCTCCACCTCGTACGGCTCATCCTTCTCACACAGATACTTCCCTGCGCTTAAGCGCTTGAGCTTGAACACCTGATCCGCACCTGTCTTCACGCCCTGAAATATTGTGAGGGTGTTCTGTTCATCATCTAGGCGCGTACACGATTTGTAGAGGCGGTCTATAAGATCACGTTCAGCCCCAGCCAGAAGAAGCCAGCGATCACCAAAGGCGAGTCGGTCGTAGGCAACCGCGCACTCATCACTCGCCCATGCGTTTTCCTCAATGACTCCATTGGGCGCAAAAGCGACTCGAACAGCGCTGTTCGGAGTTTTGGTGTAGAACTGAAGGGCTGTGTATATCGTGGCTTCCTCGAAAACTTGAAACGCACGGAAATCCAGCCACCTTTCAAGCTGCTTCGATTCTGCTATTAGCGAGCGCAAGCCGTCTCCATATTCATTTACGGTCCAAAGGCTTGGCGCGATGTATCCCATGCGCCCTGCTGCGTTCAGGAGAGAAAGCCCCTTCTCGATGAAGGGCAGGTACAGGTCGAAGTTGCCCGTTTGAGTGCTCTTGTATTCCTTTACACCGAGGCGGCCTTCCCTCAGGTATTCTGCCATATCGACGTGCACCTTGCGAAAATTCTGAAGTTTAACGTACGGGGGGTTGCCGACCACGACATCGAATCCACCCGCCGCGAACACCTCTGGAAATTTGCTAGTCCAATCGAAAGTGTTGACACGTTCTTTTTGCGCTTGGTCATAAATTTCGAGATTGATCTGGCCTTTGTAGAACGTGCTGTCGATCAGGCTGTTACCGTCCCGGATCGTTGTGTCTAGGGTAGATAACGGCTTGTCGCCCCGCGCAGTATGCAGCCATAACGCCAGCTGCGCGATCTCGACTGAGGCAGGGTTGATGTCAACGCCGTAAATATTACTCCGCAAAATGTCTCTAATTAATTCCGCGTCGTCTTGGACAGTTTTCTTTCCTGTCACTTCCCGTCTGATGGCCTGTAAGGCATGCCATTCATCCATCAGGAAGCGCAAAGTAGTGATGAGGAACGCACCCGATCCGCATGCCGGATCAAGAATCTTGAGGGTTTTGAGCCTCGCACCATACGCGGACATCTGCGGTTCATCGGGCAGGCCCTTCACGGGCCATCCGCATTCAGTTTTTATTTCAGATAGCCGTGCGCCTATGGTTTCACTGACGATCCGTTCAACGATCCACTCTGGCGTGTAATAAACACCGTCGCGTTTCCGCTTGCTTTCCTTGTTCACTGATAGGAGGCCGTCGGCTTCGGCTTCCAAGATCTCCAGTTCAGTAATGGACTGCTCGAAAATGCGGCCGAGGGTATATAGGCCGAGACTTCTCATAGGATCGCGTTTGAGCGCATCCGCCTCGTGCTGACTGCTGCCCGGTATTGGGGTAATTCCCTTCGCCCAACCCGAAGCGTAATTGTAGGCCGCTGACAGATAGAGAAGGGTATCTTTGTAGCTGTTTAAGCTCGCTTCGCTCTCGCCTTGGCCGGGTTGGCAGAAAATCCTATTTGGGACAGTAAGCGACTCCAGCTCGGCATCAACCGCGAAGAGCCCGCCATTGAATTGATTGATTTTGTGTCCGCCGAAGGCTGAACCATCATTCATGGCTTTGAAAAGAGTGAGCACGCGTCGCCAAATAGAGTCAGCATTCGGATCAAAATACTGATCCTTACTCTCATGAATCAGAAAATCTCGCAGCAGTTGAGGCGGGAACTTAAGTGCCTGCCCCATGTCTTCGCAGAAAAATACGAAGATACAGCGATCCAAAATTTTCTGAGCAAGTCGTACCAGACGCCCCTTAGTGCCAGCGAAGTTCGGATTTGAATCGATGAGCTGTTTGTAGAGTCGTTCACGAAACGCTTTATATTCAGCGTAGAAAGATTTTTCGAGTTCGCGCTCTCGGACCCATTGCCTACCAATGAGCTGGGCAAGGAGAGACCGCCCGCCCGTCGTGAGCAAACTGTCTCGGTGGAAAATTTTCCAAAACAGAAATCTCTCGAACCGGGCTTCCTCTCCGTCAGCCAGAAGCCCACGACCTTGAAACAGGTCCGTCGGGTTCAAGACAAATCGGATGTACTGTTGTGGTGCTCTATCATGCCAGTAGAGCCTGAACTCATTCATATCCGTTACGATCCCCCAAGTCGGGAGGACCGCTTCATTACCGAACATCCCGCGCCGTGACGCGCTTAGATAGTCCAGGCACTGCTTAACAGGAGAGCGCGGATTATTCCGGCGACCCTTCTGGGGAGCGTCTAAGTTGGACCGAATGTCTTTGAATTCGCAAAGTATCTGAGGAGTAGGGGACACACCCTCCCGGTCAAACCAGCCTGCGGCAACATCAGCTTCCCCGCTGCCGCCCTTCTCGCCCGCGCCCTTTACCGGATATTTTGGATGGAGCGTAAAGCCATTCGGGTTTTGGCCCTGACCTGACTGCTGATAGTTCCATAGGTCGCGGAAAAAGACGTCGAGGAAGGCCGCTTCTGCCGATGTCTCTTTAAGGTCCTTTCGCTTTGACCAATCGGCCAGAATAGAAAGAACCGACTTTTCGGTTGCTGAATCCTTGAAAGCTTCGTAGTCGAGCGACCAAACGGATCGAAGGAAGTTCTTGCCAATAAACTCGGTATGGAGATCAAACATCGATCAGTCTTTCGCTTCCCCGGCAGGCTAACGCCTGCATTTTCTTCTCAGTCAGACAAGATTTACCCTTGCTGGTCAAACGCTTGTGGCATCAGAACGAGATTCGCTCACAGACTTTCTCGGACGCCTCCCCACAACCCAATTTGGCTTCGGTTGCTGCCCCGAGCAGACATAAGCACAACATTCTAGTGGGTATGGCAGCAAAATTCCTGCGTGATTACGTAATCGCGCAGGAATAGCTCTATTCGCGCAAGAATTAGTTGCGCGGAAGGTTGATTGTTGCGCGCAAATGGGCTTTACTTGCGTAGAACGCTTACGCGCAGGAAAGGCCGTGGCTTGGCTCGACGCATCCCAGAGGACGACCTCAAGGCAATTGAAGCGGTTGCCGCCCGCCACAAAGGGGGGGCGACCGCGCAGCAGATCGAGCGCGCCCTGGATAGTGGCGTTGCATTCCGGACGCTGCAATACCGCCTAAAGCACCTCGTCTCGAACAAGCGTCTTGTTCAAGAAGGTGACGGACGCGCCGCCAAATATCGGGTTCCTGAAGCGGGCAACGTAGACGAAGCAATCGGCGGCACCGCCAAGATCGACGTGCAGGGCGATCTGTTCGTCCCCGTCTCGAAAAAGGGTGCCGAGATTCAGAAATACGTCCGGCAACCGCCGGAGGCCCGCAAGCCTGTCGGATATAATCGCGATTTTCTGGACGGCTATCGTCCTAACGCAACGGCCTATCTGTCGGCCAAGGAGCGCGCACATCTGCGCGCCATCGGCACACCAAAAATCGCCGAACAACCAGCAGGCACCTACGCCAAGCAGATAATGAACCGCCTGTTGATTGATCTGTCTTGGAACTCCAGCCGCCTTGAGGGCAACACCTACTCCCTGCTCGACACTAAGCGGCTGATAGATTTTGGCGAGGCAGCAGCGGGCAAGGATCAAATCGAAGCGCAGATGATCCTAAACCACAAAGACGCAATCGAGTTTCTGGTTAGTCAAGCCGACGAGATTGGTTTCAACCGCTACACCATCCTCAATCTGCACGGCATGCTGGCTAACAACTTGCTTGCCGATCCAAACGCGCCGGGGCGGCTTCGCCACATCGGCGTTGGCATCGACCGATCCGCCTTCCATCCCTTGGAAGTGCCGCAGATCATCGAGGAATGTTTCGACCAGATACTCGCCACGGCAACCGCGATCAAAGACCCGTTCGAGCAGGCCTTCTTCGTCATGGTGCAGTTTCCGTACTTGCAACCATTCGATGATGTGAACAAGCGCGTCTCGCGCCTTGCCGCGAACATTCCGCTCATCAAACAAAATCTCTCGCCTCTCTCGTTCGCCGACGTGCCCAAGCAAGCCTACACCGAAGCGGTGCTAGGTGTTTATGAACTGAACAAAGTCGACCTTCTGAAAGATATTTTCATCTGGGCATATGAGAGGTCGGCCAGCCGCTATGCGGCGGTTCGGCAGTCACTTGGCGAACCTGATCCGTTCCGGCTGCGATACAGGACATTGCTTCGCGATGTGATTGGCGATGTCGTGCGCGGGCGCATGGATCGGGCTGCGGCATCCGCTCACATCATGGCCTCGGCAAAAGACAGAATTCCTTCTGCCGATCAAGACCAGTTTCGGGAGGTGGCCGAAAATGAACTACTCAGCCTGCACGAAGGAAATTTCGCGCGCTATCAGATTAGACCGTCCGAATATGAAGGATGGCAGAGGGGATGGGCTGTTGCACCAACAAAGGTAGAAACCGCCTCATCACGCACAGGGGATAAGAAATGAGCGGACCAGCTGCGCCAGCTACGGTTCCCGTGATCTACCAACTCACCATCGACCGCTTCCGGGGAATCAAGTCTCTTTGCTGGCAACCATCGAAGGGCGTCAACGTCATTCTTGGCGGCGGCGATGTCGGCAAGACAACAATACTGGACGCAATCGCATTGCTGCTCAGCCCAACCAATCCGGCAAACTTGTCCGACACCGACTATCTGGGACGAAATATCGAAGGTGGCTTCAACATCGAAGCTATCGTTTCTTTGCCGCCGGGAAGTGGCATCAATCACCAGTTTCGGGCCTCGTGGCCGTGGGAATGGAATGGCAAGGAAGCAAGGGTTCCAAACCCGGAAAGCGAAGACAAGGCCGCCAGCGAAGCCGTTTACAAACTTCGCGTGCGCGGGACAGAAGACCTCGAACTCACATATGAGATCGTTCAGCCGGACGGAACCGCAGATAGTCTGCCGGTCGCCTTGCGCAGGCAAATAGGCCTCGTGCGATTGAGCGGTGATGATCGCAATGATCGTGATCTCAGGCTCGTGCAGGGATCGGCGCTCGACCGGCTGCTGTCCGACAAAGGCTTGCGTTCGCGGATGGCTAGCGAACTTGCAAAGAGCGACGTCAAAGACGAGCTGACGCCAGAAGCCAAGAAAGCGCTCGAAGAACTCAATCAAGCTTTCATAGAAAAGAGCCTCCCTGACGGCCTCGACCTTGCCATCACCGGCGGACAAGGAGCGTCAATCGCTTCACTGGTCGGGCTGACGGCTGATCGCGCTGGCGTGCAGTTGCCGTTAGCAAATTGGGGGGCGGGTACGCGCCGCCTCTCCGCGCTCGCGATTGCCGAACAAAACCAGGGCGAGAACCCGATTACACTGGTTGACGAAGTTGAGCGCGGACTAGAACCGTACCGCCAGCGTGCGCTTATGAAAAAATTGCAGGCCGCCAAATCACAGGTGTTCCTGACAACTCACAGTCCGGCGGCAATCTCGGCTTCGTCAAATGCTGCGCTCTGGTATCTCGATCATGCGGGCAGCATAGGAGCGCTCGATGGCAAGAAAATTGAGAAGCATCGTAGCGACGACCCTGAAACATTTCTTGCGCGCCTTACCGTCGTGGCAGAAGGCGCAACCGAAGTCGGGTTTGCGAGCGCACTACTATCAAATGCACTCGCTTCACCACTCGAACAGCATGGCATTCACGTTGCCAATGGCGACGGTCACGAGGCTGCGCTCGGCCTGCTGGAAGCGCTCGCGGGCGGTGGACTTCGCTTTTCCGGTTTCGCCGATGACGAAGGCAAACACCCGGAGCGTTGGGCGAAATTAACAAAAACTCTGGGGCCGTTGCTGTTTCGATGGACGGCTGGCTGCATCGAGGAAAACATCATAGCGGTCACGCCCGATGACAAACTCGAAGCGTTGCTGACCGATCCGGAAGACGAAAAGACCGGCATGCGATTGAGAACTCTCGCAGATCGTCTCGATATGGCTGAGAAGGATTTTGCAGCCTTAAAAGCCAAAGCCGGAACCGCTCTAAAAGGCGTTATGATCGAGGCCGCGCTTGGCAAGGTGCCAACCGGCAAGGAAGCCGATAAGAATAAGTTCAAATCCGATGCACAGACTTGGTTCAAAAAAGCCGATGGCAGTGGGGGCCGTGAACTTGCCGCCAAGGTCTTTGCTCTGGGGTTATGGCCGGACCTAAAGCCTCAACTCCTGCCGTTTTGCAACGCCGTCAGAAAGGCTGTTGGCCTTACCGAAGTGACGGACGTTGAACCGTGAGCGATGACAGCGTTCGCACCGCCCTGAGGTCCGGAAAGCCACTTGTTGTCGTCGAAGCACCGGCGGGTTGTGGAAAGACGTATCAGGGTGCCGACTACGCAAGAGAGGCCACTTCCAAGTTAGGACGGGGCAAAATTTTGATCCTGACCCACACTCACGCTGCGTGTTCAGTATTCGCGGAACGAACGAAAGGGACAGGATCGCGGGCCGAGATACGCACGATTGACAGCGTTATTGCGCACATCGCTGCGGCCTACCATATCGGCATTGGCATTCCGGCAGACCCAACATCGTGGGTGCGCCAGCAAGAAGACGGTTACGCGCAGCTTGCCTTGAAAGTCGGCGCGCTCCTTACGCGGCACCCGATGATTGCCGCCTCGCTCGCTCACCGTCACCCAATCGTTGTCTGCGACGAACATCAAGATTCGAGTGGCGATCAGCACGCCATTGTCATGGCCATGTTGAGCCAGGGGGCGCGGGTCCGCATCTTTGCCGATCCGATGCAGAAAATCTTCGCGGATTCAAGTTTGGAAGGATCATGTCCAGCGTGGGCATGGCACGACTTGACCGCACAAGCGGAGTCTTTCGAGCAACTCGACGTGCCACACCGATGGTCAGCGGGGTGTCCGGAACTCGGTCTATGGACATTGAAAGCACGGCAAGCTCTGAAGGCGGGAGGCAAGGTAGATCTTCGAGCCGGTGTACCTCCGAGCGTCACGGTCATCTACGCCGAAAACCAAGCCCAGAAAAATCTTGAATACCAGCTCTCCGGCACAGACCGAAAGCAGATCGACGCATTTGAACAAGCCCAGCAATCGCTGCTGATTCTCACGCGCCACAACGCGACTGCGAGATCACTTCGCAGTTTTTTCCGGCGGCGAATACCGCTTTGGGAAGGACACACCCGGTCGGGTCTTGAGAAGCTCGTTGACGCGGTTCATGCGGCGGACGCAGACGCGATGGCGCTTTCCAGCGCCGTCGTCGGATTTATGAGTGATGTCGGAAAAGGCTTCAGCCTGTCAGCATTCGGCAATAGCCTCCAGCAAGAAATTCGCGATGGCTGTACTGCGCGGCGGCGCGGCAAGCCCGCCGCGATTCAAGAGCTTGCGCGACTTCTGCTCGCAGAGCCGGATCATCGCGGCGTCGCCAAAATGCTGCGCCGCCTCTCAGAGCTAAAGACAACAGATAGCGGCTTCTCCGACGTGGAAATAGACTGTCACAAGGAGTTCTGGGACGCAATCCGTATCGGCGAATTTGAAGCGCTCGATGATGGATTAGCCGAAATCACGCACCGCCGTACCTATTCGCATCCTAAACCGCCGAACCGCGCCATCAGCAACATCCACAAAGCCAAAGGTCTTGAGTGCGATAGCGTGATTGTCATGCCGTGCGATGCCAAAACTTTCCCCGACAAGCCGGACGCACGATGCATTCTGTATGTTGCTCTCAGTCGCGCGAAGCATCGTCTGCTGCTCGTCGTTTCAAAAACTAATCCCAGTCCTCTTTTCAATATCTAGCTCGTGTCGCTCGCCGCCTTGGCGTTCCCTCCGGCGCGTCGGGAATTTGCGCGTTTCGCCGAAAGGCCACCCGGTGAATACTGGGTGAAATCGTCGTCGCTAGCTCTTTGATGCGTAGCTGCTGAGCATCGCGAAAATGCTTGGGCAGTCATTTTTAGCACAGAGTTTAGCACAGAAATATTTTAAGACTGATTTTTGTCTGATAAAACAACTGGTTGTGAAGTTGGCTTCCCGTCTCATAACCTGAAGGTCGTTGGTTCAAATCCAGCCCCCGCAACCAGTTTTTACAGATGACATAGCGAGGGCATCACGCTAGGGCGATTGATCCGTCTTGTTCCGTGTCGCCGCGCTGGATTAA
>Ga0256782_1000049_pt1 | contig 23408 bp, 27 predicted proteins | sample MC6MC0933MT_FD_186059 | JGI IMG/M metagenome (GOLD analysis project Ga0256782, IMG submission 186059) | Metatranscriptome of enriched soil aggregate microbial communities from Iowa State University, Ames, United States - MC6-MC0933-MT... | ecosystem: Environmental > Terrestrial > Soil >...
CGGTCAGCGCAATGGGTAACTGCGCCTCTCGTTTCATCGCTCCTGCGTACTCTACGACTGGCAGCCGACGCGCTGGCGTTCGCTCTGGGCGCGGGCCTTGACGCTCGACGACGCCGTCGGGAACTTGGTGAGCAATTCGCCGAACGATGCACACGCGGCGTCTTTCTGACCAAGCCGATCGAGAGACATCGCCAGCTTCAGCAGACTATCAGGTGCTTTCGGACTGTTTCCATAAGTTTGATAGCCTTTCAGAAACGAGCTGGCGGCCGCTTTATATTGGCCGCGCACGAAATGCGTTTCGCCGAGCCAATACTGGGCGTTGCCGGAAAGCGAGTCATTCGGGAATTTCGCCAGAAAGGCGTCGAAGGCCGTTTCGGCGGCGCCGTAGTCACGCTGGAGGAGATAGCCGTAGGCCGTCTCATACAGCTGCTTGGGATCGTTGCTCGTATCGCTGGCCGGCGCCAGTGCGGCGGTCGCGACGGCCGATGCCGGAGGCTGGCCTCCTTGTGCCGATGGCGGCGCCATGTTCTGCGGCTCAGCTGCCGTGCTGCTCAGCAGACCGCCGATCGCATCATGGTCACGCGATACGGTGGTCGAGCCGAAGCCGTTACCGTTGGCCGGTGCAGCGTCCGATTGCGGATACGACGGCTCGCTGGCCATCGCGGTATCCGTCGACGGTGCGATTGCCGATCGGCGCGGCGAACCGCCGAGGCTGCGCACCTGGTCGGAAAGCTGCTGCACCTGACTGGTCAACGCGCGGACCTGCGTTTCAAGCCCTTCGATTCTTGCGGCATCGCCATCGCCGCCCGCCGCCGACCCCGGATAGGGCGCCGGTGCCGCGCCGCCGTTTTTCGCGAGCGTCTCAAGGGTGCCGACCACGACCTGCATGTCGATCAGTTGTTCTTCCAGCGTCTGGACGCGGGCCTGCAGCCCGGCATCGGCTGCGGCTGCGGCCGGTCTTGCCTTCTCTTTCGACTGCGCGAACGCCGGCGTCATGGTCAACATCACGACCATCGCTGCCGCGGAAAGTCCGCATCCGGCTGGAAGCAGCTTAAACTTAGCCATGTCCCGGCTCTGCTCCGTTTGCTTCAAATAAGGTTCATTGATTCGAGCATCGACGAACGCCGCATTCGACGGGCGTGCATCAGCCTTTGTCGTGCTCCCGATCTTCGGCGAAATCAATTGAAGAGTCATGTGCTTCCCCCGCCGGTGCGGCGATTGCGGACGGACTGGTCCGCGTCATTGCTGCACCTGCTCCGAGACACTGCCCTCACTGCCGTCTCGCATCGCGGCGTTGGCGCGCCGTGCCAGCGAGTCCTTAGCGCTGGTGCGCACCGGTTGCAGATCCCGAAGGTCATTGATGAAAACTTCGGCGTTGCGATTCTCCGCACGACATAGTGCGGACGCGCATATGGCGAGGCGATCATCGGTCCCGACGGGGCGAATTTCGATTCGCAGCGGATCGAGGCCGGCCTCTATGAGTTGATCGCGCACGGCTTCGGAACGTTGCTGGGACAGCATCCGCGCCGTCGTTCGATCGCCGCCGTCGTCGGCACGACCGATCACTGTAACCGTGAGGGCCGGCCGGACTTTCAGCCAACGCGCCTGATTCTTGATGATGCTTCGCGCCCGGCCGCCAAGAGTCGCGCTGTTCTCCGCGAAGAAAACCCTGTCGCCGACGGTGATGAGGAATGCGTGGCGGTATTCCAATGTGCGCTCGGCTGCCTCAGCCTGAATCGCAGCACGCACAGCGGCGCGATCTCCGTCATCGCTATCGAGAGACAGCAAGGCACTGCGGGCTCGCGATGCTTCGGGCGAAGTCGGAAACACGGCGATGAGCTTGTTGAAAAGCCGTCGCGCCGATTCATCGGCATGATCTGCGGCGGCATCCATGCCGTCCACGAGAAGCTCTTCCGCTGTTTCGCCGTTGGCGGCGTCATCATCCTGAGCCGCAACCGTCAAAGGAAATGCGAGCATGAAGGCGAAGACCGCCGACACGACGCCAATCACTACCTTTGATGACCGCAAATCGTACATTTACCGAGCACAGCAATTCGAATGTGCCGCCCTTATGCTCGTCCAATAGGGCCAAACTTTGCCATTATAAGAAATGGTTAAAGGTATTCGCGCGTGTGGCCAATTTGAACCAACGCAGTCAAGACGCGGCCTAGCTGGCGACGCCTTGGCGGCCCGATCTGAAAATGCTGCAAAAGCAAATGGGCTTAGCGCTGGCTGACGACGCCGCCGTTGTTCAGCACCGTTTGAGCGCGACGGTTCTGCGACCAGCAGGAGATGTCGTTGCAAACCGCCACCGGACGCTCCTTGCCGTAGGAGATCGTGCGAATGCGGGCACCGTTGATGCCATGCTGCGAAAGGAAGTTACGCACGGTCGTCGCTCGGCGTGCGCCAAGCGCGATGTTGTATTCGCGCGTACCGCGCTCGTCGGCGTGGCCTTCGATGGTGATCGCGTATTGCGAATACTGCTGCAGCCACTGCGCCTGCTTCGTCAGAGTCTGCTGCGCTTCCGGCGTCAGGTCGATCGAGTCGGTCGAGAAGTAGACGATGTCGCCAACGTTCTGGCTGAAGTCACGCTGCGAACCCGGGGTCGCGGCGCCGTACTTACCGCTCAACGAATCAGGTTGCAGTTCCTTGTTGCTGGCGCACGCACCGAGAGCTGCCGCAAGAATCGACACAGCGGCGAGGCGCAGCCCCAAGCTCCGCGCAATCGGTGCCAGCATTTCGTCTATCCCTTTCGTCTCGACCGCAACCCTCGGGCAAGGCACATAACGTCTAATGTGCGCCATGAGTTGCGATGCTTGTGCCCTGTGCGTCTAGTGGAGCGTTCGGCCGAAAATAAGGCCAAATCCACGGATTCACAGCGAATTCGCATCCATTGGAAACCCAAAAGCCACCGTCCGAACGCACTTCGTCAGCCGGCAAACGATCTGTAGCAGCGCGCGCTGTTTGTGCGTGTGCGACCAATTCGATTTGGGCAGCTTATCCCAATGCGAAATACCGCCATACCGAAACCATATTTCGGACTCGGTTTTTCCTCGATATTCACCGGCCAAAAAGCAGGCCGTAAAAAAGCTCAAGACCGAGATGGTGGCGAACGAATCACCAGCAGCTCGGCCTTGAATATCGGTATGAAAAACGCAGTACTCAGAAAGTCAGGCCATGCTTAGCGCACAGCCTGCTCCAAAGCGGACGGACCGCCGAGCTTCATTGGCTGATGCTCAACTTCTTTCCGGCATGCGCCGAGAGCAACAGCTGTCAAAGCTGCGGCAAGAACGATTGCGCTCTTCATGTTTAGTCTCCTTTGATGGCAGATCGCTATTAGCGAACGGCCTGTGCACTAGCGGTGGGACCGCCGAGCTTCAAAGGAACGTGCTCAGCCTCACGACGGCACGCGCCAAGCGCGATAGCCGCGACAACCGCTGACAAAAGGATCAGCCCCTTCACACCCTGCATGGTCATATCTCCTGATACGATTCCGGCAAAAGCCGTACTCTGGGGTACCTACAGGGCGTGCAGCGATCAAGGAGAGAGGCGGCAAACGCCAAGTTTTCCAAACCTATAGATGCGAAAATGCAACGACGGCGCGTGTGAGAAAGTCAACACTTTTTGGATTGGCGCGAAGGCGCTCAAGTGCTTGTTTTAACCATGTTTTTTGGGCGCCGCCGCGAGGCCGCGACGACGCCCGAAGGTGCCGTTCGTAAATAAGGTGTTAATTCAGCGGCGGTGACCAGGCGGGATCGGAAGCGAAGGATGGCGTCTTCACCTGCCGCTCGTTGTAACCCGTGATGTCGACCGAAAAAATGTGGGGTCCGCCGCCGTTGCCCTGCGAGTCGCGCCAGAACATCAGCACCCGGCCATTGGGGGCCCAAGTCGGCCCCTCGTTATGGAAGCCCTCAGTCAAAACCCGCTCACCGGAGCCGTCCGGCTTCATGACGCCGATCAGGAATTGGCCCCCTGTCTGCTGGGTGAAGGCGATGTAATCGCCGCGCGGCGACCATACCGGGGTCGAGTAGCTGCCGCCGCCCATCGAGATCGGGTGCGGATTGGAGCCGTCAGAATTCATCACGTAGAGCTTCTGCGATCCGTCGCGGTCACTCTCGAAGACGATTTGCTGTCCGTCGGGAGAATAACTGGGGCTCGTGTCGATTCCGGCCGACTGCGTGAGACGGCGCGACTGCCGCGACCTCAAATCCATTTCATAGATGCTGGAGCGGCCGTCGGGCGTTCCGAGGCTCATAACGACCTTCTGCCCATCGGGTGAGAATCGCGGAGCGAACGTCATGCCCGGGAAGTCGCCGACCAATTCGCGCCGGCCGGTCTCAAGGTTCATGATGAAAACCTTCGGCTGGTCGCTGGTGTACGACATGTAGGTGATTTCCTGGTTCGTCGGAGAGAACCTGGGCGTCAGCACCAGCTCCTTGCCCTGCGTCAGCAGCCGGACGTTGGCGCCGTCCTGGTCCATGATCGCCAGCCGCTTGACGCGGTTCTGCGCCGGGCCCGTCTCATCGACGAAGACAACGCGGGTATCGAAATAGCCTTTTTCACCGGTCAAACGTTCATAGACGCTGTCGGCGATCATGTGAGCAATGCGCCGCCAGTTCTGCGAGGACGTCGAGAATCGCTGACCGGCGAGCTGCTTTCCGGTGGCGACATCCCAAAGCCGGAATTCGGCGCCGACTCGGCCGTCGCCGGCATTGACCACACGTCCGACGACCAGGGCGTCGGCTTGTACCGACCGCCAATCGCCGAAGCGCGGCACGGCGTTGACGTCTCTGATCTGCTCGAGGAACGACGCCCGGTCGAGAGGACGAAACAATCCCGACCGTTCGAGGTCAGCCTGCATGACGTCCGAAATGCTGGTCGCCAGTTGCGGATCATCGCCGAGGAACGCGGGGATGGCGATCGGAATCGGCGCGATCGTGCCTTCCGTCTGCGTGCCTTTGAGCTGGGCCAACGCTTGCGAGCTCAGCCCGCAGTTCATCAACAGGCCCGCGATCAGCAGAGCAACGAAGGCTAGCGTCTGATTCAGGCAGCTGTTCCGGATCATGCTCAAATATCTCATCTGTCGATCATTGGCTGTTTCGGGTGTCCCGCATCGCGGTCGAATGAAGCAACTTTGCGGCGATTACAACATTTGGCGCGGATCGAAAGTCCAGTCGACGATCCTCCATGCACCATATTTATCGGGCGGCAGACGGAACGGTGAGCACATCTTCACCGCTCGCAACGCCGCTTCGGCATAGACCTGCCCCGCCGTCGTCGGCGGCGCCGAGGTGACGCGCGGTTCACCGGCAAGCGTGCCGTCGGGGTTCATTTCCCAGTGCAGTTCGACAACCGGAACCTCCTCGCCGCCGCCCGTGCCCGGCGGCCGCCAGCAGCCGTTGAGCTGCGACTTGAGCATGCCCTTCAGCAAATCCTGCTCACGCGCCGAGAGGACGGTATCGGTACCGGTCGCCGTTCCGGCTTCCTTTCCGATCTTGTCGGACGTTGTGCTCGACCCTGAGGCCTGCTGACCCTTCTTCCGCGGATCCTTATCGAGCAGAGCCTTCGGCGGCGCATCGTCCGGCGACTTGTCGAGGAGGGACGCGATCCGGCTCGGATCGAATTTCTTCTTGGCAGCCTCGGCTCTTTTCTTCGCTTCCTCGCGCTTCTTTTTCTTCAGTTCCGCGGCGCGCTTTTTCTTTGCGGCTTCAGCGGCTTTTTTCTTTGCCTCTTCGGCTTTCTTTTTCGCTTCTTCCTCAGCTTTTTTCTTGGCTTCTTCCTCGGCCTTCTTCTTGGCCTCCTCTTCAGCCTTCTGCTTGGCTTCTTCGGCCTTGCGCTCCTCCTCGAGCTTTTTCTCGAGCAGCTTCTTTTCGTCGGGCGTCGGGCCGGGCGCTTCTACAGGCGGCGGAGGTGGCTCCTCCAGCTTCTTGGCGATCGGATCGGGTTGCGGCTTCGGCTTATCCTCCGCCTTCGGAGGTTCGGCAGGCTTCGGCGGCTCGGCCTCAGGCGGCGGTTCGAGCTTCGCGACTTCCTGGTCCTGTTCGGGCTGCTGTTCCTTCTCTGGCGGCGGCGGCGGCGCGGCGGCATTCTCCGGCTTCTTCGTATCGTTCTTGCTGTCGTCGGGCTTCGGCTCGTCGTTCGCCTTGGTTTCGAGGTTCTTTGCGTCTTCGCTGCCTTGCTTCAGGCGCAAAAAGTCCGATGGCGTGATGATATCCGCAGAGATAGCCGGCGTGTCAGGCGACAGCGGCGGGACGGAGCGCATGGAGAATAGCGCCCACCCGAGCAGCGCGGCGTGGAACATCAAGGACAGAACAAGTCCGAAGGGCACGGCTAAGTGCCTCCCTTCTCCTGATCGAGTACAAACGACAGCTTCTTGAAACCACCGTCGTTGATGCGTCCCATCACTTTCATCACGGTGCCGTATGGAACGCCCCTATCGCCGCGCACGAATATCGTTTCGTCGTAGCCATTCTTGGCGATGGCTTTGAGCTTGGTCGCGAGATCATCGAGGGTGACCTGAGACTCACCGATGAAGACGTCGCCGTTGACCTTCACCGTGACGGCGAGCGGTTCCTGCTTCGGCGTCGGGATTTGTTGCCCCTTTGCCTCCGGCAGATCGACGGGAATGCCGACTTGCAGAAGCGGCGCGGCGACCATGAAGATAATCAGCAGCACGAGCATCACGTCGACCATCGGGGTGACGTTAATCTCGCTCATCGGAGCGTTGCGGCCGCGACGCCGTCGCCCGCGTCCGCCGCCTCCGCCCATCTTTACGCTTGCGCCCATGTGCTCAGGTCCTCACGTCGATCTGACGCGATACGATCGCGGCGAACTCGTCGGAAAAGGCGTACAGACGCTGAGAGATCGCAGACGAATCGGCGGAAAATTTGTTGTAGAAGACGACGGCGGGAATGGCGGCCATCAGACCGAGCGCCGTTGCGAACAGTGCTTCGGCGATGCCCGGCGCGACGACCGCGAGCGACGTGTTTTTCGAAACGGCGATCGACTGGAAGCTCGTCATGATGCCCCAGACGGTACCGAAAAGACCGACGAACGGCGCCGTCGATCCGACCGTCGCGAGGAAGAGCAGCCGCCGGTCGAGGCGCTCCATCTCGCGGCTGATCGTGACATCCATCACTTTTTCGACGCGGAGCTGAATGCCGCCGAGGGCGCGAATGTTGCCTTCGACCGAGCGCTTCCATTCGCGCATGGCCGCAACGAACAAGGCCGCCATCGTGATCGTCCGGCCGCGCGAGAGGTTGGCGTAGAGTTCATCGAGCGACTGGCCCGACCAAAACATCTGCTCGAAGCGGTCGCTTTCAACGCGCGCCCGGCGAAACGCCAGCAACTTTTCGAAAATGATCGCCCAAGACCAAATCGAGGCGAGCCCGAGCCCCGTCATCACGATTTTGACGACGATGCTCGCCTGCATAAAGAGCTCGACGAACGAGAACCCGGCCGCATTGACCGGAGCAACGACGCCTTGAGCGACATCCGCGGGATTCATTTCACCATCCATGTCGAAGAATTGCAGCGGTCGTGTGGGGCGAGCGTGAGACTGACGGTCCGGCCGCAATACCTATCGCTTGCCGGGAATCGGCTCGCGATTGCTTTTGACGGTGTCGTGACATTCACCCCGCAGCCATGCCCCGCCGCATGCGCTTCTCTTGGTTCAGAGCTTTCGCTGCGCAATATGACCAAACAAGGGCTCTAAAACTGCATCCCTGATGGCGCAGAGGTTGGTTTATCCACGTAAAAGGTCGGCGCTGACCTCACGGTGAGCCCTTTGCGGCGCGACGTCGCGGTTGCGGCTTTAATCAATTTCTCAGGCCAGTCGGGATTGTTCTTCGAAAATTTTGCACAATTCGCAAGCGTACGGCCTAATTATTGGGCATATTGCGGCGCAATATCGCCCATATAATACTGATTTAAAACAATAAAACTCGTCAATCCTGCTGCGCAATTCATGCGCCGCATCATCGAATTTTGTTTTCATGTTACGAAAAAAAGTTGACTAAGAGCCAACTTGCACGTGAGTTGCGTGGAGTGGGAACGAACGTCGGCAATCGGACAAAACGACACATTCCGATCCGCCGGCCGGGCAAAGTCCCACGCCAAAAAAGAAAAAATGCTCTGACGGCAGTCAATTCCAATGTGCGCAAGAACGACAGGGAAACGCCAATGGCAAAGAAAATCTCACCTGATGATCCACGAATAGCCAAGAAGTTTTCCGGAGACCGAACATGGTCTCTGGTCGCAGTGACTGTTCTGTGGGCGCTTTATGCGTTCGTCTTCTACGAAGTGAAGGGAAACCTCAGCTCACCTGACGTTGCATGGACGCTTGCCGTGTTCGGCGGGCTCGTTCTGCTGTTCAATACAGCAGCCATCCTAGCGATGATCGCGCACCTCAGCGAGGAGCGTGAGGAGATCTATGGACTAGATCTCCACTACGTCGATCTCGCAAAAAATAAATCCAAAAGCTGATAGGTGGCACCGTGGAAAAGCCGCATTACGAACCTCCCAAACAGTCTGCCATTGGCCAACTCTTCGACAGCCTTTTTCTGCTTGTCCTCGTGTTGGCTGCGCTGTTCACGCCTCTTTACCTCAAACTCGCCGGCGGCGGTAAAATTGAGTTGCCTGTCGCCGACCCATCGACCTGGGCCGGCCTTGGCCAAAACGCCGTCCAAGCGGCGCAGTGGGAAAAGCTCGGTTTCCATCCCGACACCGCCGCTCCGCTGATCACGTCGCGCTTCGACTACAGCTTCAGCCCGCTCGAACTCGGCATCACGGCGGCGGTGGTTGTTGGCTACTTCATTATTCTCTTCATCTTCTCGAGGCGGGAATACCTCGATGTGATCGAAGAGCGCTTCGGCAGAAAGTGAGTGTCCTCAATGAACAATTGGCAGCTTTTAGAATACGCGGCCTGGGCGCTGTCGGCGATCCTCGGCCTTTGGATGCTCTTCGACATGATCAAGACCAATCGCGCCTACGACGAAGACCTTCTGATGTCGTCCCGCGAAGGTGAGATTGACGAGGCGCTTGTCATTGATCCCTCACACCAAGGGGGACACAAGTGAGTCAGACAACAGCAATCCACGGCGAAAAAATTTCGCTTCTCCGCGTTCTCGGTCCCGCTCACGTCTGGGCCTTGGGTGTCGGTATCGTGCTTGTCGGCGAGTATATGGGTTGGAACTTCGCCGTCGGCAAAGGCGGCGCCATCGCCGCTCTCATCGCGTGCTGGGTCGCGGGTCTCCTTTATACCTGCGTCGCCATGATCGACTCGGAAGTGACCTCGACGGTTGCTGCCGCCGGCGGACAATACGCGCAGGCCAAGCACATCGTCGGGCCGCTTATGGCCTTCAATGTCGGGCTGTATCTTGTGTTCGCCTACACGATGCTCGAGGCGGCGAACGCCATTACACTCGGCTATCTTGTCCAAACGGTCGGGCAAATGGCCGGGTTCGCGGACGCTCACGACAAGCCATTCATCGTTTTAACGATCGTGTTCTTGGCGTGGCTCAACTATCGCGGCGTCTACGCGACGTTGACGGTGAACCTGATTCTTACTGCAATCGCGTTCATCGCCGTCGTCGTTCTGTTCACAGCCGTGCGTCCGTGGTCGACCGAGATGCTCCACCATAAGGAACTCCTGACTGGATTGCCCTATGGCTGGATCGGCGTCATCGCGTCACTGCACTTCGGTCTCTGGTACTATCTCGGGATCGAGGGCACGTGTCAGGCCGCCGAAGAAGTGCGGTCTCCGGCACGGTCTCTGCCGCTCGGTACGATGACCGGCATCATCACGCTGCTCATCGCCGCGACCATGACCTGGTATCTCTCCACGGGATTGATGCCGTGGGAATACCTCGGCCAAGCGATCACGCCTCTGTTCGACGCTGCGCGGCTGACCAGTTCGACGCCACTGATGGTCCTGCTCTTCATCGGCACCATGTTCTCGACGCTGGCTTCGGCCAACGGATGCATCAACGATGCTTCGCGGGCATGGTTCTCGATGGGACGTGACCGTTATCTTCCGGCGTGGTTCGGCGCGGTGCATCCGGGAACCAGAACACCGTTCCGCTCGATCGTGTTCCTTGTTCCAGTCGCGTTGATCTTCGCGTACTTCGCGCCTCTTGATCAGGTGATCACCTTCTCGATCCTGTCGGGCCTGCTCGGATACACGTACATGTCCTTGCAGGTCATCATGTTCCGGAGGAAGTGGCCGCTCACTTCGATCAAGCGCGGTTACGTCCATCCGTTCCATCCCATCCCGGCGATCGTCCTGTTGGCGATCTGCTCCACCACGTACTTCGCGGTGTTCCTGGGCTATGGCACGCAGCTTGTGGCGATGATGATCTTCTTCATCGTTGCGTCGCTGTGGTTCCATTTCCACCGCTACAAGTACGTGAGGCGCGGTGATCAGTTCACCATGAACTGGCCACGTCCGATGGGCGTTTGATGTCCCCATAAACTCGAGTGGCGCGTCCATCCGGATGCGCCACCCTTTTCTTGAGATGGGCCGATGCCGCACCTGCCGCACGAACTCGTATTTCTCATCGTCGCCATAGCCGTTCCTGTGCTTGTGTGGATCGCGAAGCGCGATGCGCGGGCGGCCGCCGCGGCTCGCCACGGCTTGCTCGACGGCGGCCTCAAGGCCCTCGATACTTCACGGCTTTCGATCGAACCTTCTGGATTTCCAAAAATCGAAGGAACATCGAAGGGACGTGCTTTCCGTGTCGCGCTCATTCCCGACACGCTGACATTCCGGCGGCTGCCGCAGCTATGGCTCGACGTGACGCTGAGGCGCGACCTGCCAACCGTTCGCGACAGCATCGCCATTCTTATCCGGCCGTCGGGCGCCGACTATTTTTCGCTGACGGATCGCTTGCACGATAACTTGCTGCCCCCGGCAGATTTTCCGGACTCATGCCTGATCAAAGGTCAAGGCCCCGGAGCGCGTGCGCTCCTCAATCGCATCGCGCCCTGCGCCGCCCGGCTGCTGCAAGATATAAAAATCAAGGAGATTGTCGTATCGCCGCGCGGCATCCGCGTGGTTCGACAGTTCGCGCAAGGCGCCCGAGGCTCGCACCTGATCCTCCGCCAATCGGTTTTTGAAGGCGCGCACTTGCAAGCCGGCGAACTCGAAGACATGATCGGCGCAGCCATGCAAATTGAAAACACGCTCACCGAGCTCAATCTGGTTTCTGCCGCATAATGACGTCGCAAGCCGAGCGCAAACCGCTCCACCCCTACCTCGTGCTCGCCATCGCCATCGTATTGCCGGGCATGGGGCAAGTCGCTGTGGGGCAGCCGCAACGCGGTTTCATGTTTGCGTTTTTCACGCTGTTGCTGGCCTTGATCACCTGGCAAATCTCGTCGCCGGATCGCTCTATCGTCGGCCGCTCGGCGCTCGGCTTGTTCGTGTGGGCCATCTCAATCCCCGACGCATATCGAATCGCCAGAGTGCATTGGGAAACGTGGAAGCGGAAGCATCCGACCGCTTAACCGGTCTGCTCCGTGTGCGCGAGGAATGCGCCGCGCACGGCATCGCTCAGGCGCAATGGTTTGCCCGACATCGATACGAGAACGACCGTCACCTCGGCTTCGACGAGTTGCACCCCATTGCGCGAGATCGTCTGAATGAGCGTGACACTCGCGGCTCCGAGTTCCTTGACGCGCGTTTCGACCTCAAGCAGGTCGTCCATCCGCGCCGGACGCGCAAAGTCGAAGCTCATCCGCCGAACGACGAACGCCGCCGGCTCGCGGCTATCGGACCCGTCGATCATGCGGCGCGCATCGGTGCCGAGCAATCTCAGAAAGTCGGTGCGGCCGCGTTCGGCAAAGCGCACGTAGGACGCATGATAGACGACGCCACCGGCGTCGGTGTCCTCGAAGTAAACTCGAACGGGTAGAACGTGGCGCGTGGCGCCGTCGTCATTGCGGATACGCCCGGCAAGGTCCGGCCATCGATGATCGCTCACACGTCTGCTCCGCTGCCGCTGCCAAGCTCGATCACGACGATTTCGGGCGGCGAACCAAACCGCAGCGGAACGGACGAGCACCCGAGCCCGCCGGAGACGATGAGATTGCGTCCCTCTTCGACCTTGTGTCCGTAAATGTAGCGCGTGCCATAGCGCGACGGAACGACCGGCGAATAGCCGAAAATGCGCACTTGTCCGCCATGCGTGTGGCCGGAGATCGTCAACGACACGCGGTCGGGGACTTTCGGAAAGATATCGGGCTCATGCGCCATCAAAACAACCGGCGCGTCGTCGGTTACCTGCTGCAGCGTCTTCTGCAGGTCATCGATCCCTGCAAAACGATACGGGCTATCATCTGCCAATTCGTCGGCTTCGCTCGGGCCGCCCAAGAAAGCCCACTGATCGCCCAATCCGGCCAGCCAAAACGCGCGGTCGTCCTTTTGCAAACGAACAGCCTGGTTCTCGTAAACTGCAATCCCGACGTCTTGGAGCACGCGGCCGGCGCGGGTCGGGCCAGCACGCCGCTTCTGCGCCTCGCGATCTTCCCACCAGTCATGGTTGCCAAGAACGGCGTGGACTCCGAGAGGCGCCTTGAGGTTCGCAAGCTCCGCCGCCCAGCTCTCATCGGGAACAGGGTTCGACATTTTGCCGAGGCCGCGGCCGACCACATAGTCACCGAGCAACAAAATTGCGTCCGGCTTCAGGCTGTTCGTCTGCTCGACAATCGCGGCGACACGCTCGATCGACATCCACGGATCGCAAACGTGAAGATCGGCGAGAACCGCCAGCCGCACGTTCAGGTCGGGCGTCCAGCGCGGCGGCGTCAGATGATATCGGGTCACCGTCTCGCGGAAGGATTCGGCAACGGCGTAACTGCTCAAAGCCGTGGAGCCGATGCCCACAACAGTCGAAATCTTGAGCAGGTCGCGGCGGCTGATCATATATTGCGGTTCCCTCGGATTGTGCACGGCGCACTCTATGCGATGCTCCGCGCCCTCTTCCAACACTGCTGGTCAAAAACGTGAATTTCGCGACGCGCGGCAGCGGCGTTAAGTCTCGTCCAGGCCGTCGTCGAAGATCGGCAGATCGGGGGTGGCGGACCGGACGGGACCGCTGACGCCAAGGTGGCGGTAGGATTTCAGCGTTAACACGCGGCCGCGCGGGGTGCGGCTGATGAAGCCCTGCTGCAGCAGATAGGGCTCGACGATTTCCTCGAGCGCATCGCGGGGCTCCGACAGCGCCGCGGCCAGGGTTTCGATCCCGACCGGGCCGCCCTCGTAGTTTTTCAGAATGCATCCGAGATAGCGGTGATCGAGCGCGTCGAGCCCCTCGGCATCGACTTCGAGCATCTTCAAGGCGCGATCGGCGACAACGGCATTGATGACGGCCGCACCTTCGACAGCAGCGAAATCGCGAACGCGGCGGAGAAGACGTCCGGCGATGCGCGGCGTTCCTCGTGATCTCTTGGCGATCTCGCGCGCGCCGTCGGGCGACATGGCGGCGCCAAGCACCCGCGCACCGCGAGAAACGACCAGTTCCAACTCCTCCGTCGAATAGAAATTCAGCCGGACGGGAATGCCGAAGCGGTCGCGCAGCGGGTTGGTCAGAAGACCGGCGCGCGTCGTGGCGCCGACAAGCGTGAATTTCGGAAGATCGATCCTGACGGAGCGCGCCGCAGGCCCCTCCCCGATCATCAGATCGAGCTGAAAATCTTCCATCGCCGGATAGAGGATTTCTTCGACGGCGGGATTCAAGCGATGAATTTCGTCGATGAAGAGCACGTCACGCTCTTCGAGGTTGGTCAGCAGCGCGGCCAGATCACCGGCCTTCGAAATCACGGGCCCGGAGGTGGCGCGAAATCCTACGCCCAGCTCCTTCGACATAATCTGCGCCAGCGTCGTTTTTCCGAGGCCCGGGGGCCCTGCGAACAGGACATGATCGAGCGCGTCGCCGCGTCCGCGCGCGGCCGTGATGAAAACGCGAAGGTTGGCGCGCGCCTGTTCCTGGCCGATGAATTCGTCGAGCGACTGCGGGCGGATCGTCGCCTCGAAGGCGTCCACCTCTTTGCGCGCGCTGCTGACGAGCCGGTCGGTCATGGTTTGTTCGTGGGGCTATTCGACGGTTGCGTCAAGCCACGGCTTCCGGTCGCCAACCACGAAATCGTACGACGGCAGAATGCGCGGCGTTCAAGCCGTTGGATTTTCCAGCAGAATACCCGCCCCAATCAGCAACGCCCGCATGCCGATGGCGATGAGCCCCGCGACGAACGCGAGCACCGGCAGCGCGCCTTGGGCTGGAATTGGAAAGATGATCGTGGCCGCCATGAAGGCCAGAACTCCGGCAACGGCTGCGTGCAGCCAAGAGTACGTTCCGTGTTGCAGGACGAACGGCGACAATCCGAGGGCAGCGACGGTTGCGGGCAAGGCACTCCAGGCAAAAACGTCGATGGCGAATTCGCCAAGCGGCCCCGTCACCGGTTCCGGCATCAGGAAATCGGTTGCGGGCCTGGCAAGCGCCAGCGCGAGATACAGGAGGCTCGTGAAAAATGGCGCGGCAAGCGATGTGATCAACACCATCCAAACCGTCCGTTGACCGTTGCTCACGTCTTTCACGATCTCTCGACCTCATTCTGATTTTGCCGCCGAGCCCGATTATCGGGCCAGCTCTTTGAGCGCTCGTTTTATCAGCGCCGCCGTGTCGGCTGCTTCACCGAGTTCGCGCGCAGCGAGCGCCACGGCGGTATTTGCCTGGGCCGGGTTATAGCCGAGATTGGTCAGGGCCGAGATCGACTCGGCGGCGGCAAGTCCTGCCGGCGGGACAACGGTCGCGACGCCGCCTGCGGGAGCGGGCAACCCGGCGACGGACAGCGACGGCGCTTTGTCCTTCAGTTCGGCGACGATGCGCAGCGCCAGCTTCTTGCCGACGCCGGGCGCTTCCTCGACGGCGGCCCAATTGCCGAGAGCCACGGCGTTGGCGATGTCCTGCGGACCGAGTACGCCGAGCACGCTCAAGGCGACCTTGGCGCCGACACCCTGGATCGTTTGCAATGTGCGAAACCAGCTGCGTTCGAATTCGCTTTGAAAGCCGAACAGCCGGATCGCATCCTCGCGGACGTGGGTATCGATGGTGAGGGAAACGTCGTCGCCCGGTTTCAGATTGCGCAGCGTGCGCGACGATGCCTGAACCTCATAGCCGACACCATGCACATCGACGATGAGAAAACTCTCGCCGATTGCGTCGACCTTGCCCTTGAGCTTGCCGATCATGTGCCGACGACCTTCGCCGAGACAGATGCCAGCCGCGCGCGGCTGACGCGAAGGTGGGCGTGCGTGATGGCTATAGCGAGCGCGTCGGCTTCATCGGCGCACCCGAACGTCGCCTTCGGCAAGAGAAATGAAATCATCGCCTGGACCTGCTGCTTTTCGGCATGGCCGGTTCCGGTCACCGACTTCTTGATCAGGTTCGGCGTGTATTCGGCGACGCGCAGTCCGAGACGGGCGGGCGCGAGCAAAACTGCGCCGCGCGCCTGACCAAGCTTCAGCGTCGAGCGCGGGTTCTCGTTGACGAATGTTTCCTCGACGGCGGCCTCGGACGGGCTGAAGCTCTGGATGATGCCGGTGATTTCATCGAACAGCGCCGACAGCCGGTAGGCGAGATCGTCGTCCTTCGGCGGCGTGATGACGCCCGAGGCGACATAGACGAGCCGCACCCCGTCGCTTTCGACGACGCCCCAGCCCGTGCGCCTGAGGCCGGGATCAATGCCGATGATGCGAATCGTTCGTCCGTTCATGCATTTCGCATAGCACGAACCGCATACGAGGCCGAAGGCGGGGCCAGCATCGGCGGCAACGGCGGTGGCTTCGTGGCATCAGCCACCTTGCCGGTCAGAATGGCATCAAGCGCTTCGGCGACTTCGGGTTCGGTCCAGTAGCCCGTATGGCCGCCCGGCCCCAGAACGTAATTATCGACGCGCAGGCCCGACGGGGCGACGATGCTGCCGCCGATGTAGTCATCGACGCGATACAGGTTGATCCAGCATTTCAGGCGGGCCGCGACGCCGACGGGGGTTGGACGCGATGCGGCATATTCGTGAAAATACTTCTGGTAGATGCTGCCGAGTGGCGAGCCAAACGTGAGCAGCGCGGGAGCCGCTTGCCCGAGTTCGGCGTAGGCCGGGCCGTTGTTGTGCAGATAATCGTAGGCGACAACCGCTCCCTGGCTGTGAGCCAGGAAGATGACCCCGTCATAGCCCTGATGCTGGACGAAGGTCTTGAGAAGGAGCTTCAACCGCTCCTGAATGCGGGTGCGACGCGGGAGTTCGGAGGCTGGCCGAAAGCGCGCCGGAATGAAGACAAACGCGGCTTCGAGGCTCGGGCGATAATTGTGATCGATCAGGTCGCGGGCGATGCGGATGATATTCGCAACGCTACGTCCGAACGACAACGGCACGATCAGCGCCGCGACGGCCGCCAACGGCAGGACGAAGCTGCGGAACGTCACGAAGGCGCGGCTCTGCTCCATTTCCGGCTGGAAGAACACAAACGTCAGCACGACGACGAAAGCACCGATCAGAAGTGCTGTAAGCCACGGACTGAACAGCAGGCGCGGCATCTCCCGCGCCGTGCGTTCGAGATTGTCGGACCCGACGCGGGCGCGATGGCGGCGGACGCGCATGATCAGCCAAGCGCCGACGAGGAAGGCCATAACGGTCAACGCCGCCGCCGCGTAGATGAACTTGAAGCGGGCGATCCATTCGAGCTTCAGGTCCGGCACCTGCAGCGCCTGGACGATTGGGTTGTCGGCATTGATCGACTTGTCGTGCACGGCTGCGAGGATCGAATCTTTCAGGACGTGCAGCGATGATCCGGTCTCGGCGCGCGTCAGCATCGTGTAAATGATCGAGACGACGAGCGTGGTCCAGAGCAGGAACTGCATGATCAGGATGCCGATGCTCGTCGAGATCGCCGCCAAGCGGGACGGATCACCCGACTTGCGGGAGCGTCCCAGCGCCGTCAGCAACAGACACGCCGCGATGACGATCAGAAGGCCCCAAAAGCGCCAGCCATAGATGATGACGCGATAAAGTCCGTTGACGTAGCAAGCGGCGAGCGGGTCACTCGGCAGGCAACTGCTATGCGCCGCCGCGAGTTGCGGACCGCGCAGCTTGAGCGGCGGAAAGAGATCGGTGGCCGCGATCAATGCGCCGTTGGCGGCGAGCACGATCAGCAGCGCGCTCGTCAGCACCAGCCAGAACGTGGCGTCGTACCAGGAATAATCCTGTGCCTTCAGGATGCGATAACCGAGATAGAGCGCAGCGGCGAGCAAGGCCGCCTGCACGACGATGAATTGGCCACCAGCCGCGAAGCGTTCGAGCCCCAACCATTTCGGCTCGTAGAGATAGACGGCGCAGATCAGAGACGTCGCAACGGTCAGCGCCGCAATCGGGCCGCGCAGCAGCCAGGCCGCAGTCCAGAGGATGGCGCGGACGGTCGCTGCGACGAGACCCATCGAGCGGTCGAGCATGGCGTTGACGAGATGGTGGGATTCGAAAATGACCCGGAAGAACGCCAGCAGCGTATCGAGACGCCCCGGGCCCATCTCGGTGAGATCGGCCCAATGCATTTCGACGGCTTCGATGTCGACGCCGCTGGTGTGGCGCGCGCCACGGCGGATGACTGGAAATACCGGAGGCGGGTCAGCGATGCCGGGCTCGGCAACGCGATTGAACTCGGTCGTCGGGGACACGATGTAGCCGGGGCGGCTGGCGGCAAGCGTATCGAGGACCGCGTTGATACAGGAACCGGGTTCCGTATCGCCAATCCCCTGAACGACAACGAGACCGATACGCAACCGGCCTCTGCCTATCGCCCGCCCCTCCGCCGACATGCCCGTCTCCTACGCGACCGGTACGCACTCGATCATAGAGCGTTTTTGCCGCCACACGCGAGGCAAAACGCTTGCAGCCGGGATTGCCGGAGCCTCAAATTCCTTTTTAGGCCCGCCTGTTAAGGGCCGATTAGAGCGCTTCAAAAATAGGCTGGAAAAATCCGGATGCGTAGCCTGCCGACAACGGTCAGGCGGCGGTCAGCTTCTTCATGACCTCGTCGGAGATTTCGAAGTTGGCGAAGACGTTCTGGACGTCGTCGTCGTCTTCGAGCGCCGACAGCATTTTCATGATCGTCTGAGCGTTGTCTTCATCGACTTGCGTCGTGAGGTTAGGCTTCCAGACGGCCTTGACGCTCTGGGCTTCGCCAAGCGTTTTTTCGAGAGCGGCGGCAACGGTCCCGAGTGACTCGAATGTGCAGACGATGACGTGACCGTTGTCGTCGGACTGAACGTCGTCGGCGCCAGCCTCGATGGCCGCGTCGAGCACGGCTTCGGCCGAGCCCGTCTGGGGCTTATAGGTAATCTCGCCGATGTGGTTGAACATATGGCTGACGGAGCCCGTAGCGCCGAGATTGCCATTGCACTTCGTGAAGACGCTGCGGACGACGCCTCCGGTGCGGTTGCGATTATCCGTCAGCGCTTCGACGATGACGGCCACTCCACCCGGCGCGTAGCCCTCGTAGCGTACGGCTTCGTAGTTCGCGAGGTCGGCGCCCTGCGCTTTCTTGATCGCCCGCTCGACGTTGTCCTTGGGCATGTTTTCGGCGCGGGCCTCCTGAATGGCGAGGCGGAGGCGCGCGTTCATCTCAGGGTCCGGCGTTCCGGACTTAGCGGCAACGGTGATTTCACGGGCAAGTTTCGCAAAGAGCTTGGCGCGCATGGCGTCCTGCTTGCCCTTGCGGTGCATGATGTTCTTGAATTGCGAATGGCCGGCCATCGGTTTGTCCGTCGTACGTCTTGTTTCTGCGGGTTGCCGCTCCTTTTCGCGGCTCCGATTGCGACGGTCAAGCCTCGCCGTGTTGCTTAGACGTCCGGCGTGGCGGGCTGCAGGTGTGGCCCCTGCCGCAAAGGCTGAGCCCGGGTCGCGAGGCCGGTGGCGTCGTCGATATCGATCAGCAGGCCGGAAAGCGTGCCGGGCCCGGTGGCAGGTTCGTAGCGGCTGCGCGGAATTTTGGTCAGGAAGCGGTTGATCGGCTCGTCGCTGTCCATTCCGAGAACCGAGTTGTAGTCGCCGCACATGCCAGCATCGCTCATATAGGCGGTGCCGCCGGGGAGGACGCGGGCATCGGCGGTCGGCGTATGCGTGTGGGTTCCGACGACGACGCTCGCTCGTCCATCAAGGAAGAGACCCAGCGCCTGCTTCTCGCTCGTCGCTTCGGCATGAAAATCGATGAGGATCGCGTCGGCGCCTTGCTTCAGCGCGCAGACCGTCAATTCGGCGTCGATGGCGCGGAAGGGACAATCGAGCTCCGGCATGAAGACGCGGCCCATCGCGTTGATCACCAGAACGTCGGCGCCGCTCCTGGCCTTCAGGAGTGTCGTGCCCCGGCCCGGCGTTCCCTTCGGATAGTTGAGCGGACGGATCAGGCGATCGTGGCGCTCGATATAAACCAGCGTATCCTTCTGATCGAAGGCATGATTGCCGAGCGTCACGCAGTCGGCCCCAGCATCGAGGAGATCATTGAAAATCGCTTCGGTGATCCCGAAGCCGCCAGCCGAGTTTTCGCCGTTGATAACGACGAAATCGATCGCATAACGCGAGATAAGACCCGGCAGCGCATCGCAAACCGCGGTTCGACCTGGGCGACCGACGATATCGCCAAGAAACAAGAGACGCATCAAATAGTCCGATTAGGAATCGAGGCAGTGGAGTGGACCCGACGGGGTGAGCACCCAATCAAGCCGTTCGTCATAGCTTTCGACCGGTACCGCGTCGACCCTTAGTTCGTCGTAGGCGAGGCCGACCGCGACGACCGGTTTCAATTTTCTTAACCGTTGCAGCGTGCGATCGTAGAAGCCGCCGCCGTATCCGAGACGATAGCCCCGCGCATCGAACGCAAGAAGCGGCACCAGCACGACGTCGGGATCGACCGATGGCTTGTCTTCGAGCGGTTCGGCGATGCCCCAGGCCGCCACGTTCATGGCGTCGCCCGGCGTCCATGAGCGCATCAGCAAGGGTTTGCTTTTTCCCTGCATGACCGGCAGGGCCAGGCGAAAACCTTCAGCTTGCAGCCAGGTCATCAGCGGCGCCGGATTGATTTCTTCGTTGATGGCGGCGAAGCCCGAAACGACGGAACCGGCGTTGACGCCGATGAAATCGAGACCATGCGCGGCGATCATGCGGCTTGCTTCCGCGCCGTGACGCGCAAAGGCTGCCTTGCGCCGCTCGATGGCTGCTGCACGCAGCTCTTTCTTGGCGTTGAGTTTTGTCTCGTTCACCCGTGTCTTACCTTAAAGGAATCAAAGTGCCGCGAAGGCCGTTGGGATCATGATCCCGCGTGGTCCCTACGAGCGTAGGTGGGCACCGTGTATCCGAAGCCACGGCTCCGGTCAGGGACAGCGCCCGTGCGGATCTTATAGGCCCCCGGGTCATATTGCCCCTGACGAGCCCCGCAGCACCAAAAGAGTTAGGCGAGCGGACCCCAAAAATCCAGAGCCCATATGTATTTCAGGCGGGAAGCGACGCTGCCGACACCGCTCAGGATGGGGAAAATGGCGAGAATACCGCCTCAGCCGGCCGCAGCCCGGCGACGGTCCGACACAGACTGGGCATCCTCGGAACCGCCTTCCAGCAGCTCGTCAATGTCAGAACGGGCATCGAACAGCTCGTCGGCGGCCATGATGGCGGCCATCAGCATCAATCGTTCATCGCCGATATTGCCGTGTTCGCGGGTCAGCTCTTCGAGTTTGGCGGTCACGTACTTGCTGATATCCTCAAGGCGCTGAACCTCGTTCTCGCTACACGCGAAACGATAGCTCCGCCCGTTGAAGTTGATCGCAACGTGAGCCAACTAGCCTCGACGGCGACGCCGCCCTCCCGGTCGAACGACGCGCACTTCAATCACCCTGGCTATGGTTATGAAGCGAATCGAGAGCCCAATCAATCCGGTTCAGAGCATCGGACGTCCGCTGCTCCAACTCGGCAATTCGCTGCCGGGCCGTGGCAAGTTCCGACCGAAGCCGCATATTCTCCGCCCGGATGTCACCATCAATGGCGGCTTTCCGGGCCGGTTTCACATCTTCGGCCCGCTTGATCTTCGCGGTGTTGCGTACAGTCATGGCCTCTCAACGCCCTTTCGGGCGACACGATTGACGCGGATATCACGAAAAGTCTGAGACGTACGTTACGTGCGTATCGTAAACGCCGTCAATAAACGTCAGCGTGTTCCAGCGCATTCCAGCAAAAAATTGAAGACGAGCCGTAACGCATTTGACCCTTGCCACATTGACAGACTCCTATTCCCTCACGTTAAAGACCCCCTAAATTGTTGTGAGACTGAGAAAAGGTCCGGCGGCAAACCCTTCAGGGTCTGCGCCCATTTCAACTTCGTGATCCGGAGGATTTCCAAGAATGACAGTGAAGGTGGCGATCAACGGTTTCGGCCGCATCGGTCGCAACGTGCTGCGCGCGATCATCGAGAGCGGACGCACCGACATCGAGGTTGTCGCCATCAACGATCTCGGCCCGGTTGAAACGAATGCACATTTGCTGCGCTTCGATAGCGTTCACGGCCGTTTCCCGCAGGAGGTCAAGGTTTCGGGCGATACGATCGACGCCGGCCGCGGCCCAATAAAGGTCACCGCCGTCAGGAATCCCGCCGAACTTCCGCATAAGGCTCTGGGCGTTGATATCGCGCTCGAATGCACCGGCATCTTCACCGCAAGGGACAAGGCGAAGGCGCATCTCGACGCCGGCGCCAAGCGCGTGCTCGTTTCGGCACCGGGAGACGGCGCCGACCTCACGGTCGTCTACGGCGTCAACCACGACAAGCTGACGAAGGATCATCTCGTCGTCTCGAACGCCTCGTGCACGACGAACTGCCTGGCGCCGGTGGCGAAGGTGCTCAACGATTTCGTCGGCATCGACAAAGGCTTCATGACGACGATCCACGCCTATACGGGCGATCAGCCGACACTCGATACCCTGCACAAGGATCTCTATCGGGGCCGCGCCGCCGCGATGTCGATGATCCCGACCTCGACCGGCGCCGCCAAGGCCGTCGGTTTGGTGTTGCCGGAGTTGAACGGCCGCCTCGACGGCACGTCGATCCGCGTGCCGACGCCAAACGTTTCGGTCGTCGATTTCAAGTTCATCGCCAAGCGCGAAACGACGAAGGATGAAATCAACGCGGCAATCAAGCGGGCCGCGTCCGAGGAACTCAAGGGCATTCTCGGCGTTACGGATCAACCGAACGTTTCGATCGACTTCAACCACGATAGCCGGTCGTCGATTTTCCATCTCGACCAGACCAAGGTCATGGATGGCTCATTCGTGCGCGTGCTCTCGTGGTATGACAACGAGTGGGGTTTCTCGAACCGAATGGCGGATACCGCCGTCGCGATGAGCAAGCTGATCTAAGCTAAAATTGAGCGGGCGCCATTGAACGGCGCCCGTTGTCGTTAGTAGTACAAACTTATAATCGGCCGTACGGAGACAAGTATGAGCGAAAAAATCGAAGACATCGCCCGCGCTCTTGTTGCGCCCGGCAAGGGCATACTGGCCGCGGACGAAAGCACGAGCACGATCAAGAAGCGCTTCGACACCATCAACCTGACCTCGACGGAAGACGCGCGCCGCGATTATCGCGAGATGCTCTTCCGCTCGACCGATGCGATGAAGAACCATGTCTCGGGCGTCATTCTCTATGACGAGACGATCCGACAGAAAGCCAAGGACGGCACGCCGCTCGTCGACATTATGAAGGCGGCTGGATCGATCCCCGGCATCAAGGTGGATCTCGGCGCCAAGCCGCTCGCCGGCCCGACGTCCAAGGTCGAGACGATCACCGAAGGGCTCGACGGACTGCGCGAGCGTTTCGCGGACTACTACAAACTCGGCGCACGCTTCGCGAAATGGCGCGCCGTCATCACGATCGCCGACGGCTGCCCGACCTGGAACTGCGTCAAGGCGAATGCTCATGCGCTCGCCCGTTACGCAGCGCTGGCGCAGGAAGCCAACATCGTGCCGATCGTCGAACCGGAAGTGCTGATGGACGGGGCGCATGCCTCGCACGACATCGACGAGTGCTATCGCGTCACCGAGTGGACGCTGCGCACCGTTTTCCGCGAGCTCTACGATGCGCGCGTCAATCTCGAAGGCATGGTGCTGAAGCCGAACATGATCATCGCCGGCCAGAAGTGCAAAAAACAGGCGAGCGCCGCCGAAGTCGCGGAGAAGACGATCAAGTGCCTTAAGGAAACAGTTCCGGCAGCGGTGCCGGGCATCGCGTTCCTTTCGGGCGGCCAGTCGGACGAGGCTGCAACGGAGCATCTGTCGCTGATGAACGCAGCGGGTCCGCTGCCGTGGTCGCTGACGTTCTC
>Ga0256782_1000050_pt1 | contig 22901 bp, 17 predicted proteins | sample MC6MC0933MT_FD_186059 | JGI IMG/M metagenome (GOLD analysis project Ga0256782, IMG submission 186059) | Metatranscriptome of enriched soil aggregate microbial communities from Iowa State University, Ames, United States - MC6-MC0933-MT... | ecosystem: Environmental > Terrestrial > Soil >...
GTTGCCAAGCACGCTGCTTCCCTACGCCAATTTCTTCATCGGGTTCGGCGATCCCGAACCGCTTGTCGACGGCAACAACGCCGGCATACTGAAAAACGTCGGCATCAACTTCGAGACCGATGCACTCACCGGCTATCCTAAACTCGACGATACGGCTTCCAATACATTTGGCGGCGCGCTCGGCATCGAATATCTTTTCAATCTGGATCAGCAGATTGTCTTCGAGGTCGCAACCGTGCAACCCTTCGAAAACGACGGCATCGGCGCGAAAGAGGCGCAGTACGGATTCGGCGTTCGCTACCAGATTCCGCTCAGCCGGTCCTGGCTATTCCGCGCCGACGCGACCTATCAGATCCAGGAAGACGGTGAGGACAACTTCGGCTTCCGCACTGAGATCCGGAGTAAGTTCTGATCGCTCACGACTAGCCAACGGCAGAACTCCGCATCACATAGAGCGTGCCGGCACGCAAACGTCAGTCATGCATCGAACGCACGGCAACGAGCGCAGCTATGGCATTTGCGGCGGCGCTTCTCATTTCGGCCGGACGATTGCATTGATCTCGATATCGACATCATCATCGACCATCGCTTGATAGCCCGTCATATTGAATGCACTGCGCTGAATGCGAGTCGTAGCGATAAATTTGCGGGCGCCTCTGTCGTACTTCAGTGCCGGATCATTGTGCGGCAAGATACTCACTTTGAGTGTCACCGGCTTGGTAATACCGTTGACCGTTACCTCGCCCAACACATCTGCTGCCGTCGCGGATCCTGATTTTACTGCGACGCTGCGGAATCTGATGACAGGGGACGCCTCGACGTTAAAAAAGCCCGCGCCCTTGAGTTCACTATCGACCAGCGCTTCGCCCGTCGTAAGGCTTGCGGCAGAAATTACGGCATCGACCTTGCTTTTTCCAGGTGCGGCCTCGTCGTAATCGAGCATACCACGTACCTTTGTGAAACGGCCTCGTTGCGTCGCGTAGGCCATCGTATACTTGAAGCGAACCTCGGTGCGGCGTTGGTCGAAGACGAAGGTACCGGCGTCAGAAATCGTTGTCCAACCGATGTTCAGCGGGACGCTCAATAGAAAAATGAGCGACGTTCTCCGGAATGTTTGCATTACGGCCACCAACGCTGGTTTGGTGAGGCGCCATTTGCTCACAACATTCGGAGTGATGCAGAAAGCGTTACCATTGCATGAGACTCTGCGTTTCATAGCTAAGCCTTTCGGCAAGAAATAATTTTTGCTCCTGAAATTGGTTCTTCATGTCGCGCCCAATCGGATCTTCCGTTATGCGACGACACCGCATCGGCTCCAACTATCGTTCTCTCCGCATTTTCATCCGGTCGTGTCAGTGCCCGAACGGCTTCCGATATTTCATCTGTCCAAGTCAGCGCTTTGATCGCCATGATCCAGACCGAAACCGCTAAAATGAGCGGACATAAGCTTAAAGCGATTAATTCAAATGCCGTTTTTGCCATAGCGTTACCTCGCGTACTGCTGAGGGTGCAAAGCGCTCTATTTCATTTCGGTTTGGGGATATGCCGCATCGTGCGGAGCGGCGTTCAGCTACGTTCGGCAGATCGCCACGCGCGCGACTGCGATCGTCCCTGACTTTGCCATGCTCTCGCGCAAAATAGCAATTATCGGCGCAATCCAACCGGAGTGGCTGCCATTAATCAAAACGCCAGCCCAATCGGCGTATTTATTTGCACTAGCTCCAAGTATGCCAAGCTTCGCGCAATTCCACATCTCGCGCCCCATTCCAAATGCGCTTCGATATCGGAACCCGCCCCTCCAAACTAACGCGCCAATACATTGGCAAAAGTTAGTTCGCGAAATGCTCTCTCATGCTTGTTTGCCACGGCATCGATGGTCGTGCGTGATGTAGATTGACCGAAATCGATATCGGGTGCGATCTCTCCATGAGCGGACGTGGTCGGGGCGACATCTGTCTCGTCAGCCATAGCTTGGGCGAGTTCCGCTTATGGGATCTTGCGGCTATTCCGTGCGGTGGCATTGCAGAGAAAGCGGACGCCTGCTGTCGGTCGCGGCCCTTCGATCGTGAATGCCTGATGCAGTCCGCTGTCACATAAAAGCGGACAGAGCTTCGACGTCCGCTCAGGAGCAGAAGCTGCTGTTCGAAGAGGCAGTCCCTGCGACTGCTATGGGCCACTAGCAGACTTAGGCCCATCGCACAGGAGCGAGGTCCGAGCAAATCCGCAGGTTCGAACGGTTACGCTGTTTGAATGACCACTGCCGATGGCGCATCCAGCGTCCAGCTAACCCCGGTTTCGGCAAATATAAGCTTAGAGCTTCCCTGAAGCTTTTGAGCTGCGACGTCTTCGATAAGGGCGCGTCCAAAGCCAGACTGCTTCGGCGCCACGGCAGCCGGGCCGCCGACCTCTCGCCATGACATATGAAAGCGTCCTTGGTCGGGGTCGATCCGCCATTCTATGAGAACCTTGCCTTCAGCGACGGACAGGGCTCCATATTTGGACGCGTTCGTCCCAAGCTCGTGCAACGCCAGCCCTATGGTTTGCGCAGCATCGGGCTGAATGATGAGCGGCGATCCAGATACTTTGAGGCGTTCCGCATCATCGCCCGTGAACGGCATTAACTGGTTGTGGACGAGACTTTCGAGATGCGCGCCGGTCCAGTTTTGTTGCGTTAGGAGATCGTGCGATCCGGCAAGGCCCTGGATGCGGGCTCCGAAGTTTGCCAGGAAATTTTCGACTGAAGGGCTTCGGCGGGCGGTCTGTTTCGCCATCGCGGCAATAATCGCGAGGAGATTTTTAGAGCGGTGCGACAGCTCGTGCATGACAACATCGAGATTGTGCTCGGCGCGCTTACGGTCGCTGATGTCGTGGGCGATTTTTGACGCGCCGACGATCGCGCCCCCGGCATTCTTCACGGGCGACACTGTCAGGAGGATATCGACCAGGCTTCCGTCTTTGCGCCGCCGCACCGTCTCATAATGCTCGATGACCTCACCAGCCAGGACGCGGATCAAAATCCCGGGTTCTTCATCTTCACGGTCAGGTGGCAGGAGCGTCGTGACGGACATGCCAATCGCCTCAGCGGGGGTGTAACCGAAGAGCTGGTGCGCTCCTATATTCCATGAAGTGATGACGGCATCGAGATCGACGCTGATAATTGCATCGTTGGACGATTGCACGATCGACGCCAAACGATTTTTGCTTTGCTGCGCCGCCTTCATCTCGGAAAGATCCATGAAGGTCAACACAACTCCGTCCAGGCGGTTGTCCAACGTGCGGTAGGGGCGAATACGAAGAAGGTATGTCGCATCTTGAGACTTGGGCTGGACTTCTCGTTCCACGACACTGAGCGTGCTCTGGACGTGTTCAACGTCACTTAGGAGATCGTTGTAGTCGAGCCTGCTGGTGATATCGGTGATGGGACGTCCCAGATCGGCGCTTCGCACGCGGAAAATGTCAGTCATTGCTGGCGTAAAGTTTCGAATGCGTAGCTCGTTATCCAGAAAAAGCGTAGCGATTTGCGTGCTGTCGAGCAGGTTCTGGAGGTCGTCGTTGACACGACTAAGCAAGTCGTTCTTGTTCTGCAGTTCGGCGTTGACTGTTTGCAGTTCTTCATTGATCGACTGCATCTCTTCCTTGGAGGTTTCAAGCTCCTCGTTCGTCGATTGGAGTTCCTCGTTTACCGATTGCATTTCTTCATTGGCCGCTTTGGCCTCTTCCATGTACGTCTCAAGTTCGCTGACGGCTGCCTTGAGTTCGGCTTTTGTGGCAATCAGCTCTCCGGCGTCGACCGACCTGGCTTCGTCGCTGTCGGAAACAATCGGCACCTGATCTCGAAACGCGACGACCATCAAATTTTGTTCGATTGGTTCGACGATAAGAGACACCGACGTCCCTCTGCCGTGGGAGGCGGTAGCTGAAACGTCTCGGAGAATGCGTCGGCGCTCAGTCTCGGCGTTCAGGACCGCCGCCCGCACGGCGGGCCGCAAAGTCCTTCGCAGAAGGGAAAAGAGATTGAGATTGGCGGTGCCCGCCGATGGTTCGATATAGTCTCCCGCGTCCGGCCCTGAAAAGCGAACCACGTCGTGCTTGCGGTCGATGACAAAGTAGGCCGGCGAGTAGGGCTCAATCACGCGCCGCGCACTCCGGTCTATGCTCTCCTCAGGGGCGATGACGCGCGGAGGAGGTGGCGACGGGGCTGTCGCATCTGTCGGCCGCAAGCCTCGGCTAGTGGCAGTATCGTCAGCGCGTCGCTGCAAGATGCGATGCTTCTTATCAACATTCGTTAGCAGTTCCGCATCACGGGCGATGCTTTCTGAGGGTCCAAGAAATAGATAGCCGGCGGGTTTCAGAGCATAGTGAAAAATCCGAATGACGCGGCGTTGAAGTTCGCTGTTAAGATATATCAGCACGTTGCGGCACGAGATCAGATCGAGCTTGGAGAACGGCGGGTCTTTGATGATGCTGTGTGTAGAAAAAATACACATCTGGCGAATGCTTTTGGCTGGGCAATGGACATGACCATCGGCCACGAACCAGCGCTTTAGCCGATCGGGGGAGACCGCCTTTTCGACACCTCGGTAGCGAGCGGAACGCGCAATGGCGATGGCATTGGCATCTATGTCGGTGCCGAAGAGCTGAACTTTGAAATCGATCTTTGCCGCCTCCATGGATTCCTTCAACAGGATGGCCAAAGAGTAGACCTCTTCGCCCGTGGCGCAGCCCGCGACCCAGACGCGGATGGGGTCATCCGAGCTGCGGCCGGTAAAAAGGGCGGGGAACACCTTTGTGCGAAGGGCTTCGAACGCGTCCGGATCACGGAAGAATTGCGTCACGCCGATCAGAAGTTCCCGGAAGAGCAGATCGGCCTCGTGTGGATCCGTTTCGAGGTGGGAGATGTAGCTTTCAACGTCATCGATTTGGAGCACTTGCATCCGACGCTGGAGACGTCGGATCACCGTACTCTCTTTGTAATCATCAAAGTCGTGTCCGACGCCGATCCGCAGCTGGTTCACGATCTTTTTTAGATGCTTACGCCAGTCGTTTGTGTCGGCTTTGGCGTGCTGCCAATCGATTTGCCCCCTGAGCTCGGCCTGATGCGCGAGCAGCTTTTTCGGCATGTCTTCCACCGCTACGATGTGGTCGACAAGTCCGGTAGCGGCGGCACTGCCGGGCATCCCTTGCATTGCGGTTTCGTCGTATTCCGCCTGAGCCAGGGTCAAGCCGCCGTTGAGGTTGACGGCCCGCAAGCCTTCCGTTCCATCGCTGCCAAGCCCAGAGAGCACGATACAAACGGCGCGATCCTTTTGATCCTCCGCCAGTGAGGTGAAAAACGTATCGATCGGGCGGCGATAGGCGCGTGGCGGCGCCGGTTTCGCGATGTGCAGGACACCATGGGCTACCGTCAGGGTCGCATCAGGAGGAATCACGTAGACGCGGTCATTCACGAGCCTTTCACCGTCTTCGGCGTGCGTCACCCGCATCCTTGTGTGCGGCGTCAAGAGTTCGACCAGCGTGCTGGAATGATGCGGGTCGAGATGCTGCACCAGAACGAAACTCATGCCGCTTTCAGAGGGCATGTGGTCCAGGAATGTTTTAAATGCCGCTAGGCCACCGGCCGATGCACCGATGCCAATGATCAGCTCGGGCTCCGACCCTGTCGAAGCGTCGTTAAGGGGGACGGCGTGATCTGAGCTGCCGTGCCTAGACATTTGTAAATATCACAGATGAGTGCACCGATCCATTTATAGATCAGGAACTTTAGCGGACCGCAATGACATAGGAGACCAACGCCGTCGCTCTAGCGCAAGTTCCCCCTCGGCTTACTCGATGCCACCAGTAAACCAGCTGACGAAAAATCCTGGCAAATGTAACGTCGGCAAAACGGGTCTAGCGGGGTTCGTATGCGGCCGGGGCGGCCAGCCATTCAAGTCAAGGGCGCCGGCAATTCAGCCAGCGCCCTAAGGTCGTTTGAAATGGGGGTGCGGCTAGGTACTATTTTCCACCGGTTTTGCTCTGGCTCTTGCCATGAGCCGTTTTAGAGCTCTCATGTGCTTTGGTGGAAGCCTCATGAGCTTTTTGTGACGCTCCCTGTGCCATCTCGTGATTGTCGTTGTCATGATGATCCATCGCGGACCGATGTGATTTCGCGGCCTCATCGTGGTGATCGGCCGCCTGTTTATGGCTATCGCGGGGCATATTTTTTCCTTTTAAAGTCCAGGCCTACGGTCTGGTGATGGGGTGACCTTTGAGTTTCAATTCATGTTCCCTCGTTATGCGTCTTGACCAACGAAACTGCTTTGTTCGGCTCTGATTTGATCGCCTTCAACTCGGTTCGATAGTCCGTTTACGGCGGCGATGACCAAGTCTGGGCGCGCATGATGCGACATATGCCCGACACCTTCGAGAAGCTGTAATTCGCTATCCGCAAGTTCGCGATTGAGACGGACGGATTGCTCACTCGTTTTCACGATGCGATCATTAATGCCGGCGATCAATCGGACAGGGATTTGGATCGCACCATACGTCGAACTGGCGTGATGCGCCGCAGACGGCATGGTGACAGTATCGTCAGCAAGCGATTTGAGCTGGGAAGGCCGCGTCGCCATCGGCACGGAAAACATACGGTGGAAGGCGGCAGGTACGCCCATCGGAGAGAAAAGATATTGAAAGGCAGCGGGTGCGCCTAGCCGCGCGAAAAGTGGCCATATGGTGTGCCGCACCAGTGGGCCGACAACAGGAAGCGCGCCGGGTATCATGAGCGCGACGTCGAGCCGGGCGGACGAATAATAGTAGCCGGACAACAAAACCAAACCAGTGATCGAAGTCGGATCCCGCACAGCGAGGCTTATTGCAACGAGGGTTGCCCAGGAATGGGCGACTACGATGGACTGCTCGACACCAAGTTTTTCCAAAATTTCAGCCAAGAGATCTGCTTCGCGCTCGGGCGACCAATCCCCGTCTTCGCGATCGCTCTCACCGAAGCCCGGCCTGTCGAAAGCCAAAACGCGATGCGTCGTCGCCAGCCGATCAATTAGGCCGGTGGCTGCGAAGTCCTCTACCATTGAACCGTTCCCGTGGAGTAAAATAACACAAGGTCCCGTACCTCGGTCCACCACATGGATTGGTCTGCCGCGAACTCGGATCATCCTTCCGATCGGTCGATGTTCTCTCTCGGCTTTTTTAGAAAGGAACTGCACTAGAGCAGCAGAGGCTAGTAGCCCGCCAAGCACGGAAAGGCCCATTCGCGTGGCGCCAGTATTTTGAATGCGCATATAAACTCTCATTTAAAAATCTAAAGGAACGCCGTCGTTCGGGTAGAGCGCGGCCCGTTTTGTCGGGTCAAAGCCGGTCGTTGCCAGGGCCACATTTCGGACAGCTGTGCCGCATCGCGGCATGTACGCTAACATTGCGCTTCAGCCGATTGTTCCAGAATGCCGGGTTCAAGATGCTCCGGCTGTTACCCTCCAAACCGCAAATCACTGTGGATCGTTCATTTCTGGAAGCGGCTGAGAAACCATTTCGGACGCCCGGAGTAGCTATGGGATTTTTTTCATTTCGGGCAGCCCCATTTAACGGCGCTGATCCTCAATTAGCTGATCCTCAAGTGAGAGCAAGGCGCACCCGCTCGGAACAGGTTAGACGTCCACGCGTACCTATGCGTTGGTGTCGCAGCGAGAAACCGGCAAAATGGCTACGTCCATCATTCCCTGTTACGACCGGTTGCCACCGAGCGCGTGCGCAAGGGAAACGCGTGGGGGAAGAAAGGGTTCACTATGTGTTGTGCGCTGACGGCTCGCAAACATCCGCCTAAGTCTCGACAATGGACGTACCAACATACGTTGCCGAGGTCTGCTTTGGGTCAATCGCGTCGGCTTCCGATTGACCGTCAAGGGCTGGTTTTGACCTGAAAGCTGACGTTCTGCGACCACCCCTGCGTTTTCAACCGCTGTCAAATGAGCCGTTTTACGATGAGCTTAGAGCAGCCGGCTCAAATTAATATAAGGCTCTTACAGCCCTCGATGATATCGGAAAGACGCTGGCACGATCTGGCCAGATGCTTCTGTGGTGTCGTGGCAATACCGAGCAGAAGCCCCGATCGTCCAGACGCTGGCCGTGTATACCATACCGACAATGGCGACGGTGCCATTCCGAACGTGAGGGCTTCTTTAGCGATCGAGATATCTGGCGCGCCATCAGGCAATCTCAACAGTGCTGCCAAACCCGCTGTTGTTACGCTCAGAGCGTTGACGTGCAACTGAAGACACTCCAGCAGGGCGTTACGCTGAGCGGAGTACGCACGCTTGGTCCGTCGAAGATGGCGAAGATAATGCCCTTCGCGCATGAATTCGGCCATCGCAAGCTGCACGGACGGCCCGGGAGGCGGCGAGAGACATGCCGCGACCTCCGCGAAGCGAGGCAACAGCGAAAGCGGCGAGACGAGAAAGCCGAGCCGCAAAGTGGGGCTGACGGTTTTGCTGAAGGAGCTAATGTATATGGCGCGCCCGCCGCGATCCAGTGAGGCCAGCGCCGGCGCGGGTCTTCCGATAAGCTGAAGCTCACTCAGATAGTCATCCTCAATCACCCACACGCCTTCTTGAGCTGCCCAATCAAGCAGACGCAAGCGGCGTTCGAGCGAAAGAGTGACGCCAAGCGGCGCCTGCTGTCCCGGGGTCACGACAACCAGTTTCGCGCCCGGAGCGCGGCGCAACCCATAATCGACGTCGATGCCCCCGGCGTCGACCGGTATCGGCACAAGCGACAATCCTGCGAGTTCGAGGCCCCGACGCGCGAATGGGAAGCTGGGGTTCTCTATCCAGGCCTTCTGTCCCTCGAGGCCGAGCACGCGTAGCGCCAATCCGAGGCCGTTGCTGTATCCGCCGGTGATGATGATCTGCGATGGCAAACATTCGACCCCGCGCGCAATGGCAAGATAGGCAGCGATTTCCCGGCGTAGTTCAAGTTCACCGCAGGGATCCGGGTAAATCGGTACTGCGCCAGCTTCGGCGCGCACGGCACGGGAACGGATTCGCGCGAACAGCGTAGCAGGAAAGATGCCTGCTTTTGGAACCCCCATCTGGAACATGGCCGGTCCCTGGATCATTTCCTGGTACATCTGCATGAATGAGCCAAGGTCGGGTTGCTTTTCCTGCCGGCCGATTCCGCGAGGTCGATCCGCGACATGGGTTCCAGCCGCCCGCGAGGCGACGATGAGCTGCGCGGCGGAAAGCTTTTCGTAGGCAATGCGCACGGTGCCACGCGCGACCCCGAGTTGTGCAGCGAGGTCTTGCCAAGATAGCAAACGCACACCCGGCGCGAGCACACCGCTATCAATCGCCGCGGCGATATTGTTTCGGATTTGCTCCGTTAGTGGTGTCTTCGCAGAACGGTCTATTTTCAGTTGGAATTGCTTGGTCATATCCCGTGGTATACGATTTTTGTGCGTGCTTGGTGCTTTTTTTCGACCCAGACAGAGCGCATTTGCTCGGGCGACAGGAAAGGACAACGATAAGGAGCACGACCATGAAAGTGCAATCCGTACTCGGCGCTGCATGCGCCGCCGTTGCCATCGCAATTGTTCCGCCTGCCTTGGCGCATGATAGGGGTGACCATGTCACCAAGAACTTCGAGCAAGCGATACCGAACATCCCCGGCAAGTCGCTGATCTCCTTCGTCGTCGACTATCCGCCAGGTGGCGCCTCGCCTCCGCATACGCACGCGAAGTCGGGCTTCATCTACGCCTACGTCATTTCCGGAAGCATCGAATCGAAGGTCAACGATGGCTCAACCTGGGTCTATAAAGCGGGCGAGAGTTGGTCAGAACCTCCCGGTGCCACTCATTCCATCAGCCGCAATGCAAGCAAAACCGATCCGGCAAAACTCCTCGCCGTCTTCGTCGTCGATACCAACGACAAGGCACTGACGACCCCTATTAAATGACGCAAACACCAACGGCTGGGTGTTTGCGCAAGGCGCTGATCAAGCGAGCATTCGTCGCCGGCGCGATAGGAGCCATCGGCGGGCGCAGCGATCGGATCGTCGGTATTACACCCGGGCGCAGAGGCATTGACCGGCTGAGCGCGACACGCGCCCTTTGATGCAACAGTTCCACCAAAAAGCAAAAGACCAAGGAGATAATTTCCATGAAAGCAATCGTGGCGACGGACCAGGCTGCTGGAACGGCCGGGATGAAACTGGTGAAGCGGCCCGAGCCGCAGGCAGCGATAAACGACGTCGTCGTTCAGGTTCATGCGTCGGGATTCGTTCCGACTGAGCTGACGTGGCCGTCGACCTGGACCGACCGTCTCGACCGCGACCGAACACCGTCGATCCCTGGGCACGAGCTGGCCGGGGTGGTCACCGCCCTCGGCTATGGCACGACGGGGCTGTCGATCGGACAGCGGGTGTTCGGCCTCACGGACTGGTACCGCGACGGCACCCTGGCGGAGTACGCGGCCGTCGAGGCACGCAACCTCGCGCCGCTGCCGGGCGATGTCGACTTCACGGTCGGCGCAAGCCTGCCGATCTCGGGCCTGACTGCGTGGCAGGGACTTTTCGAGCATGGCCGTCTTCGCGCTGGACAGAGCGTCCTCGCGCACGGCGCCGCTGGCGCGGTCGGATCGATCGTAACGCAACTCGCACGAGAGGCGGGCGCCTACGTCATTGGAACCGGACGCGCTACCGACCGTCAGGCGGTGCTTGACTTTGGTGCGAAGGAATTCGTCGACCTTGAGAACGACGCCCTTGAAGACGTCGGCCGCGTCGATCTGGTGTTCGATGTTATTGGTGGAGATATCGGGAAGCGGTCCGCGGGGCTAATCCGAGCCGGAGGGACACTGGTGTTTATCGTTGGGCCGGCCGAGGCGCCGCCAGCCGACGGCCTGGTGGTCGACTTTGTCGTCGAGTCCAATCGTGCGCAGCTGACTGAGATCGTTCAGCAGGTGCGGGATGGACGACTGCGGACGCACATCGGCAAAGTCTCGACTCTCGACGACGCCGTCGCCGCCTTAAATCCGACCGAGCGACCCAACGGAAAGACGATCATCCGCGTTCGCCCGTGAGCTGACGGCAAGCGCGTGATAGCCGCTCTGGGTCAGAGGCGGACTTGATACAGATGACCAAAACTATCGCTCCCATGCCGGAAGCGGTCACAGGTAGCTTGCACCGAGCTCTCGACCATCTTCTGGCTCAAATGTCTGCAATTGGGATAAAGCGTCGTTAATTTGCGCATCTTTCAGCCAACGTCTCGCTTAACATGCTGGGCAGCCGGCTTCGGTCCATATCCATCAGGTTTTTCGCACAGCGTCCCCTTGTTGCGCTGGCTTCTGGAATCGATGAACTAGCCTAAGGTCTCCGATCTGGCTAGTGCTCGATCAGAAAGCTCTTGCTTGATCCGGTCACTGCGCCTTGCGATGTTTCGGCTTCATCCTTGAGATGCACACCGGAAAGACCGCGCTTGCGGGCTTCGGTCATGAGATAGAACAGCTTGTGCGCCGCACCTTCGTAGGCCAAGCCCTCGCGCCGGACATTCGAGATGCAGTTGCGGGCTTCGTCGGTAAGTCCGACGCGCGGGTTCAACGTCATATAGATCCCCATGCTATCCGGTGAGCTGAGACCAGGACGTTCGCCGATCAGTACCACAACCATGCCGGCACCGAGCAACTGCCCGATTTCATCACCAACGGCGACACGCGCCTCGCGGACGATGACGAGCGGCGCGATACGCCAACCCTGCTTCGCCAAGGGCGGCAGGATCGCATCCAGGAACGGCGCGGCGTTCTCTTCGATTGCAAACGACGAGAGCCCATCGCCGATGACAAAGACGACGTCAAAGCCATCCGCGGGCCGCGTCATGGCGCTCGCCGCCTTGCGCGATTCCTCATCGAGGCGCCGGCCCATGTCGGGCCTCTGAAGATACATCGGCCGATTGGCGGCGGCACTGTGCAGCAGACGGGGTTCGTGGCCGCGGGTCTTGAGAGCGGCTTCGAGCTTGGCGGTATCGAGATCATGATGGACGGCGTTACGAGCTCGAGCGTGGGCCAGCTGAAATTCGAGATGCGGCTTGGTCGGAAGGCTTGTACCAGCGCGTCCGAGGGCGATGCGTGCCGGCGTGTACTGGCGGAGCTTGTCCCACGGGTTTGGAACGACGACGGGTTTGTTCTCGTCCGACATGGCGGTGCCCAGCCTCAATGTAGATGCGCGAGTGCACGTTGAAATGGCTTCGGCAGCGTATCGGCCAACTTCAATGCCTTACCGCTTTGGAAAATGCCGACGTTAAGAAGCCATTCCTCGAACTCCGGGGATGGCTTAAGACCAAGTGCTTTTCGGGCATACAGTGCGTCGTGAAACGATGTCGTTTGATAGTTCAGCATGATGTCGTCCGAGCCTGGAATACCCATGATGAACGTGATCCCGGCAACGCCGAGGAGTGTCAGTAACGTATCCATGTCATTCTGATCGGCCTCGGCGTGGTTGGTATAGCAAATGTCGCAACCCATCGGGACGCCGAGGAGCTTGCCGCAGAAATGATCTTCCAGTCCGGCGCGAATGATTTGCCGGCCGTCATAGAGATATTCGGGTCCGATGAAGCCGACGACGGTATTGACGAGCAGCGGCTCGTACTTCCTGGCGACGGCATAAGCGCGGGCCTCCAGCGTCTGCTGATCGACGCCGTGATGAGCGTTGGCGGAGAGCGCACTGCCCTGTCCGGTCTCGAAGTACATGGCATTATTTCCGACCGTCCCACGTTGCAGACTTTGGGCGGCGTCGTAACCCTCTTTGAGCATCGCGAGATTGATGCCGAAGCTGCCGTTTGCCGCTTCTGTTCCGGCAATGGACTGGAATACGAGGTCGACGGGCGCGCCCTTGTTGATGGCTGCGATACTCGTCGTCACGTGGGTCAGAACGCAGGACTGTGTCGGGATATTGTAACGCTGGATGATCTCATGCAGCATTTCGATGAGCGTCGTGACGGCCGCCGTGCTGTCGGTTGCCGGATTGATGCCGATCACGGCGTCGCCATTGCCGTACATCAACCCGTCGACAATGCTGGCTGCAATGCCGGTCGGATCATCGGTCGGATGGTTCGGCTGAAGCCGCGTCGAAAGCCGCCCCTTCAAGCCGATGGTGTTGCGGAATTTGGTCACGACCCGGCATTTCTGCGCGACCAAGATCATGTCCTGTACACGACAGATCTTCGATACGGCCGCCACCATCTCGGGTGTAAGCCCCCGAGCCAGTGCCGCAAGAGATCGTTCCGTCGCTTCGTCCGAAAGCAGCCAATCACGAAAGGCTCCAACGGTCAGATGCGAGACCGGCGCGAACGCCTTGGCGTTATGATCGTCAATAATCAGGCGCGTGACCTCGTCGATCTCGTAGGGAATGAGATGATCGATGAGAAACTCTTTCAAAGGAACATCGGCGAGCGCCATTTGTGCGGCCACCCGTTCCTCGTCATCGCCCGCCGCGACGCCGGCGAGATAGTCGCCGGATCGCGCCGGTGTGGCTTTCGCCATAAGGACCTTGAGGTTCTCGAACGTGAACCGGTGTCCACCGATGGAATAGGAGTAGCTCATGGTGCGCTCGCGCTTGTTCGGGTTCCACTTGCGTTAAAAAATCTCTTCTTCGCCGGGAGCCGCCGCGACGAGATGATGACGGCTGTAGAGCCCGAAGTAGGCAACGAAGATCGCGTAGACAACCGCCGCACCAATGACCACGCGGGGATCGACGAGGAACCCCGCAACCACCGCGACGCAGGCGAGAACGAGTGCGATCCCGGAGGTCAGGATGCCGCCGGGCGTTCGGTAAGGACGCTCAAGATTCGGTTCGCGGAGGCGCAGCGCGATGTGCGACGCCATCATCATCACATAGGAAATCGTCGCGCCGAAGACCGCGATCAAAATTAGAAGATCGCCTTGCCCGCTGAGCGACAGCAAAAATCCGATGATGCCCGGTACGATCAGTGCCACATACGGCGTCTGACGGGCATTGGTCAGCGACAGGGCGCGCGGCAGATAACCGGCGCGCGACATCGCAAACACCAGCCGCGAATAGCCGTAGATGATCGAGAAGAAGCTAGCGATCAGGCCGGCGAGGCCAACGAAATTGACGAAGCGGCTGACCCAGGTCGGCCCGCCAAAGACTTTGGCCGACTCAAGCGCGGCGACCAACGGATTACCCGACTCCTTCAGGGCATCAGCTCCGGCGGCGCCCGGCCCGAAGATCAGGATCAGGGCGCAGGAGGCCAGCAGTACCAGAATACCGCCGATCAATCCACGCGGCAGGTCGCGTTTCGGATCGCTGGTTTCTTCAGCTGCGAGCGGCACGCCCTCGATGGCCAGGAAGAACCAGATGGCATAAGGAATGGCAGCCCAGATGCCGATGTAGCCGAAGGGTAGAAACGGACTCGCTCCGGTCGCGTCAGTAACCGCGATGTCGAATAGATTGTTGACGTCGAAGTACGGGATCATCGTAACAATAAAGACGACGAGCGCCACAACAGCGAGCGCCGTGATTGCAAAGATCAGCCGCAGGGCTTCGCCGGCGCCATAGAGATGGATGCCGAGAAACACCGCGTAAAACGCTAGATAAACCACCCAGCCATCGATACCAAACAGAGATTTGCAATAGGCGCCGATGAAGACCGCGATCGCGGCCGGAGCAATGGCGTATTCGATCAGGATCGCGATGCCGCAGAGGAAGCCGCCCCACGGCCCGAAGGCGCGCCGTGCAAAGCCGTAGCCACCACCGGCCGTCGGGGCGATGGTGGCCAGCTCCGCGAGTGCGAAACACATGCACGTGTACATCGTCGCCATGAGCAGCGCGGCAACGAACAAGCCACCCCACCCACCTTGCGCCAGGCCGAAATTCCAGCCGGCATAATCGCCTGAAATCACGTAGGCGACGCCGAGGCCGACAAGCAGCAGCCAGCCCGCTGCTCCGCGTTTCAATTGCCGCTTTTCAAAATACTCATTGCCGACCTTATCGTATTCGACTCCGCCGTGTCCGGTCGTCTCCATAGCGATCCTCTTGAGCGTTATTATATTTTTCAGTCTCGGGTGCATCGCGTGCTTGCGGTCCGCAGTGACCTGCAGCCGTTTGCCGGTGCGCACGCCTATTCGCTGATCTCCCCGGCGAGCGCACTCGTCCTAGTGGGCATCACGGTAATTATGCGCTATTCTGCCGTCTATCCGATTTCGGCATGCGTGCGCCCCGTTCGACTTAAGTCTAAGGAGTGGGCCGGCCGCTTCAATGAATTGGTTCGTATCGCAGCATGGACTTGCTGACGGGTCGCTACGGTGTTGAAACTTCCGTGCCTGCTGGCGACGCGGCTATCGTTCACGCGGCCAGCACATCCGACATCGACGAGCAAGCGGCACTGCTGCGCGGATGGAATCAAACCTACGATCAGATCTCAGCGGGGCGCTTCAGCGGATCCTTTTTCGAAGCTCAGATCGATCGCATCCAGGTATTTCGGGAAATCACCAGTAATTCGTTGCAGCAGACAGGGGCGCTTCCGGAAGGAACAATTGCGGTCGGAGCTCCGGTTTCGTTGCGTGGCAGCGCCACCTTCTGCGGACGTCCGTGCGACGGTCAGCAATTACACGTATTTTCAGGCAACGACGCGTTCGAATTTTTCTCGCCGCGGGGATTGGACATCATCGGTTTCGTCCTGCACCAGGGTGATCTGCACAGAGCGCTGACAAGCGGGGAACTTGAAGACATTCGGTCATCCCTCGTGAAGCCTCACCTGCGTTTCGTCGATCCCACTGTATTATATCGTGTACGCCGTGTTTTCTCGGACATCTGCGAGGTCCTGACAAAGTCGTCGGCTTCGCCGTGCGATCCCGTTCGTCAGTCGTCGATGTCGCGCGATGCGGTCGCAGCGGTCGTCAGCAGTCTCGCCGCCGACTATCGAGACAAGTTTGATGTTCCGACAGCGAAGCGGGCGCTGATCGTTGGCCATGCTCGCGATCTGGTCTCCGAATGGCGGCACGACTTTATGTGCGTTGCCGATCTTTGCCGGGAGTTGGGCATTAGCCGGCGTGCGCTGCAGCAGTCTTTCCAGGAAACGCTCGGTGTGAAACCCTCAGCCTATATCCGCGCTGTTCGCATGAACGGCGCGCGCCGGGCCATCAAGACTGCAAACTCAGTTGCCGAGGCAGCGACACTCTGGGGGTTCTGGCATTTTGGCCGCTTTGCACACGATTATCATATGATGTTCGGGGAGCTGCCGTCAGAAGCCTTCCGCCGTTATCACGGTGCGCAAGAGCACACCGACAACTGAGCAGCACAGCGAGAATTTGACTCGCGAATTGAGATCTGGGTCGCTCCTCGCTGCGCTCGGGTCACGTGCGGGTCGCCGGGCGATCGGAACCGCGTGCCGCGTTTCCGCCCTTGCGAATGACACCCGTTGGGCGGACCGAACTGGCGAAGTTGTTCCGGCCGCCGTCCGGAAGACGGCCAAAACGTTCGACGACCTAGTTCGCAACCGACTTATCAGCTGGAATAGGGTCACCATTCCAGACCTTAACCGATGTCCAGGGTTGCGGCGGCGTCGACCAAAAGGGCGCGTTCGCGCTTAGTCCTAACGGCAAAAGTACTGTGGAACAGAGATATAGGCTTCCCGTCGAAATGTAGGATTCTGCCACGTCAGGCTGCTGCCCGACGATACCCACTCGGAGCCAGCCGTCCTTGTCGAATGTCCTCTCGTTTTGCATGACACGGCGGATGACAGCAGTGAGTCCACACCGCACCTGAGAAGGCGATAAGCCAGGCGGAAGTTTATCGCGAAGGCTCATGTCGGCCAGAAGATGGAAGGCTCCGAAGCGGTATGCCAACGATCGCCCGTGAACAGGATACGTACCTTCCGGACTTATGGCTCTCTCTTGAATTTCCGCATACCGTGCAGCTCGTGCATAAATCGTCTTCTGGACCTCTAATCGATTAGGCCATGAGGATGGAAGCGAGTCTGCAATCGCCAAGAGGAAAGGATGAATGACAAAGCTATTGTAGTAGTCGCAATGGTAGCTTGGGCCATCTTTGTACGTGCCATCACCCACATACCATTGCTCGTGTTGCCGTAACGCGTATTCGATGCGCACGATATCAGCTTCGCCGCACATCAAGCCCAGAGCGGTTTCGATCATTGCAGGAAACAAAATCCAGTTGTTGAACCATGGATGAATGCTTCGCGTCACTCGAAAGGCTTCAATGAGCTTTAGCTTCACGTCTGCGTCTAATGCTGTCCAAAGCTGCCGCGGGGCTCGCAGGATACCGAGTGCCAAAAATGCGGCATCCACCAAACTTTGCCTCGTCTCCCCTATCTTGAGGTAACCACGAGAAGTCGGATCGACCGCATAACGAATACCTTCGCGAGCGAGCACGCGGAATTTATTGCGTAGTCGGCTTTCGACGTCGCCGGTTTCTAATTCCAACCAAGGAGCTATTCCACAGATCAGTCTAGCAAATGCCTCCAAGTGAGAGGTCGCTAACTGCTGTGAATTCAAATTGGGCCCACCTTCGACGGGCATTAATTTGACGAGATCTTCGTTGGCGGCCGCCGTCAGGACAGGCCGTGAAAGCTTTTCCAGCCACACGAGCCAGAAGGATCGATCAGAGATATTCGGTTCCATAAGGGCAATCTGATCACACATTCAGCTCGGAAGCGAATATCGAGTCATTGGTGCGCGAAGCGCGCGATAGTTCTACCAATCAGCGTGTATCCAGATGGCTAGCTTCTAGCAGAGCTTGAGCCTTAGCAGTGTCAATTGTGTTTGGGCGCCGGAATACAGCCAGTGTATCTTTGCTTTCGACCCATTCCAGGAACGGAAGCACATCGTGGTAATAATCTCTGTTCCAGAAATCGTGCACCATGATTGTCGTCCCCGGTGCAGTCTCGAGTATCGATTTCATGATACATGCCCGGCGGAACCGGCCATCCACAAAGACTAGGTCAGGCGCAACGTTGGCACTTTGCCATGGAGCCTGCGAATACATTGGCCAGTTGTTTTTCCGGCTGTCATCGACCGGGTAACTCCAGCGTCCGACACATCCGATATCGACGTGAACAAGCTCGAGACGTTTCTCTTTCTCAGCCAATTGCACAGCTGGATCTTCTCGAAGCGTGGCTATCCAGTCAGGATCGGCCTCTATGGAGATCACGTTGGCAGGTGTGGAGGAGGCTGCGAAGTAGGTGCTCCCACCGGCGCCGTACTCTATGATTTTCAGGGCGTTTGAGTAGTGTTTCTCAAAGATCTCGATTTCAGCATCGAGCATGGCAGGTTTCGCAACTGTCATTTTATCCCGACTTCCAACAGTAACTCGTTTGCGCAACATGAGCGCCCCCGCGGCTGAACATTATTTAGAATTTGTCATGGTGATGAACGATATTTCGCCCCGCAAAACCGGGCTTGCGCACAGCATTTTGCTTATAGCACTTTCGACCTTTCGTACGCATTTATTCCGATCGAGATCTACAACGCCCGGCCACGGTCAGGCATGTTGGGCAAGTCAGAAAAAGCCACCAATCGGAGAGACTATCATAATAGCGGCGCAGTTTTTATCGTGGTCTGAGATTGTCCAAGCGGATCTTCCTTGTCGGCGCTGCCCTGAAAGAGGCGATACAGGCGCCGGGTCGAAGCTCTCAGTTAGGCTGAACGCTTCGGCCGGCGTGCCGTAGAGCCACGTCTAGAACTCGTCCTCCGTTTGATAGCAGCACTGGCATGCCGGTGACGTCGGGCCCTAACCCTGAAGCCGACACCTGCCTAAACGTGTCGAGCAGCAGCTGCGCGTTTGAAACCGATGTCTGCAATTGGGATCTTGCGGCTATCTCGTGCCGCAACGTCGCTGAGAAAGCAGACATGTTTCATCGAGTGGGGCATGCCGTCCATCGGCGAGGATTGCGTGTCGGCTATTCAACCGTAAGCGAACGGGACGGCTTCTTCTGCACAGTGCCATGAGTGGACGACCGGATAAGGATTTAGACCAGCGAACTTGACGTTCTATCACGCGCTCGTTCCCGCAAAAGCACTGGCATCAAGACTGGACGTGGTAACCATTGCAAAGTCGACGAGAAGACCTGTTGAAATGAGTCACCATTGCTGGGGACCCATTTCTTTGTTCAGCCACGCTTAGCGCGTGCTCGCCAGATGGCGGCGGACAAAGCCGCTGTGGTGCTTGCTGCCGGACGATGCGGCCGCGCGCTGGAAGTTCGATCGCGACGACACTTTGGACGATGCGATAGCGCTATTCGTCTTTGCCTGGAGAATTGAGCAACGCATCGCCGGACGAACCGCGACTTTCTGCGCCCGGGCAAGAGCGACCTTTCGCTGACCGCGGTCTCTTGTTCAAGCGCCTTCTCATAGCACTTCGATCTTGAAGGATTTGGCGTAGCAGATGAACCCGCCTTCCAACACTTTTGCCGCACCAGGAATATCAGAGAGAAGGATAGCAAGAGCACCAGCAATGCACGATTCCAGCGTGAGCAAGCGTACACCGAGGTGTTGCGCACGCGCGATAACGAACTGGGCCTTGTCCACGATAAGCGGTTTCGTTCATGCGCGCCTCCTCTCCGCCCTGATGTCTCGGAAGTCGCCACAAAAGGTTGGAACAAGACTCGGCCATCGAGACAGCGCGCTTGCGTCTTATTGGTTAAAAGCTGATATCGGTATTCTGGCGCGTTACTTGCTTTAGCCTGCCTCTTTCTTTGAAATTCAAGCTAGGTGCCCCGATGGACAAATTTAGCCTCGTTAAGAAGCTAGAAGCAGACTTCCTTCCTGTTCTCAAGATCGCAACAGACGATGATATGTTCCAGCGCTTTGGCGTACGTCCGCAACATCCTCACGGCATCCCCCATATGTTGCAGGAGATCAGTTTCGATCTGCAGGAGATCGCCACGCTTCTGGACTCGTACCCCGACTATCCGCTGCGCAGGCGACTCCGCCATTCTGTCGTGAAACTGCAGCGCAAGCTCGCCTTCGATCTAGTGCAGCTTAATGCTCTTCTGTCGGAAGTCTTCAAACCGAAGAACGCGTGTTGCGCCTTGTCTGCGAAGTTGAACGACCCCCTGATTAAGTCCGAATACCAAAATGAAGTACGTAAGCTCCTCTCCTGCATTCTGGACCACTAAGAGCAAAGGCTATGCCTGCCCCGCAGCGAAAGCGATGCGACGTTGTTGAATCCCATATGAGGATGGGGTCCCCCGACAGCGTTTGGCAGCCGCCATTGCAGCCAGCGCGATGTGTTCATACATGCACGCGCCGCCCTGAAAAGCGGCAAAGTCATAATCTGGTGACGTCGACTTCATCGCAGACACGGATCTGCCGAGCGCGCGGATTTGTATTTCGACGCCCCTTTTCGAATTTGCGCGGACGGTCAAAGCCAACCTATGGCCCAGCATGGCGCTTCGAACGCATACTTGAAGCGGCTGCCACGGCTCGTAGGTGCCACTAAGCCAGGAGATCGAGCGATCTGACTATCCCGAACTCCAACGAATAAATATGCCGCGCGATAAATCGCAAAAATATGTAACGTTTTCGCCGTCATTCATTAGCCACTTCATTTCCGTTATTTCCCGCAACAGTTTATTCTATATATACCTCGACGCTAGATTTACGCGTTGGCAGTTTGGCACCCACAATAAACACAATATATTCCTCCGCTATTCCGTTTTTGTTTTCTTTTCTTATTGCCTCATTTCGCCTTCCGCCTACAATTGTAATTCGATAATATATATTTACGGACTGGCTTTGAAATGACCCACTCACCCACTGAGACAAGCAAGACGAAACTGATCACCCTGCTCATCGAAGACGACTTCTTAGCTGCCGCGCGGCTATTACGTGAAATTCAGGACGAAACACCGGAGGCTTTCACGACTGCCGCCAAATCCGCGGGCCTCGGTCGACGAAAGGCCTATGCGCTGGTCCAGATCGAGCGATGCTTCGCGACTCTCAACGTTGATCGCAATCTGCTCCACAATATCGGTTGGTCAAAGCTGCAAATTCTTTGCCAGCATATCACCCTCGACAATCACCAAAAGCTGCTTGCGCTCGCACAGGTATGTTGCGCCCACGAGCTATCATCGGTTCTTCGCGATGCCACGTACTCCGTCGGCAAACATTGCGTCGTTCTGTATTTCTCTTCCAAACAATATGACGTCTTTCAACACGCGGTGCTGGCGCATGGCGGCAAGAAAAGCTCGCGCGGCCTCACCTATAAAGAAATGGCCTTAGTGCAAGCACTAACGGAAAAAGCAATTGCTTAAGGGATGCCGCTGCCAAGGCCTTGCATGCGGGAATTTCTGCATTCGTCGAATCGAGGCCGAGAGCAGCAACCGGTACGCGATCACGATCGACCATCTGAAACCGAAGGAGTGGAGACAAGATAGTGGCGTTCAATGATACTCAGATCAAGTCGCTCAAAGCCAAGCTCAAGCGACAACACGTCAAAACGCGCGACTTTGGTGGCAATAAGCTGTCCTATATCGAAGGCTGGCATGCCATCGCCGAAGCCAATCGGATTTTTCATTTCGAAAATTGGGATCGCCAGACCGGCACACCGCAATGTCATTGGGCAAAGCAGGTACAGGGCGAATTGGTCTGTTTTTATTCCGCGAAGGTACGAATTACCGTTCGCGCCGGCGAAAGCGTGATCGTTCGTGAAGGGATTGGAACGGGTAGCGGACGCTCGCCCCATGCCGATATTGCCCACGATCTCGCAATCAAGTCCGCCGAAACCGATGCAACCAAGCGGGCCCTGGCGACTTTTGGCAATCCGTTCGGCTTGCCGCTGTATGATCCGCAGCAAAGAAACGTCTCGAAGGAAGGGCAACCGTTCAATCGAAAAGAACCGCGTCACGGTTCTCGACAGCGTGCCCTTATCGAGATTTCAAACCAAGAAGACCAAGGCGCTCAAGATGGGTTCATGGCTGAAACGCTGGCCCACATCGACAGCTTGAGTTCTCTGGAAAATATTTACGCATTTTGGGAAGCTAACCTCGAAACGTTTGAGAAGCTGCGCACGACGAGCAGCTGCGGCAATGAGCTGGTCATGCGCATCGCCGAGTCGCTAAAGGCACGCGCGCGGGCCGTCGGCATCGCAACGGATGACAACAGGTCAGACACGCCTCCCGCATCGTATCTGCTGCCGAAGGAAAAACGCCTTCGGGATCGTGCGCATCTGGCATTCGTCGCCAGTCATCCGTGTTTGATCTGCGGCCGGCAACCCTCGCAAGCGCACCACTTACGCTTTGCCCAGCCTCGGGCTTTTGGGCTCAAGGTCTCTGATGAATTTACGGTTCCGCTTTGCGTCACGCATCACAGTCAGCTGCATCAGAACGGAGACGAGCGCGCATTCTGGGCGCGCAATGGTGTAACCGATCCGCTGGCGCAAGCCGAGGCTTTGTGGAAGGCCTCGCGACGACAGCGCGATGCGCGCGAACCAAGCCAAGTCATCGATCCGGACAGCGAACCAGAGTTCAACGAGCCGGCATGGCGAAAAGGCTCACACCGCAAGAACTCGCAGTGAGCCGTGACTCTCAGCGCGCGAGGCTTCGCGAAGCGAAACGATGACGTGCACCGTAATAGGTTACTTTTGTGAGGACTAATGAAACGCAACAGAAAACGCCGGAGCGCCCAAAAGCCATCGAACGAGCTGGATCGCCTCGAACGCGCTCAACTCGAAGCATTCGAAGTCAAGTTCGGCCGCGATCCGCTACCTGGCGAACCAATCTTCTTCGACCCCGATCAAGATGTTCCGGTTGCGATCGATTTGGAGCAGGCAATGGCCAACCTGGCCGATAGCATGCGCGAAGCGGGCATCCGGCTGGAGCTCATCTACGCTTTCGAGAAGACGGGTCGTGTTCTGATCGAAGGCGAAGAGTACCCGCAGGACGTCAAGGA
>Ga0256782_1000057_pt1 | contig 21790 bp, 19 predicted proteins | sample MC6MC0933MT_FD_186059 | JGI IMG/M metagenome (GOLD analysis project Ga0256782, IMG submission 186059) | Metatranscriptome of enriched soil aggregate microbial communities from Iowa State University, Ames, United States - MC6-MC0933-MT... | ecosystem: Environmental > Terrestrial > Soil >...
CGCGGCGCGTCGACATTGCTGGCGCGCGAAGCAGAGCCCGGCAGTCTCGATGATGACGACGACGATGGCCCGTCTGAACCCCAGTCCGCCAAGCCAAAGCCTGCCGCATCGGCATCGGCGTCGAACCGGGCTACTGCGCGCAACGATACGGACTAGACTCGCGAAATGAACCTTCTCATCCGCTGGTCGATACGTTATCGCGGCCTCGTCGCTTTGCTTTCCGTCGTCTGGCTTGTCGCCGGGACGTTGCTGGCGATGAATGCGCCGCTCGACGTCTTTCCGGAATTCGTGCCGCCGCAAGTCACGATCCAGACTGAGGCGCCAGGCTTAGCCCCGCAACAGGTCGAGCAAATCATTACCCGACCGATTGAAGCGGCCATCGTCGGCGGGCCCGGTATCAATTCCGTCCGGTCGGAATCCATCTATGGCCTTTCCGTCGTTCTCATCACGTTCGACGAGAGCGCCGATGCCACCGCGGCGCGGCAAGGGATTGCCGAACGGCTGGCGACGCTCAATGGCAAGTTTCCCGCGGGGTTCGGTCCGCCTCGGCTAACGCCGTTGACGTCGAGCACGATGGACGTCTTGAAGCTCGGCCTCATCTCGGACCGTGTCGACCCTTATACGCTGCGCGACATTGCCGACTGGACCATCAAGCCTCGCTTGCTGGCCGTGCCTGGGATCGCGCGTGTCACCATTTATGGCGGCGCCATCCGGCAAGTCCAAGTGCAGCCGAGGCTCGACCGGCTTGCGGCGCTCGGGCTGACGATTACTGACGTGATGACCGCAGCGCGCGATGCGATCGCGCTTCGAGGTGGAGGTGTCGTCGAAACATCCGCGCAGCGCATTACTATCGAGACGCCGCCGCCGTCTCCCGATCCGCGCGCGATCGCGGAAACAGTCGTCACGGTCAAAAACAACAAGCCCATTAAGCTCGGTGACATCGCGACGGTGACGATCGCACCGGCTCCAAAGATCGGCGACGCGACGATCATGGGCGTACCGGGGGTTCTGATCACCGTCTCGGGACAGTTCGGGTCCAATACGCTCGTCGCCACGAAGGCGACGGAGGCGGCGCTCGCCGAACTCAAACCGACACTCGAAAAGCAGGGCATTACGATCTATCCGGCGTTGCACCGGCCGGCGACGTTCGTCGTCCGGGCACTGGGTAATCTCGAAAAGGCTTTGGGTCTTGGCTCGGGATTGATCCTGATCGTGCTCTATGCGTTTCTCAGAAGCGTCAGGGCGTCGCTCATCTCGTTCCTGGCTATACCGCTGTCGCTCCTTGCAGCGGTCGTGCTCTTGGCCGAGTTCGGGCAATCGCTCAACACGATGACGCTCGGAGGCTTCGCGCTGGCGCTTGGCGTGCTGGTCGATGACGCGATCATCGATATCGAGAACATCTCCCGGCGTCTCCGGCAGGCGCCGCCCGATGCCGACCGGCTGAAAGTCATTGAGGATGCGTCAATCGAAATCCGCGGCTCGATGTTCTGGGGTACGCTCGCCGTTATCTTCGCGTTCATTCCGATCCTGTTCGCAGGCGGCGTCCAGGGCCGCTTCATTGGACCGATGGCGCTGACGTTCATTATCGCCGTCCTGGCTTCGATGGTCGTCGCGATGACGGTCACGCCGGCACTTTGTGCTCTATTCCTCACGAAGAGCGAGGATACGAAGGAATCGCCGCTGCTCAAGTGGCTCAAAGTCGCCCAGACGGGCGTCCTTGCGGTCGTACACCGGGCATGGTGGGCGACGGTACTGGTACTCACGTTGAGTGCCGGAGCCGCGATCAGCATCGTTCCCTATCTTCATAGCGAGTTGCTACCGCAGTTCCGCGAAGGCCATTTCGTCTTGCAGATGGCAATGGCGTCGCCGGGAACGTCGGTCGACGACGTCGTTGCTGTCGGCGAGCGGATCACCAAGGCACTTCACAAGCTTCCGTTCGTCGATACCGTTGCGCATCAGATAGGTCGCGCGGAATTGGGCGAAGACACCTGGAGCCCCGACCGCAGTGAATTTCACATCGAATTGAAACCCAACCACACGGTGAGCGAGGAAGACGCGCAGGATACCATCCGCAATACGCTGCATGCTTTCCCCGAGGTCCGGACGGAGACGCTGACATTTCTCGGCGACCGCATCAGCGAAAGTCTCAGCGGCGAAACCGCACAAGTGGTCATCAATGTGATGGGGAACAATCTTTCCTCGCTCGACAAGGCCGCGGCTGAAATCGAGAGCGCGGTGGCGAACATTCCCGGCGTCACCGATCTTCGCGCGCCTCGTAGCGCCAAAGTCCCGACCATTTCCGTCCGGCTCAATCCGGTGGCGCTTGCCAATTATGGCCTGACGCCGCGGGTTGCTCTCGATGCTCTGCAAACGGCATTTGCCGGAACGACCGTAGGCCAGACCTATAATGGCGCGCGTACGGTCGATGTCGTCGTTATTCTGCCGCCTGATGCGCGCAGCCGCATTGGAGAGCTTGAAAAACTGATGATCGGCGATGCGACCACAAAAACACTGTTGAAGAATGTTGCGTCGATCAGCATCACCGACGGCCGCTCGAACATTCAGCATGCCGGTGCTCAGCGTAGGGTGGCCGTGACGTTCAACGGGGCACGAGGATATTCGCTGCGCGACATCGTCAGCGCGGCGCGCAAGCGCGTCGAGACGCTGAACCTGCCGAAGGACGTCTACGTATCGTTCGCCGGCCAAGCCGAGGCGGAGCGCGAAGGGCAAATCCGTCTTGCCGGTCTCACGACCGTCAGCATTGCGTTGATTATCGCGGCCTTGACGATGGCCTTCCGGCGGCGCGGGCTCGCAGTGCTGGTGTTGATCAACCTGCCCTTCTGCCTCATCGGCAGCATCGCAGCGATCGTTGCGACCGGCATCGGTATGACGCTCGGCAGTCTTGTCGGGCTCATTACCGTGTTCGGGATCGGCGCGCGCAACTCGGTCATGATGCTGGCACACGTCGAGCACGTCGCGGACGAAGAGGGACGGCAGTGGAATAGCGATACCATCCGCCTTGCCGCTGCCGAACGGCTGGCTCCGGTTTTCATGACGGCGCTCATGGCGGCACTTGGCCTCGTGCCTTTGGCTCTTGGGCTCGGACGTCCCGGCCACGAGATCGAGGCACCGATGGCTATTACCGTGCTCGGCGGACTGACGACGGCGACATTACTCAATCTCGGTGTCCTGCCCGAATCTCTCATCCGGCTGGGCCGATTTCTCGGCATGTCGAGGGCGAGCACGAAGCCCGTAGTTCAGGAGCCCAAAGAAGAGCCGTCGCCTGCACAGCGCGATAAAATTGGGATCGGCGCGAATTACTGAAATAGAAAAGCCTAGTAAAACAGGCTCGAAACGCTTTCTTCGCGGCTGGTGCGCAGGATCGCTTCGCCGATCAGCGGCGCAATCGAGATGACGCGGATATTCTTCGCCGCTTTCACGGCTTCCGTCGGTAAAATCGAGTCGGTGATGACCAGCGACTTCAATCGCGAATTCTGAATCCGGCTGACCGCGCCGCCCGACAGCACGGCATGCGAAATGTAGGCCGAAACTTCGGTCGCGCCGTTCTTCAACAGCGCCTCTGCCGCGTTCACCAGAGTACCGCCGGAGTCGACGATATCGTCGATCAGCACGCAACGCTTGCCGTCGACTTCACCGATGACATTCATGACTTCGCTTTCGCCGGGCCGCTCGCGACGCTTGTCGCAAATGGCGATCGGCGCACCGATCCGCTTTGCAAGTGCTCGCGCTCGGACAACGCCGCCGACATCGGGCGACACGACAACGATGTCATCGGTATTTCCGTAGTTCTCCTCGATATCGCGCGTCATCACCGGCGCGGCGAAGAGGTTGTCGGTCGGGATATCGAAGAAGCCCTGGATCTGCCCGGCGTGCAGATCGAGCGTTAGCACGCGATCGGCGCCGGCGCGCTCGATGAGGTTGGCGACGAGCTTCGCCGAAATCGGTGTTCTCGGCCCCGGCTTCCGGTCCTGCCGGGCGTAACCGAAATAGGGAATGACAGCCGTGATGCGTCTTGCCGACGAGCGTTTCAGCGCGTCGAGCAGGATCAACAGCTCCATCATGTTGTCGTTTGCCGGAAAGGACGTCGATTGAATGACGAAAACATCCTGGCCGCGGACGTTCTCCTGAATCTCGACGAAGATTTCCATATCCGCGAAGCGCTTCACCTGCCCCTTGGTCATGGGCAGCCTTAAGTGGGCGCAAATCGCGTCGGCGAGTGGCCGATTGCTGTTTCCCGCGACGATTTTCACGTCGAGCTTTCCTCGGCCATCAGTGTTGCGAGCGTCCTCACCTTTGGTGTCGAAAGGCATATGCGCTCCAGAAACGTTCGTTATGTGCGGGCTTGTAGCAATTGGGCCCGGACGATTCAACCGTCCGAGCCCGAATTTGCAACGACGCTTTGCCTCGCCGGTGGCTTGCTTAATTTACGCTTTTAGCCGGCAGCAGCTTGATGATCCCTTGGGCGGCCGCAGCGGCCGCGGCGTCGGCGGTCTGACCCCAGGCACCATCCAGAGAGCCCTGCGGCACCTCGTTCTTCTGCGAGACCGTCCCGAGTTTCTTGCCGGTCGGATCGATCACGTTCCAGTCGATCTGGATCGGCTGCTTGCCGTTTTTGCTTTGACCCATCGCGACCTTGCCCTCGACCTTATAGGAGTTGGCACCGGCCGCATTCGCAAGGTTCAGCCCGTTCTTGGACAATTCGCGCTGGATGGCGGTGGTCAACGCGGCGCTGCCGTCGCCGGGTGCGCCGGTCACGCGCGGCACGACAGCCGTGACTGGACCGGAGGCCGCGATGCTGCCCGTTGTCGGCGGCGTCGGTTGCGCCGGAGCGTTCGAAGCCGTCTGGTAGGGCGCTTGCGGCGGTGCGCTGGCCGGGCCGCTGTTCGAAGCGACGATGCTGCCGCTTGTCGGCACCCAGCTTGCCACCTGCCGGGCCGTCTTGTCGGCGATGCTCTGGACGACCGAGGGCGTGACGGCTGCCCAGGGATCCTTGCCCGCACCGGCGACGACTTCCTCGCCCGTAATGCGATGCACCCGTTTGCCGGTCTGATCGGTCACGTCCCAGATGTAGGAAATTTTGGCTTTGGAGCGCTCACGCGCCGCGACGATGTAGCCGCGCAGCACATATTCGCTGGTGGCGTTCGAGGACGTCGCGACGGTCAGGCCATTGCGGCCGATGGCCGTCGCCAGTTCCGATTGCAGAGAGTGCGCGACATTCTCCGGCGAGCCGATGACCGGCGCGATCTGGATCTTGGCCATTTTCGCCGAGGCGGGAGTGGCCGTGACCGGAGTCGTCAATGATGCCTGAGGCGACGATGCACCGCCTCCGAGCAAATTCGGGGTCGAGGAGCATCCTCCCAACCCGAGAGCAAATACAGACGCGGCGAGCGCCGATCCGATCGTGCCAATCAGTCCGCGCGAGCGCGTCCGAGCAGAGCATAAGGTCGTCACGTCGACGTCCCCCCTTGTCCAACCGCAACTTCCCGGCGGCCGGCATTACCTTACCCCGCGGCCTGAACTCCCCCACAATACTACCGGAACTAACTATTATCCCTCTAGTCAGCCCAGCACTGCCAGTCCAGATGGCAACCCTAGCAAAATGCGATCAGTTCCTGCAAACGCGGGTATCGCACGGCAGTTCGTTGTGGATTGTGCGATTAGGCCACGACGATGGCGGAGATTTGACGGCCGTAATCGGGCTCAAAGCGCTTCGTTTTGCGGCGGTAGCTGAAGAAAAGCGATTCGTTCTCGTAGGTGCACATGGCGAGATCGATGGCACTGCCGACGCGCGCCTCGCGGAGCCGATGCAGAACGAATCCCGGCAAATCGAAATGCGGACGCGACGTCTCGCTGCGCTGCGCGAAGAAACGTTGGTTCGCGGGATCGCGTGACACGAACTGCGCTTCGAACTCGGGCCCGACCTCGTAGGCGCATTGGCTGATGCACGGGCCGACCGCCGCATGGATCCGCTCGCGGCGTGCGCCAAGCCGCTCCATTTCCTGAATGGCGCTCTCGACGACGCCTTCGAGCGCTCCTCGCCAACCCGCGTGCGCTGCAGCGACGACACGGGCATCGGCGTCGGCGAGAAGCACGGGGGCACAGTCGGCCGTCAAAATGCCGATGACCAAACCCGGCGTCGTGGTGACGACAGCGTCCGCGCGCGGCAATGACGCGCGATCGGGCAGAGCCGTGACCTCACGCGCGATCGTGCCATGCTCCTGATAGAGGGTGACGACACCGCCGTTCCGGCCTCCAAGATGCTCCGCCACGCGCGATCTGTTCTCCAGAACCAGATCGGGAGCGTCGTTTGATCCAAGTCCGCAGTTGAGGCTGGCATAGATGCCTTGCGACGCACCGCCGTCGCGCGTGAAGAAGCCGTGCCGGATGCCCGAAAGGTTCTGCAGATTGTCAGCAAGGCGGGGAGCAAGCATCGCGGCCTATGTCTCTTCCGTTCAGGTGTGCTCGGAGGTCCGGCTGGCGGCAACCGCCGCGCGAAAGCCGGGCAGCGGAGGAAGATCTGGACTGCGCGCAGCGAGCACCTTGAAGCGCGATCCCATACCGTTCGGCGCCAGCAGACGCGCGACGCCGGTTTCGATCTCGCCCGCCCGCTGCGGATTGGCCGCCATCAGCCGCGAGGCCCGCTCGACGATGCCCACGGAACCGAGAAATTCCGCTTGCGTCACCGGACCGTCAAGCGCCAGCCCGGCGCGGTGAAGCGTCGAGGCGAGATCATAGAAATTGACGTGCACGGTGAGGTCCGCTTCGCCGGGCGACGCTAAAGGCGATTCATATTTGTGCGCGCGCACCGCCTGCAGCGTGTCTCCGGCGGCCGCAATGGTGTGCCCATAGTCGATCAGCAGCAGCACGATAGGCCCGCGCTGCATCAGACTCTGCAGGGCCTCAGCCAGGCGATCGAGCCGCTGCATCTCGACAACGGCTCCGGTCGGAGCATTCGGAAGCAAGGCTTCGAACGCATCGTGCGGGCAATCGCCGGCGAGCGCGTCGAACCGAAGCTCTCCCGCAGGATCGAGCGAGACGCCTCGAATGCGCCAGCCATCGGCCGTCTTGATCCACTGGGCCACCGGCCAGGAATCCAGGAATTCGTTGGCGATGATGATGGCCGGCGGTGCGAATTCGTCGAGCTTGGTGCCCCACGTGATCTTGTCGCGGAAATCGCTGAGCGTCGCGCCCTGCAATTCAGAGAGCGCCTGGCTGGCTTCGACGAGATGCGGGCGCACGGCTTTCGCAAAGCCCGGCACGACGCGCGACGAACGCATCGCGTCCCGCATCATCGTTCCCCGGCCAGGACCGTATTCGGCGAACGTGACCGTCTCCGGCGATCCGAAAACGGTCTGCCAGATGACACCGGCCCAGACGCCGATCAATTCGCCGAAGACTTGGCTGATTTCAGCCGACGTTATGAAGTCTCCCGACGTGCCGAACACGCGCTGTTTGCGATAATAGCCATACTCCTGGTCCCACAGGCAGCGGGCCATGTACGTCTGGACCGCCATCGGTCCGTCGCGGCGAATGCTGTCCTTGATCTGCCGCGCCAGAGGCGTATCGCGATGCGCGTTCGGGTGATCGGTCAAGCGGAAACCTTTCCGGATGCCTCCGGGCGGCGCGCCTGCCAGACCAGATAGACCCCGATCAGCAGCATCGGCAGGCAGTAGACCTGCCCGGCGGTGAAGGGGCCGATATTGAAAATGTTATAGGCCTCGGGTTCGCGGAAGATTTCGCACAGCGAACGCGCGATCGCGTACCAGATGAGCCAGATGCCGGTGACGAGGCCGGGGCGCTTCAAGCCGAGCATCTTGTGCGTGGCGAAGCGAATGATGAACCACATTACGAGACCTTCGAGCACCGCTTCGAAGAGCTGGCTGGGGTAGCGCGGCTCGGGGCCGCCATTCGGAAAGACCATGCCGATGGACGAAGTGGTGACGCGGCCCCAGTGTTCCGAGTTGATGAAATTGGCGATGCGGCCGAAGAAGATGCCGACCGGCGACGCGGCGCAGCAAAGGTCCATGACCGAGCGGGCCGATACCTTGAATTGCCGTGCGAACAACAGCAGCAGAAGTCCTGACGCGATCAGCGCGCCATGAAAGCTCATGCCGCCCTTCCAGACTTTGACGATCTCGGCGGGGTGCGAGAAGTAGAAATCGGGGTCGTAGAGAAAGACCTGGCCGAGTCGGCCGCCGATGATGACCGCGCCGGTCATGTAAAGCAGCAAGTCGTCGACCTGCTCGAGCGTCAGCGGCGGCTTGTCGGCGAACCATAGCCGCGGCGTCGTGACGAGGCGCCGGACATAAATCCAGCCGAGCACGAGGCCCGTGAGATAAGCGAGGCCGTACCATTTGATCGAGATGGGGCCGTATTCGATCGCAACCGGGTTGATGTCGGGGTAGGTCAGAAAGGCAAGCGGTGTCATTGATGCTCCACGCAGATTGCAGTCTGGCCCATCGAGCCGGTCCGCGCCGGTTGTTTGGGATGGCCCCCGCAAAGTCAAGCCGAGCCAAAACGCCCTTTTTGCGTTCGTCCTCTGATCTTGCGGTCCGCGCCTTCAATCGCCATAGTCGGCTTCAGCCTTAGACCCCGGTAGCGATGATGACCCAGACGACGAATAGACTGTTTGACGACTTTGCCAAGCTCATGACCGAAGCCGCAGGGGCGGCCGAAGGAGTCAGGCGCGAGACGGAAACCGTGATCCGTGCTCAAGCTGAGAAATTTCTGCGCGACATGAACGTCGTCACCCGCGAGGATTTCGACGCCGTGCGCGACATGGCGCAAAAGGCTCGTCAGGAGAATGAGGCCCTCGCGGCGCGCATCGCGGAACTCGAAGCCACCGTGGCGAAATTAAAGCCGGCCTGAGGCATTCCACACGCCGGTGTTGATTTCCGGTGGCATCCACAGAATAGCCCTCGTTTTCACCAGTTCGCTTCGCTGCGGTCATTGCAGTCGCGTCTGCGCCAGCGCTTCGCCACTTTCACCGTGGACAAGGTTTAATCGCCAAAGCCGTCGGCTTGCGACTCGTCGGGCCGTCTGGTTTTGTCCGGCGCAGCGAAAAGCGGCGCATTTACTGATTTGGCGCGGACGGCTTCATCGCGAAACTCATTTGCCGCCCAAGCGGACTGGAGATCGATAAACATGGCATTTGCGGAACAGAAGTCTGACCGCGTCGTAAATCCGATCGATCTCATCGAACAGCTCGCAAATGGCCACGATTGGCCGCACGACCGCGCCAGCGATGAGGAAATGACGCTCATCGTCGCCGGAACGTGGGCCGATTATCACATCTCGATCAATTGGCGCGACGATCTCGAAGCGCTGCATTTGGCCTGCGCCTTCGATTTCCGCGTTCCCGAAAGCCGCCTGACCGAGATGTACCGCTTGGTGGCGCAGATCAATGAGCAGCTCTGGCTTGGTCACTTCGATCTCTGGACCCAGGAAGGTCTGGTGATGTTCCGCCATGCGCTGCTGCTGAACGGCAACCTGGCCACCGTCGCCCAGTGCGAAGCGATGCTGAAAGCCGCACTCGAAGGCTGCGAGCGCTATTACCAGGCCTTCCAGTTCGTGGTTTGGGCAGGTAAGGAAAGCCGTGAAGCCCTGGTTTCGACGATGTTCGAGACGCAGGGGCAGGCTTAATCCGGCGGGTCGCCGCCTCCCGAGGTATTTCGAGTTATGGCTTTCGCACTGGATGGTCCGGTCGTGCTGGCCGGTGCCGGCAAAATGGGTGCGGCACTTCTTGCAGGTTGGGTGTCACGCGGTCTTCGGCCCGGTGATGTCATCGTGCAAGATCCTCACCCGTCGGAGGACGCAGCCGAACTCGCGCGCCAGCACGGCATAAGCATTGTTCCGCTCATCGATGCGCTGGCCGTCCCGCCGTCCGTCATCGTTGCCGCCGTCAAACCGCAAGCGATGGATGCCGTATTCCCGCCGCTGGCAAAGCACGCCGGTCCCAACACCGTCGTTATGTCGATCGCGGCCGGCAAATCGCTATCGAGTTTCGAACGTCATCTGCCGCAGCGTACGGCGGTCGTCCGCGCCATGCCGAATACGCCGGCAGCCATCGGCCGCGGCATCACCGGGGCGGTCGGCAACGCCCACGTTTCCGCCGACCAGAAAAGGCTCTGTCAGGAACTGCTGAGCGCGGTCGGCGACGTCGTTTGGCTCGACGACGAGGCCCTGATCGACGCCGTGACGGCCGTTTCGGGTTCCGGCCCCGCTTATGTCTTTCTGCTGACGGAAACCCTGGCGCGCGCTGGGGAAGCCGCGGGTCTCGATTCCGCAACGTCGATGCAACTCGCACGCGCGACGGTCTCGGGGGCCGGCGAGCTTCTACGGCGCTCTGAGAGTGATCCCTCGGCGCTTCGGCAGAACGTCACCTCGCCCGGCGGTACGACGGCCACCGCGCTTTCGGTTTTGATGCGGGAAAAAGACGGCCTGCAAGAGCTGATGACGGCCGCCGTGCTGGCGGCACAAAAGCGTGGCCGCGAGCTCGGAAATTGACGGGGCTGGGTAGGTCCGTCCGGTTCCAAGGCTCGCGGCCTATGCTGCTTCCCGATTGGGCTGGCAACCCACGGCGTTCGGGATCGGTTTCCGGAGACGCATAGGCTTGGAGGACGCCTTGAAGCTGGATAGCTCACTCACCGGTACCGATGATCAAATCTGTAATATCATAACATAACAGTCAAATCACGACCGCGTGTGGTTTGTATCAATCGCCTAGCGCTCTGCTATTTCGGAATAATTCCGCATTTTACTGCGGCAGGGAGATGATCGCCCTGAGCCCGCCCATCGAGCTTTGGCCGAGCGCGATCTCGCCGCCATGGCTTTTCGCGATGTCGCGGGCAATGGCGAGTCCGAGGCCGCTGTTGCCCTCGTCCTGGTTGCGCGCATGGTCGATCCGGTAGAACGGCCGGAACACGTTTTCGCGCTCCGTTTCCGGGATGCCCGGCCCGTTATCGTCGACCTCGATACGCACCCACTGGCCTTCAGGCGCAACGCGAATGACGATGTGATCGCCAAAGCGTGCGGCGTTGGTCACGAGGTTGGTAATCGCCCGCTTCAACGCTTGCCGTTTCAGCGGCAGCACGATGTTGCCCTTGCTCTTGCGGATCTTGAGATCGATCGTCGCCGCGAAAATCGACGCATCGTCGACGATCTCCTGCAGAAGCTCGGGCAGGTCGGTCGGCTGCGCGTCCTCGCCGCCGTCACCCTTTGCGAAGGCGAGATAGTCTTCGAGCATGTGCTTCATCTCGTCGACGTCGCTCGAAAGCGCGCGCGCTTCCGGCGTGTCATCGAGCAGGGCGAGCTCCAGCTTGAAGCGCGTCAGCACGGTCCTCAAGTCATGGCTGACACCGGCAAGCATCGTCGTGCGTTGTTCGACGTGCTGCTTGATGCGGTCGCGCATTTGCAGAAAGGCGACGGCCGCCTGGCGAACTTCGCGCGCCCCGCGCGGCCTGAAATCGTCGGGAATGGCCCGGCCCTTGCCGAACGCGTCGGCGGCGTCGGCAAGACGCAGGATCGGCCGGATCTGATTGCGAAGAAACAGGATCGCGACGGTCAGCAGAATGACCGACGATCCGACCATCCACAGCAGGAAGATGTGCGAGTTCGAAGCATACGTCTGACTGCGCGTCGCAACGAACCGCAGAATGGCGTCGTCGCGCTTTACGCGAATTTCGACGTTATGCGATGCGCCGACCGTATCGATCCAGAACGGCAGCTGCACATGCTTGCGCAACTCGTTCGAAAGCGCCCGGTCGAGCAGGCGGAAAAATGGCTTCGGTCCCGGCGGCGGCAGGTCGCCCGGCGGCAGAATCTCCATCTTGAGGTTGAGCCGGTCGCGCGCCAGATCGACGATTTTCTGGGCGTTCTCCGACTTCGGGAGATCGCTGTAAACTTCGATGAGCGCTGCGATATCCCGCGCGGTCGCCTCCGAAAGCCGTCGCGTCACCGCCTGCCAATGCCGCTCCATGAAGGCGAAGGCAATGACGCCCTCAAGCACCACAATCGGCGTGATGATGATCAGCAGCGCACGCGCGTAGAGACCCTTCGGCAGCATGTCGCCGGCAATGCCGAAGATGCGTACGACCAGGGGATGCTCACGAAAGCGGCGATAGCGCGATTGCACGCTGTCGGCGTCCGAGGTCGTTTCGTTTATGACCGCCATCGCCGTTCAGTTCGCCCATGCACTCTAGAAGGGAAGCGGTTGTTCACGATCAATCCGTATAGAGGATGTAGCCCTTGCCGCGCACCGTCTGCAGATAAACGGGGTTCGAAGGATCGGCCTCGATCTTGCGCCGCAGGCGATTGATTTGCACGTCGATGGCGCGCTCGCTTCCCGTACTGTCGTCGCTCGAAAGCTCATGACGTGGAACCGCGACGCCGATGCGCTGCGCAAAAAGCCGGAGCAGATCGCGTTCGCGCTCGGTGAGCTTGATCGTCTCCTCGTCACGCCGCAGTTCGCCACGGGTGATGTTGAAGACGCAGCCGCCCATGCGGATTTCATCGCGGGTCGCGGCGGGCGCTTGCCCCCGCCGCAGGATGTTGCGCAATCTCAGCAGGAGTTCGCGCGGCTCGAACGGCTTCGAGACGTAATCCTCGACGCCGGCTTCGAGGCCCGAAATGCGATCCTGCGCATCGGCGAGCGCCGTCAGCATACAGATCGGCACAGGGCGCGTTGCCTTGAGATCGCGCGCCAGCGTCAAACCGCATTCGCCCGGCATCATGACGTCGAGCAGCACCAGATCGAACGCCAGCCCCCGCATGTACGCGCGCGCCGCCGCCGCATCGGCGGCTTCGGTCACGCGGAAGCCGTTGCTTTTCAGAAAGCGGCCGAGAAGTGCCCGGATCTTTTGATCATCATCGACGACGAGAATGTGCGGAGCGTTGTCGGCAAGCGGCTCGGCTCGTTCCTGCATCATTGGAGAGACCCTCTCATTCGCTCCTTCCGGGCGCTCCGGCGGCATCCGCGCGTTGGCCCTTGATGAGAATTTCGACCTGGGGCCGGTCCTTTTCGGCGATCATAGCGAAAAGAAACTGACGCGCGAGTGCATCTGCCCCCGGACCGAGCGCCGCGAGCGCTCCTTCGATGCGTTTGACCTGTATTTGTGTCAGTTTGTCGGTCAGACGCACGCCTTTGGCGGAGAGATAGAGACGGCGTTCGCGCCGGTCTTCGCTGCCGGCGCGCTGAATAACGAAGCCCTCGTCGACGAGCTGTTTCAGAACGCGCGCCAGCGATTGTTTCGTGATCTTCAGAATATCCAGCAATTCCGCGACCTTCAGGCCCGGGTTCCGGTGCACGAAATGCAGCACCCGATGGTGTGCGCGCCCAAAGCCATACTGTTCGAGGATGGTGTCGGGGTCGCACGTAAAATCGCGATACGCGAAGTAGAACAACTCCACGCAGGAAATGAGGTCGGGGGAAATAACCGGCCGTCCGTCGTCGGTGAGAACCTCTGACCCGGTCAGCTGGGGTATTTCCGCGCGCTGGCGCCCGGCGCCTTCGGAGTTTATGTCAGCCATGTTGACTTATTGGCCCCGATCGTATTCTGTTTCAAGACAAATCGCCGGTGACGCCGAAGGCCCTGGGCTATTGCGAGCGGCTCGTCTGATGGCTAATCGTCTTCGATAGCCGGGTGATGACCGCATATGCCGATCTCCAGGCCGCGCGACATACACCGGCACTCCAAATTCGCCAACGGCAATCACAGCGAAGGACTTAGACGGGCATGGCCGACCTCGTTCCCTATCACGATCGCGACGGGCTGATCTGGATGGATGGGACACTGGTCCCCTGGCGCGAGGCCGAAGTCCATGTCCTGACCCATGCCTTGCATTACGCGAGTTCCGTATTCGAGGGCGAGCGCGCCTACCAGGGCGAAATCTTCAAGCTGACCGAGCACACCGAGCGCCTTGTCGAGAGCGCCAAAATCCTCGATTTCGAAATTCCCTATACGGTCGCCGAAATCGATCAGGCGTGTCGCGATACCATCGCCGCCAACAAACTTTCCGATTGCTACGTTCGCCCGCTGGCCTGGCGCGGCAGCGAACAGATGGGCGTCTCCGCTCAACAGACGAAGATCCATCTGGCGATCGCGGCCTGGAACTGGGGCTCGTATTTCCCGATGGAACTGCGGCTGAAAGGCATTCGCGTCGCGCATGCGAAGTATCGCCGTCCCGATTCCGCCTGCGCGCCGTCGAAAGCCAAGGCCGCCGGCCTCTACATGATTTGCACCATCGAAAAGCATCGCGCCGAGCGCGCCGGTTATTCCGATGCGTTGATGCTCGACTATCGCGGCCACGTCGCCGAATGCACGGGCGCCAATATCTTTCTGATCAAGGACGGCGTGATCCACACGCCGACCCCCGACTGCTTCCTTGACGGCATTACCCGCCGCACCGTCATCGATCTCGCCAAGGCGCGCGGCATCGAGGTGGTCACACGCACGATTCTGCCGGAGGAACTCGGCAGCTTCAGCGAGTGCTTCATCACCGGCACCGCCGCCGAAGTGACGCCCGTTTCGGAAATCGGCGAGCACCGCTATAAGCCGGGCGCGATCACGGAAACCCTGCTCAACGATTACATGGAGCTGGTCAATCCGAAGAAGCGCGTTGCAGCTGAGTAACCACGGCGGCACTTTCTGCTCGCATCGGCTTGCGTCGAAGCCGGGATAGGCTGATGTTTTGAGCACGCGCAATCGGGCATGCTCAAATGTCGAAGACCTGGCTATTCGCGATCCTCGTTGCCGGTGCCGCCGTTTGCGGTGCCTGGACGGCTGATGCCCAGGAGGGGCCGGGCGGCGCCATCAATCCCAATCGTGATTGCCAGACGCTGTTGACATGCAACTTTCGCAAAGGCGGGAGTTGGCGCGGCTGCGTGTCCTCGTATTCCTGCCGCCAGTGCCGATTCGTGTCGGTCCCATGCGCCACTATCGGCGGCCGCAAGCGCCGTGTCTGCCAGCGGCTGCAATGCGATTGGAACGGCACCTGATCGCTTGTCGGCTGGGTGAGGGTGCTTAATCGTGGTTGCGAAGCACGATCGGCGCGCAGACGAGCGCCAGGAACGTCGCAATTCCCGTTCCCATGACGATGAGCGTGCGCAGCGATAGAGGCGAACCGATCGCGACCGCGATTGCCTCGACGATGATGACCCACAGCACTGCGGGAACGGCCGAAGCAACCGCAAGACCAATGAACTGCAAGACGCGAGCGCGCTGACGGGCGACCGGGGCAAATCTCGCAACAGCACTGGTCATTGCGGCGCGCATCTTTGGTTCGCGATTCCGTCTAGAGGTTGAACGCTAAAGCGCGAAAAACCGTGGCATTTGCATCTAATCAGGCTAGGAGCGTGCAATAAACGGCCGGTTAACGTCCATGAACAAATTTTTTCAAACGATAACCAGTCTTTTCAACGGTCCGCGCCTGACATGTCAGCGAAGGTCCTCCGTAAACGGCCTTTTTGGCGGATTGTTCCGAAGTCGCCGGGCCGAAAGGGGTCGATTCTTAACGTGCTCGCTACAACCCACTGCCAGAGACAGCATGAAATGAACGAACGGAGCATTGACGTTGCAATCATCGGCGGTGGCCACAATGGCTTGACCGCCGCTGGCTATCTGGCGCGCGCCGGCCTTTCCGTCATCGTTTTGGAAAAGAATTCCGTCGTCGGCGGCGCCGCTATAACGGAGGAATTCGCCCCCGGATTCTCGAATTCAGTCGCCTCTTACACGGTCAGTCTTCTCAATCCGAAAGTCATCGCGGATCTCGATCTTCACCGCTACGGCTTGGAGATCATCGAACGCGCGGCGGCAAATTTCTGGCCGGTGGATGACAAGCGCGGACTGCTCGTCCCCTACGACGCAAAACGGAGGCGCGACGCCTTCGCAACGTTTTCGGAAAAGGATGCCGCGCGGCTGGAGGCTTACGGTAATGAGCTGAGCCGCGCCGTCAGCGTGCTTCGCGATCTCATCACACGCACGCCGCCGAACGCCGGTGGCGGCATCGTCGAATTGATAAAGGCCGGCGCCGTCGGACGCAGGCTGCTGAATTTGTCGCCCGACGATCAACGACTGCTGCTCGAACTCTTCACGGCGAGCGCCGCCGATTTTCTCGATCGGCGATTTGAAAACGAAACCGTCAAGGCCGCATTCGCATTCGACGGCATCGTCGGTTCCTATGCCGCCCCGTCAATGCCCGGCACGGCCTACGTTCTGCTGCACCATTGCTTCGGCGAGGTGAACGGCAAGACCGGGCATTGGGGTCATGCCAAGGGCGGCATGGGAGCGATTACGCAAGCTATGGCGCGTTCGGCGGAAGCGCACGGCGTGGTCATTCGCACGAATGCTCTGGTGGCAAACGTGCTTGTCGAAGATGGGCGTGCTACCGGCGTCGTTCTGAAATCGGGCGAGACGATCCGAGCGCGCGTTGTTGCTGCGAATGTCGGCCCGAAGCTGCTGTTCCGCGATCTCATTGCTCCGATAGACGTGCCGCCAGAGGTTCGCGAGTCCTTCCTCGCCATCAAGACCGGCTCGGGATCGTTCCGTATGAACGTGGCGTTGGCCGAGCTTCCCGATTTCACCTGCCGCCCCGGCAAGGACATGGGTCTGCATCACCGGGCGGGCATCGTCGTCGGTCCGACGATGGATTATCTCGAACGCGCCTATCTCGATGCCCGCGCCTTCGGGTGGTCGCAACAGCCGGTCGTCGAAATGATGATCTCATCGACGCTCGATCCGGCTTTGGCGCCGCCTGGGAAACATGTGGCGAGCCTCTTCGTCCAGCATGTTGCGCCGCATTTGCCTAATGGCCGGAACTGGTCCGACCCGCGCGAGAAAGATGCCTTCGCCGACGTCGTGATCGACACGGTTTCGCAGCATGCGCCGAATTTCAAAAGGGTGGTGCTGGCCCGACAAGTGCTGTCGCCACGCGATCTCGAAGACCGCTTTGGCCTCGTTGATGGCGATATCTTCCACGGTCAGCTTGGGCTCGGTCAGCTCTTTTCAGCACGGCCGGTTTTGGGCTACGGCAATTACCGGATGCCGCTGAAGGGCTTGTATTTGTGCGGCTCGGGCGCGCATCCGGGCGGCGGCGTTACCGGCGTTCCCGGCATGAACGCAGCCCGCGAAATCGCCAAGGACCTAAAGCACCGGTTTTCATTTTTCGCCTCCCGCAAGCAGATTTGATATGCGCGTCACACCAACCCTCGATATTGACGAAACGGAACTGGAAGAGCGTTTCGTGCGCGCTTCAGGCCCCGGCGGCCAGAACGTCAACAAGGTCTCGACCGCCGTCGAATTGCGTTTCGATCTCGCGGCCAACAGGTCGATCCCCGAATACGCGCTGGGCAAGCTGAAGCGCTTAGCGGGCCGGCGACTGACGACCGACGGCGTTATCGTCATTCAAGCGGATCGCTTTCGCAGCCAGGAGCAGAACCGCGCCGATGCGCGCGCCCGATTGAAAGAACTCGTATTGGAGGCGCTGGAACGGCCGAAGCCCCGCATCAAAACCAAGCCGTCTCGCGGTGCTCGCGAGGAACGCATCAAATCCAAAACCGTACGCGGCAAGGTCAAGAAGATGCGCAGCGGCAAAGTCGATTTCGATTGATTTGTGTGCGGTACTGTCGCCAACACGCCCCGTCCTGTCGAGACGGCCCATGGACTGGCTTAAACGGAGTTCAGTTTCAGCCCAGATCAGGATTGAAAGTGACGGTTTGCTGTAGCTAGACGCTATTTTGTTCGGCTGCATAACGTCCCATTCAGGCATCCAGCGGGTCACTGATGGAGTGCCTCGAACGCGCGAACGAGAACGCACACTGCGGTTCCAGCGCGATGATTTCTTGCGCGACCAGCCCACATCCAGGCCTATCAAACGGACGGACAAGCTATTAAGACTGCCGTCGACATTGTCTCATTTGTGGGAAGCGACCGGTATAAACGATGCTCATCCGCGGGCATTACTGACCGTTGCCGCGTGCGGGGGCATGATGACCAAACTGCCGGTTTCCTGCTTCATCATAGCAAAAAACGAAGCCGACCGCATCGACCGCGGGATCGGCTCGGTGATCGATTGGATTGACGACGTTGTCATTGTCGATGGCGGCAGCTCGGATAATACGATTGCCGTTGCCCAGAAGGCGGGCGCCCGCGTCATCAGCCGCCAATGGGATGGCTTTGGCCAGCAAAAGCGGTTTGCCGAGGATCAGTGTCGTTATGACTGGATTCTCAATATTGATTCCGATGAAGTTGTGACGCCGGAGTTACGCCGGGAGATCGAGCACCTCTTTGCGGCGGGAGTACCGCCGTTCGTTGCTTATGGCATGCAAGTTTGTCTCGTCTATCCGGGCGCAACAAAGCCGCGTTACGGGGCTCGAGATCACTGGTGCGTCCGCCTTTACAATCGGGTGCACGTCCGATTTCGCAATTCCTCGGTGCACGATTCTGTCGTTGTCGAGGGACATGATGTCGGACATCTCAAGGCTCCCCTTTACCATTTCTCGATCCGTTCCTATGCGCACTTGAAACGCAAGCTGGATCGCCGGATGTGGATGTCGATCCAGCGGGCCGAGACGCTATCGCCCCTGCATCTGGCTGTGAGACTGGTGACTGAATTTCCGATGCACTTTTTCAAATACTACATCATCCGCCGGCATTTTACCGGCGGCTTCGATGGTTTGCGGTATACTTCGCTGCAGGCCAAGTATCGATTTTTCAGAATCCATCGTATGATCTTCACGAGCTGGCGCGCTCAAATCGACACTTCGCAATCCGAAGATCATTCGGATGAACTCATATCGGAATGCAACAAACGGAATCATTAGCTCGCCCGCATACGCAGAGGCTCCAACACATTGAGGCGAGAGCCGCCTTTGAACATGAATTTCTCGCGGGTGAGTTTCTCGGCCGGCCAAACGATTGTGCCCGCAATCAAGAGCAGAACGCCTGGCGGTGCAGATCGTAACGGTGAAATGCGGTGGGCGAGACCGCCATACCCTCCGCGGCGCCGTCGCGGAGATGCCGCAGCGGTCAAGCCGATTTCGTTATGGCTCTATGTGCCGACCTATGTAGCTGCCACAGGCTTTCAGGTTTCGCGGAGGACACGTCGGACGTATGACGCATAGCCGCTCTTGCCCAATTTATCGAGCCACGGCTCCATCTCCGTTGCTGAAATAAATCCCATCCGCAGAGCAATCTCTTCGGGACAGGAGATTTTCAATCCCTGCCGCCGTTCGATGGTCGAGATGTAGTCTCCGGCATCCATCAAGCTATCGAATGTGCCGGTATCCAGCCAGACGAAGCCGCGGCCGAGTTTTTCAACCTGAACTTGGCCCCGTTCGAGATACATCTCGTTCAAGGTGGTAATTTCAAGCTCGCCGCGTGCCGAGGGCTTGACCTGAGACGCCAGTTCGACGACGTGTTTGTCAAAGAAGTACAGGCCGGTGACAGCCCAGTTCGATTTCGGCTGTTGCGGCTTTTCTGCAATTGAAGTGGCGCGTCCGTCAGCATCGAATGAGACGACACCATACCGTTCCGGGTCGGCGACTTCATATGCAAAAAGCGTCGCGCCGGTCTCTCTCTTGGCAGCATTGCGCAGGATGTCGCTTAAGCCGTGGCCATAAAAAATGTTGTCACCGAGCACCAGCGCACATCGGCTGTCACCGATGAAGTCGCGGGCAATAAGAAAGGCCTGCGCCAGGCCGTCGGGTGACGGCTGCACGGCATAGCTCAGATTGACGCCGAACTGCCGGCCATCGCCGAGCAAGTGCTGAAACAGGGGTTGGTCGCCCGGCGTCGTGATGATCTGTATATCGCGGATGCCGGCCAGCATCAGCACCGACAACGGATAGTAGATCATCGGCTTGTCGTAGACGGGGAGGAGCTGCTTGGAGATCGCCAGCGTCAACGGATAGAGGCGCGTCCCACTGCCCCCGGCAAGAATAATCCCTTTTAATTCGCTCATTTTCCAAATTCCGGCCGAGAAGAGTGCTGGTGAGGGTGTTGGTGTTCCGGCGAGACGCTGGCAGCGGGCATCAAGCGATCGAGGCAGTCATCAAGCGCCTGCTGCCACGGACGAAATGTGATGCCGTAGATGCGCTGCAGCTTGTCGGTCGACAGAACCGAGTAGGCAGGGCGCTGCGCCCTGGTCGGATAGTCGGCTGTCGTTATGGGGCGGACGATTTTTGCAGCTGCTCCGTGGCGTGCCGCCGCCTCATTGATGGTGCGCGCCAAATCAAACCAAGTGGTTGAGCCGGCGTTGACAGCGTGAAAGACGCCGACGCCATCGGGCTCGGGCGCGTCCGCAAGCTTTTGTGCGATAGCCTCGACGGCTACGGCCAAGTCCGGCGCGTAGGTTGGATTGCCAGTTTGATCGTTGACGATCCGTAGCTCATCGCGTTTTGACAACAAGCGCAGAATCGTTTTGACGAAATTCGAACCAAAGGGGCTGAAGACCCACGCGGTTCGTAAGATGACGTGTCTTGGATTGGCGGCGGCAACCAGCTGTTCACCAAGCAGTTTTGTCTGGCCATAAACGCCGATCGGCGCAACAGGGTCGGTTTCGAGGCAGGGCGACTCTTGGCGGCCGTCGAAAACATAGTCTGTCGAAAAATGGACGATGGTGGCGCCAGCCGAGGCAGCTGCTTTGGCAACGGTTTCGGCGCCGGTCGCATTCACAGCCTTGGCAAGATCGGGCTCGTCTTCGGCTTTGTCGACCGCCGTATAAGCCGCAGCGTTGACGACAATCGTCGGGCGAAATCGTGAGACGACATCGATGACCGTCTGAGGCTTGAGCAAGTCGACGGCCGGTCGCCGCGCTTGCATCACGTCTGAGGACGAAGCTGACAAGCGCTGCAGCAACGACGTGCTGACCTGGCCATCACCGCCGACAATCAGAATGCGTGGCCGGGAACTCAAACGGCCGACTCCGCCAGCGGCGTTTCCTTCGCAAGACTACTCGGCAGCAGTCCTAGCCGTGTCCCCGAGTAGACACCGTCACGTAGCGGCCGCCACCACCACTCATTGTCGAGATACCAGGCGACGGTCGCGGCGATGCCCGTCGTGAAGGTCTCCAGCGCCCGCCAGCCGAGCTCCGTCTCAATTTTTGTGGGATCAATGGCATACCGCCGGTCGTGGCCGGGGCGATCAGCGACGTAGGTGATCAAGTCGCGTCGTGGAGAGGGACCCGGACGCAGAGAATCGAGGACATCGCAAATTTCCTCGACAACCGCGATATTCTGCATCGGCGCCCGGCCGCCAATATTGTAGGTCTCGCCGACGCGGCCCTTCTCGACCGCGAGTGTCAAGGCGCGCACATGGTCGTCGACGTAGAGCCAGTCGCGCACCTGTCGCCCGTCGCCGTATACCGGCAACGGCTTGCCTTCGAGCGCATTCAGAAGAACCAGCGGGATGAGTTTCTCGGGAAAGTGGTAAGGACCGTAATTGTTGGAGCAATTCGTGATCACAGTCGGCAAGCCATAGGTTTCAAACCAGGCGCTGACCAGATGATCTGAGGAGGCCTTGCTGGCGGAATAGGGAGAGCGCGGATCATAAGCGGTGTCTTCAACGAAGAATTCGCCCTCCGGCAAGGTCCCGTAGACCTCGTCCGTCGAAACGTGCAGGAAGCGAAACTGCGCGCGGCCTTTGTCATCGATGCCGTTCCAATAATGCCTGGCGGCTTCCAGAAGCGTGTAAGTGCCAACGACGTTGGTTTTGATGAACTCGGCCGAGGCCGTGATCGAGCGATCGACATGACTTTCAGCGGCGAGGTGCATCAC
>Ga0256782_1000061_pt1 | contig 20912 bp, 28 predicted proteins | sample MC6MC0933MT_FD_186059 | JGI IMG/M metagenome (GOLD analysis project Ga0256782, IMG submission 186059) | Metatranscriptome of enriched soil aggregate microbial communities from Iowa State University, Ames, United States - MC6-MC0933-MT... | ecosystem: Environmental > Terrestrial > Soil >...
CTATAAGGGCCGGACTTCGAAGGGCCGACGGCCGCCGGAGGCAAGCCCAGGTAGCTCAGTTGGTAGAGCATGCGACTGAAAATCGCAGTGTCGCTGGTTCAATTCCGGCCCTGGGCACCACTGTCCTTTTCGGACGCTGATATCCCGCAATAATTCGATAGTTTTTGTCCCACTTTCTCCAACCATCATTTGGAGTGGGACACATTCGTTCCTTTTTCGGGCCTCCGCAAGAGGGGCATCCCGCTGCCTGCCAATACCTTCTGGCGAGCTGCTCGGGTGTAGCGCTGCGCTTCCTTTATCGTTTTCCAGCCGAAGATCGCCATCAACTGATGGTCCGTCGCGCCGTTCTCGGCAGCGATGGCCGCGCCCGCTTTCCTCAATCCATGGGCTGAGCAATGTTGAAGCCCGGCTTCCTTGCAGCGGCGGCTAAACCAGTTTCCGAATCCCGCGTGCGTGAAGGGCTTTCCAAACTTAGTAATCAAAAACGTAAGATCGCCGCACGGGCTGGCGTCGATGATCGCTTGCAGCTCGGGCAAGATGGGGAGCGATAGGGTGACTGGACTTCTTTTGCGTCCCTTAAAGGCCGTGAACTTCAACCAGCCATCGCGAACATGCTGGCGCCCAAATAGAACGACGTCTGATCGCCTTGGGCCAAGGTAGAGCAATAGCGCCAATGCAAGCCGCGCCTTTGTCCCGATCGGATGGCGCGTTTCATACTGTTCGACTTCCTCAATCGTCCAAGAGTGGAAACCTTGGGAGCCATTTTTGATGTAGGGTACGTCGCGAGCCGGATTTGCGCGAACGTGCTCGTATTCCGAATCAAGCGCCCAAGTGAATACCTGACGGATGGCCTTCAGCCTGGCATTGGCAGCCTCTGGTGTCGCCGCCTTACGATCGCGAAGTACACGGACAGCCTTGGCCGTGAACCGCACCGTCGGCATGCCGGAAAAGCGATGAGCCGACTCGGGGGCTATCGGCTCGTCGTATGTCGCCTCGAGAAGGGAACGGCGAACTTTTTGCGTGCGCGGATCGAGCCTCGAAAGGAATGCTGGCGAACTGAAATAGTCGACACAAAGTTTTCGCCAGGTGCCAGGTTTCGGTCGTTCCACCGTTGGCGTGGTATCTTTAGGTTCTGCGCCAACATTCAATTTTCCCTTTAGAAGGGCATTGTACTGCGACATGAATTCGTCGCTGCCGGGCTTGCCGCGAAGGCGAACCTTTGGTTGGCCTCTCTTCCGGAAATAAACGCGCACATTTCCGTGCCGATCGATGTCCTCTTGGATGTAACGCAATTTCAGGGTCAGCATCGAAGGCCCATTCATAGCGCGACGCGGCCCCACACATCATTTTCGTCGCTTTGGTCGTCGCCGTCGACATCGGGCAACGCCGCGAAACAAGAGTCAAGTCGAAGACGGTCCCAAACCCGCCGGCCATCAATCATTTTAGGCTTTGGCATGCGTCCATCAGCGACCAATTGGTCAAACTTTGTGACGCCGATTCCGACGTAAGCGGCAGACTCATCTCGAGAAAGCCCACGCGGAGCGAGTGTGGGCGGAAGGGTGGCATGGCGTGATTTGAGCGATTTGGTCACGTGAATCACTCGGGCGACTGGGGATTTAGTTGGATATGTGCTCCGATGGTCCGCGAGCGCACTTGATTGCTAGCGAAACAGTCCTAACCTCGCCTGCTCCGAGCCGCACCAAAGAGAAATTGCAATAAGGTGTCCAACAAAGCCAAAGCGCGCAAACGGAAGGCTGAAAAGGCGGAAGAGTCTACTTACACTGCTCGATTTGAGGTGGGTCTATTTGAGGTCTACGATCCGAGTGCTCCGGAAATAGACGGCGCGTATGCAACGCCCGTACACTTCCACCTTTCAACGACGGGGCGGGGCATAGCCGCAGACGCGCCTTACTTCTACCCCAGCGAACTTTTGTGCTCGTTTGCGGCCGCCAATCTTGAAAGTGTCGCAACGCTTTTCGCCGACCTGCTTCGAGAATTTCAAAGACAATTTCCTAGTTGCCCCGGGCCGAATTGGTTCCTCATGACGTCTGAGGAAGACCGGCAAAGAATGATCGAGCTTTTCGTATCGATCAGCTCATCCGCTCCGGTTCATCTTTGGGTCGGCTCGTCTGCTAAAAAAAAGACGTCAATCGGCTTTTCAGCTCGACCAGACGATCCGTTGGAGCCTGAACTCTGCCGAGAAGATCTCGACAAATTATTTGCCGAGATCCGCTGCCTGGTGGGGAAAAATCTACAAGATGACGCGTCGAATGCAAAAAATCGAGGGTTCGAGTCAGCTGTCGAGTGGACAGCCTTTGTCGCTCGCATGATCCAAGAAATTATCGAGAACGCTGTCTCAGATCGCCTTTCCTCTTTCCTGGAAACTCAATCTGTTCCTCCTGGGCGTTCACGGATCTCTGGCGAAAAAAGCCGATCCGAAAAGGAGGCCGTCGTGCAGAAGTATTTTGCATCAAGCTTCGCGCCGCTGGAGGAACTGCGCACCTACCGTGGAATAGTTGAGACTTCTCCATATGTCGCGGATTACTTTTTGGAGACAATGTCTGGAGCCGTAGTTAAAGCTCTCGAAACTTCGGCAATGGAGCTTCTGGAACTTGAGGACCAGCCCGACTTGTCGGACCTATCAAAAACTGACCTCTGCGCTGTATGTAAAAACGCAATTCCAACCTTCGCTGGACGTCCGAGCCACGATGAGGAAGTCCAGAAAATCAAGGCGCTATGGCTCTCTGTAACTGGCCCCAAGGGGCAGGTCAGCGGGCGTTGCGAAGGCTTACTCATGGAGGTCAACGAGAGGGTTAGAGACCTTTTCGAAAGCCGCAAAATGGGCACTATCAAATCGCTCTTGCCTGTTTCTTCTCTCACTAGGTCGTCACAAAATACGGCGACCAAATCATTCGACGCACCAGCCAGACGCGGGCGAAAGAAGGCAGGGGAGAAAAAGAAGTTCGATCTCTCACCGTTCAAAACGCGCTTTGTTTCACAAATGATAATGGAATTGCAGAAAGAATTCGGAGTTGCCGAAACGAAGTCTTGGTCGGACGGAAAGTGGCACGAGCATTTGGCGTCCAAGTCAGCTTTCCTTAGAAAGTTTTGACCTTATTGCAATTTCGCGTTCTCGACCGGTCCGCGCGGATCGATCTACAGGTCTCCGGCAATACTTTCACCGGAGAGCGTTCATGGAACATAGGCTTCCAAGCAGCACCGCGGTCGATTCAATCGCGACCAACCCATTAAAGATCGATCGGGAAGCGTACTACACCCGCAGAGAGGCAGCCGGAATGATCCGGCGGTCTGAGGCTACCGTGCGACGGCTTGAGAAGCAGTTGGGTATCGGTAAAAAGCTAGGACGCAACAACTACATCAAAGGCGCAGACCTCATCCGCGCCTTGGAAGGTTAGTCAGCCGGACGAGTGGACTGTAGCGTCAGTTGAGTTGCGCTGAGTACAGCGAAGCAACGAACCATCAACAATGAGCGAAAGGACGGAGGAGCATGATTTCTCCGGACGGAGGTCTGTGCCCAGTGAGGGGGTCACACGTGGCGACGCGCAGATCGCAGATTATGTGCGTGAGGGACCAGTGACAAAGCCCTGGATCCGACTTTATCGAACCTCGCTGCATAATCCCAAGATCGTGTCTTTGAATGATCGGCAGCATCGAAATTGGCACAATCTCCTTTTGATCGCCGATGACCAAGGATTTCTCCCGCCCCCTCGCGATATTGCCTGTCACCTTCGCAATTCAGTGGCAGACGTTGAACAGCTTCTCTGTGAACAAGTTGAGGTCGGACTCGTCGACGTAACGACAGAGGGCCCCAATCGTTTCCGCATGCATGACTGGGAAACGCACCAGTACGTTTCAGATAGCAGCACGGAGCGCGTGCGAGAATTTAGAAGGAAAAACAAAAAGAAAAAACATGAAACGTTTCATGAAACGGAAAGCACCGTTTCCGTAACGTCCCCAGATACAGAAACAGAGTCAGAAGTAGATTTTGATAGTGAAGGGAAGCGTTTTGAAAGTTCGTTTGGTCTGAAGCGAAGTCGAGCCGTATCGGCTCGACTGTTGATGAAGGCCGAGGGATTGGGCCTCAATGTCGAAGAACTTCAATACCGAGCAACGGCTCCGAATGTGCAAAAACCTGATGCGTTGTTCCGAATCCTCGTTGTTCGAGAGGTGCAATCTGTTTGTCCGTCCGCAAGCGAGCAGCTCGTTAAGGCCGCTCTGACAAAGGACAACGACGCCGCCTACGGCACCCTTCTCGGCATGCTGATGGAGGTTGCCTAATGCGCGATAGCATCGCCGAGCAAATGCTCGAATTTTCGAAGTTCGAGCTTGAACAATCTCGAGGCATCGAGATCAAACGCGAATTCTCTGATTGGGTTGCAACGTATCGGCGCTGGGCTACGCTACATGACGTCGAGCCAGTACCGGAAACGATTTTTCTAAGCGCATTTTCGAAGACTCCAGGCGTCCGGAAAACAATCTTTCGAAAGAAGGATCCAAACTCTGGCCGAGTGATCAAAAACGCCGCCGGCAGTCCCATTCGAGGTTATTTTTACACGCTGCAGCAGCCCACTTCCAATCCCGCCAGTGCACCAATACGGACGGAGCCAACCGAGAGAGAAGATCCGTTAAATGCGGCTCTCGACGAAATCGAGCGACTCGTCAGCGACGTCATTCTTGGAGGAGGCGAGGCGCCCCTTCGTTGCCGCCTTCGTCGCCTTCTTCCAGCTATGAATGCTGAGCTGGGGTTTCGTTGATGTCCCAACGAAACCACTTGTCCGACAAAGAAATCGATCGCATCTGGCAGCTCGCGGGAAGAGGGCTTGGCGTTCAGGAGATCATGGAGCGCACTGGCCGCTCTCGGCGCTCGGTTTGGCGAGTCCTCTCGGGGCGACGTCACAAACGCCCGTTGCGGAATGGGAACACATTCAATGGTCAAGGTAGTCCTAAACTTTTAGGAACCACGAAGGCGCTGAGTTTAGGAACACGAATCGATTCAACGAAGTCGGCAGTGGAGGACACGATGCCGACATCCGAATTGATCCGAGCGAGTTTCGTCGAACCGTTGCGAGTTCATTACAGCGTCAACAAGCCGGATCCGGAGCGATTTGTTGCGGACCTCGTGAGCACCCTGCTCGAAGAGAGATTTTCGACATCGGTCCTGAAGCTTGCCGTCCGTAACTTTATCCGAACGCGGCGTGCTCCAAATTTTCCAAGCGTTGCTGATTGCATCGTTGTCTGTCGTGCGGCTCAAGGCGAACTGCGCGCTGATACTGCATCGAATCAGAACGGCGTTGAAAGCGAGGCCGCATCGAATTCTGACCGATCCGACACCGACTCCGACGAGGAGAACGGACAATGATCGGTCAAATCGCATTCGAGGCCGCGCGAGTTCTCACATCGGGATCGGAAGCTGCTGGTTGCTCGGCTTTCTCCATTCCGCTGCTGGTGTTTGAGCTCGCGCGGGCCTCGATGTTTGCAGCTTCCCAGAGTCGCTGGCACCGGTTGAAGATCGAATCCGCACCATGTGCGCGCCGACCTCGTCCGACTCGCAATCAGTCCGCGACCGAAAAATTCCCAATGTCGGACCGACTACCAAGCCGCTCGAAATTGGAGATGGGACATGATTGAGCACGTACCCATTGCGGTGTTGGCACTCGTCACCGGCGCGATGCTTGAGCCCATGTTCGCCGCGTTACGCCGCATTACCGAGCGTCGTTGCGCCTCGATAGAACAAGCCAGCTCTCCTGCCACTCACACTACCTCGCCGACCGATCGCATCGTTGAATCTCCGCCGGCGACGACCCAGGGCGCGAACGGATGCCGGCCGGCACGCAAAGCAGTACAACTTTTTGAGCGCAGCGCCTCGGAACATGCCGGCGCGCTGCTCGCATGGCTGCAGAGTCCTGGTGGACTTAGCGGTGCAATTTCAGTCGCCGAGCTGCAAGCGGCGCATCGCGACATGTGCGCCGAGTACGGTTGGTCAGAACAGCCTTGGATCTGCGTCGGCAGAGAGCTTCGCAAAATTCTCGGTCAGCGACGGACCTATGGCACACGCGGCCGCCAGCGGGTCAGGATCTACGTCATTCCCACCATTGTCCATTCGGCGGATCGTATTTCGCTGCGTCAAGTCGCGTGAACGAGGAAGCGCCGCCAGGCGCAAAAGGAGAAAGCCACAACATGACGACGATCTTCAAAGAAAAGGCTGAGCAGATCTATGACGATCTTGCGACCAAGGAGAAGAATTTAGGGATCCTCGGCGAGAAGAAAAAGCAGTTTGAAGCCGAAGCCGTAGCGGCTCGCAAGGATGAGACGCGGGCTAAGCAGTCCGTGTCGCGTGCCCTTCTCAATGGTGACGAAGCTGCAGCAGAAGCTTTCCGAAAAACGGCCAGAGAAAGAGGTGAATTTGCGGAAGAGCGCGAAGGCGCGGCAAAGGAAGCGGAGGCTGCAGTCAACGAAGCAAAGCAGGCGATTTATTGCAAAAAGCAGGAGGCGGAGCGGGCGGGATACTTTGCATTAAAGGAACACAGCCTAACCGCGATGCAGAAAATGCGCCCCCATTTGCAGATGCTATTGGAGATGGTGGCGGCGCACGATCGCGAGCAATCTGCTCGACGGCCAGGCCAGGATCGACACTCCTCCTATTCCCGTCTTTTTCAGACGATGGCGTATTGGTTCGAGATCGGGAAGTGGAATGATCCAAACTACATCCTCAGAAAGTTTGAGGAGGAATTTAATAGCGCCCTGAACACCATAGAGGGCGCTGTAGCCGCAGGCATCTCCAGTCAGGAAGAAGCGGAAACGGCAAAAGCAGAATTCCTGACGAGAGTTGATCTCGGAACCGTGCTTGGCCAAACCCTGTCGACAAGCACACAAACAGTCGAGCTCGCGTCTGCAGATGTCGAAGTCGAGGAGCCGGTGAAGAGCTCGACTGTCCATCCAAGACATCAAGCTCGACATGAGCGCGCACGTCGGGGCGCCTTGATGAACGAATTCGCAGCAACACTTGGATCAGCAACAAGGAAACGTCATGAACCTGAATCTGTCTGAACGGGCCAGGGCAAACATCGAGCGGCAAACGCGAAGACTCTGCGTCAGCGATGGGTCGGAGCTCAATCAGCCTGCAGGTGAAAACGTTCGTACCAAAACAACCAAGTCGCGTGCCGAACTCAATATTGAGCGCCAGACGGCGCGATTGAAGGGAATGAGCTAGATGTCTGTAATGCAAGCGACCGCGATTATTTCGGCGCGAGATCTCGCGTCTGGTGTTTTTGCGCGTGTCGCCGCCAACGCGCGCGCGGCGAGTGGTCGTTATGCGGCGGCGACCGGAGCATTTGCGGCGGCCAGCCACAAAATGCACGGCGCGCTTTCGCTTGCGGTTCCTACCGCAGTCGGTATCGGCGCGTTCGGCCACGATCAGTATGAGTGGGACCGCGCGGTGCACCAGTATCGTGCGATCGCAGAGCTCGCTCCAGACGCCTTTGCCAAGGTCGAGGCGGCAATTCTGCAGACATCGAATGCGATTGGCGTCAATAAAATGGAGTTGCTCGAGGCGGCGAAAGGCTGGCAGGAGCTTGGAAACTCGCCGGCAAGCTTTATAAAAAATGCCGAAGTTGCAGCGTGGACATCCCGCGTAACTGGCCTCACCATTTCGGAGCAGATGAAGGAAAGCTCAGCTATGCTGCGCGCGTTCGGCGCAGATCTTAATGATCCGAAACAGTTTCAGCATTTCGAGGAAGTGTATCTTGTCGCATCGAAAGGCATGCGGGACGGTGGGCATGCTTTCGGGGAAGCAATGCGATCCTGGGCGCCTGTCGCGGCCGGCCTCAACCTTTCGTTTGAACAAGCCGCCGCGTTTGCTCAGACGCTTGGCGGTCAATTTGACCCGAGCTCGATCGGCAACGCGCTTAAGACCGGAATGATGCGCCTGTCGGCTCCCGTTCCAAAATCGAAGGCTATGCTCGCCGCAGCCGGCATCGATCCGACCAATTTCGCGCATTTCGATGAATCGAAGCTTCGCGACGGCAATGCTCTGGTAAAGGCGCTGAACGGCACTGGCTCGTTTAGCGTAGGCCCTCAGATGGCTCGCATGATCCAGGCCGAGCTCGCGAATGCGGACCTGAGCCAGGGCATTGATCCCGTAATGGAGAGGCTCAACACGCAACTGGTGAAAGGATTTGGCGGCAAGAGAGTGAGCGCCCAGGATCGTAAAATCTTGCAAGCCTCGCTCCTAAACTTCTTTAGCGGCGCCATGACGGGCGTCGATCCAAAAAAATTCTTCGAAGCATTCGCGCCGCTTTCAAAAAATGTCGCGTTCATGGCCCAGGTGTTCGGTAAAGAGCACGCTGCAAAATTTATGGATTTGCTCAAGCAGGGCGAGCATTACGGGAAGAATCTCGAATGGATTATCGAACACGCACCCGGCGCGCTCGAGCGCAAAAAGTCGATTTTCGGAGAGGGGTTCGCGTTTCAATGGGATCGAGCCGCAAAATCCATCGACAACTTTATGAATTCGATCGGCGGTTCCGGAATTCGAGGAGATATGGAAGGCGTCTTTAAGTCGATCGCCGATATGTTCGTCTCTGCTCAAAAAACTAATCCGGAAACGCTGCGCGCTGCATTCTGGGGGATTGCAAGTGTGGCAGCGCTGGCGCCGGCCGCTTACACGATCAACGGCATTTTGGCCGGCCTCAGCCTCATGAAAAAATTCAGCCCGATCGTTATCTCAATCGCCGGCGGCTATCTGCTTTATGAGGTCTGGAAAAATTGGGACAAGCTCTCGAAGGCACCAGACAAAATTAGCTTTGTCGTGGACTTAGTGCTTAATGACATGCTGCCGGCGTGGGCGAAAAACCTGATTGAAAACGGCGCCGAAACTTTGAACCGCGGTGCGCTCGAGAGCCAGTATGCAAATCAGTATTATGGCGGGCGCTGGGCGCGATTTAAGCATTGGTCGTCTGGTGCGTTTCAGGACACGAACGGCAGCGCTGCCTGGGGTGGCGGCGACGCTCGATCGCCTTTGAAGCTACTCGACATGCACGCGCAACAAGTCAACGTCACTGGATCAGCTGAGGTTCGTAGCAAAGTCGATCTTTCGGTAAAGGTCGACGGCGGGACTGTTACGAAACAGGCCACAACCGGCGGTAGGGCGGAGGTTCCGCTCAAAACTGGCCGCAGCATGAGCGACACGGACTCGAGTTATCTGAACGTGGGATCAGGCTTGGCCGGGCACATTCGATGAGCGCTCCAACATCACTTGCTGCTGAGCGCGAAAAACGTGAGGCCGAGGGCGCTGAACAGTTTGGCGCCGAGATGATCGATAGCTGTCGCAAAGCGCTGGGCGAGCTCGAGGGCAACGCTGTTGGTTTCGCTCTTATCGTTTGGGGAAAGACCGGCGACCTACATACGGTTTATCGCGCAGATGAAGGACCCATCGGGCCCGCGCTCTTACCAACTTTGATGTCCGATGCATTGAATCGGCACATCGCTATTGAGATCGCAAACGTAGGCAAATAGTTCACGGCTCGCCGCAGAAGATATCGGCGACGCACTCTCGCCAGCCATTCGGCGGCAAGCGGCGGAACGAGCGAAGTTTCACTGAATGCGCGCTGCAGCATGAGCGATATGGAGAAGAGTCATGGTGGTCTGAGGTAGATCAGGAATTGCGTGAAAAGTATTCCAATGCTGCCGGGCTCGATGAGGTTATTAACTCGTCACGTAGCAACGACTGCGCTCTGAGACGGTCGAATATTTTTATGTAGCGACGGAAGGCTGCGTCGACGGGAGGTGCCGGCAAAAAGTGGCCCTTCAACCAATCAACGATGTACTCGCCCAAACCATGGTGCCGACGCGTTGCTGCCGCTATATATCCTATCGCCTCGGACCAATCCGATCGGCGGTGGCGTAAAAGGCTTTCCAGAACGATGCCAGTAGCCTTTTCGCGCAGAGAATATTCCGGCGCTTCTTCCGCCCACAGGCGTAATAGAAATCGAATTGTCACGCCAACGTGCGAGCGCATCTCAGCGGTTTTGCCACCGAGGCAATTGGCCAGAGCCACAAAGTCATAAAACGTGGTCGCCCCCTTTCCTGTATATGCGTTCTCCAGATCTTCCGCGTGAATGCTGGTATGATGACCGTTTGCAGCAAGGCCCGCCAAAAGCTTACTATAAACCACCCCGTCCAATCGTTTGGCGTTCCGAGCCGCCATCAGAATTGGCTGCATCCAAATTGCTTCTACGTTGGCAAAATCTTTCGCGACTTCACGCAGGGAAAGATCATCGCACACAAAGATGGTCCGCTTTCTGCGCGCAAGATAAATACCTTCGAAAGCTGCCTCTCCAAGTTTTTCAGCTAAATTGACTATGATGTCGGGAACATCATCGGGAAGCAGTTCTTTCTCCACGATCGCATGTGCCAAGATCTGTTCCTTGGCGCGATCCAGAGCGGCAGTACGGATCCGAATTTCCTCCTCAGTTGGTATGTGCCGGATAAATTCGGAGCCATTCCAGGTGATAGACATTCCTCCCTCGTCAGATTTTTCTTGGTTACGAGCGATGAGACGATCGAACAAAGCGAGGGTAGAAGACGGTGCGTAAATTTTTCCAAACCACTCTTTGAGGAGGGGAAGAGCGCCAATCTGTGCCGCAATAGCGGCAGTATAGAAATCGAGTGTGGCTCCATTTCCTTGAAGTCCGTGAGCCAGTTCGATCGCGTTATTGTATTCTTCCGCGTTGCCTTTGCAGCTGGCAATTTCATGTCCGAGATGGCGGAGATATGCCGCGAAGCTCAAAACATCGCGGCCGAGCATAGGCGCCACAAACGCTAACGGCCACTTCTCATCGGTATATCGTCTGGCGGTCTGTCGATCATTTTCTTCGAGATCTCGCACGATATCGAGAAAGGGTTTTATGTCCTCACCCTGAGTCTGGATTTGCCAGAGCCCACCATGACCTGGGAAGCGGACTTCAAACTGATCCATGACGACATGGAAGACATGGAGATATTTGCTTTTTATCTCCACAATCTCCTGCATTTCGTCTGTCTGGAATCTTCGCGGAAGAGGCAGCTGGCATCCTTTTTTCTTTCCGATCAGGTTTTTGACATCGTCAGCTGAAGCAGGCCGAGCTGCGACGCCCCAGAATCCCTGGCCGTCGTCAATTAGCAAGCTGCTCGCCACGTTCGCCTGATCTCTCAGAACGACCGCGGTCCCGTTTTGTACAGTCTCAGGAGTGTCGACAATCCGTTTACGTGGGTCGAGCAGGAAGAGCCCGCTATAGCCCAGAGCTACCCGCGGATTGTCCTGGTTGGCAAGGAGGACGCTGTAACCGAGCTGAAGCGCTTCTTGTGTGCGGTCATGCTGTATTAAGAACTGCGCCACGCCCACCATGTACTCGGCGCGGCCTTTGAGATTGGTCGGGTCGACTTGTTCAGCTAGCTTTTTGACGTCAGCATGTTGATTGAGCCTGGCGTAGGCTTCTGCCAGACGCAAGATGGCATAGGCATCGTTCGGATCGGTCTCGCGCAGAGATTTGAGAATGGGAATGGCCTCTGCAGGCACGCCCAGTTGGAGGAGCACGGTCGCGTGAAGCTTCGCGTATGATGGAAGCTCGCGGATCGAGGACGGAAGTAGCTTAAAAAAATTAACATTCGCTGGGCGTTTCGGGCTTTGGTTTGCGTGGGCAGTCGCGAGCCGAAGAAGCTCATAGCTCGGCTCTTCTACCGGGACGTAGCCCTGCAGAAGTTCAATCACGGCAGCTGAATCGTTGCTTTCGTCAGCGTAACTTGCGACCATCAGCCGAGACGCCATATTAGAGGCGGGTGTGATTCCCTTGCGCGCGCTCGCATATGCCTCGGCGGCCAAATCAACAAAGCCACGATGACCGACAACCCTGGCGAATGCTATTAATGTACGCGGGTCAGCTTCCGGCAGCGGCAAGATCGTGCGGATTTCGCTTTCTGACACGCTACGCGCTGGATCCCGGAATGGCGCGAGCTTAATCATTATATCGACAATCTCACGCTCGACGCCGGGAACTTCGATCTCCTTTAAAATTGTGACTGCGCTGTCCCAATCTCCTTCATCGACAAGCCGCAAAGCCTCGATGAATTTCAATTCCGGTGCTTCGGGCGATAATGCTACCGCTTTCTCAACGTATTCCTTGTCGCCGGCATCATTGATGATCTGTGCCGCGTTCAGCAGGACCTGGCGGTCATCGACTTTGATATCCACCAACTTGCGGGCAATGGCGATGGCCTTGTCTTGCCGACCCGCAAGCTTCCAAGCCACCATCGCCGTTGATGCCACGTCGACCAGCGCTGGGGAAACCGCTTGCTCGTCCGTAAGGCCTGCTTCCCATTCTGTCGTGAGCAGCAACGCTGCGCGCTGCAACACGTCGTGCTCTGCCCTAGGTAGAATGAAGGAAACACCATGATCGCCCTTGTTAATGATCTCAGCGACATCGGCTTCCGCAGCAAACACCTGAATCCGCTTTTCTTCAGGGAATCTTTGACACGCGCGCTGTGCATCCTGAACCCAAGTGGCGTCACCCTTCACCCTCTTGAAGATTATCTGACCGAGCAAAATATCCGCACGCTCTCGAAGCGCGGCGGGGATTCCTTCGAGGGGATCGGTTTCTGCAGGGAGGCGCGCGGCAGCCTGTATGAGATAGAATGCGGTGAGTTCATTGTTAGGATCGTGCTCGAGTGTGTAGCGCCCAAGCGCTACCGCCTCTTCATTCTCACCTAGCAGGAGGTGCGCCAAAATCCGATTGGCGATAGCCTTGGGCTCCGTGGGATAAGCTTCGTAACCCTTGATCAGCCAGTAGGCGCTTTCTTTCTCGTCACCAAGGCACATATGCGCATGGCCGCGGCTTGCATTGAGACGGTAGATGATATGGTTGGAAACCGTGGCGGGTAGTGACTGGAGTAGTTGCTCAAGAATCTTCAACGCCGTTTTCGCGCGGCCCTTCTTAAGAAGCTCGCCGGTCTGATCGATTTGCTTATGCAGAAAATCTTCAAGGGGGTCGCGAACTGCACGAGTATCTCCAACGCCCAGCGTGACCGCTCGATGTTCAGAAGGTGAGAGCGGCGTTTGCGCGTTCGGTATCCCGAAGCGTTCATCATCGACACGATCAATTTTGATCGTAGAATTGATGATTATGGTCTGGTTGCCACCGGCGCGAGCGATAATGCTCGTTTGTGATCCGATTGCGGTTGCTGCTGTTGTCTGATTCTCTTCTTGCGCGCCGGCCAGATCTGTAACCGGCGCGCTAGCTAGTTTCCCCGGTCAGTTGGATCCTTCATTTTTATGTCGGTAAATATAAAATCCTTCTCGGCGTCTGCTTTGATATCGATTGCGGACGCCCCCTCGACACGCTGGATCACGACATTTTCGCCGGTCACCTCAAGTCGGATTGCTGCAACTTCACGGGCGACTCTCTGCGCTTCTACATCTTGGCGAAACGCAGCAACTAGCGCCGCCGCAAGTGGCTCAACTTCTTTTTGCTCGGAATCGCTCAGACTTTGAATCGTCCTGCTCAGATGGTTCTGTGCCGTCTTGTCTGTCGGATTGGCCTCAAGCGCCGCAATCTGGTCAGAGGCCCGGCGTCCTAATAGCTCCGAAAGTTTGTCTTTGCACTTGCCGTAAGCGGCTTTTGTTGTCTCCTGGACCACAGTCTGTCCAACTACGGCCGCAGAGGCTTCTAAAAGCAACATGATCGAAGTAAGAGAAAGAGCCATTGAATCCCCGAATCGATGACAGCGTTCAATTATATATCAAGTAGGTCGACCGAGTTGGGAGGACCGCCATACTGTATAGTAACAGGCAAGGGCAATCATAAGAGTTGTCGTTTGTCTGCGGCGGAGATACGTCGGAGAAGATCCTCTTTGTCCATTCCGCTTTGCACAATTCGCATTTGTGCTGGGTCGAAGCTCTTCGCAAGGACAAAGGCTTCGGCCGGCGTTCCCGAGAGCCACGTCTCGAACTCGTCCCCGCTCGATAGCAGCACCGGCATGCGCTCATGATTGATTGAGCGCGTGAGTTCGTTCGGTGCCGTCGTCATGAACGAGTAGACATCCAGTTCGACGGCGGGACCGTCTTTTTTGATTAGTCCAATCCAGCGTTGCCAGATGCCGGGGAACGCGAACAACTCGCGATCATGCTCGCCGTTGATGGCGAACCAATGCCATTTCGCGGGCTTGCCGGTATCGGGCTCGCAATAGGATGACGCCGGCACGATGCAGCGCCGCGCCTCGAATGACGGCTTCCAAAATCGTGATGTCAGGATCTTGTCGTCGCGGACGTTGGTGACGCGACGCGGGGCTTTGCCCGGCTGCGGCAGCACGAAACCCCACGACATCGGAACCAGCTCGCGCTCGCCGTCTTCGGCCTTGCGGATGACGGGGGCCGTCCAGCCCGGAAAGATCGCCGGCTGCGGGTCAACGCGCATTGCCCGATTGTCGGAGATCCGGAACAGCCGCCGGATGGCTTCGACGTTCCGGGTCTGGCTGTAGAGATTGCACATGGGGGGAAATCCAAATCGGATGCGGAGGAACATGTAGCGAGGCGAGGGGTTGTCTGCAAGCAAAAGTTCTGCTTTTGTTCCTACGAGCGTTTGACGCGGTGGTGAGGGGTGAGCTTGCGGATCTATCTCGACGACGACGACTGTCCGAATGCCGACGATCGCGATACGGCGGAGCGGGTCATTCGCGAGATCACGCTCAACGATGTTGTGACCAAGGGTTCGTTTATTCTTGAAGGCTACAGCGCCGCCCGCCGTATTGCGCAAGCGCTTACGGCGGCACGTGCCGACGAACGTCGGCGTGGCTTCGACACTCCATTTCGCATGCGCAAGACCGCACCGGCGAAAGGTTCGCCGGCCGTCGTCAGCAAATGGCCGAACCTTCGGCCCCTCTATCACTGGTCGACGATCGATGGCGTTCACTTCCAGAGCTACAAAGGAGCGTGGGCGATGCAGGGCGTGCTGATCTCCGATGATGCGCGCATTGTCCTGACACCAGTCGGTGACGGCTGGAATGTAAGCCTTGATGGCTTAGAGTTGATCGGCTCCACTGGCCTTCGGCACATTTCCAGTGTTGAGGCTGCCGTTCGCACGGCTTTGAAGGAGAGACAGCAAAAAGCGCTACGGCGCGATTGAGCACCCAAAGTGACTTCGCTTCTCGAACAATATGCGTCTCGCCTCAAGGCTGATCAGAAAAGGTTCATGGCTCGGCAATCCGCGCGTCTGCGAGAGATTGGAATCGGGGTGGGATGGACGATATCCTCGATCCGCGCGACAGCCACACCGCAGTGGAAGTGGGAATATCGAAACCAGTCCGACGCGACCGTTTATGCTGATTGGCGAGCGGAGGAGATCGACGGTCACGTCGTGGTGACGCGCACCGAATATGGGTATTTGCCGAATAAAGTAACCTTGGTCCCTATCCACTCTAGGACTTCTGAAACATCTCCCACCGATTCCGGTTCGCCAGACGCCAAGCCGCAATCCGCGATTGACTCCGCCTAAGCGACGCCACGCCCGTCCTCGATGTCCGCCAGATAGTCGATGATGTCATCCTCGAACGCCTTTTCAAGGCTCACGGATAAGGTCACGAACAAATACCATTTCTGTGCATGATAGGCTGCGGGACGGCCGCCCATTTCGGCAAAGTCCACGCCGTGGGAACGCCGCAGCTGCACGCGCTCCCGAACTAGCTCCGCAATATCCAGCCGGAGCGGTTGTGGGGGATCATGAGATTGAACTTCGATCGCCACGACATGGCCGGACCGATCGAACTCAACTTCACCATCGAATAGGCCGACTTTGATGCCGCCGACGGTAGCACCGATCTCCTCGAACTTACGCAACATGCAACGCTACTTCTCCTTACGCACTCCCTTGTACGGCTTTTCGGCGGGCGTCTTTTTCTGGTCCATGAACTCGCCGGTTGTCTTATCCCGCTTGGTCCAGGTATCTTCGCCCTGGAGCGGGGTCTTCAATTGCGAGCGCTTTCGCACTGCACCCTTGCGGGCATTGTCGCCGGTCGGTTTGTTGACAGCCATCGTTGATCCTCCTGGAGGCCTCAACGCGGTCTCTCTGCAAGCCGTTCCCGCCTCCAAGTGCTCGATCAGCTCGACGGTCTTTACGAGTTCCTGTTCATCAGCCGACCCCTCGCAGCAGCCCATCAGCTCTGTCGCTCTTGCCTGGAGGCGCGCGTACTCCGCCGCGATGATTTTCTTCATGCCCCCGCTCGTTTTGGCTTCTATTTATTGCCGTTTGATGCCCGGACCATGCGGAAGATCACCTGCATGTTGAAAGGCCATGCCGAGATCACGCATGTCGATCCACTCCCCACAACCGGGGCACTGCATGAAATGATCGGCTTCATTTTCGGGTGTCCAACCTCTGGGCCGGCCGAGGATTTCGCCGGGCTCGGCGGGCGGCAACGTCGTGCGGCGTTCCTTCATGCGCGTTTCTTCAATAACTCGAACCGTTTCGTGTTCGCGGCGCGCCAAGCAGCCGTTTTGATCTTCAGCCAATCGCGAGTCACGCCCGAGTGATACGAAGACCCGCGACGCTTCGATACGATCCCTTCGAGATCCATTTTCTCGCACGTCTTCAGAAGCTCAATCGGATCATCGAAAGCGCCGGAGAATTGGATGCGTTCGCTGTCAGCGGCGGCGATTAGCTCGGCGAGGTACTCGCGACGGTCTTCCAAGCCAATTGGCGTAAGACGCACACCGTCGAGCTGTAGAAGATCGAACGCCCACAAGGCCAGAGGCGCTTCATTGCCCTGGGTCATGAGCGTCCGGAAACATGGCATCCCATCCGAGCCGCAGGCCACCAGCTCGCAATCGATGATCGCTTGCCGGCATGGAATTTCACACAGTGCCGTCCGGAGAGAGCGAAAGCGCTTGGTGATATCGGCTCCGCTCTTGCTATAGAGCGTGGCCTCTCCCTGGTCGATATGCAGCTGGGCGCGCCAGCCGTCGAATTTGACCTCGTGCAGCCAATCCTCACCCCTTGGCGGGATTTGGGCGAGAGTCGGCGCCATGGGCTTGATGAATGGGATTTTACGCAGCACATACCTGATGTAATAATCATCTGCCTTGAACCCAAGTGTGACAGTGTGGAGTAGGCACATGCGTGCGCGTCAGATGATTTTTGAGGGCGGGTTCAGCCCCGAGGATGTTACTGCACTAACAGAGGTTCTCGAAACCGTCTGGGCCGAGACGTCGAAAGGGCGTCTTCTGAACGGTCTGGATCAAGCTGCCGAGCGAGAGAGATTGGCATCGATCATTATTGCTTTAGGGCGCCACCGAGCGAGCGAAAGCCCGGATGAATTCCGCAGCCGCGTCAAGACGGCTTTTCTGGGAAGATCTCAGTTTCCTGCTGACGCGGCCGAGTGAGGGAGCGGCCCGGCGTGGTCAAAGGCCTGAGCTAGGTCGCGCATGTCGACCCAAGGCCGGGACAGCAAATCGGCATCGCTCGTGGGCGTCCAGCCATTCGGCTGACCAGGGAACTGGCCGCGACGGATCGGAGATTGGTCCTCATCCAAAATTGCGCTTAATCAACGGGAGCACCCCGGAAGGGAGGCCGGGGTGCTCAACCTGTGCGCAGCGCTGGGGGAAACGCTGCTTTATGCGACCGGCCAAGTACGCCAAACGAGCTACGCGGCCGGATGCAGCTTCAACGTCTCAGCTGGACGATGGTTTCCTGCGGGTACGGATGAATCTGTGGAAAAAAGCCCCCGGCACTGGGAAGCACCGAGGGAGACTGCAAATCTGGGCCTTTCAAATTCACGCAGTGCGCTTGAGCGCGATCCGCTTTGCTTTGCCCGCTCGGCGGACGTCGAGCATGTGCTCGATTTCCTGGCGGCGCTTGACGGCCTCTCCAGGGGAAACCGACATCAGGCCAGCGAGCTCTCGATTGCTGGCAACCGAACCGCCGTTGCTTTCCAATGCGGCGACGACTGGATGCTTAGCAATCAAGGGCACAACGTTCGCTGGCAACGATTTCCTCGATTTCCGACCTCCGCCTGGCGGCGTCGGATCCGGCAACTCTCCGGAAATCGAAGCCTTGAGCGCTTGGAAATTGTTCGCGCCGGCCGTGGAGAAGTCCGTTTGCCGGAAATCGTTAGCAGGTGCGGAAACGGTCACCTTGGCCGACCGGAAAGCGAACCCCAGAGAAACGATCGAGCCGATTTCGAAAAAAATCGTTTTTGCGAACGGTATCAGCAACATGAGAGCAGAGACGATCTGATTTTTGGTGCCGGGTACGTGGAAGAGCAGCACGATGTCCGCCATCGCTTCCGCTTGCGCGTTGACGGGCTTCTGCGGGCCAAGGGCGGCGATTTCGACCTCGAGCTGTCTGACGACAATCGAGACGTCCTTGGCGTTCTGCTTCCAATCCGTGCAACCTCTGCCGCAATAGGATTTTGTCATCGTTTTTTGCACCTGCTCTTCGGCATAGTTCTTTCGCTTTTTGGCTGCCTCGAGGTCGGCAGACTTCTCGACAATCTTCTTGTTTAGCTCCTCGAGAGACAGCGTCGTCGTTCCCTGAGCTTCGACCTGGCGGCCGACCGAGGAATAAACAACGAGGCCGGTACCAGAGAGGAAGAGGGCCAGGAATCCGAGTGTCGAGCACAGGTGGCGAGCTCGCGCGGCATCGACCATCAAATGGCCGGCGGCGATCGTGCCGAACACCATGAGGATTGTCAGCCAGTGGGATGACGTCCAGAGCAGGGGCTTCAAGAGATCCTTGTCCAGCAGGATCGTGAGGCCGCCGGCGGCGAACGCACAGCCAGCAATGATTGCCAGCGCGCGCCCCTTGGTAGTAGGCGTTGTCATGGGTCTTTCTCCAATTACAGCTTGGTGAAGGATCAAGGCCTGGCGGGGTGTTGGTAGCACCGCGCTGGGCCGCTTTATTTCCTGCGCTGGCGCGCAGTTCAATACTTATAGTACGCAATGCGTACTCAATCAAGACGCTTTGTCAGGAAAAACGACGTTGACACTGTCGCTATGCGCGATAAGAATGCCACATGACTGAAACGACATTCGCAAAATGGCGCACAAAGGTCGGTATGACTCAATCGGAGGCAGCCGAAGCACTCGGCGTGGCGCTTACAACCATCAAACAGTATGAGAGCGGCAAGCACCTTGGGACTGGGAAGAAAATGAGCCCGCCTGAACCGGTAAGGAAGCTGATGCGCGCGATCGCAAACGGGATCAGAGTCGAGCCGTGGCCGGAATAACGTAGGGAGATCCGACGAATGTTCACTCTCACGCAATGGCTGCAGCTGGCAGCTACAATCGCAATTCCCGCCGGCGTCGCGTACCTGGTGACAAAAGGCACATGCGCCATGGTCGACCGGGATATCCGGCGGTATCGTGAAATCGACAAGGTGCTCGAGCCCGAGGACAATTGATGCCTGACGAAGAGATTAGTACCGAGCAACTGCAGCGGGCCCTGCGGACGTTGGCGAAGATTGTAACCGCGCCAGGCGGGTCAGCCTATGTGCCGTTTTTCGAGCGAGTCGAGACCGAGCTTGCTCAGCGAGAGAGAGTGCAAGGCGCCATAGAGCGAGCCCGAAGTCTATTGCTCAGCTGACTAGGGAGCTGTGCGGTCGGCAGCCTGTCGCGGTTCGCGATCGGTTGTGCAGGTGACAGCCGCCACCTAATTTCGGAGCGTCCTGGTCGAGGGCCAACCCCGGCAGTTCATAGCGCCTAGGATCGAAGATAGCTTGCGGTGCATTCGTTTATGATCCCTGGCAAGGCGCCCATTTTCACGCGCGTTGGGTCGAGCCGCTCCCCTGTCGCGCCGATATAAAGGTCCAGCCTTGCCGCGCAAAATTGATCGGCATCGCGTCGAGGTCGGGGCCGAAGTTAATGCGGATCGTTCGAACGCGTGTTTTGGCAACCGGGAAGCGGCTGCTCGCCACGGCCGTCGCGCGCGCCGCGCGACGCTAGCGAGCCGATGCAACGCGAGCAAGTCGGCGATGCAACCCCGTACGGGGGCGAAGGTACCTTCTGAGCTTTTTTTGCCCCTGCGGGCCACGCAGCCCCGAAACCGTCCTAGGTATGAATTTTTTTTGTGAGTTGCACCTTACTGCGTTGCAGTGAGTTCGAGCGCGAAATTGAGAGTCTTTGGAATCGGTTGCGGTCTGAAGCTAATAAAATTTGAAGGGGTGCAACCCCCGTTGCAGTTTAGGAGGGTTGCACCTGGCTGTTGAAAATCGCGGGACCAAGTGAGCCGCGCTCGTAGTGCTCTCAGTCCACTATGATTTGATCCCAAGGCCGCAGGGGTATGCGGCGGCTGATCTCCGCCATGAACCCAACGAGGACGCCCAACGCCTTTTGGTGGTATCGATGCTCGATCATCACAAGGACCATTGCGCCGAGTAGATCGCGATCATCGCGTTCGCGGCGGGCTATCTCGGCGAGTAACTCGCGCGCGCATAGGTATCCAGCCTCGCAGTCGAGAACATAATCTTTGGTCGGAGAGGGTAGATAATCGCGAAGAGGACGGACTTTGGGAATTTCTTTCGCCGATTTTGGGCCGCGCTTGCTAACCGTTGGCCCAGCGGGGGCGGTTTGGATTTTTTTGGAGGTACGTTTTTCGGTGCGGGTCGATTTAAGTGCAATCATAAAACGAGCATCTCCCTACTCATTGAACATTGGTGGGACGCCACAGCCCGAAACGTCCCGAAAAACAGCAAAGGAAATTAGTGTCCCACGACCTTCTAAGTTTCTGAAATCACTAGGAACATAGAGCCCGGCCCTGGGCACCACTGCCCAAAACCGTCTTGGAAATCCCCGAATAAAAAACCGATTTGTGTCCCACGTTCCAACCGGACAGAGGCGGTTCGATAGATTTCGTGACTCGCCATTGTTCGAA